>WBZQ01000198.1_pt1 | contig 55152 bp, 41 predicted proteins | sample 5204251 | NCBI WGS metagenome assembly WBZQ01 (sample SAMN12412402, study PRJNA552823) | activated sludge metagenome | isolation source: activated sludge from nitrification reactor of wastewater treatment plant... | place: USA: Virginia | collected 2017-09
CGGAGCTTCTCAAGCATACGCACCCATCTTTTGCAGGCACCTCATCAACCGGTAGCAGAAGGTCTTTTGATATGAACAAACTCGTCCAGATTGCCCTAAGTAAGCCCTATACCTTTGTCGTCCTCGCCGTCCTCATTGTGGTGTTCGGGGCGCTGGCGGTGACTGAAGCCCCGACCGACGTCTTTCCGGTCATCCAAATTCCCGTCAGCTCCATCGTCTGGGTCTACGACAATCTGATGCCGGCGGATGTCGAGGGCCGCATTACATACGTCTTCGAGCGCTTTCTTACCCAGACGGTCGAGGGCATCAAATATATATGGAGTAATTCGTTATTCGGCAATGCCATCATCAATGTGTATCTTCAGGACGGAGTCGACCTGGGTGGCAGCGAAGCCGATATCGCGGCGATTGCGCAGACAACGGTCAAGGCACTACCTCCGGATATCAACGCACCCATGGTCATGCGGCTGTTTCCCTCTCAGGTGCCGGTAGCCACCTTGCAAATCACGTCGGAGACGCTGACCCCGGCGGAACTCTATAACCTTTCCATCATGAGAATCCGCCCTCTCCTCGTCACAATTCCCGGCGCGATCCTGCCGCATCCCTACGGGGGTCAAGACATGCAGGTCATGATCAATCTTGATCAGCAGAAACTCCTTGCGCGCCACCTCACCCCGGCGGATATTCACGAGGCCGTGTCCAGGCAGAATTTGGTACTGCCGGGCGGGGATATCAAGATCAAGGCGACCGACTGGCTCGTCCTGACGAATGCGTCCGCATTGAAGATCGAGGATTTCGACGAGATCCCAATCAAGCGGGACGGCAACTCCTTCATTCACTTGCGTGACGTGGCCGTCACTCGCCTTGCCGGCCGGGTGCAAACGAACGCCGTGATCGTCGAGGGTCAGCAGGCCGTCATCCTCGTGGTGATGAAAAGCAGCGAAGCGTCCACTCTAGAGGTCGTGCACGGAATAAAGGAAATCATTCCGCGCATCCAGGATGTCCTGCCGAAGGACGTCAAAGTCACACTGCTCATCGACGCTTCACAGTTCGTAAAAGATGCAATCGCGGACGTGCTGCATGAAATGCTGACCGCCGCCGCGCTGGTAGGGGTCATCGTGCTGCTGCTGCTGGGCTCCTGGCGCCCGACGCTCATTGTCCTTACCTCGCTCCCGCTCTCTATCTTGAGCGCGCTCATCTTACTGCATATTCAAGAAGAGTCGATTAACGTTATGACCCTGGGCGGATTGGCGCTGGCCGTCGGCATTCTCGTCGACAACGCCGCGGTGATGATCGAAAATGTCGATACCCACCTCGCCGAGGGCAAGGCGTTGGAAGAGGCAATCATCGATGCCGCCAATCAGATCCTCCTCCCCACATTCGTGGCCACACTCGCCATCACGATTGTCTGGGTCCCGCTGTTTCATCTGACCGGGCTCTCCGGCTGGGTCTTCCCACCGATGGCGAAAGCGGTTATCTATTCGATGATTGCCTCCTTCATCTTGACGTACACACTGGTGCCGACCATGGCCAAATATATCCTGAAGCCTCACCATGGCTCGCAGGTGTCCGCACATGGAGACCATCACCAAGCGGTCCAATCGAGGAATATGTTCATCCGCTTCCAACAGTGGTTCCAAAATGGTTTTGATCGCTTCCGAAGCGGCTACAGTGCTCGACTCAAACTGGTGATGGACCATCGTGTCCTTTTCGTCATGGTCTCGTTCATACTATCGGTGAGTTCCCTTGTGCTCTTTTACTTCAGCGGCACGGAGTTCTTCCCCGAGATCAAGTCCGGGATCATGCAGATGCACATGCGGGCACCCCTCGGTACGCGCATCGAGGTAGCCGCTCGTCTTACATCCCTTGTCTCCAATGACATCAAACAACTGTTGCCAGGCCAGGTGGAATCCATCGTGAGCAACTGCGGAATTCCGGTTGGAGCGCATAACCTCGCGTTCATTCCATCACCGACCGTCGGCACCCAGGATTGCGACCTCACCATTTCGCTAAAAAACGGGAAGTCGCCCGTGTGGGATTATCGCCGTATTCTCCGCAACGGGCTGAATGTCCGCTATCCAGGCACCGAATTCACGTTCCAACCGGCCGATCTCACCGCGAGGATCCTAAACTTCGGCTCTCTCGCGCCGATCGATGTACAGATCAATGGTCCGGACATCTATGCCAACCATGAGTTTGCCCGTAAATTGGTAGGACGGTTGCGACAAATCCCCGGCTCCACCGACGTGGTGGTCCAGCAACCGATGGGTATGCCGACGCTGCTCGCCGAAGCCGATCGACGGTTCGCGCTTGGGATGAATCTTGATCAAACCGACTTCGGGAACAACATGCTGGTCACGACCGCCGGAAGCCAACAGGTCGATCAGAAGTACTGGCTTGATCGAGCGACCGGGATGTCCTATCGGATCAATGTGTATACACCGCAACCGCAGCTCACGAGCCTCAAAGACCTCATGACCGTGCCCGTCGCGAAGGAAGGTCGCGAGTCTACCTCGGATGGAGAAATCGTGAATCCGCAGCTCCTCGGAAACCTGGCCAATCTAAAACCGATCGGCACGCCGGGAGCGGTCACGCACGGGAATATTATGCCGCTGATCGACGTCTATGTGGCCGCAGAAGGACGGTCGCTCGGCGAAGTCCTGGCAGATGTCCAGCAGATCACGCACGAGATGGAAGGGGAGATGCCCACGGGTGCGGTGATTGACATCAAAGGCCAGGCCGAAGTCATGCACAAGGCCCTGGCTGAAATGCTCCTCGGACTTCTGGCCGCAGTTGTCTTGGTCTATCTCTTGATGGTTGTTAACTTCCAGTCCTGGCTCGATCCCTTCATCATCATTACGGCCTTGCCCGGAGCGTTGGCCGGTATCGCCTGGGCCTTGTTCGTGACCCATACCAATATTTCCGTACCGGCACTAATGGGCGCCATCATGACCATGGGTACGGCGACGGCCAATTCCATCCTTCTTGTGTCATACGCTCGCGAGCGGATCGCCCTCCACGGCGACGCCATGATGGCTGCAATAGAGGCCGGTACGGCTCGCATTCGGCCGGTACTCATGACCGCTGCCGCCATGATCTTCGGCATGCTTCCGATGGCAATGGCCAACTCACAAAATGCGCCGCTCGGTCGCGCCGTCATGGGCGGCTTGGCCGTCGCGACCTTCTTTACTCTATTTTTCGTTCCATGCGTGTATGCCATCATCTATGGACGGCGGAGCGCGCTGCAAAAGGAGACTAACTGATATGAATACCTTACGGGGCAAACTACTGGTTATTTTCGTCATGTTCCTCTGTCTCTTGTACTTCGGGTACAGGTTCTCCCAAGGCCAGGACGAAGCAAAAGCGCTACAGGCGCAAACTTCTGAAATCGCGACACCAACTGTGGCCCTCATACAAGCCAAAACATCACCATCGACCGACACGATTACGCTGCCAGGCAATATCGAAGGATGGTTCGAGGCCCCTATCTATGCACGTGTCGAAGGCTACGTGAAGGTCTGGCACAAGGATTACGGGGCTCTTGTGAAAAAAGGCGATGTCCTCGCCGAAATCAACACGCCGGATCTGGATGCTGAATACCGACAGGCCCTTGCGGATCTGGAATCCGAGCGTGCGAGGAATGCACTGGCTCAACTAACTGCTCAGCGCTACGTGGCTATGCGGGAACATCAAGCACTCTCCGAGCAGGCGATCTCCGTGCAACTGGCAGAGGCGAAGGCAGAGACGGCGAAACTTGCGGCGGCTGAGCAAAAGGTGAAGAACATTGAAGCCTTTATTGGTTTTAAAAAGATCCTAGCCCCTTTTGACGGCGTGGTGATACAGCGAAACATCAATGTCGGGGATTTGGTGTCCAAAGAGGGCAGTATCAACAGCCCGAACGCCAAAAACAACTTGTTTACCGTAGCCGTGGTGGATAAGCTGCGGTTGTTTGTGAATGTGCCGGCAAATTTTGGCCCATTCCTGAATCCCGGCCTGACGGCCGAAGTCACCGTTCCGCAATTGCACAACAGAACCTTCAAATTTGACTTTTTGACTGTGGCAAAGGGGTTTGATGTGAACACCCGCACGGCGGTTACGGTCTTTACCATCGATAACAAGGACCGCGCGCTCTGGCCAGGCTCCTACGCCACCGTTCGGGTGACCGCTCCGGTGGAATCAGGTGTGGTTACCATTCCGACAAGCGCGATGGTGTTTCAAGAACGTGGTGCGCAAGTTGCCGTCTTGACGGAAGATGACCATGTGCATTTCAAGGATATTGCTGTGGCCAAGATGTTTGATAACTATGTTGAAATAAAAGAAGGTATTGCTGAGGGTGACCGTATCGTAAATAACCCCAACGCTGCCTTGCTCGAAGGAGACAAGGTACGAATCGTTATGCCGGCGCCAGGATATGAGGCACTTGGTCAAGGAGTGGAGCCTCCGACACGGACGGAAGCAAAGCTATGACCGTCGCGCTCGCTGGAATCAAATCCCCTATCGCCAGCGATCCACACATCATGAAAAACGGATGAGCCATGACACATATCTGGAAGATAAGGTTCCGCAGAATCGGCTTGTGTCTGCTATTGGTTCTGCCTACCCTGCCGGCTTGCGGATGGTTCCCTGCCGTGAATCTAGCGCCTAAGTATGAACCGCCAGAATACGTGGTTCCTGACTCCTGGCAGGGGGCAAGCCCCTTTGTCGTCGCAAAACCGTCCGATGAAGCACTTCGTCCGGATTGGTGGAAACTGTACGACGATCCGGTGCTTGATCGACTCATCGACCAGGCCCTGGCGGCCAACCCTGACCTGCAGGCAGCAGCCGAACGGTTTGTCCAAGCTCGGGATATCATGATGGCGGCGAGGTCCGAGTATTTCCCGCGACTTGGTCTTGAGATGGGGGCTTCTCACAATAGGCAATCGTTCGATCGGTTATTCCGTGCACCCGAAAGTCCACTTCAATCCAGCACGGTGGATCCAGGAGGCATCGCGTCCTGGGAACCTGACTTCTGGTCGCGTCTCCGCAATGCCACTCAGGTAGAGATCTACCGCGCAGAGGAGCGGGCTGCGGAATATGGTCTTGCGAGACTCAGTCTGCAGGCCGAAGTCGCGGCAAATTACTTTACGATCCGCGGCTTCGATGCACAGACGGCGATTTACAAGCAATCAATTGCTCTCTACAAAGACACGCTCAATGTCGTCAAGACTCAGTTCGCCGGCAAGATCGCCTCGGCGCTTGACGTGGCTCGTGTAGAATCCTTGCTGTATGGAACAGAGTCAAGATTGGCGCGAATAGAAGGCCAACGTCAGGTCGCCGAACAGGCCATCGCCGTCCTGGTCAATTTGGCGCCGGATAGTTTCAAGCTTGACCCTGTGGACGAGCTTCTGATTGCCAAATTCGGCATACCAAGGACACTCCCGTCTACGCTGCTGGAGCGTCGACCGGATGTCGCCATGATGGAGCGACGGATGGCGGAAGCAAACCGAGTCATCGGCATTGCAAGAGCGGCATTTTTCCCCCATATTTCGTTCCGACTCACTGGCGGATTTGAAGAGAAGGGCCTAGACCTCATTAAAATTGCCAACAGTTTCTGGTCCTATGGGGCGGTCTTTGAGCTGCCACTATTCCAGAGTGGATATCGTCGAGCCCAATTGCAACAGTCCTGGTCCGCCTATCGTGAAACAGAGGACCTGTACCGCACGACCGTCTTAAGGGCTTTTCGGGAGGTGGCCAACAACTTAACGCTGACGAACCGATTAACACTTGCGGTAGATCGTCAGGATGCGTCGGTGGGGGCAAATTTCAAAACACAGAATCTCACCATGCAGCTCTACCGTGGTGGCTTGGCCAACAGTTTGGAAGTGATTTATTCTCAGCTGGCCACACTGGAGGCTCGCATTAGCTTAGTGGAAATCAAGACGGAACTCCTGAAGTCCTCCGTCGAGCTCGTCCGTGCTTTTGGTGGAGGATGGAATCGGGATCAACTCCCGACCGACGATCAGATTCAGCCATTCGGCCTTTTCCAATACTCTGATATCGATAAGCCGGAGCCAGCAGGAGGGATTGACGTCAATACCGGTGAATCAGCAAAACCATTTAACGACCTCACGAAGTCTCCCAAACCGTAAGCAGTCGTGAACATTCTTCGAATGGAGCATACCGTATACGATGATCTCGCCGGTCTTCCTCAGTCGTGGACATCGAAGGAACGATGTACCGGCAGGTTACACATGGGGGCTCTGTGCTCCAGGAGCTCTATGTCTTAATTCGGAAGAGGACATCATGAAATGGACCACGTCAATGAGTCTCTTAACAGTGATTGCGCTCTCTTGCTTCCCAACGCGCGGATACGGAGCCGACGCAAGAGACGTACCAATTGTGTCTCCTGAGGCAGTTGCAGACTATGTGTATGCGGTGGTCGAAAGTCACCGAGCCTTCTACACAACCCATGTCGTCCAACCGCTTGAGGAACAGGGGGTGGCAAAAGCGGGTGCAGAGTGGAGTACTCAGAAGAACACTATTCCGTTACCGGTTCAGGTCATCAATGAAACCAGCCAAAAGTTTTCCGCGAAATTCAACGGCCTTCGATATCAGTTGATCAGTCAGTGGCCCATCAATGTAAAAAATGCTCCCCGCGACCAAATAGACAAGAGCAGCCTGGAAAGTCTGAGCATGCGACCGGAACGTCCAACCTCTCGCATCATCAAGATGGAGGATCAAACATATTTCCGTGCGATTTATCCCGACATTGCTGTCAGCCAGGCTTGTGTCTCTTGTCACAACAGCCATCCAAACAGTCCGAAAAGGGATTTCCAGGTTGGTGATATTATGGGCGGCTTGATCATCGAATTCCCTGTCGAAAGTCGATAATTTGTATCGCACCACATGAAGCTGTTTGGTCTGCGAGAGCCGTATCCACCGATAAGAGGATTCAGGGGTAATTGCCACGAGTAGCACCGGAGCCCATCCCTGACCTTCCTCTGATTTCACAGACGCCTACAGCGGTGGGAGAATGAGGAACTTGGAGCTCAGCATGGCACACCCACACGACGTGAGTTTACCAATATATTCAAGTCCGAGTCCGTACGGCTCACCTGGGAATTGGGTCGGCCCATGGCTCAGGTGGCGAGGGAACTCGGAATTGGAGATAAGCTACCCCATCGCGGGCGGGGTGAGTAGAGACATGTGGAATCTCCAAGGGCCGGATGCGCCAGTCGATGAGCACCAACCAAGATGAATTGGCACGGTTCAGGCGGGAAAATGAGATGCTGCAGAAGGAGCGAGATTTGTTCACACGTGCGGCGGCGTTCTTTGCGTTGATAAAACGATTGTTCTCCAACCGACCTACCTGGTTTCTTGTGTCCGTCAGGAGTGTGGCCAAAGTCAAAGAAGCAGCAGCCAACGGGTTCGATACTCGTAGGTGGGCACAGCTATGCGTTGAATTGTAGCTATGTGAAGGACCACCGACTCAGCTCTCACCTCAGGTTAGTAACACTGATAACAAGCAGAGTGGTAGTGAGGCCTAACTGATCATTGGCATGGTCAAGCTACTCATAGATGTGGCCAACAAGCAGAGTCGGAGCCTGAGAGGCAAGTGCGTTGCGTTTGAGTCGATGGTAAGGCGACGAATCTCTTCATGCCAGGGAAAGGCTTTAGACGCAAGACCACAAGTATAGCTCCATTGATTGAAAGCCGTTGCCACCAGGAGACCTTCCTGTCTTACGGTCGCTCCGATTTCCGCTGGGCGACTGCACGGTGGAAAGAGGGCAGGTCTAAATAAGGAGGTTCCATGGGCATCAAATCACTTCCCGACAAGGAAAGGAAAACAGCTTGAAGGGAATCGGTCGCCCTTGTGCATTCTGTAGCCGCTCGGCGTGAAACGCTTTCAAGACGCTGATGGTCTGATCGACTTGCATGTCTGGGAGTACGGAGAAGATGATGGAGTTTTTCCCAGGATAGAAGAATGACCCGACCACGTTTCCCGTCTCTCCTTTCCCCATAGCATTCTCGATAACAGTATAATGATCAATGCCACTTTTACGCATCATTTCTTCCAGATCGCTGGTCATTGATGAACGATACACGATTAATAGTGCAACCATAAATAGTCCTTGTCCTCTCAAAAGTGAAAGCCGTTATGACATGCTCCGGTCAATGGAGCGACTCTACCGTGACATCTGAAACAATTTGTGACTACGATCAGACACCCTCAGGGCGCTAGACTTCTTATTCAGGAGAACCCCCTGCGACACCCACGCTAGAACGGAGATTGCGGAAATCCAACATCCCATCATGGCGGTGAGGTCAACTCCGTTCCTTGTGTTCTGAAAGTTAACAATAACGGGCTTGCTGAAGAGGAGCTCAGCTCGACAACCATCGGATTGCTCAGCCGATCATTCGCAATGGTTTGAAGGTCATTCTCGGCAAGCGCATGCTGATCAAGGACATGGCGAACGATCGACCCATCAAAGAAGCCTGCCTTCATGCGCAGTTCCCACGCGCCGAGGTAAGTACAGACTTGTGACCTTACCGTAAACTTAGTGGGTAGGGATGCTTGCCAGATGCCCAATGCGGTATCGAAACTAAAAGCCGTGAGCCGGTACGACCCGGTCGGTAATTTCAACAAGAACGGCCCATCACTCGGAAGACCGTCTACTAGAAAGTCCTTCTCCAACGCCTGATCCCGTACTCGCCATTGAACATTGAAGCGGGCATGAAAGGGTTGATCTGTAGACGTCAGGGGTTCGCCTCCGCTTCCGGTGACGTGAATCCGACCGAGGATCAAACCTTCGTCAGGCTTTAGTGCGCTGTCAACGCCGGGCGTCATCGGTGTCAGCACTGTTGCGCAACCGAGTGAGATGCTTAGGCCTAAAAGAAGGAGGACCATGAGGATCCGCCCGATTTGCTGGGCCTTCTTATGTTGATTCCGCGGACCTGTATGACCTTCGGATTGGCAGCAACATGATATGACCACTCGGCGAGGGAGATCGCAATTGCCGATTGATGAGTTCATGGCTGTCACCTCATTTACCGAAGTTCATAAATAGAAAGCGAGATGATTCGGGTCGATTCTTTCTTGATGTGTAAGTCCATGTATTGGAAGTAGAGCAAAAACCGAGCCGCTTTCTCCAACCGGCTCCATGGCTAAAACGTCCTGATAGGATGAGGACGGCTTCGATAGGACCGTCGACACTACGCTCGAAATAACATCAGACATTAAATATCAGCCGATATTCGCACAGTGTGGCTAGTGCGTTATCGCACAGCCATGAGATCGAGCCCCTTATCCATGCGAGTTTCTTAGGTGATCGTTCAGGCAGAATGCAGCACCGCAAAGTTGGCGGGCATCACAGCTCGTGATCCGGTTTGCAATACTTCTGTCCGACGATTCTCCCCGAGGCACATTAGGTGTGGATAGCGTGCATCAACCACAATTGAAGCAAGTTTCAATCAAGGTTCACGATAAAAAGCTCATGGCTCTTGCCGGGCCGATGTCGCTGAGTGCGGACACGGCTGTATTGTCTATCAATTGGCAGGTTCGGCGCGTCCAGCCTTGGTACGGCAGGCTACCTGAGAACGATGCCTCCAAACGCCTTTTGAGAAGTGTGCGGTGTCGATGAGGAGCCGCCCGACCGAGGCGCCCGGCTAAAGATCTTGAGGTGAGGAACCTCATAGAAATTTGCCTGATCATGATGGCACTACATGTGCAACCATGAATGATTGGGTTGTGGGTAAGGGCTCGTCATAAGGCAAAGGAAAGGCAGAATACCTGAAACCTCAACGAGGGTGAATGAACGGACAAACTCAAAACGTGCCACGTGTGAAAAGTGGACGTTGGCAACTGAACGCTTCGACACAAGAAGAGATGCCGCAAAACGGCCTTGCCGGTCTAAGACACTGGCAATACGATCTGCTTGCAGGATTGCAGGTTGCTCTGGTGGGACTTCCGCTCTCACTGGGGGTAGCAATGGCTTCAGGGGCGGCCCCCATTACCGGCGTGATCTCGGCCGTCATTGCAGGACTCATCTTCCCGTTGCTCGGTGGGGCATACATGACCATCAGTGGACCGGCGGCGGGACTTGCTCCAGCCCTCCTCGCCGGTATGCTGACTCTTGGACAAGGAGACTTAGCCGCAGGGTATCCGCTCGTACTCGTGGCCATCTGTCTTACAGGAGCCGTGCAGGTGTTGTTGAGTTACTATCACGTCGGGCGCTTCGCCATGTATTTCCCGATGTCTGTTCTTCAAGGGATGTTGGCCGCCATTGGGTTGCTGATCATCATCAAGCAAATCCCACTCCTTCTTGGGGATCTCACACCTCCGAGTAAGTCGATTCCTGAGAGCCTCCTGCTCATGCCGGAGCAGTTTGTGAATATGAATACGAAGGTCTTTGCGGTTGGAGTGCTGGCGTTGGCACTTCTATTCGGTTTGAACAGCAACAAGGTCAAAAAGCAACGTTGGGCGAAGAATATCCCCGGACCTCTTTTAGTCGTTATGTTGGGCGGACTCGCTGGATGGGTACTCAATTATCCTGCCGACTTGATGGTCCATGTGCCCAAGGATATTCTTGCGGAAGGAGTTCATTTCCCCAATTTCTCAGCCATATGGCAGGGGGCTGAGCTATGGCTCGCCTTACTGACCACGGTCGTCACCCTGACCTTGATCGATGGAACCGAGACACTGGCCACCATCGCCGCGATCGACCGAATCGACCCTTTTCATAGAAAATCTGATCCCAATGTGACTCTTCGAACCATGGGTGTTTCGAATATGCTGTCCGGTCTGGTCGGCGGATTGACGATTATTCCTGGAGGAATCAAAAGTACGGCGAACATAATCGCCGGAGGACGGACCTCATGGGTAAATTGTTACTATGCCATATTCATGGGTCTGTTCGTCTGGCTAGGGGCTGAACTCATCAATAGCATCCCGCGGACCGTCTTGGCTGCTCTGCTCATTTTCATCGGTTGGCGGCTCTGTGCATTGAGAGTGTTCATGTACATGTTCTCGATCGGAGCAGAGCAAATCCTGGTTGCGACTGTCTGTATCGGAGTCACGCTCTACACGTCGGACATTCTGTGGGGAGTGGTTTTTGGAACGGTGACAAAACTTCTTGTCCTGGGGTTTGATCTGCTGAGAGCCTTGACGTTTGAACAGCAATCCCACTCCGGGTCGGAGCAGGCATTCTGGCCTCGCGTATGGGCCGCATTCCAAGAACTGTTCCGCGATCCCGTCATCCGAATCGGAGATGGACGGATTCCTGGGAATCATGCACCGGTGATGAGTGTGGCAGCCAAGAACATGAAACATCCGTATAAGATCTACCTGTCATCGGTCAGCTGCATGAATCTTGCGAAGCTCGATGCTCGACTCAAGACTCTTCCCACGACCCGAGACAACTTCATGATTATCCTTGCAGGGCATGTGGTCGATCACAGTGCGATGGACTATCTGGATCAGTTCAGAAATCATCAGATCAAGTCGGGTCATACTTGCGTTATCCTCGGGACACAGCATTTTCATGCCCATTCAAAACACCGGCTGGCCTATCGTGTGGTGCACTCCGACGATGCGCTGGCGTATCCATGATTGGAGGGGGAGGGAGTCATTGTGGAGGGCGAAAAGCACATGGTACGCTTGTCGCGCTCAGTATTACACCGGATAGTGGGGGCCCCTCGTGTCTATTTCTCGGTTAGAAATTGCTCAAATCCGAAAAAGCGGCTTGACCGTCATGCAGATATGGCACACCATTCTCGACCAATGGTATCCGAGCTAATGTGCGGGGAGAGACTGATGACGACGTCCATGTCGACTTACACGCAGGGATATGCCCTCGCCCATGATGCCATTGGAGAGTACGCTCCAATCCGGGCTGATCGTATTTTCGGGACGTGCGTGGGAATTCCGTAGTGGAGGAGATGACCAAGGTGGGAGCCTATGGCATGCCGGGCGTCCTGCCATGATTTCAGCAGTGATCAGGCTTCGACTTCGATTGTTAGGCCCACAGTCATAGGCCTGCACCGTCATACGGCCCTTGAGGATCATTCCGTGATGCAAGCGAGTATCTTTGTAGTGGATGATCAGCCTGCTTTTCGTCGGGCGCTGGAGAAGCTCCTGTCCCGCATGCAGCATCGAGTCCGAACATTCGAATCAGGCGACGACCTCCTCGCTGCCGTTGGGGAAGACATGCCCGATGTGATTTTGCTTGATCTCAAGATGCCTGGAATGAGCGGGATTGAAACCCTCGAAGCGCTGCATTCAAAATCGTGCGATGCACTTGTGATTTTACTCACCGCATACGGAACGGTCGAAGATGCGGTTGAAGCCATGAAACTCGGTGCCTTTGATTTTCTGATCAAAACCATCGATCTTGAAAGTCTAGAGCCGGTCATCAATCGGGCGCTTGAACATATACGGCTCAAACGGCGTGTGGCGCACGACAATGAGCATGAGGCCGAACAATATACCATGGACAATCTTGTGCCCCTGAGTCCGGCGATGAAAGCCTTGCTGGTTCAAGTACGGGAGGTGGCAAAGAATCCGACGATCCCCATCCTCTTAATGGGGGAAACGGGAACAGGGAAAGAATTTCTGGCTCGGGTCATTCACCATGCCGGTGTGCGGGCCAAAGGACCGTTCGTCAAGATCAGTTGCACGAGCCTCTCTCCGATGCGGTTCGAACGGGACCTCTTTGGTTACGAGCGTGGGGCATTTGCCGGGGCGGAAAGGCGGAAGCTTGGTCTTCTGGACCAAGCTGAAACGGGCACGCTCTTTCTCGACGAAATCGGCGATCTGGACAATACCATGCAAGGTAAGCTCATAGGAGTCATCCAGGATGGTGTCTTTCGCCGGTTGGGTGGTACGGAGGATATCTCCGGAGATTATCGTGTGATTGCATCGTCTTACCGGAATCTGAAGGAGGAGGTCTCCGCAGGAAGGTTTCGAGAGGATCTCTTTTTTCGTCTCAACGCGATGCCACTTGTCGTGCCGCCCATCAGGAACCGCATCGAAGATATCCTGCCCCTTGCGCAGCGGTTCATGATGAAGTATGGATTGGAGCTTGGGAAGGACGTCACCGATATCGATCCGAAGGCGGTGACAACGCTTCAACAGTACTCGTTTCCTGGAAATGTACGGGAACTCCAAAACATCATCGAACGGGCGATGATGCTCTGTGTGGGTAGGGTCTTGACCAACGGCGACTTTCCCGGAGCGCATTAGGCCATAGGGCTCCTCCGTTTGGCCGAATGGATCCACGTGCAGCCGGTATCCGGCAATACTCGCTTTCCATCGGAGTGATTATGTCAGAACGTTTTCCTCAGAGGTTTCTGGACGATCTTCCGATTCTTCCCAAGCTGCTTCTCATTCCGGCTATTCCGTTCATCTCACTCATTATCTTCAGCATGATCACGTATGTGGATGTTCAGACATTCATGGAGGATGAGGAGCGCCTGAACCAGCTCTACCTGATTCAAAACAGTGCATCCCAATACATTGGCTCGGTGGCTGTTTTGGAGACCGCGTTTCTCGGCTATGTCATTTCAGGGAATGACCGGTATCTGAAGCGTTTCCAGGAGGGCATGACAAAGATTGCCGACATGGGCCTGGCTTTGAAAGCCCAGCTTCCCGATCAGCAGCAGCAAGGATTTGATCAAATTCGTGCCTTGGTGGGGAAGTCTTTTGCGGAAAAGGAAGTTCTGGTCGAGGAGATGCGGAGCGGAAAACAGCTGCCGGCCTATGCTTTTGTCCAAGAAGGACGAAGCCGCGAGGTCATGGTCGAGCTTCGCGCATGGAGCGCAGCGTTTGAGCATGAGCAACAGCAAACCGCGCATCAAGAACTCGCGCGGTTGGGCTACGATCGAACCTGGGCACGGTTCGTCATTCTCGGAGGAGGAGTCATCACCCTCTGCCTCGTCATCCTTGCACTGGTGCTCATCGCCCATTCCATCGCCACACCTTTGGTTGCCATGTCGAAGGTCGTGGCTTCAACGGCAGGCGAAATAGTTCCCGAAATTCCGGTGTTGGACCGGAAGGATGAAATCGGTGAATTGACCAGGGTGATGCAGATGATGAGCCTGCAAATCCGTAGAGATCTCGATGAAGTGCAGCATTCGGCGGCAGCGCTGAAGAAGCTGAACGCGCATCTCTCCGCTTCTGAAGCGAAATATCGAGGGCTCGTCGATCACGCACCGCTCGGTATCGTCATGACCAAGAACGTGCAAGTGACGTTCAGCAATCGGTATAACCAACAATTGGCCGGTCTTGATCCGGAGCAAGAGGTGGACCCGGCCACCTTCCGCCAGAGAATTCATCCCGAAGACCGTGATCGTTTTATCAAGACGCTCTCACAGGCCGTGGCCGAGGGGCGACCTTGTGAAACGATCTTCCGCTTTTTGCATGACGACGGCAGCGTGCGTACGATCCTCAGCCGACACGTCCCGATCATGGAACTGGACAGCTCTAACGCGGTTTACATGGGATTTAACGTCGACATCACGACGCTGGACAATCTGCAGGTACGCTTAAGGCGGGCGGAAAAATTGGCTACGCTGGGGCAAGTGGCGGCCGGCATCGCACATGAACTGCGGAATCCGCTCGTGGGCATCGGTTCGACGGCCAGAGTCTTGCTCGATGAAATGGACGCGGGCGATTCACGGAAGGATGAAGTCGAGGTAATCTTGGCGGAAACCCGACGATTGGATCGAATCGTGAACCAAATCGTCGACTACGCAAAGCCACGGCGCCTTGCCCCCACACGAATTGATTTTAACCGCCTCATCCAGGAGGTGACACATCTGTTGAAGCCACACCTGGACAACAAGCGGCTCCAAATCAAGACGACGGTCTCGCCCATGATCAGCGAGTTCTTCGCCGATCGGGATCAGCTCAGGCAGGTCCTCTTGAACGTGACCGATAATGCGATCGATGCCACGCCGGAGAATGGGGCCATGATTGAGGTCACGGCGCATGAACTCTTCAGGGAAGAACGGCCGGGCCTTGTGATTCAAGTGAAGGATGGGGGGATCGGCATCCCGGCGGAATTGCTCCCCAACGTATTTCAGCCGTTCATGACGGCCGGCAAACGACAGGGGACAGGACTCGGCTTGGCGATCTGTCAGAACATCGTTGAGGCTCATGACGGGGATATCTATGTGACCAGCGAAATCGGGAAGGGCACGATCGTCGGGATCTGGCTGCCGTTGGAATCGGACACTTCATTGGGAAAGGTGTAACCCATGCGCGCAATAGTTTTTGTGGCTGACGATGAACAGGTTATTCGCGCCGCAATCGTCAAGCGGCTCATCAGGCAGGGACACTTTGCCGTGGGCTATGAATCGGGTGAAGCCTTGTTGCAAGGTCTCGAGCAAAAACTCCCCGAGCTGGTATTTCTTGACTTGAAAATGCCCGGTATCAGCGGTCTCGACACCCTCAAACAGGTGCGCCAATTGGCTCCCTCGGCTATCGTCATCATGTTGACCGCGTATGGGACGGTACCGAATGCCGTGGAAGCGATGAAGTTAGGGGCCTATGATTTTTTGATCAAAACAGTCGACCTCGAAGGTGTCGATGCGGTGACCACACGTGCAATTGAGATGCTCACGCTTCGTCGTCGTCTGGAATCAGAGGTGGGCGATCAGGCTAATCAGTTCCACTTGAATAATCTGGAAGCCTACAGTCCGGTGATGAAGCAATTGCTCGAACAGGTTCGAGGAGTGGCGGAGAACCCAAAATCTTCCGTTATGTTGTTGGGTGAAACCGGCACGGGGAAAGAGTTTTTGGCACGAGTTATCCATCACAACGGCCCCAGAGCATCCGGCCCGTTTGTGGGAGTCAATTGCACTGCCATTCCCAAGGATCTCTTTGAGAGCGAATTGTTCGGGTATGAGCGAGGGGCTTTTACAGGGGCCAATCAGCGCAAGCTCGGGTTGCTCGAAAAGGCTGAGGGTGGGACGCTTTTTCTTGACGAAATCGGCGACCTTGATCTGTCGATGCAGGCCAAGTTACTCCGAGTGATTCAGGAACGTTCATTCAGGCGCCTTGGAAGCAACGACGATCTTGGTGTCGACTTTCGACTCGTCACGGCGACGAATCGGGAGATTAAGAAAGATGTGGAGCGAGGACTTTTTCGAGAAGATCTCTATTTTCGTCTCAACGTTGTCATGTTTGAAATTCCTCCCCTTCGCAAACGCGTGGAAGATATTCTGCCGCTCTGTCAGCGAACGATCATGCGGTTCGCCAAGGAGTTCGGCAAACCCGTTCCTGAAATGGATCCTGAAGCACGCTCTATCCTACAGGAGTATCAGTACCCGGGAAATATCCGCGAATTGGAAAATATTCTGGAACGGGCGATGATCTTCTGCTCCAGTCAAACTTTGGCGGCCAATTATCTGCCTCGTGAGCTGCGTGACCCGGTCAAAAAAGTCGCCACCGCCGTGTCTATCGGAGAAGAACAGCTTATCCGCATCGAAATGCATGTCGGGAAGCAAACCCTCGAGCAAATCGAGGAGTCTATTATTGAAGAAACGTTACGACTGGCAGACTACAACAAGAGTCTGGCGGCCAAACAGCTGGGACTCACCCGATTCTCGTTGGATCGACGGTTGAAAAAACACAACTGAACGGCAGCGCATGGATATCGTAATCAGTTTTGTGCCTGTGATGTGCCCGAGCGAGTGAAGGGATTGATGCAGGGGGGCGATCGTAACGAACGACAGCGGTCGGTGACTCGTCGGACCGCACTCACCAAGACGGAAGAGCCTTCGCTTGACTCCTTGCCGAATATCTAATCCAGCGCCGGCCTAACCCGCGCTGTCGATCAGGCCTGAGGCGACTTCTTTTTGCCGAAATATTCTTGTCTGCTCACGGCGACGTCCGCGACATACATGAAGCCCGAGTGCCGCTCGAAAAGGGGCTTCAGCCCGGCCAGGATGGGTTCCACCTTTTCTTCCGGGACGACCGTCAGGATCATTTCGAGGCTTTCTTGCTCGCTGAACATGAAATGCGCCTCCCGCACCCCATGGTGTCCTTTGCCGGAGATATTGCCGATAATCGTATACCCGCTGGCATGCACGCGATCCAGTAGTTCAGTCACGAACGCCCGGTGTTCGCCCGCGATGATCACACGAATTTCTTTCATCGGATGCAAACGTAGCCCCCCCATCGATCTACTCCTTTCCGGTCTCCAATGTGATCACGATGTCACCACCGATTCTTGCTGCACGATCCGAACCCATTCCCCGTTTGGTCGATAGCGATACCAGTCTCCACCCTCTGGGTCGAGGACGATCAGGTGAACCCATTCGTTGTGATAATAATGCTGAAGAACTTCATGCCGGGCAATCAGTTTTTCGATTCCGCGCCGAGGCGCTTCGACGATCGTCAGTAACCGCATCGGCTCGTGGTACGGCATCTCCCCATTCATCACGGTTTGTCGCGCCAAGCCGAGTCGAAGATCACTCCAGGGGCCGGACATGATGCCGAACCGTCCAACCACATTGTGATAGATCTTGCTGCCGCTGCCGTACACTTCGTTATCGACGGCAGAGAAATAGTGTTCCATGTTAATCCATTGTGCAACAACCTGAGGAGCGGTCAACAAGACCTCAAGGAAACGAGTCGTCGGGTCCTCTCGATAGTCATACGAGTGCAGAAACATCCGACCATTGAAGTCCAGTCCTTTCGTCAGTTCGCGACGACCGATCAGGAACGTGGTATTGCCGGAGAGCCCCCACTCGGGGCGAACTTGACTCCAGTCCACACTGCGCCGGCGCACATGGGCGGTGGCTTGTGATTCGTCCAGCGGCTGCTGAATCTCCGGGAATCGTCCGCATCGCTCATGGCTCGCCAATTCCGCAGCCTCCCTGAGATCTTCCTGGAGTCGCGCAAGGTCGGCGCGATGGGTCGGAGGCACATCTTCGAGGTCGAATAATCGGACAGCGTCTGTGGTGGTATCCATCTGGCCGGCGAGGAAGTGTGTGTCGGAAGGGATATCAAGCCCGGCCTTCCGTAAACGTGCACGGACCTTGTCATGATTTGCCATCATGGCGAGGACGCGGGCATTGGGTTGTCCTTCATTCCCTCCGCACGCGCCACAGTCGAGCGCTGACTCATAGGGATTATTGTCCGATGTGCTGCCATGTGCACAGAACAGAATGAGCCGAGCAAAGTTCTTTGTCAGTCCCATCATCCGCAAGGCGGTCTCGACGGTCAAAGTCTGCTCCTCCAAGGTGAAGCCGGTTCTGGTCAGCCGTTCCTTGTACCGTGAGGACGCACGAGGGTTCACGTCGTACTCTCGTTGGAGTACCAGGACAAACGTGTCGAGCGCGTCTGCCTTCAAGCCAGCGACCTCTGCCTCGGCAAGGAAACTGGGATCCTGCTCGCCTCCAGCTTGAAGGGCCCGCTGGCGAAGCCCTTCGATAAGCGACGGGGTGATATGAATACTCCGTAATCCAAGGCGCTCCTGAATCGCCACCCGTATCAGCTTTTGATGCTCGACTGTCAGCATCTCAGAGGTATCCGTCGGGGACAACTTGTTGACGGTCAGGGTGGTCGGGAGGGAGGGCACGAATTGTCGTTGTAGCCATCTCGTGACACGCCGATAGAGCAATGGAAGAAGAGTCTTCCCAAAAATTGGAAGGCTGTAAAACCAGCCAATGGACTCGACCATGACGTAAGGGGTAATGACGTTTTCCTTCAGGTCGTGCAGCAATGTGTGGCCCGCATGGACCCACTTCGTCCAAACCTGATGTTGCGAGACCTTGTGATCCAGATAGCTTCGCGGGATCTCCCGGACTTCGTTCTTGGCTCGCATGATGACGGGGAACTGTTCCGTCTCATGCTCTTTTCCCCAGGCGCGGTACCGGATGAAGGCGGCAAAGAAGCCGGCGAAGCCATAGGTCTCATGCGGGCCGATTGACTCCAGGTGACGACGAAATGGCTCGGATCGGACATCGATGCAATACACGGACTGTGAATAGGGGCGAAGGGGAAGCGTTGTCGGCTTCTCCGTGCGCTCCTGTTTGGACGCGGAAATGAGTTGTTCAAGCAATGGCGCATGATAGCCGGCTTCAAAGGCCTTCAGCCAAACGATTCCATGGTCCGCTTCCGGGAAAGCTTCGATCCATTCGATGACCTGTTTCAATGCCTGTGGCTCACTCTCGACCAGTTGTTCATCGAGAATCTCGAGAGATCGGCTCAGGGCGAGAAGTCGTCGAGCATTTCCACGCCGACGCGCGGCTTGGTGCCTGGGAACCACCTCCGTACGATAGCGCGTGAGTACCGTGTTCCAGCCTTGTCCTTTCCGATGGGCAAGCCGATCGACTTCTTCAGCGTAGAGCGCCGGCAGATGGCCGGCGATCCGCTGTCGTCGCAAATAGTACTCTTCTGAATAGTCACGCATATAGGCGACGATCTCGTCGAATCGCCCTTGAATATCCAAGTACTCTCGACAGGCCGCCTGCACGAGCTCACGGGCATACCACAGGCGAATGGCGAGGAACTTCACAAGACCGACCGGGTGGGCTTGCTGCCAGGGATAGTCGCGTTCTTCTCCTCGCCATTTGATAAAGCCGGCCCACCCTGGTAGGGCGGTCAACTGGAGCGATAAATAGTCTTGTCGCAGTTCCATCGGAATGCCCAACAGGTCCAGGCTTTCCAGCAGAGTGTCTTCTGGATGATCCGGGAGTGCTGCGATCTTGCGTCGACTGTTGGTAATCCCGATGAGTGACCATTCTTGAGCGGCCAGGCGTTTCCACGACTGGTACAGTCCCTCGTCACGGTCGGACATGGCCCACGCGGCATGCCCTTCGTCGAGAAAGGCCGAGCACCACTTGATCATTTGATCATTGATGGTTTGGACGATTGAGGTGCCAAGGGTGTCGTCACACCAGTGAGACAGGGTGAGCCACCGGCAGAGCGCGGAATGGTTGGTCTCCACGATTTTTTTCACGCGATCGTCAAGGGAAGGAGTCTCAAGGACATGCTCCAGCTTCCCAGCAATCCGCTCAATCAGATCCCGGTCAGAATCTTCCAGCTGATCGTCGAGTGGTTCTCGCACCGAGGAACAGATCCCTTCCGTCAGGCAAGCCCGCAAGACTTCTCCGTGGGTTATTGATCGAGATCCCAGGACGATCGTTCGATCGCTTGCCAGCGGGTGCAAGGCCGTGTCCAGGTGCTCCACCCGAATGCGACCGGATGTGACGTAGGCACGATAGAGGTCGCTTGGGAGATAGCCGTCCCCATTCAAGAACTGCTTGCCGCGCCGGACCGTTTCTTCGAAGGGGAGGTATTCCAGGCTATGCAACGGATTGTGGTGGACGAATGTCCGCATCGGCCAGTATTGCGCGATGATTTCGCCCGCAAGGCGGACGATGCCGCGGAGTTCCATCCGTTTCGACTCAAGATCCATCGATTCATTCACTGGTGCCATGGAATCGCTCGCGAGAAAGTTCCAGCCATCGACTGAGTTGCCGTCGACGTCCACCACTCAATGGGGGCAAGTCCCAACACGGTGAGGATGACGATCGTCATGGTTAGTGCAGCCCATTCTTGTTGCACCACATCACGATATCGAAGATCACCTCGCCTGGTCCCGAACAACAATCGTTGCACCGCACTCAGGAGATACCAGGAAGCTGCCAGCCAGGCCGACAACATGATCATCAGGCCGATGAGTGAGGGAATAGGTGAGTGGAGCAGTAATCCCATCAATCCGGCGAAGACGCCGAAGGGGGGAAGCCCCATCGCGGCCAGTGCCAAAAGAGACAACAGGACGGCATAGCGCGGCATCGAGGAGGCCAATCCGCTGATCGAGGACGGATCGACGTCGTCGCCGTATCGCGTCCGAATGATTTGCCAGGCAATCAGTAGTCCGCACGTAGCAAGGCCGATGGATGCGACGAAGACGGCGGCGCGAGACGTCGCCAGGCTCGATGCCGCGGTATGCCACCAGAGCATGGAAAAGAAGGAGAGACTGGAATAAGACAGCATGAGCCGAATACGAGTTTGTGCCAGGGCCTTGACGGCGCCATACAGCCCTCCGATCAACGCAAGGAGGCCGACAATACCGGTGACCGCCGTGGGTACGGTCTGAAGGGCTGAGGCCATGACGTGCAGGCCGACGGCGGGAAGAAGAAATGCCGAGAAAGAGGGAAGATTGCCGGGCAGTCTGGTGAGCGCCGTCAAGTAGCCGATATGGAACGGCAGGAGCGGGATCAGTACTGCCGCCGTCATCAAGGCACCAAACGACGAAAGCGAAGGGTTCGTCAGTGTGACGACCACTCCAAGTGCAGTGAGATAAAACAGGCTGATCCCCCACCATGAAATCGGCCACAAGATCGTATGGTAACGCATCAAAAGGCCGGCCATGGTCACCAATAATGCCAAGAGGAACAGCTGACTCAAGGGAGCCGGATGGGCGATGACACCGATTCCCAGTCCGAGACAGATCAAGGTCATCAGCCAGGACAGACGGTGGTCCTTCTGGACCGGCTGCCCCAAGATGGAGATCATGGCCACGACCGGGAGCAGACCAAGGAGTAAGGCGCCTTCCGGTAAGTTCGTTTTTAGTTTTAGAATCGGGGCTACCGTGATGAGGGACCAGATGATGCATGATTTCTTCAGCTGTGGCACGTCTTCCCAGAGCAGCCGACCGGCCAAGGCGCCGATGAGCGGAATGCAGGTGGCAAGCCAAGAAAAAAGAACCGCACTCGTCATCGCCGCGACCACCCTTCTTCTTGTTTGTCGACCCAGTGGACGAACCGCAAGATGACTTGTCCGAGACGACCGTAACAGTCGTCGGCATACAGCCTGTTGATGAGCGCCACATATATCCAATGACGAATCCTGTCGACCCAAGCCGGTAGCCACACGCTTCGTCCATGGGCCTTCAAGTACAAATAGACCCAGCCGAGCACGGTGAGGCCGGTCGCCCCTACGAGAAGCAGGTCGAACAGCCAGTCGGGAAGGTCGGCAGCCTTGTAATAAGAGGCAACTTCGCTGGGATTGGGATAGAGGAATGCGGTGAACGATTCCACAGCAAATAGATAGATGAAGACGACGAAGAGCAGTATCACCAGCATGGTGGACGATACTTTCCACGATGCAACTGCGCGCAATCGTGTGAGTGTCAGAATGGCTTGCGAGGAGGTGATCCAAATGAAGAAGAGAATGATGACGGTCCCATGAGACTCCAATAAGGGAATGTGCAACACCCCGTGGGTTACCAGGAGAATGAGCAATGGGATCACCAAGCTCGTCAGAACTCCCGTCGACCAGGTGAGGTTTGACAGCTCTTCCTCCTCGTGATGGGTATGGGTTGTATGGGGGAAATGTGGCTCAACCCTGGCCTTTTGAATCACGTTTCCACAATTGAGAAAGACCGTGGCCTTAAAAAGACCATGTGCGATCAGATGGAAGACCGCCAGTGAAAATGCGCCGAGCCCGCACTCCATAATCATGTACCCCATCTGACCGATCGTCGACAGTCCCAACGTCTTCTTGATGTCGCTCTGCACCAGCATCATGGAGGCCCCCAGCACCGCGGTCACCGTTCCAACCACCAAGGCGACGTGCAAAGTGACCGAACTCATGCCGAAGAGTGGTGCCATGCGATTGATCAGGAACCCGCCGGCATTGATGATGCCGGCATGGAGCAAGCCGTGTACGGGTGTCGGCGCAAAGAGCGAACTCGGTAACCACAGGTGAAGGGGAAACTGTGCGGATTTCCCCATCGCGCCAATGAACATCAGCAAGGTAATGGCGGTGGCGGCGTCGATGTCCATACCGGGCCAGAGCGCAACGGTGTGGGCGGAGGCCGTCGCGCGGGCGAACAACTCGGGAATCTCAAGCGTTCCGTACACCTGGTAGGTAAGGATAATTCCCATGAGAAAGGCCATATCGGCCACGCGCAGTACGGTGAACGTCTTGTAGGCGCCGTCCAGTGTCTGATTATGACTATGGTTGTGCGCGAGGATGTAGAGTAAGTAACTGAGCAGTTGCCAGAACAAAAACAGCATCATGAGATTCGCGCTGGAGACCATGCAGAGCAGCACGAAGTCCGTGAGGCAAATCAGTGTCAGATACCGGCGGTAATGGCGGTCCTGATACATGTAATTCACGGAGTAGGTATAGATGATCAGGCTGACGGCGGAAATCAGTGTCATCATGACGCCGCTGAGCCGGTCGATGTAAAACCCGATGGGGATCGTGAGGGACGCAATCGTGGCAGGGTTATAGAATTGGAGAGTAATCGGCCCCGAGACCGTCACGGCATACAGGGTGGTCGCGGCTCCCAGGCAAGCGGCCCCCATCAAAATCGCAGCAATCTTGGCGTGCGCATAACGGGTCGAGTCTTCCGCACAGACCACGATCAGCGCCGAGACGAGGGGAAGCAAGGGGATCAGTAGAGCAGCCCACATCAGTTCAGTCTTACCTCAGAAAACACAAAAGCCAACCGTCCTGTGTCGACCAATGGTCGACCCAAGCAGTTGGCTTGTACTGCGACCGGCCTTTCAAAATGAACTGCTGGTCGCCCTACGGCCTCCGACAAAAAAAGCCGTCTTACCTCTCCACACACAATCGTGAGAGAAGCAACACTGCCTTGTGACAAAAATGTAGCTTCATCAATAATATGGGGCAACGTATAGCGTCAAGTTCGAAATGGTCGTTCAGCCCTTCCTTGTCCGGTAAGTAGGGCCGAAAGACTCAGTACTCATTCATGGAACAGACAAAAGACCTAGCCCGCATTATTCATGACTCTTCTGCGGCAACCACCGATCCGCTGTTGCGACAAGCCTGCGGCCGACGGGCTCGCCCTCCAGACCTTCGACGTACTGCATGAGTACACCTCAGGACCTCCGGGCTCCGCGCGCCGATCTCACAACGCGGCTGGGCGGTTTCGCCACGAACAGTCATGAATAATGCGGGCTAGGATTACACTTGTTCTCACACGGGACAGGTACCTATAATCGAAAAGAATAGAGACATGGAAAATTCGATCCGTAATGCCATCATTAAGTTTGAGCAGGAGTTTCTTGGGCGTGGCCCTGACGAAGTCCGTGCGTTGGTCGCACGCGATCTGGTTGTTGTGCGGCTCAAAGGCGTCTTAACACCGGCCGAGCGCCAGCTGGCGAAGACCGCAGAGGGTATCGAAATGGTCAAGCGGCTGCGGCAGAACCTGATTGCCCAAGGGCGAGACAAGCTCTGCGAACAGATTGGTGAGATTACCGGAGCGAAGATTCTCGGTCTCTTCACTGATATTGATGTCCAGCTCGGGGAACGAGTGTTTGTCTTTACGGTGGATCGAGAACTGCAAAACGGAGCGCGGTAGAAGACCACCGGATAATCGACCCGGCAGCCGCAGGGTCGAAACCTCTCATCCATCTGTCTTTCCATCACCATGTGCCGGTAACCGTGGGTCGCTTCCGGCGGAGCTGGGTGCCCCACGAATGAATGTAGCGGGGGCATGATGGCATCGTTGGTCAGATTCGGCACTTCGACCTGGACCTACGAGGGGTGGAAAGGCCAGGTGTATCTCAAGGACTATTCTAAGGGCACCTTTACCAAACAGTGCCTATCGGAGTATTGGCGATTCCTGCACAACGGTTCACCGCTCTTCCGTACCGTGGGCAATGACTCCACGTTCTATCGGCCGCCGACGAGCCAGCAACTTCGTGCCTACCGTGACCAGATGCCTGAACAGGTTGAGATGTGTTTCAAAGTCTGGGAGGACATCACCGTGCCGGTCTTCGCCCAGCATCCACGGTATGGGCTAAAGGCTGGTAAGCCTAATCCGCGTTTTCTTGATGCGCAGCTGTTCAACGACCTCGTGTTGAATTCGTTTCGAGAGGCCCAGTTCCAGGACTGCACCGGCCCGTTTCTATTTGAGTTTCAACGTCATGGGCTTTCAATTGGTGAGTTCTGTTCCAGACTGGATCGTTTTTTCAGCGAACTCCCGAACGAGTTCAAATATGCCGTCGAGATCCGTAATGCCGGGATCCTTGGGCCCGAGTATCGAAAGGTGTTGGAGACTCACGGCGTTGCGCACGTGTACAACCATTGGTCCTATATGCCTGCGCTGGCTGAACAACACAAACGGATGCGGGAGACGTTCACAGCTCCTTTCACCGTTCTTCGCCTACTGACGCCGTTAAAAATGAGTTATGCGGATGCCAAGAAACGGGCAGCGCCTTATACCAAGATTGTCGCAGAACTCCCAGAGATGCGACGAGAGACCGTGGCGATCATTCAACACTCAATCGCGCAAGCTAAGCCGGCCTATGTCTTGGTGAACAATCGGAGTGAGGGCAATGCGCCGAAGACGATCCAAGGTCTGGTGGAGCTATTGGAAGCTGCCGAGCCGGTTCGGCATGGGTGAGCGGTTCGATCGGCGCGGCTTTTCCCATATCTGACACTCCCTCGCCGCATTGTCGCATCACCGACGTTGTGCAATCGGTTTTTGTCCATTCGTGACGAAATTCGACTCAAGATTAGCCAATCGGTACCGAAATAAACAGGAGGTCCCTGCGTGATTTGTACGGCCGCAGGGGCCATGCGACCAAGGATGCATCCTGGTTGATCACTCATCCGAATCCCTTTTTAATCACACCGATGACAACGCAATTCCATGGTCCAATGGTGTTTGGAGCGATTACCTGCTCCTTCGTGGGTCTCGTGGGATGGTTTCATGTCCAGTTCACTGAGGTTGAGCCACCGACACTGGATTCACAAGACGTATTTGTCTTCCAAGGTCTCACGGGACCGACGGAGAAGACGGTTGTCGCGCCCTCCAGTCTCTCATCTCCTCAGGCCTATGCCATCGGTGGTCCGAGCCGATTGGCCCTGTTACTGACAGAGGAGCAATCAAACTGGTTGGGATTGGCGCATGGGCTAAAATCAATCGGTGTGCCGTTTGTCGTGACGCGGGATTATCGAGAGGCACTCAAACATCGGGTCATTCTGGTCTATCCAACGATTACGGGAACATCATTTTCGCGTGAGGCCATTCGCGCGTTGGCTGCCGTTCCGCGTAATGGCGGCACCTTGATTGCCACCCAGGTATTGGGTGGGGGACTCGAAGAAGTCTTTGGCTATTCGGACGTGGCGGAGGCATTGCGCAATCAAGAGATTCGTTGGAATCGTGCGCATCCTCTTATGGAACGGATGACCGACCCAGCTGAATGGGCGACCAAACTAAATGGCAAGCAGGAAAATTCCGTCGGGACCTACAGCTATGGGCAGGCCAGGGGAGCGCTCGGCAGTTATCCTGACGGGTCGGTGGCTGTGACGGTAAAGGACTATGACAGGGGGCATGCCTATGCCGTCGGCATCGACCTTGGTGCCTTGTTGTTGAAAGGCTATAACAACCGTGCCGATGGGTTCACGACCAGTTTTGATAATCGATTCGATCCTACGCTAGATGTCTGGCTGCGCCTGCTGAAAAGGATGTATCAAACGGGAGAGCCGAATGCGGTGACGATCGGCACGGTGCCGTTCGGGAAGTCGCTCTCCGTCATGTTCACGCACGATGTTGATTTTACGCAGTCCATGGCGAATGCGGTGGGCTATGCGGAGTTTGAACGAAGCAAGGGCCTGACCGGAACCTACTTTATTCAGGCGAAATACATCCGGGATTATAACGACGACATCTTTTTCGATGAACAAGGGGTACGACATCTTGCCAGATTGGCCGACCTTGGGATGGAGTTAGCCAGCCACACCGTTGCACACTCTGCCTCATTCAACACGTTTCCCATGGGGACGGGGCGGGAACAGTACCCCAGTTACCGTCCATTTGTGAAAACCCGCTCAAAGGCATTCGGCGCGACGATTCTTGGTGAACTGCGCGTGAGCAAATTTCTCATCGATCGGCTGGGGGGCGGCCGTGCGATGGTGTCATTCCGGCCCGGTGAGCTCTCGAATCCGTTCAGTCTGCCACAAGCTTTGGCGGCAACCGGATTTCGCTATAGTTCTGCGGCGACGGCGAACAATTCATTGACGCACTTGCCGTACCAGATGACCTATGACCGGTTGTCGGAGTCAGAAGTCGACATCTTTGAATTCCCCGTCACCATTGAAGACGAGGAATTGCCGCCGATGGGAGAACGTATCCCGCAAGCTCTGGTGTTGGCGAAACAGATTGCCCGATATGGTGGCACGGTCGTGGTGCTGATTCACCCGAACATACTCGGTCACAAGCTTGAGTTCGAGAAGCAATTCTACGAAGCGGTCAAAGACTGGGCCTGGTTCGGATCCATGCGGGAATTTGGGGACTGGTGGTCAGCTCGCAACTTGTCGCACGTAGACGTGGCCGGCAAAGCCGATCGAATGATGGTATCCATCAATGCACCACGTCGTATCTCCGGTATGACACTCGAAGTCCCGGTCGGCTGGATACTCTTGCCGCAAGAGGGGGTGAGGCAAGACGGACGTACGATTATTTTGGATGTTGTTGAAGGGGCGCACAAATTACACTTCTCAGTCGATGGGTCCTAGGGTGGTATGGAGTCGAGGCGGTTTATGTCCCCCCGTTCCTGGGTGAAGACCGCTCTGAATTAGTCTGTTGCACCACCAAACACCGGAAGTTTTATCCATCCAGACGGCGGTGGCTCTGGCATGCCGTGTCAGTGGAGCGTTGATTCAGGGAAAGGCGTACGCGATTTAATGACGACGGTACTGAGGCCAGTTTCTGGGGCAAGGCTTGTCATGATGTGGCGGATCGTTACACCGCCGGTCGCTTCTTCAAAGCGGGGCGAGTAGTAGAGTACTCTGCATCATTCCACGTGTTCATATGGAGTCCTTTGGCCTCCTACCATTCTGTCTCTTAACGCATCCAAATTGAAATGCACCAACCCCTTTTTGATGTCACAGCCCACGCATTGCCATGGCTCCCGTATAAAATAACTGTCTCCTGTAGACTAACGTACTTCTGCCAGGTCTCTCTATAAGTGTGCCTGCGCACGGGATGTGTATCCATACACAGTAGGTGTGCCCACACACAGTAGTTGCTAGTTTTCCCTACCTCAATTGCAATGAACCTCACATTTCTGTGGGTACCATTCTTGCTGAGAGTTTCGCTGGAAATAAAAATCGAGGTCCCATGCAATTGATTGCGGCGCTCGTCACGATCTTCTCACCGTTGATTGCGAGTTCTCTGGTCATGCTCTGCGGGACTACTCTTGGGGAGCGTGTGGCCAGGATTGGAATAGTGGGCCTGATTATTTCGACAGGCGCGGCACTGTTCTCGCTGTATGCGGTGGTGGAAGGTCCCTCACTTCATCTCACTCTCCCCGGTTTTCCTGATCTCATTGCGCCACAGCTATTCATCGATCGACTCTCTGGCGTAATGATGGTGCTGGTGACCGGGGTCAGTCTGGTGATCCACGTTTATTCCAGCCGGTACATGCAGGGCGATCAAGGCTACATCAAGTTCTTCAGTCTCTTGAGCCTTTTGACTTTTGTTTTATTGATGCTCGTCACCAGTGGGCACCTCCTCTGGTTATTTGTGGCCTGGCATGCCGTCACCTGGCTCTTGCGAACGCTGCTCGCATTTAACCGAGAGAGTCAGGCAGCTCGAGAAGCCGGATACACAACGATATGTGTGCAGGGATTGGGAGATGCGGCGCTGCTGGTGAGCGTTGGATTGATCTATATGATGTTTGGCACTCTCGACCTACCGATCCTGTACCAGACGTGGAACAGCGGTGCGACTGGTCCAGTCTTTGGTGAGGGAACTCGGTGGGAGATTTCAGCCGGCACGGTCATTACATTGATCATGACCCTCTCCGTTCTGACAAAGTCGGCTCAGTTTCCGTTTCACATCTGGTTGCCCGGTACAATCGAGGCTCCGACACCGGTCTCTGCCATGCTGCATGCTGGGATCGTCAATGCCGGTGGGTTTCTTGTGAACAGACTGGCCCCGCTGTACGGATCCTCACCCACCACACTGCATCTCCTCTTCGCCATTGGCGCGCTGACGGCTTTGATCGGGGCCTTGATCATGCTGACACAGTCCAGCATTAAGCGAACCTTGGTCTACAGCACGATGGGACAGATGGGGTACATGATCATGGAATGCGGCTTGGGTGCATTTGCCTTAGCCGTCTTTCATCTGTGCGCTCACGGGCTCTTCAAGGCGACATTGTTCCTCAATTCTGGCACCAATATCCACAAGGCACGAACTGATTTCACCATGCCGGAATCTCATGCGGTTCGTGAAACGGCCGGCTTTGCTCTTGCACCCTGGGTGGTCGGATTATTCCTTACGCTGGTCATGCCGTTGGTGATCTTGTTACTTGCCCATGGCGCCATTCACATCCCATTGTTCGAGGCCCAGGGCACCATGATTTTCCTCTTCTTCGCGTGGGTCACATCCGCCCAAGCAATTTTCAGCTTATACCGGTTGCGTTCCCCTGCCTCGTGGAAAGCGTCTGTCACGATGATCATGACAGTGGTGCTGGTCGGATTCACCTACCTCTGGGCTGGAGAATCCTTTACCCACTTTCTGTATCCGGCTTCCGGGCAAGCTGTCACATATTTTCAGGCCGCTGCATGGCATCAAGGTTTCTTTGAAACCTTCGTTGCCGTCACTTCCCTGGCCATTGTGACTGTCTGGGGAGTGTTGTACGCAAATGCCCATGGCATGAAAATGCTGTTTCCCGGCTGGTTGGAACAACTGCATCGAACGCTGTACGTGACCTTCCTCAACGCGCTGTATGTGGAGGACATCTTTCGTGCACTGAACCCGTTTGCGAGTCGTACGCGTTTCACAAAGCCTAATCGTATCTGAACGAGGAGTGGATCCTGTGACGGCACAGTGCGGAACGGATCGATTCACTGACGCACAACGAATGGAGCTACGCTCATACGTCCAATTGGCGGGCGAGTGTGTCTCTCAGTATTGGCCCATGCGGACGTTTATTCATCACAATCCGCTCCATGGACTGGAGGGGATGCCGTTTGAACTGGCCGTGGAGCACGGAGAACGGTTGTTCGGTGGACGAGGGTATTTGAGTAACGAGGAGTATCGCCGTCACTTCAGAGCTGGACGTATTACGAGTGAAGATCTTCAGGCAGCACTCGAGTCGATTGCTCTGGACGAGAACATTACATTTGCAGGTAAACGGTTTAGACATCAAGAAATTCTTGCGGCGCTCGTGGTGTCTGGTCTCACCGACTCAGATGGCGCCGTCGATTCTGTCGACGGCCAGCCCGGTGCGGAAGGGGTGCTCACCTGGCTTCAATCTCAGCCATGCACAGAGATCAGACTCGACAATCCCACCTCTTCGGCAGAAATATCGCATCTGTCGGCACGGGAAACGCTCAGCGCTTGGTGCGATGCAACGTTGGGTACCGCCCTTGTCAAACGTATCAACCAGGAAATGGTGAAGTGGTGCAGCTCGTTCCTCGATGAGGGCGAGGCAGGTTGGAGCATGCCGGGGCGCGAGCAGACTTTTTACCGAGCGTGGAAGTCCCTTGCAGCCCATGATTGTACTCTGCGTCTCATCGGCATTCAGGATGCGGCCGCCAAGATCGCCGCTCTGCCTGATCGTCCTGATGATGCCCTGCTGCAACACCTTGCACAGATGCGTATTCCCAAACAAGCGTGGGAGTCCTATCTCTCGTCGCAGTTAACCGCCCTACCGGGATGGACAGGGTATCTCAAATGGCGATCTCAGCAAACGGACCATCCCTATCAGGAGGTCTACCCGGTTGACCTCGTCAAATACCTGGCGGTCAGACTCTTCTATGAACGAGAACTTGTGCAGGAGGCCTGTCGGGATGCCTTGGGGATAGAGGGACAGGATGAGGCGATCCACCGTTTTGTCGTAGCCTATCCACACGCGTATCGCCTGCGTCGGACTTGGGTCAACGGACAGGTGCTGACTCCATTCCAACGGCAAGTTCGGCAGATGCTGAAACCGAAGACTCGACATGCGCATCACAGTTGGGAAGAACTCGGCCTTCAGCACGAGGCCCATTGGCGTACACGCCAAGTTCACCAACGCCATCATCGGCTGGCCTCACAGCTCATGCGCCTGTCGAAGGCACTTGCGGTAGATCCGGAGGCGATCCAAACAACCACCCGGTCAGACCTGCAGACATTATACGAATGGCTGGAAGGCTGCTCATCGGCCCTGCAGTCTTCCATATGGTTGAACGCGTTCGAAGGAGGGTACAGAAGGCGAATCCTCCATGAGTTGACCGCAAGCCCCAGGCAAGGTGAGGCGGATTCTGTCTCTCCTTCATTGCGAGCCTTAGCCCAGGTCGTTTTCTGCATCGACGTGCGTGCCGAAGTGTTTCGTCGGCATTTGGAGCAGTTGGGTGGGTATGAAACATTCGGTCTTGCGGGATTCTTCGGCGTCCCGCTTGATTATCAGCCATTCGGCGCACATCAGCCTGTCGCGCACTGTCCTGTTCTGCTGAAGCCAAAGAATCGGGTCCGCGAGGTTCCACGAAGTTACCAAGGCCTTTTGGTGGAAGAACGGAAACAAGCCGAACAGTTGGCTCGCACGGCTACTGAATTGCTGCATGACTTGAAGAGCAACGTGGTGACACCCTATGTCATGGTCGAGGCGATCGGCTGGTTTTTTGGGGTTCCGCTGCTAGGCAGGACGCTCTTTCCTGCTTGGTATGCCAAGGTCAGACGATGGGCCCGACGAGTGTTCATGCCATCACTGGCCACCACCCTGACAGTGGAGACACTGCAACGGGAAGAGGCTGAGGAAATGGTCGCCACCGAACAGCGAGCGATCATTCGAGAGGTTGTCCGTCAACGGCTCGCTCTCGACGGTGCTGTGCTCTCGCCGACACTGCTCGATAAAATCAGACGAGTAGCGATCGGTGAAGCCGAAAATAGTCATGAGGACATTGCGAGGGTACTCGGCTTGACATCTGAAGCGCAGGCGGCCCTCTATCAGGAGTTACGCGATCGCCATCGGATCAGTCCCAGAGGAGTGTCCGCGTACTTAGGACGTCTCACACATACGGGATTTTCGGCGGGAGAACAAGCCTACCTTGTCGAGGCGGCCTTACGGCTCATGGGTCTCACCGCCAATTTCGCACGTGTTGTCCTGTTCTGCGCGCACGGCAGCACCTCGCAGAACAACCCATACGAAGCGGCGCTGGATTGCGGCGCCTGCGGTGGAAATCATGGATTGCCGAACGCTCGTACGATCGCGGCGATGGCCAATAAACCGACATTGCGGGAACTACTGAAAAACCGTGGGATCGTGATTCCTACGGATACACAGTTTTTGGCTGCAGAGCATGATACGACGACAGACTGTGTCCGCATCGTCGATTTGGAAGACGTTCCGGCTACTCACCGGAAAGATCTCGACCGATTACTGCTCGATCTCGATCGAGCAGGGGGACAGGTGTCGCTGGAACGGGCTCAAGCCTTGGCGCCACGAACTTCCCATAACGCTCGTTCGGCTCGGCAATCAGCCAGACGAAGGAGTGAGGATTGGGCGGAAGTGAGACCTGAGTGGGGGCTGTCAAAAAACAGTTTGATTGTGATCGGCCGTCGCGCTTTGACCCAAGGCCTGAATCTAGAAGGTCGCTCGTTCCTCCATTCGTATGACTACAGGCAAGATGCGGCGGGCAAAATTCTGGAGGCGATTATGACCGCTCCGTTGGTGGTCGCGCAATGGATCAATATGGAGCACTATTTTTCGTCGGTCGATAACGAGGTGTACGGCAGCGGTAGTAAGGTCTACCATAATGTTGTGGGCCGTATCGGGGTTATGACCGGAGTTTGGAGCGACCTCAGACTTGGGCTTCCGGCTCAAACCGTCCTGAACGGGTCCGTGCCCTACCATGAACCGATGAGGTTACTGACTATTATCGAAGGACCGAAGGATCGCATCGACCGGGTGATCGGCAAGCATCCCCTCTTGGACCAATTGATTACCCTGGGTTGGATCACCCTGATTTCGCTCGATCCGACGGACCACCGATGCTATCGGTATGATCGCGTCAGGGGCTGGATGAAGGAAACTCAGCAGCAAGGAGGCAGCAATCATGGCTGGACTGACATTGCACCCGATGAAGGAAATCAAGATCGTTGTGCAGGGCGAGCAATTGAAATTTGTCACTGAGCTCTTAGACCGAACCGGCGCCACAGGCTATACCATCATCAATAACGTATCCGGTAAGGGACATGATGGTTTTCATGAAGGGCACCTGGTGTTTGATGATACCAGCAGCCAAGTGATTGTGTTCACGGTCGTGCCTGATAGCAAGGTTGAGCCTATCTTGGCCGGGCTCGGTCCACTTTTCCATCGACACTCCGGTGCCATGTTCGTGAGCGATGTGGCAGTCAGCCGACGAGAGCACTTTACTCCACAATGAAGAGAGATCGGTCCAACTGACTCCACGTAGCTCTCCCATGCCTGATGCCAGGGGTGAGTTGCCTGGCCGAGGCCTTCTCCGGGTTCAGTCGAACCCATCGAATCCTGCTGCTCTTTTCTGGCAGGCTGTTGCCAAAGACTGCCAGCAGCGTTCTCGCATCGCTCAGAGGCTCAACGTACAGGGCAGAGTACGATCCACCTCTTCACTCGCTGCGGCCTTTCTGACCAGCCTGCGGGCCACTCTGCTCCCGTTGGAGACCTTAAAAGTTGTGCGTTTTCAGCTTGGTGAACGTGTTTGTCAACACACTGTTCGCACAGTTTATGGGGGGCTCAAAGATCTTCGGAGGTGTTTGAGACTTGCCTCCAGCAGGAGTCTGTAATGTTGGCTCAACGGGCCTGGGAAATCTGAACATTCATCGTGGCAAGACGGGACATACTCCCATAGCGGCTGCTGATGGTGCGGCGAATTAGTGTGCAGACGATTGTGTGATAGGTTCAAGCAGTTTAATAACGACAGTGCTGAGACCCGCTTCTGGGTCGAGATCCGTCACGATGTTTTGAACTGTGACACCGATGGCTTGCTCAATGCGGCCTCGCAGCACATGCTGACAAGAGTCAAACAAAGCCCGATGAAATCGACGGAGCAGCTCGTGACCGTCAGTTGACCTGGCCAGTTCCTTCTCCGCCGGAATGGATGTGCTTCGGGCTGATGTGACGTAGATCAGTTCGTCATACGCGTGGGCTTGCACATGGGAATAGCCAGACTTCATGAACTCGGTCTGAAAATCTAAAACAGCGAGCATGACCGCATATTCGATCTCCGCTTTGTTGGAGAGAACTCTAGCCATGATCTATTCCCCATCGGTGCGCCAGGACCGAATCCACCGTCCAGTTTGGGGGTTTTCGAGTCTGATGCCGAAGCGATCACGGAGAAATGCTTCTTGCTGTTCGGTCAGTATCGTTGAGCCTGTACGGGGGCTAGGAGCTGATGACTCCAACTCGAGCATAGGAGGCTCTATGCCTTCCCACGCGGCAATTCCAAGGTCTTCACTCGTCAAGACTTTCATGCCGCACTTCCGGTGAGATGCGTGCCACTCTATGGCTGAGGCGATGGCGCTCTCGCGAACGTCCATCGCCTCGATGCAGGTGTTAGTAAGCTTTGCTGAAGCCGGCCTCACCGTCGTAGTTCCATAACTTCTGCGCTGCGGACCACCACCAACCCTTCTTGCTCAGGGCGTCCAGGAAGGTATTGACGTCCGCATCCTGCACATCCTTGGTGGCCATGAACCGGCATCGGTACCAATTGACCTGAAGCAGATCAGGACTCACGAAGCCAGGCCAGACCTTCGTGCCTCTGTTCGAAATGAATTCACATTTGAACGGTCCGATGTCATCGAACTTCGGAATGCCTTTGTCCGTGATGATGTACATATCGACTCCGACGAGTTTGATGTCTTTCTTCTTTTTGGTTGCCTTTGCAGTTTCAGTGAATGTTGGCATGGATATCTCCTTATTCAGTCCGGACTCTGAAGCTCAGGCCTTTGCGTGCATCTTGTCCACGATTGCTTGTGCATACTCGTCTGTTTTGGCGGTTCCACCGACGTCGTATGTCACATGTTTTCTCTCATCAAGCACGGCGAACATGGCCTTCTCAATTCGAGCAGCAGCAGCTTCTTCACCGAGCCAACGAAGCATCATGATGCCGGAGACCAGCACGGCCGAAGGATTAACCTTCTTCATGCCGGCGTATTTCGGCGCTGAGCCATGGACGGCTTCGAAGATCGCGCATCCGTCCCCGACATTGGCGCCGGGTGCGAATCCCAAGCCTCCCACTAGTCCAGCACAGAGGTCCGTCAGGATGTCGCCGTAGAGGTTCGGGAGCACCAGGCAGTCGAACTGGGCAGGATTTCGCACCAACTGCATGCAGCAGTTATCCACGATAATGTCGCCGGACTCGATGTCCGGATACTTTTTAGCGACTTCCCGGAAGGCATCGAGAAAGAGACCGTCGGTCATCTTCATGATGTTGGCCTTGTGGACGCAGTAGATCTTCTTGCGTCCGTTGGCTTTCGCCCACTTAAACGCGAAGTCAGCAATCCGGTAGGAGCCTGGCCAGGTAATGACCTTGAGACATTGCGCGACTTCATCCGATACCATGTGCTCGATGGCGGCGTAGCAGTCTTCGGTGTTCTCACGAAAGTTGATGATGTCGATCTTGTCCCAAGGCCGCTTGAGGACGGGGATGAGTTTGGCCGGCCGCACATTCGCATAGAGATCAAAGACTTTACGGAGGGTCACATTGGCGCTCTTATGTCCGGTTCCAATCGGTGTGGTCGTGGGCCCCTTCAGGGCAACCTTGTTCTTCGCGATGTTTTGAATGGTCTTGTCAGGCAGGAGGGTGCCGTACTTCTCGAGGCAGTCGAGCCCAATGTCCTCATACTCCCACTGAATGTCGACTCCGCTTGCATCGATGACGAGCCGCACCGCTTCGCAAATTTCCGGGCCGGTGCCTTCTCCCGGTAACATCGTGACGACATGCTGTTTCCCCATTGAAACCTCCCTTAAGCAGCAAGGGCGATCGGACCATCCGCTCCCCTTTCTTCTATGGGATGAGCAGTGCAAATGCGATTCCAGTCGAATTGTGTTGTTGCTGGGTCAAGAGAGAATTGAAAATACATACAAATATGAGCAGAAAAGCGACTGGATGGATGTGCCGGGGGCACGTTGAGCTTATGGGGCGTGCGCCAACACACGTGTTGCACGGAACGTCGTGCGCCCGTGCTCATCCTGTAAGCCGCACAGCGAGATGTCATGATGTCTGGGATAGGTACGCTCAGGACTAGGGGGCATGAGAAAATTACATATGCCCAAGTTTGCGGAACGTCTCCATGCCGCGGAGTTCAGAAATGATTTGTGGAATTGTCGAGGCACATGATGACACAGTACCGGTGCAAGGTACGCATCCGAGACTCCGATATCGCATCCCGTTGCCTTGATCGAAGTAGAGTGTAGGAAGAGAAACTCATTTGAGCTCGAGGTATTCCCAGATATTCAGTTCGGTCCAATCCAAGAGGGGATGGACGCGGATATGTGAACCGGCTGGGAACGTCGTATTGAATTGGTCCCACAGTTCAGGGGGCTGATCCCGAAAATCCCACTCGCCATGCTTATCGCGTAGTGAAAAGTATCGCTCTTTGGCGCGTGTTCCTTCTTCATCGGCGCGAATACCGAGAATGATAGCGGTCCACTTGCGGCTGGCGATGATCGGTTTGAGTGCCTCAATCTTCATAGCCATGCAGCAGGTGACACGTCCTTGTTGGGGGCCCATGCCACCCGCCAGAGCCTCCGTGTTTTGACCAACGACTAGGTCGAGGCGCCATTCTCGACAGAGTCGGTCCCGATACTTGATCAGCTCGGGCATTTCGTATCCGGTATCGATATGAACGAGTGGAAAGGGTACGTGGCCGAAGAAGGCTTTCCTTGCCAACCATAGTAGTACGGTCGAGTCTTTTCCCATGGACCATAGCATGGCCTGACCATCAAAGTGCTTGGAGGCCTCGCGCAGAATGTAGACGCTCTGATCTTCCAATGCCCGTAAATGCTTCACTCTCTTCCCACCCTCATCAGTCTACGGGAGGGGGCGGCGCTGCTCCATGATGAACAGATAAAAGGGAATGCGCCTACGAGGAGAATGGTAAGTCCTATGGGGTGTGACAGCATGGTTTTAGCTCCGAGACGGTAAGAAAACCAGGAGCGATCATTGGCCTGATGATTCCTGCTGATATCATCGTGGCGTCAGAACTTCATGCAATCGTCAGTCCCAAGGGTTACGGAAGAAGACGGGAGGAACAGTTGCTCAAATATCATCTATAAACAGGAAGGGCTGGATGGGTGGTATCAGGGATGTGTCTGTGGAATGTGCTGTAGATTGTGTGTCAGCGCACAAGCGTGCGTGTGAATGTGCGTCGGTGCTCGCTTAGGGATTGTTGGGCTTGCGTCGTCGGTCCAGCATCCAGCGGGTGATACCAAGATGCTTGGCAGCCAGAGATTTATTTCCATCGGACCGTTGTAATACTTCGCTGATGATGCGGTCCTCAAGGTCCGTTAAGGATTCACCGAGGCGGAATGAAAGGTGGATCTGAGCGGGATCCGTCGTATCTGACATCGATCTAGGAGGAGCCGTATCAGCGATCGGCTGCATGGGAGTCTCGCGCACATCAGACGGGAAATGCACTGCTTCAAGCGTCTCACCGGGACAGAAGAGCACTGCCCGTTCCATCAGATTACTCAGCTCACGTACATTGCCAGGAAAATGGTACCGCTGCAACAGTGTCTCCGCGCTTGCCCCCAAGACCCGAACCAGTTTCCGAAGTGAGAGTGCGGAGCGGGCTAAAAATTGCTTCGCTAGCAGGATGATGTCATCCGGCCGTTCCCGCAACGGGGGAATTGTGAGGGTCACGACATTCAGTCGGAAATAGAGATCCTCGCGAAACTCGCCTTTGGCGACCGCCTCCTTCAGATTGCGGTTCGTGGCCGCCATGAAGCGCACATCCACTGGAATCGTGGCGGATCCCCCTACACGGCGGAGCGTCCGTTCCTCGATGACCCGCAAGAGCTTCGCCTGTAACGGGAGGGGGAGGTCGCCGATCTCGTCGAACATGAGGGTACCGCCCTCCGCCAGTTCGATCAATCCGGTCTTGCGGCCCACGGCTCCAGTAAATGAACCTTTTTCGTGACCGAAGAGCTCACTTTCAAAGAGCTCTCGAGGAATCGATGGACAGTCGACCTCGATACAGGGTTTGTGAGACCTGGCGCCGTTATAGTGGATCACGCGACCGATATATTGCTTTCCTGTTCCCGTCTCACCTTGGAGCAGCACGGTGACCCGGTCATTCTTGGCGAGCTCCCGGACCTGGGTCATAAAGGTCTGAGTGGCGGGGCTCTTGGCAATGACCCGATCGAACGCGTATCGGTCAGCATCTTGCCCGCTCTGCACATGAACCTGGCGCTGCAACGTCAGTAATTGCGTCGCTCTGGTCAAGGCGTGCAGCAGATCTTCCATATCGATGGATTTGGCGACGAAGTCAAAGGCGCCCAGTTTCGTCGCTTCGACGGCGTCTCTCACTGTGCCTCTCGCGGTGACCAAAATGACGAGGAGGTTGGGCGAGGTCTGTTTGACCCGTGTGAGTACGTCTAAGCCTGTGAGGTTCGGCATGACCAGATCAAGCACGAGAATATCCGGTTCAGTCGTACGGAGCAGCCCAAGCGCTTCCTCGCCGGAACTCGCGGTCTGGACCATATAGCCGTGATCGCTGAGGCGCAGCGCGAAGGCTTCGCGAACAGACGTTTCATCTTCAACGAGAAGGAGTTGCCAGGTCATGTTATCGCTCAGGGTTCAAGGGAAGCCACACTTCCACCACTGCTCCGCTGCCGGGTGGACTTGTGATGACCAGTTGCCCACCATGTCGTTCGATAATATCGTGTGTGATGGTGAGTCCAAGCCCAACGCCCTTGGCTTTCCCACTGGTGAAGAACGGCTCGAAAATCCGTTTGAGATTGTCAGGGTCAATCCCCTTTCCCGTATCAGAGAAAGCAAGAAGTACACCAGTGCCTCGCCTGGGTTCCATTCGTATCGTGATCGTGAGCTCTCCACCATTCGGCATGGCGTCGATCGCATTCATCGCGATGTTGAGACAGACCTGCTGAAGATGCGCACGAGAGGCTTCCACGAGCGGCAGGTCCGGAGCAATCGCCTTTCGTATGTGAATGTTCTGTTTGGTCAAGTTTGGTTTCAGCAAGGTCATGGTGTCATCGATGAGCGAGGGAAGATTGCAGGGATGTAGATCAAACGGACGTGGTCGAAGTTGGCTTAAGTGAGACTCCAACAGCTCGTCAATACGAGTGGCTTCCCGTGCGATGAGCCGACAGCGATCTCTAGCCGCTTGCGGCAAGTGTTCCTGATCGGCTAAGTGCGTTGCGAGGCTACCGAGCCCAATCAATGGATTGCGGACTTCGTGCAAAATACCACCGGTCAATTGTCCGACCAGTTTGATTTGCTCCGCATGTCGTAAGGCTTCTAGCATCTGCTCGCGCTCGGTCAAGTCGGTGAGGATGGCCATGTAGTACTGTGTTGTGCCGTCACGATCTTTCACCGGGCTCACGCTTTCCCAGACGAGGAATTCCGAGCCATCCTTCCGTCGATTCACGAACCGATCGACGAACGGATGTCCGGCCCCAAGCGCCTGCCAGAGCCGGTCGTAAAATTCTTGCCCATGTTTTCCCGACTTGAGAATAGAAGGGCGTTGTCCCAACGCTTCTTCGCTGGTCCATCCGGTCATTCGTTCGAGCGCGGGGTTCCACTCCAAGATTCGGCCCTCGGTGTCGGTCAACATGATCCCGTCTTGCGCCGTCATAAACAACCGATGGTAGAGATCCCGTTGCGTATCGGCGCGCCGTCGTCGTTCCAGTACCGTCGCGACGGTATTGGCGACCGTACAAAGAAACTCGAGTTCCGTCACTGTATAATCTCGGACCGACCTGGAATGGGCGGTCATGGCTCCATAGACACGATCCTCCACCAACATTGGAACGCACATGCCTGCGATCCCGCCATGTTCGGTTAAGAGTTTGGAGGGACTGAACCGTGTTTCCCTCCGTAGATCCCGGACGACCACGGGGAGCCGTTCACGAATGGCGTAGCCGGCTTGCGAATGGGTGCCACCCTCGATCGTCAGCTTTCCGATCACCGTTGAGTCAAGGCCGATTCCTGCCACCACGGTTAAGTGATCATCTGATTCTTGTGGGACAAGAATCTTGCACAGCTCCACGCCAAGGGCCTCAGCTGTATATTTAACCGCTTCGGTCATCAGTTCTTGTGCCGGTGCATCGGTGACAGCAAGCGTTCCGATGCGGGCCAGCACGGACTGAAACCGAGCGATCTGCGAGGCTTCCTGGACCAACTCCGTATGTTCGGTGGCGTCCTGTAGGACCAACAGTACGCCGGTCTCCCCATGGTAGGGGACCACGTGATATCGGCATTCGTAGACGAGCGTTTGGCCTTGGCGATCGAGGAGACGATAGGTCTTGCTGCCTCTTGCACCGAGGCTGTCCCTATTCCAGGTCATCGCATCAGCAAAGAGCTGTGATCGAAGCGTTGCATCATGGCCGGACCGGTCGCCTGATGGCGAAGCCGAGGCTTCAACCAGTTCGCCGAACTGCGAATTCTCAAATACCAAGATCCCCTTGGCCATGAAACACAGTCCGCCCTCCAGGCAATCACTCACCCAAGCCAATACTTCCGCTGCGGCGACCTCCGGACTGGCGTGAATAGGGCTCTTGGACTGAGAGACAGATGTCGTGCGGCGTTTCACACGGAGCCTCGCTTGTAGGAACCGATCACGTCACGAATGGATAGTATACCGAGATGGCCGAGATATCGTCGAGTGAGCTGAAAGAGACGGATAGGATGGCGATCTGGGGCATGAGGAGGGGTGGGGAGCTGATCGAGCAGAGAGTTTGGCTTGACACGTTTGAGCCATAGCCAAGGCCGTGAGGCTCGTGATACAGAATAGAATGCCCCGGCGAACGCTTGAAACGCTTTCCTTCGACAATACCTATGCCCGGCTTCCTCAGGCCTTTTATGCGCGATTGAACCCGACTTCCTTTAGTGCACCTCCCTATTTGGTCCATGCCAATCGATCTGCCGCCGAGTTGATCGATCTTGATCCAGGGCAGTTGACTCGGCCGGCGTTCGCGGAGCTGTTCGGGGGGAATGCACTCGCGCCCGGCATGGAGCCGCTCGCGATGCTGTATTCCGGTCATCAATTCGGCGTCTATGTTCCGCAACTCGGGGACGGCCGAGCGATTCTCCTTGGTGAAGCAACGAACGAGCAAGGGGAGCGGTGGGATCTCCATCTCAAAGGAGCGGGGCTAACGCCGTTTTCACGCGATGGGGACGGCCGGGCCGTACTGCGTTCGACAATCCGTGAATATCTCTGTTGCGCGGCGATGCGTGGCCTTGGGATTCCAACGACACTGGCGCTCTGCCTCGTCGGTAGTGATGACAAGGTGTATCGCGAACAGATTGAAACCGGCGCGATGCTGGTCCGCATGGCGCCGTCGCACGTCCGCTTCGGCACATTCGAGATCTTCTACTACCGAAAGCAGTATGACCATCTGAAAATTCTTGCCGACTATGTGATCGACCAGCACTTCCCCCATCTCCGCGACGTCAATGAGAAGTATGCGAAATTCTTTACTGAGGTGGTCGAGCGCACCGCCCGATTGCTCGCGCAATGGCAAGCCGTGGGTTGGGCTCATGGGGTGATGAACACCGACAATATGTCGATTCTCGGTCTCACGATGGACTACGGGCCGTATGGATTCATGGATGACTACGATGCAGGTTTCATCTGTAACCATTCGGATCATAACGGTCGCTACGCCTTCAATCAGCAACCCTACATCGGGCTCTGGAATCTGAGCTGCTTGGCGCAAGCCCTGTTGCCATTGGCGGAGAAAGACGCGCTCAAAGCGTGCCTTGAGACCTATCAGTCATTGTTTGAGCAGGAATACCAGAAGCTCATGCGAGCGAAATTGGGATTGGTCGAGATGCGAGCAGAAGACCATGACCTCATTCAAGACTTTCTGGGTCTGCTCCAGGGCAGTCATGCCGATTACACGATCGTGCTTCGCGAATTGGGTACGTTTGCTTCTTCGGAAGGTATGACGAATGACGGCTTGCGCGAACATTTTCTCAATCGTGACCGGTTTGACGAGTGGGCGGTGCGCTATCGGGACCGACTGAGGAGTGAGCGCAGCCGCGATGACGAACGGTGGAATCGAATGAATCGTGTCAACCCTAAGTATGTGTTGCGGAATTATCTTGCGCAGATCGCGATTGAGAAAGCACAGAACAAGGACTTCTCCGAGATCGACCGGCTCTTCACCCTGTTGCAAGATCCCTTCAAGGATCAGCAGGGCATGGAGGCCTATGCCCTTCCTCCGCCGAATTGGGGCAAGCATTTGGCTGTCAGTTGTTCCTCCTGAATCAGCCTGCGGGCATCCAGATTCGGTCGTCCACCGAACGCACCGATCTTTCCAGAAGGAGGCGCAGGGTTTTCAATACAGGGCTAGCCATTAGGTGTGGCGTGAACGATGAAAGACCTCGGCCTTCACCAGGTGGTATTGCGAGGAACCACTGGTAGGCTCCGTATTACGGATGATATGGCTGTAGGTCGCGGTTGAGCGGACGTGACTGGAGAGCCGGGGGCAGACTTTTCGAAGTCAGCGTTCGCTGCTGGGGTCACTGGGACCAGGACAGAGTTCGAATCCGAGTCGTGATTGCCTCACGCCACCCTCTCCTAGCCCCGCCACACCAAACGGATCCGTCTCAACATTGTGGATGACTTCGTGGTCTGCGCGTTGGGTTGTGGTAAGAAGGCTGCCGGCCTGTGTGGCCGCCGGCCACAATAACTTGTAGCCGGCGAGCAGTGCACCAGCGACGGAAGTTTTCATAAATGCCCGGCGAGTCCAAGACCAAGAATCTTTGTGCATCATTGACCACCCCGATTATGGTGACCTGTTATCCGTCTTGTATCAGTTCACTTCTGCCAAATGTTTGCGCGATGGGTCAATCTTTTTGTTAGAGTTGATTTGCTCACACAATCAGCTCCAGCGCGCGTGTATGCCAGGAGAGGACCGCTTTGCGTATGTTGATCTTGTCTGCGATCTTGGCATGGTCAGAGCGGATGATGTGAGCGGCGAATTCAGCCATGAAACGGCTCTTGAGCGTGGCACGTGCCCGGTCGACACCGACCTCTTGGTAGGGGGCGACGGACAACAGCAGAAAGCCGTCGTCGGGGATGCGGTCATCTCGCATGTTGGCCGCGATAATGCCACCGGCCTTGCTGAGAGGATCGGCCAGTTCCGGGCTGTGCGGCCCGATGATCAATGCCAGGTTCGGCATGTGGAGCCAATGAAACCCTCGTCCGATGCCGATCATCCATTCGTGATGGACGATCTCCAGAGTCCGATCGTTTTTTCTAACTTCCTCGATATGGGCGATGTTGCCCTGTACGAGCGGCAAGAGATCTTCCTGCATCTCTTCGGGCATGTCCGGATACAGCCGGGACAACGAGGCAGGCAGGGAAGCGAGATCTTGGGCGGAAACGGTTGAAAGGTCCAAGGTATCACGATGATTACTTCCGTGAAGAACCAGGGCGTCTTCGTCGGTCTCGAATCCACACACTAGCGGGTACACGGTGCTGTGTGCCGAGCCAAAGACCTCCTCTACTTGTCGTTTGGTCCGAAGCGCATGGTCTCGGGCGGCATCGGTGTTGTATCCCCAGCCGGCACAGCCACGATGTTGATCGCCCTTGGAGTAGTGGTAATTCATGAGGATCAGTGTCCGGCGACCATGGCGGACCATCTGCTGGATCTGGTCCGTCATGACCTCTCCAAAATGGGGCCACCCCATGTCGAAACGTCCGCCAAGATTGCGGATCGGCTGGATGATACCGGGCGGGGTATTGGTGGCTACGGACAGATTGAGGCGCCCGTCCATACACTTGAGCGCGATGATGGCGGTGTCGTGCTTTGCACTGTACCGTTCGCGTGCGAGAAAGGATTCTGGACTTTGGTATACCTGGGCATAGCGACGGGCATGTTCCATCAGCCAGTCGATTCGTTGTTGTATGGGCAAGTTGCGGATCGCGATGCTGTCGGGGCTGGCTTGAGGAACAGTCGAGTTACCCATCAGGATATACCTCAGTGGTTGGGAGAGGAGTGGAGCCGATTTCGAAATCGGTTTCCTGCCTTGCTTAGCTTGGGAGAGCAAAACCGATACCTTGCTATGGCACCGCCCACCCTGCGCATCGCGTTATGAGCTTAGAAATGAGCGAGATGTACGGATAATTGCCCAATAGGGCGTAGTGGCCGCCGACAACTTTCAGGTGAATATTTGCAATAGAGTGTTGCTAGCAGTGTGTTGACAAACCCAAGAACGAGCTCGGAAATGGAGCCCTGCCTGAGGTCACGACCGTCTGGAGAATACCGCACAGGCTGTTCAGAAAGGCCATCCAGCAAGGCCGCAGCGAGCGAAGAGGCGAATCGTACTCTCTGCCGTACGTTGAGCCTCTGAGCGAGGCGAGAACGCCGCTGGTGGACTTTGTCAACAGCCTGCTAGCTGAAAAGCGGACTTGTGCGATTCAGCACTGAGCGGAGCGTGCGATAAACAGGAATACGGTATAGCGAGAGACGCGAGGCGATGTCCTCTAAACCGTACCGCTTGGGCAGGCATAGACTCGACGGCTGTTCAAGAGAGCAGACGATTGAGGCAGCGAATCAGCGGTTTCTTCGCAGCTCTACCAACAGACGACGGCAACTATCAATCTGGCAATGGCCTCTCTTCTCAACCGTTCAGTCGCACTTCAGGGAACCTCAGCTTCACTCTCTCAACGGTCTGTTGTAGAGTGTCACGCGTGACTTCTGCGCGAATACCTCTGTGACGCGTCACCTCTCTGAGAAGCGAGATGGCTAAGAAACAAAGTGATTCAAAAATTGCCGTGGCAGGTGCCTTGACCTTGGTGTTGGCGCTGGCGGGAGCCATGCTAGTCAAGGAACCGCTGCGTAGTTCACGTCCGGTCGGCACGGGACTGGACATGAAGGCTACGATTGAAGAGCAAACGGTACGCGCGCGTTTGTGGGAAGACCCTGTCGCAGCGGTTCAACGAGGCCTTCGGGAAATAAAGGGGAACCGACCGGCCACTACTTCGCCGTCTCCGCTCACACAACGGCTCAGGTCACTTCGGCATTCTATTACGGAACGGGTTAAGGAGGGCCAGCGTGTGACGGTCCTCCTGGTGACGACCAGTGGAGGTCCCTATGTCGAAAGCACCGAGTCGAGGATCCGAGATCGGTATGCGGTTGGAACGGCTCTGGGAGTGTCCTGTTATGCGCCGGAACAGGAGGGGCAGCTCTCGTTTGTCGAATGGGACTCCCAGAGCCCTCTCCCGGCACTGCCGTATGAGTGGTACCGACTTAGACGAACCAGGCTGTGTGACGAGGAATCGCAGCGCTCCCACAGTGTGCTGGTCGTTTGGTTTCCTGACGAAGCGCTCAGTCAAGGATTTTTTGCCGGCCTGACCTCCTTCTCTCAGTCGCTCGTTTGTCGAGAAGCTGAGAAGAAAAGCGAGTGTCTGCTCACCGACGATACGCGCAAGTTGGTTCGCTTGAATCCGCAGCTCCAACGGTCGGTCACCTTTAAGATCCTCGGACCGCATAGCTCCTCCGCATTTCGGGCGCTCTTAGACGAGGCGGGAGAGTCTTATGGCAAGCCTCATATGGGAATCGGTGTTTGGCCAAACGCTGACGGCTGGATCGAGCTGTACTCCCCGTGGAGTAGTGCGATGAAAGGGCTTCTGGCCTACGGACTCAAGTCGATCGGCGGGACAGGTTCGGCCTGTGACTCCTACACCGCGTGCGAGCAGGAATTTATCCGTCGACTCACGAGCGCGAATATCCGGCTGACCTACGACATCGGGTCCGATGACCAGTTATTCGAATCACTGGTCGAGGAATTAGAGCGGCGACAGGTTCGACTCGGTTGGGATGCTGTGATCCTAATCGGGGAATGGGATTCGTTCTATGGGAGGACGCTCCCGATCGAGTTTCGAGCGGCTGCGTGCAAGAAAATTTCAACCTTTCCCGAACAGGATCTGGGGACGATTGATGTTCCGGTAACGATCAAACAGTGGTGTTCCGATATTCCCCATGCCGTCGACCTCCAAATTCGACGGCAAGCCGACTATGAGTCGTTACGTCTCAACGTTCAGCGGTACAGCTACCTGAGCGGACTGGACGGCGAAGTACCGGGGGAAGACAAAAACAAAACAGCACGTGCCGACGGTACGAAAGAGAACCAGCGTGAACGTCCGGAAGGCACCAGTCAGGTGGACTATGTACGGGCGTTGGTGAATCGCATCCAGGATGAGGGTGAAGGGGCTCGAGCCATCGGGATCTTTGGCACCGATCCGTATGATTCGCTCCTGATCATCAAAGCTCTTCGCCCTGCATTCCCGCACGCCATTTTCTTTACGGTCGGTCTGGATGCCCGACACCTGCATCCGAGCGAGTACAAATGGACCCGCAACATGGTTATTGCCTCGCCGTTTGGATTGCAGCTGGATGGAGGCTTGCAGCGCGACGTCCCGCCTTTCCGGAGCAATTATCAGACGTCGACCTATTTCGCGACTCTGCAGGCCGTCGGCCACGTCAGGTGTCGCCGTGGGCAGCCTGAGATGCCGAACGGCCCCTGTGTGACGACCTACCATGCGGCACTGACGCCTGAGAGCCGAGTGTACGATGCCGGAGTTTCTTCGAGATTGTTCGAGGTGGGAAGGAACGGCGCCGTCGACTTGAGCCTCGTTACTAAAGAAGGGGTCCGTACGATTCATCCGTTACGACCTGACCTGGCCTATACGGATGATTATGGTCAGCTACGTCAAGGTGTCGGATTCGACAACGCCGCGGTGGCGGCGGGGACGGTCGTGGGGTTTGCGCTCTTCATCGTGGTGGCCTGGAGCAATCAGCGCCTCTGGTCCGGCATCGTGCGGTACCCACGTGTATTGAGCATCACGGCTGTCGTGCTTGTCGCGCTGTTTGCAGTCTTTGTCTTAGCCGGCGGAGCCGATGCGCTATTGGCTGGGCATGACGAAGGAGAGCCGTTTTCTTGGACGGCCGGCGTCAGCATTTGGCCGAGCGAGTTGCTGCGGTTCGTGGTTGTCGTGCTGTCTGTCCTTCTGTTTGTGAAGGGCGCCCGCGATCTCAAGAAGAACGGTGAGCAGATCGACGAAAAGTTTCAGTTCGAAGACGCGTCGAGGCGTCAGCGGCTTTCACCCAAGACGTTTTGGAGGAATCTCCAGCGGGTCTACCATCCGCTTGCCACGGTCGCCTCCATGAAGGTCGATCAGGCCTGGGGACGCTATCGTGAAGCGAGTCAGCTGAGCCAGGGAACGGTCCGTGCACTTCTGCTGTTCATCCTCTACATGGCAGCGATGTGGGCCATCGGGCATTTCGTGCTGGACGAGGAATATATCCATCCCTGCCGCGGATACCTGAGTTGCCACGTCGACTCATTTATGACGCTCGCCAGTGTCGCCATCGTGGTGCTGCTGAACTTGGCAGTGTTCGATGCGGTGATGTTATGTCGTCGATGGATTGGGTGGGTGGTGAGTTCGACGGGCGGGTGGTCCCAACAAGTCCAGGAAGAATATCTCCGCAACTATGGATTGGGAGAAGCACAGAAAGCCGAGTTTGAGAAGTTGAAGTACCTTGCCGTCGTCGACCTTATTGCGCAGCGGACCGAGGTGATCAATCGACTGATCCGCTATCCTTTTATTGCGCTCTTGATCGTGATCGCTGCGCGCAACGAGTATTTCGACATCTGGAACTATCCCCTCCTCTTGCTGCTGTCCTGGTCGGTCAATGTCTTGGTCGCGCTGCTCGGAGCATTCCTTCTCTATCAATCGGCCAGTCAGGCGAAGGCGGCTATGCTGGCCGGGCTCAATCGGCAAATCGTTCAGACTTTGGGGGTTGGGAAAGATCACGATATTCGCGTGAAGCAGATTCAGCACGTGATCAGCGAAGTGGAAGACAATGAACGGGGGGCCTTTGTGCCGCTTTATCAACAGCCGGTGGTTGAATCCTCGTTGTACGGCCTGGTGGCGTTATTACAATATCTGTATCTCAGTTAGGGGATTGCATGCACGAAGTCTTGCTCGGGGGATTGAAGGTTCGACTCACCGGCGGTTCAGACGGAAGAGGCGGAGGCAATGGTCCGGTCGTCATCCTGCTCCATGGCTTTGGTGCACCGGGCGACGACTTGGTTCCGCTTGCAGATGTGATCGAAGTTCCCCGTGGGACCCGGTGGCTCTTTCCCGAAGCTCCCCTCTCTCTCAATATGGGGTTCGGCGATTCGCGGGCCTGGTGGATTATCGACTTTGCACGTATTCAAGCGGATCGTGCTGCGGGCCGCATTCGAGATCTATCTGTGGAGGTTCCGCAGGGTCTGGCCTTGGCACGTGAGCGTGTCCTGACATTTTTGAAAGAGCTCCCCAGGCAGTTTCCGATCGATTACAAGCAAGCGGTCATTGGTGGATTTTCACAAGGGGCGATGCTCACCTGCGATGCCGTGCTCCATACCGACTATCCATTCACGGGCCTAGTCCAGCTGTCCGGCAATTTGCTGGCGCAGACTGTCTGGAATCCATTGATGCCGAAGCGCAACGGTCTACCAGTCTTTCAAAGCCATGGCATTGAAGATGACATCCTTCCATACATTGGAGCGGAACGTCTTCGCGACGGGCTGCAGCGAGCCGGCCTTGTCCTGGAATGGCACAGTTTTCGAGGGGGGCATGAAATTCCAGGGGAAGTGGTGAGGCAACTTGGGTCATTCCTCACGAAACGGCTGGGATAAGACGATGACATCGTTTAAACTCATCGGGACCGATGGCAAGGGGATCAAAGGTGATCGGATTGATGGAACAGCGCGACAGATTCTCTTCATCACCGGGTTTCTCTCGAAGCGGTGGGGCAACAAGAGTAAGGCGTTGGCGCAATGGTGCCAAGAGCGAGGCTGGGGATTCTGCTGCTATGACGTGCGCGGCTTCGGCGACTCCGAAGGACGGTTCACTGATTATACGCTCTCTGATTGGATCGCTGATGCACGCGTGGTCTTAGATTCCATCAAGACTGGGCCACCGATCACCATCGTCGGGAATTCCCTCGGGAGTTGGATCGCCTGGCTCGTCGCCCAAGAATTCCTAATCGTCGAAGAACTCGTCTTAATTGCACCCGCGTTCAACATGATGGGGGAGCGCGCCAAAACCATCTCGAGAGAACAGCTGCATGACTGGCACACGGCCGGATGGATGCCGTGGGATGAAGACCCGTTACATCGAGACTGGCCGTTGTCCTGGAAGTGGGTAGAAGAAAGCGAGCAGCATTGGGCGAAGACGTTTGACGTCGTTCGTTGTGTAAAAACCACGATTTTGCATGGCCAGGACGATCGAGTCATTGCTCCAGACGGGAGTCGACGGTTCGCCAACGAACTCATGCGCCGACATCCCGGCTTTCCACTCAAGCTGAACCTCATTCCAGGTGATCATCGGCTCAGCGGTCCAGAACATCTCGAGCGATTTCGGCGACTGGTGATGAAGCAGGAGTGACGCGGTCCTATCGCCATCCGGAGTTGGGTCGTCGGACCTAACAGAAGGTTGGTTCCGCTGCACTCATGCATCCTGAATCCTGATTCATCACTGGGCCGCAATTCCATGCAGCATCGTTGGTTTCTCGTCGGTGATGAACAGGCGGCATCCTGTTCGGTATCCGATCTGTCGATGCTTAGGAATATGGTCTTGCGGGAGGTACGTAACTGGACTAGAATCCATTTCTGGCTATGACACCAAAAGCTACAAAGAAGAAGCGTTGGGTCAGAGCCGGTCCACGTGCACCGGTATACCAGACCGGCGATCGACAAGGAAACACAGTCGAACCAGCAAGAGACGAGTTCTTCGCCGAAGCCTTCCGCCTGAGTCCCCACCCAATCGGTATTACGGAACTTGAAACCGGGCTTTGCCTGGAGATCAACGACGCGGGCCTCAATACATTCGGTTTTCGTCGTGAGGAAGTCATCGGTCGGACCACGTTGCTATTGGGGATTTGGCCGGATGCGCAAGATCGGGCCAGACTCGTCGATCGTCTTCGATCCCAAGGGACCGTTACAAATCTCGAAGTGTCGATGCGGACCAGGTGCGGTGCACTGCGACAGTTCCTGATCTCGGCGAACTTGATTATGCTTAGAGGGAAAACCTGCCTACTGACGATCGGTAACGACATTACCGACCGTAAGAAGGCTGAAGAGGCATTGAATCGGACTTCTGAGGAGTTAGAACAGCGTGTTCGAGACCGAACGGCGGATCTCAAGCGAATCAATGCGGCGCTGCAGGAGAGTGATGAGCGGTTTCGCTTGTTCATCGAGCATGCGCCGGCTGCCATTGCGATGTTTGATCGCGACATGCGGTATCTGGCGGCCAGCCGACGATGGATCGAAGACTACCGCCTGACGAATGAGATCCTCGGTCGATCGCACTACGATGTGTTTCCGGATGTTCCCTCACGCTGGAGGGATGTCCATCAGCGAGGCCTGACAGGGGAGATGTTAAGTGCCGATGAAGACCAGTTCTTTTGGAGCGATGGCTCCAGCCAATGGATCACGTGGGATGTTCGCCCTTGGTACCGCGGTGATCAGGTGGGTGGGATTATCATTTCCACGGAAGATGTAACGGCTCGGGTCAAAGCCAAGAAAGCGCTCCATGAACGAGAGGAACGGTCTGATCAGGTTGTTCGACTCGCCAACTTTGGGATCCTTGATCAGGACCATCGCACAGGGAATGTCTATTGGTCTCCGGTCATGCGGGAAATCTACGGGGTCGGACCCGATGTCCCTGCTTCGTTTGATGCGTTTATTCGACTGATCCATCCGGAGGACCGCGCCATGGTGGTTGCGGCGATCGCGCAGACTTCTGCCCCGGTGGGCGATGATCTCTATTCGATCGAACACCGTCTAGTTTTGCCGAACGGCCAGGTGCGGTGGATCAGTTTTCGAGCCTGGACCTTGTTTGACCTGGACGGTCCGGAGCGCCGTCCGGCTCGGACATTAAGTGCGATGATCGACATTACGAAACGCAAACAGGCCGAGGAGGCGTTGAAAATCAGCGAGCGCCGGTTCGCTTCTTTTATGGATCACTTGCATGGGTTTGCGTGGATCAAAGATGACCAGGGTCGATATCTGTATGTGAATCGACTCTTCCAAGAATCCCTGCTGGAGGGACGAGACTGGAGAGAAAAGACCGATCAGGAGTTGTGGCCGGCACACGTGGCGGAACCCTATGAGCGCAACGATCGGACGGTACGGGAGACCGGAGTTCCGCTGCACACCGTCGAGGCCTTCATTCAACAGGGAGAGATTCGACACGCCCTTGTCAGTAAGTTTCCCATCGTTGATCACCAAGGAGAGCCGACCTTGTTCGGAGGGGTGGCCGTCGACATCACCGAGCGTCAGCATACGGAAGAGCTGCTCAAACAGCAGGCCGACATGTTGAACCACTCCAGCGATGCGATCTTGGCGTGGAAAATCGGCGGCGGGATCGTGTATTGGAATCGTGGAGCCGAAGAGCTCTACGGTTGGCGGTCGCAGGAGGTGATTGGACGCGGGAGCCATGAGCTGCTCAACACGAATTCACTGCCAACGGTCACCGATATGGAAGCCTGCCTGATCCGAGAAGGTCGGTGGTCCGGTGAGCTGTCTCATGTCACCAAGGACGGGCGGCAGGTGATTGTGGAGAGCCGGCTGGTGCAAGTCACCTACGGCGGAACAGACTACGCCTTGGAGTCTAATCGTGATATTACGGAACGCAAGAGTGCGGACGAGACGCTGCATCGTAACCAGTTGGATCTGCATCAGCAACAAGTGCAATTGGAGGAGCTGACCTCCAAACTCTTGAACGCGCAAGAACGTGAGCGTCAACGTATCGCGCGGGACCTACACGACGATGTGAGCCAACGCTTGGCTGCCTTGGTATTGGAAGTGGCCTCGTTGGAACAACATCCGGCCTCTCTATTAGGTGAGTGTGTGCCAGCGCTTGCACCGATCCGAGAGCAGCTGGAACAGTTGTCCGATGACGTGCACACCCTCGCATATCGGTTGCACCCCTCGCTCCTCGAGCATGCCGGACTTTGTCCCGCAGTTGAGGATCATATTCAACAGGTGTCCCGTCGCGCAGGTGTACCCATTTCCCTCAAGATCGCCGGGGTGCCGACGGCGATTTCGCTCGATCATGCGACCTGTCTCTTCCGCGTCATGCAGGAAAGTGTGCAAAATGTGGTCAAGCACGCCCAAGCGGCGGTTGTGACGGTCCAGCTTCGAGGATCATCGAAAGGAGTTGGGTTGTCTGTGACGGATAACGGTAAGGGGTTTGATCTCCATGATCACCAAGCCCTCCGACGGGGGTTGGGGTTGAGCAGTATGGAGGAACGGTTACGACAACTGCACGGGTATTTTCAGATTCAGTCTCAACCGGACGGAGGGACAAAGGTGTGCGCCTGGGTGCCCTATGAGGAGGCGACCCCATGAAGCGGCCACGTATCTTGATGGCAGATGATCATGCGATTGTCCTAGCCGGGCTTCGGAAGTTGGTGGAAGCCGAGGGTGAGGTGGTGGGGATGGTGGAAGATGGGCGTTCGCTGGTCGAGGCTGCCCAAGAGCTGCGGCCTGATATTGTGTTGCTTGATATCTCGATGCCGCTCCTGAATGGCCTGGATGCGGCTCGTCAGTTGACCAAGCTGGTACCGGAGAGCAAGTTGATCTTCCTCACTATGCACGCGACTCCTACGTATGCTACGGAAGCCTTTAAAGCGGGTGCCGCAGGGTATCTCATCAAGCGATCCGCAGCCGTGGAACTTAAGCAAGCCATCCAAGCCGTCATGCGAGGCCAGCACTATATGACCCCGCTCATTACCAAGGACGTGTTGGCTGCCACGCTTCAGTCAGTAGATGGTCCATCAACCAAGCCGTTAGTCAGCGCCCTCACCCAGCGGCAACGCGAGGTCTTGCAGCTTGTGGCTGAGGGGAAGGGGACTAAGACAATTGCCTCCATTCTGAATATCTCAGTGAAGACCGTAGAGTTTCACAAATTCAGGATGATGGGGGAACTCAATCTGCATTCCACTGCCGAATTAATTAAGTACGCGATAGCCGAAGGCCTCGTCAGCGTCTCCTCCTAACCCGCATTCTTCATCAACACTTCTGCGGCCATCGCCGATCCGCTGTGGGGACCTTCGTCGCTCGTCTCTCGTGCTTACGAGACGCGGCGAGACATGCGCGGAGGCGGGACTCATCTCGACGACTTCCTCGATCCGTCGCGCATTTCTCGCGACTCGCGTCACGTTTCACGCCCGACGCTTCACGAGATACGACGCCCAGGTAATTTCGTAACGAACCGTCATCAATCATGCGGGCTATGCAAGCGGGCATTGCTGTTCCTCAGTTCGGAATCTCGGTTCCGCGATATCCAGATCAACACAGAGTCCACGAAAATTACGCAGAGATATTGCGCATACCGAATCAATCCCCAGCCATCTAGTAAGATCTTCCGATTCTACTAGTGACTTCCCTAGTTCACAGTTCCGCCAAAAGCCAAGTATATATTCAAGTACGATGCTGCGTGGTAGACGGTCTCCAACAATTGCCATGCGGAGTCGTGCTGATCGAGGGGTTACTGGAGGTACGCAAAGGATCTAGTGTGCCCACCTCTGTTTGTTTAGGAGGCGCCATGCTTGTAGCAGCGATCATAGAACGAGTGCATCTGGCATTGCAGGAGTATGGTAAGGACTGCTCGATGGAGGAGGTGGTGGGGCTCTGCCCTGACCTTACGTGGAATCAAGTCTATTTGGCAATCGACTACCTGAACAAGACCGGTATGGTCCGTGTCGCATTGGATCCGGATCGGACGTACATGATCCAAGTTTATCCGTCGTTTAGTGAACCACTGAAGGCGGCGTCCCAGCAAATTTCTGTGCAAAAAGCTTCGTCGTAAGTAAGCAAGATCGTTACCCTTCCCCTCCGAATTCTTCCAGGCAACGTAGGATCAAGACTTCCACGTGGGCTATTGCGTGGATGAACCATTTGGTCTTCCTCTTGGTAGGAGTTGCACAGGACGGAGGGGGTCCAGTCTCAATGCTGGTTTCTAGGACAACTTGCTTATCCGCCTCGCAGAAAACTACGGCAGGTAGGTTGTGGAAGAATGTGCAGCGGATGTCCTCCCGAAACGTGAAGGGAATATGGTTCTCACGCCATAGGGCTCTACAGCCTTGATGAATATTGCCTCGAGTATCTTTGTCATGTAGATAGAAATACGACTTGGAATCTGCTCTTTCTGCAGGCATGGATGGGATTGGCTTGAGATGGCCGACATCCAATTGAACTCCATAAAATGCAGAGAAAAAGAAGCCGCTGGAGTACTCAACTGAGTTGATCAAGGCCTACTCCAGTGAAGTCAGTTATGTGAGCAGCTTGTATTTTCATGCACTTACATCTTGACGTTATCCAGGGGCGCTTGCAGGGAAGTTTTCCTGCAGAGGGATGCAATAGTGCATACAATTAACTTGACACTGGAATATGAGCGGAATAAAAATAGGCCCGACATTGGTTCCCGAAGGTGCGGCGGGCCGAGTTGTTGTTTGACGTCAAACCCTGTTGATGTCTCCTGCAGCTTAGTTCAGGGGAAGATGTCCATCGGTCTCCTCCCTTAGGGAGTATGCTGTTCTCTACTGAGTTCGTTGCGTGACGGGTCCGAACGAAAGGAGTAGTTATGGATACTCTCATCATGTTCATCATCGTGATGCTTGTCCTGTTTGCCGGTGGCCTGTTTGTGTGGAAGAAAAGCCAGTAGAAGTACCCTGTGCTTCTTCCCATGTAGGCTATTGCAGCGGAGCAAGGTGGCCCATCTCGGCTGAAGGTTATCAAGTAGCCGGGATGGGGGCCTGGTTTCTGGGTGTTTAGTGTGTCTGTAGAATTGTTGAGCTATCTCGTTGAGACTAGCTCGGGAATTCTTTTTCCTGCTAGAGCAGTTCTCGTTTAGTTAGAATCGGCAGGGATTCCTGAAGACCAAGGAATGAGCGAGAATCGGCGTGGAGGTGGACCATGCCGAGAGCGTATTCTGAAGATTTGCGCCGCCGAGTGGTGGC
>WBZQ01000199.1_pt1 | contig 55020 bp, 46 predicted proteins | sample 5204251 | NCBI WGS metagenome assembly WBZQ01 (sample SAMN12412402, study PRJNA552823) | activated sludge metagenome | isolation source: activated sludge from nitrification reactor of wastewater treatment plant... | place: USA: Virginia | collected 2017-09
GAGGCAAACGTACAGCCGGTGCCATGGGTATGGCGTGTCTCGATGAACTCCCCCTTCAGGACATTGAAGAACCGGCCGTCGTAGAGGAGATCCGTCGCCCGTTCGCTGAGCAGATGGCCTCCTTTGATCAGCACGTGCTTGCACCCGAATCCATGGATGACCTTTGCGGCTCGTCGTGCATCGGCCAAGGAGGTGATCTGGATTCCCGACAACTGCTGAGCCTCATGAATGTTCGGAGTGACCACGAAGGCGAGTGGCAGCAACTGCGTCTTTACGGCGTCGACGGCATCCGGTCGTAAGAGAGGATGGCCGCTCTTTGAGACCATCACCGGGTCTACCACGAGAGTGGCGATCTTTTGAAGAGTCAGCATCTTGACGACGATCTCCACGATGGCCGTCGACGACAACATCCCGGTTTTCACGGCGGCGACATCGAAATCGTCGAAGACGGCATCGAGTTGGGAGGCGATGATGCTCGGTGGCAACTCAAAGACGTCCGTCACTTCCTCGGTATTCTGAGCGGTGATGGCCGTGATGACCGACATGGCGAAGACACCATTGGCAGACATGGCTTTGAGATCGGCCTGAATGCCGGCTCCTCCACCGGAATCCGATCCGGCAATTGTCAGTACTTGCTTAATGGTCTGTGGCATGGGTTGCTTTCTAAGGGGTGACTAGTGCTGGACTGGGAGTCGGTTCGACCTTTAATCCATCGATGGTGAATGAGGCATCGTGCCTTGGTAATTGTTCATGAAACAATAATGCGAACTCAGAACCTGAGGTGTTTGATGGTTGAGTGAATATGAAAACTGCGCGCTGTTTTCGACGAGGAGACAGTTCGATGCCCCTCGTACAGAGGCCTTCGCGGTTCTGCTCAACGGTCTGATGCCATACCCCTCCATGTTCGTCTTTCAGAACCGTATTTTGCAAGTGACAGAGCAGCTTGAGGTCTCGTAGCGAATGATTTGCAACTGTGACATCCAGCTTGACCAGGCCGTTTACTCGTGTAATCGATGTAATGATAAACTCATACGCGTCGTTTCGGTGTGTTCCTATTCCGAGCGGTGGGGCTGGTTCTTTCGGTTGCTCGACGGGCGGTGCTCCAGGGAGAACATCTTCCTTTTTGAAGAACGTACTCAGGGGGCCGGTTTTCGGGAAGATCGTGCGGGTGGCGCTGATCGATTGAGCCTGCTTCGGCGTGATTAGCCGGACGGTCACTTGTAGGCCTTCGGGTGTTTCGCTGTAGGTGCCCGATACGAATAGGTCGGCGCGTATGGCCTTGGCGGCACGCCGGACCGCCTTGGCGTGGGGTGGATCGATGTGCTCAAGCTGCATCTTTTTCATGGTTGAGTAGAGCAGTGTACGGTCGACTGTGGTCAGTTCACCTGCCACCATGATTTGCGTCCCAAGCTCTTCGGCGAGAAATTGTCCAACCGGTGTCGGTTCTCCCTGTGAGTCGGTAAAGTCGAGCACGGCGAGGCGTTGCTTCTTCGCCTTGGCAGCTCGCTCTGTCACATCTTCTGCCAACTGTTTGAGGCTGTCTTCGTAACTCGCAGCCGCCCATGATAATGGTGGAAAGGGAAACGGTAAGACAAGGGTGATCAGAAGGAGCAGCAAGCCAGTCATACTCATGAATGGTTGTCATTATACTCAGCACGATGCCGGTGTCTAGCGGGCCACAAAAACTGGTGATGAACCAGTTATTGTTTTGCTCTTGTACGGAAAGCCTTCAGCCGGTATCGCGAAAGTGACCGGTCTGCTCTTTCGGACCGTTCAGGCTGCCTGGAAGGGCCGGACCATCGACAGTTGAAACCGGTGGCTGCATTCAGACCAACCAACCTCCTGACGATAGGGGGTGATTTGGGATGTGTTGGCCTGCCAGGTGCGTTCGGGGTATCTGCTGGGACGAAGAAAGCAATAGCAGCTTTGGATAACTGGTGGGTCTCGTGAAGTAGCTTGCCGGTCTGGACTTCTCGGTTGCATTGTACGCGTCTGCTACACCCGACGCCTTCATGAGAAGGTGGAGATCATCTCAGGAGTCTTCCTCTGGGCATGAATTGAGCTCCTCTAATGTACACACCTGCCGGATGACAGGTTGTGCGCTCCATCCTATTGCTCTCTGATCTAACCCACTCACACCGCAACGTTAGGCCTCTTTGATTCTGCCTAAGATCCCTTCGCTGACGGGATAATCGCCGATCTAGGAATTGACAGTTCTCAGTCTAAACCTTTTCTCATCCGCATCATATCTATTTAGATAAGAGTCGTATCTATTCGGATACGTAATGATCAGCAAGAATGCAATGGGCCACGAAAAAAACACACAAAATCAGCAGTGAGCGATGGACTTCGCAGTGGCATGCATCTTGATGTATTCGCATGTCGAAGTCAGTCACGAGTCATCATGAGTCGTTCAGAAATTGATGACCGATCGGAGGCATCAGTCAGAAAACACCGTGATCGATTCTTGAATCATTGGTTGGTCTGACGGGACACATCGCAACAGGTCCATGCACCGCACATACAAGAAGGGATAGTAAAACGCGATGAGTAGCAAGTCGGGTACTTCAAGCCAAATCATTTCACTTCCTCAGGGTGGTGGAGCCGTACGCGGCATCGGAGAAAAGTTCTCGCCGGACCTCCATACCGGGACAGGAAATTTCTCCGTACCGATCGCCCTCCCTGCAGGACGAAACGGTTTCCAACCAGAAGTGAGTCTTGTCTATAGCACCGGCAACGGGAATGGCCCGTTCGGACTCGGCTGGAGTCTGAATGTGCCGGGGGTGGCGCGTGAGACGTCGGATGGGTTGCCGCGGTACGTCGATGCGCGTGATACCTTCGTGCTGTCTGGGGCAGAGGATCTGGTTGCGGTTGATGTACAAGCTGATCGAACCCGCTATCGGCCCCGTACGGAAGGGCTGTTTGCACGAATCATCCATCACCACGATGCCTCGCAAGACTATTGGCGAGTTGAGAGTAAGGATGGTCTCACCAGCGTCTACGGCACCCCAGCGTCGGCGGGTCTCGATCCCGCAGCGATTGTAGATCCTGCCCGGACCAACCGTGTCTTCGCTTGGAAGCTCAGCCGGACGACCGATGTGTTCGGCAATCGTATCGATTACGTCTATCAGCGTGACGCGGTGCGGAACGATGGCCCCCATCGCTGGGATCAACTGTATGTGTCGGAGATACGATATGTGGATTATGGCGATTCAGCCAATCCACAGTTTCTCATCCGGGCGCAATTTGTGTACGACGAGCGTCCCGATCCATTTTCGGAATACCGCGCCGGTTTCGAAATGCGTACCGTGCGCCGCTGTACGAAGATTCGCATCTACACCCTCGCTGATCAGGAGCGGCTGACTCGCACCTATCATCTGGACTATCTGGATCAGCAAGAGAACGCCCCCAAACCCCTGAACACGGTCTCGTTACTCCATCGCGTTCGAGTAGAGGGACATGATGGCACCCAATCGGAGTTCTTACCGCCGTTGACATTTGGGTATAGCGGTTTTTCTCCCAATACCCAAACATTCAGTGCCGTGCAGGGAGCAGAGCTGCCAACCGGTTCGTTGGCGCGACCGGAATACGAGCTGGTTGGATTATTCGGGAACGGCTTGCCGGATATTCTGGAAATGAACGGCACCGTGCGGTACTGGCGCAATTTAGGAAACGGCCGCTTCGATAGACCACGCACAATGGCTGAGTCACCGTCCGGTTTGTCCCTAGCTGACCCAGGTGTGCAGATGCTCGACGCCGACGGGGATGGCCGCGTTGAATTGCTCGTCAGCCGAGAAGGTTTGTCCGGTTACTTTCCATTGCGGTTTGACGGGGTGTGGGACCCAAAATCTTTTCACCGGTATGAGACAGCACCGAGTTTTAGTCTCGACGATCCGAACATCAAGCTGCTTGACCTGACCGGGGACGGCGTGACGGACGCTATCCGTTCGGGCAATCGCCTGGAATGTTTCTTCAATGATTCCACACGCGGATGGCACCAGACTCGTGTAGTCGAGCGCCGTGACCTTACCGAGTTTCCAAACGTCAGCTTTTCCGATCCCCGTGTCAAATGGGGGGATTTCAGCGGCGATGGGCTTCAAGACATCGCACTCGTGTACGACGGCCATGTTTCCTACTGGCCCAACCTCGGGTATGGCGACTGGGGTAAGCAGATCGTTATGCGCAATAGTCCGCGGTTGCCCTATGGCTATGATCCCAAACGCATCCTCATCGACGACGTGGACGGCGATGGCTTGGCCGATTGTGTGTATATCGATGATCGAAAAGTGTGGCTCTGGATCAATCAGGGTGGCAATGCGTGGAGCGATCCGATTGAAATCGGGGGAACCCCGTCGGTCACCGATATGGATGCGGTGCGTTTAGTGGATTTGCTGGGACACGGCAATCGAGGTGTGTTGTGGAGCACCGACGCCGACGGATCGCGTCGATCCACGATGTTTTTCTTGGATTTCTCGGGTGGGGTCAAACCCTATGTGATGACTGAGATGGACAATCATATGGGGGGCCTCACGCGGGTCGGCTATGTTTCCTCCGTACAGTTCTATCTCAAGGACCAAGAGGCACCTCCCACACGCTGGAAGACTCCATTGCCGTTCCCTGTCCAGGTGGTCGCCAAGGTCGAGGTGATCGACGAGATTTCTCACGGGAAACTCACGACGGAGTACTCTTACCATCATGGGTATTGGGACGGCGCAGAGCGCGAGTTCCGTGGGTTCGGGCGGGTCGATCAACGCGATACCGAACGATTCGACCAGTTTCACGGAACGGGGTTGCATGCCGGACAGACATTTCTCCCGGTTGCCGAGCGGCAGTTCTCACCGCCCTTGGAAACCCGCACCTGGTTTCATCAAGGTCCGAGTGGTGACGAATTCGGCGATTGGGACGAAATCGACTATCGCCACGAATATTGGCCGGGTGATCCGATGGCTTTCACGAGACCTGCGGGGATGGTCGCGCAGCTCGCGGCCTTGCCGAGACGTCGAAAGCGGGATGCCTTGCGTACCCTTCGTGGGACGGTGTTGCGCACCGAGCTCTATGCCTTGGATGGGACGGAGCGTGAGGCACGGCCCTATACCGTGACGGAACAGTTACAAGGCGTTCGAGAGGAAGTGCCGCCCGCAGCCGGCAGTGACAGACGAGCCATCTTCTTCAGCTTTCCCCTTGCTCAACGCACCACGCAATGGGAACGCGGCGACGACCCGCTGACCCAACTCACCATGATGGGGGAGCATGACCAGTATGGTCGCCTGTTATGGCAACTCAGCCTTGCTGTGCCACGAGGCCGCGAGTACCGGTCGGCGGCGGCGAGCAGCGAGCCCTATGTTGCAACCTTTAGCGAAACGACCTATCTGCAGCGAGACGATGCGCAACGCTATCTGATCGATCGAGTCGCCAAAACCAGCACCTACGAAATCGTCAACGACGGGAAATCCTCGGTCTTTACGCTGTGGGAGATGGTCAAAGCCGGCGGCGCGGTCAAACAGTTGATCGGCCAGACCCTCAACTTCTATGACGGGCCTGGGTTTCAGGGATTGCCGTTTGGTCAACTGGGCGAGTACGGCGCATTGGTGCGTTCGGAAAACCTTGTCCTCACTGATGGGTTGCTGGCCGATCTATACCGCAGCGGTGAAAGCCAGACCAGTCCACCCGAGCTCCCACCGTATCTCAAGCCAGGGACGCCGGCGTGGACCGCTGACTATCCGGAGGAGTTTCGTAAGCTCCCGATGCTCGCCGGGTATATCTATCGAAAGGGTGGCGCCGGTGCGATCTCGGCTCAGGGGTACTTCGTGATAGCCGCGAGCCACCTATACGATTTCCAAGTCAGCGGTGCCAATGGCAAGGGGCGCGGTCTGGTGATGCAGCAACATGATCCGTTGGGACGGCGGGTGGTCGTCTCATACGACACGTATCACCTGCTCCCGATCCGGGTTACTGATCCCTTGGGGCTGAGTACCGACGCCAAGTATGACTATCGCGTGCTGCAGCCGGAGGTGGTTGTTGATGCGAACCAGAATAGTCAGCGCGTCCGCTTTACTCCGCTGGGTCTTGTGAAGGCGACCTTCATACAGGGCAAAGCCAGCGCGGTCGAGGGGGACCGCACCAGGCCGAGCCTGGAACTCAGCTACGACCTCCTGGCGTTCAGCGAACGGGGTCAGCCGGTGTCCGCTCGCAGCCGCCGATATCAGCATCACGATACGGAGACGGATGTGCCGTTGCCGAAGCGAGACGAGACCATCGAGACGGTGGAATATTCCGACGGGTTTGGCCGTCTACTACAGACCCGCGTGCAATCGGAAGAGATTCGGTTCGGTGATGCGAACTTTGGTGGTGGTCTTCTGCCCGTTGATCACAACGATGAGGCAGGTTCGCGCGCTGCATTCAGTGGGATCCGAAACAGCGATTCTCAACAGCCGAACGTATTGGTGAGCGGATGGAAGGCGTACGACAACAAAGGAAGGGTCGTTGAGCAGTATGAGCCGTTCTATTCGCAAGGCTGGAGCTACGCTGCTCCCGGCGAGGCACAGCTCGGCCAAAAAGCCGTGATGATCTACGATCCGCGTGGCCAGGTGATCCGCACGCTCAATCCGGATGGCTCTGAGCAGCGGGTGATGTACGGGATCCCGACCGACTTGGCAACTCCTGAGCAGTTTGCCCCAACGCCGTGGGAAGCCTACACCTACGACGCCAATGACAATGCCGGCCGCACCCATGCGGAGCAGGCGCAAGGCTATCAGACACATTGGAACACGCCGGCGAGCATCGTCATCGATGCTCTAGGCCATACCATCCAAGCCGTTGCCCGGAACGGCAGGTTGCAAACAGATTGGCTGGTCAACCGATCCCACTACGACATTCGGGGCAATCTGCTCACGGTAACGGATGCGTTCAACCGGGTTGCGTTTCGATATGGCTACGATCTGGCCAACCGGCCTTGGCGCAGCGACAGCATCGATGCGGGGCTTCGCCGCAGCGTGCTCGATGTCCTTGGTAATCCCGTCGAGGGGCGCGACAGCAAAGGCGCTGTGATGTTGTCGGCGTACGACGAGGGCAATCGGCCCAGCCGGGTGTGGGCGCGTGACGGAGCGAATCAGCCGCTGACCTTGCGGCAAGTGCTGATCTACGGGGATAAGCCAGAGTCCGGATTGAGTATCGATGTGGCTCGACAGAAGAATCTGCTCGGCAAACTGTATCGGCAGTACGATGAAGCCGGGTTCGCCGGCGTCAGTCTCTACGATTTTAAGGGCAATCCAGTCAGTCAGAGCCGGCAGGTGATCAGTGATGCAAAGTTGCTGACGGCCTACGCCGATGCAGCGCAACGCAACTGGGCCATTGAGGCCTCTCGTGTCGATTGGCAAGCACCGGCCAATATGACACTGGCTGCCCACGCGCAAACGCTGCTGGATGGCGCGGTGTATGAAACCAGCAGCCGCTACGATGCCCTCAATCGGATTAAGAGCGCACTCTATCCGCAAGATGTCACCGGCCAACGGCAAGAATTGCTTCCGGTCTACAACCGAGCCGGTGCCTTGGCGCAGGTGACACTCAACGGCCAGACGTACGTCCAGCAGATCGCCTACAGTGCCAAGGGCCAGCGGGTGCTGATCGCCTACGGCAACGGCGTGATGACTCGTTACGCCTATGACGACAAGACGTTCCGTCTGATGCGCATGCGGTCGGAGCGGTACAGTCAACCACAGGCTGACCGCTTCCAACCAAGCGGTGAGCCTTTACAGGACTTGGCCTACCGGTACGATCTGGTCGGCAATATCTTGCAGATCCTCGATCGCACGCCGGGCAGCGGGATCATCAACAATCCCGCCGCAGCGACCGTCAATGAGACCCGACTCGCACAGCTGCTGGCCTCCGGCGATGCATTGCTCCGGCAATTCGACTACGACCCGATCTATCGATTGTTGTCCGCGACCGGCAGGGAATGCGATCACGCACCGGAGGCGCCGCCCTGGATGGATCAACCGCGCTGTACCGATATCACCCGCGCGCGTGCCTATACCCAGCATTACCGGTATGACGCCCTGGGCAATATGCAGGAGCTGAAGCATCAGGGAGCGGGAGGGGGGAGCAACCGGCTGTTTGCCATCGTCGCCGGGAACAATCGCTTGGATTCCATGACCATCGGCCAGAGTAGCTATCGTTATGCCTACGATGCCAACGGCAACATTCTCAGCGAGCAGCAGACGCGGCAGTTCGAGTGGGACCACAGTGACCGGTTGAAGACTTTCCGCACACAGGTGGCGGGCAGCGAACCCTCTGTACATGCGCAGTATCTCTACGACGCGGCGGGCATGCGGGTTAAGAAGCTGGTGCGCAAACAAGGTGGCCAGTACAGCGTGACGGTCTATGCAGGAGGTCTGTTCGAATACCACCGTGCCGTGCAGGGTACAACCGTCCAGGAAAACAATACGCTCCATGTGATGGATGACCAAGCGCGCATTGCGCTGGTCCGTGTCGGAACGCCGTTTCCCGACGATACCAGCCCTGCCGTGAAATACCATTTGGCCGACCATCTGGGGAGTTGCCACGTCGTGATCGGTAGCGATGGCACCTGGTTGAATCGTGAGGAATATACCCCGTACGGGGAAACCAGCTTCGGTAGCTTCGCCAAAAAGCGATACCGCTTTACCGGAAAAGAGCGTGATGAAGAAAGCGGTCTGAACTATCACGCCGCGCGCTATTACGCAGCCTGGCTGGCGCGGTGGGTGAGTGCGGACCCGATTGGGATCAATGGGGGCATGAACCAATACCACTATGTCAGTGGGAACCCATTACGTCTCGTTGATCCTAATGGTACTGATGAAAAGCAGGCCGGAAACGGTGCAGAAATTCGTGAAGGAAAAATTCATAACACCAGTTGGAGAATTACCACTGGTAAAGACGGGAAATCCGTTTACCAAGTCAATCATGATAACGGTCGTGGGTGGAATAAAGTTGGTAAGGACATTTTCCACATGGCGCTAGATCGAGCCAGGGACTTGGAGAATATTCATTCGAATCCCGAAAAACTGGAAACGTTCGAACAGAACTGGAAAATTACCAATAGTAGTGCGTCTGTCATCAGAGGAGTTGGCTGGCTTACCGTTGTTCTCGCTGGTCTTGGGGGGGCAGTGGCTGCGGGGACCACGGTTACTGGTGGCTCGTTACTTGCGCGCGGTGGTTCGATGCTTCGAGGAGCCGCTACCACTGCTGAATACGCAAGCGCGAGGACTGCACAGGCTGTCGCCACAAATTCCGCTGCGGGTGTAGCTGTGACTGTTGCTTATGGTGCCTTGGCACCTCCAGGAGCACCTGATTTACCTGGGCCAGGGGACGACGCAGGCCGATCACTAAAAGGACTGAACCAGGTGGACGACGCTCTTCGTGGAGTGCGGGTCCTAAACCGCGGTGGACCACCAGGCGGACAAGCTATCGGGATAATTAGGTTAAAAGCTGATGGGACCTTAGAAATTGTAACCGCAGCTCGAAACGCGGGTGGGATATACCATAGCGCATTGAGCAAGGAAGCATTCGGGGCACTTCAAATTGGCGACTCTCGATTTGGATTCACCAAGGTTGGCGACACTAATGTCTTCCAGCAGCTTTCCACACGGATGGTCCCCAATGAGAGCCAGCTTGGAGCTGTGCGAAGTGCGCTAAACGCGGCAGGTCTAACAGGTCCAGCCACCGTGATTGTTGCCCCAGGGAAAGCGATCCCGTTCTAGTACTTTAGTGCCATGATACCTAATCGCCTTGCAGGCGCAGAAGGAGTGCAACCACATGCCGATCGTAGAAGCAGTCGTAGAAGCACAATTGAAAGTCGTCATTCACATCCCAGCAGCTGGTACCAGGGTATTGGAAAGTGTGCCAGTGAGTGGATCGGTCTTTGCTGTTCGGAGCGATAACGGACAGCTGGACCCCAAGATCACGGTCACCCGAGCCAATAGCGTGTGGGTGACGTTTGGTGTAGGTGGCTCCTCTGTCAAGGCAACGATGACTGGCCTGCTGACGTGGCAATGCACAGGCCGTGTGCCGGACAGCACGCCGAGTGGCCAGCCGCTCGTGATTTCCGTTGTGGCGCAAGCAGGCATACAAAATCGATACATGCCACCGGGAGAGGATCAAGATGTAGGTACTGCCCAAGCGCAGGTCTCCGTGTTGTTCGAAGTACCTCTACCTGAACTCACGGTGCAATTCACTTCGCCGGTGACGGCGGACAAGTTGCCGTACCTGTTCAGAATTTCTGGAACCGCTCGCGATAGTGCATCGAAAATCACTGGAGTGCAGTACAAGATTGACAACGGGGCCTTTGCCAACGTCGACAATCCCAAGGGAGACTGGAGCGAGTGGAGTAAGACGATCCCGCTGCAAGATGGCTCGTTCCAATTGACTGTGGAAGCGACCGGAAAACAAAAAGCCTCGGTCACGAATACGATTATTATTAAGAAACTATTTGAGCCGACAGAGATCGCACAGGTGTTTGCCAGCACAACCTACCTCCGTGAGCTGATGGAATTTGCTCAGCGGCACATCAAGATCGGGACCGGCACTGGTCCCACCCCTTCGATATTGGCAAGCCGGTTGTTTCAACCATACGACAAATTGACTTTATCGAGAGTGTTCGACTCGGCTAACCAACCGATTGCCCAACCTCGAATTGCCATCGAAGTGCTGCGTCGGGCGATGGCGGCACAGAACCAGGCCATCCCAGCGGAGCTGGATCAACGCTTCCGCGTGGTGGCGTACCGCCATCTCTTACGTGAACTCGGGACCTCCTATGACGAACTTCGGCTGGCGAGGTTGGCGGAACCGTCTGAGCGCCGGGCCTTGGCGGCGCGACTGGGCTTTTCTTTGGAGAGCAGCAGGCCTGACCATCTGGATCGGGTGACGTGGGCGCCGGAGGCCGTCACGGATGCGTTGCTGGAAGAATTCTTCGGGTATCGCTCGACGGCGGTAGTCGATCCGCTTCAACTGCCTGCTGCGGCTCCGAGACTCCCGGAGTGGCAGAGAGCAGCTTTAACCACGGACTGGCTGGAAGAGGATGCCCGCACCCGTGATGCGGCAAGCGGTGCCGTCCCAATCCTCGATCCCGATGTGATCAGCCAAGACCATATTGCGAATCGTCTCGCCACGAATCCAATCTTTGCTCTGTGGACTGCCCGTCGAAAATGGATTGACGACCTATTGGCGGCCATCCAGCGGGATGCGGCTACTCAAACGGCGCCTCTGGCCCGCTTCGACCATATCGTGAACAAGTACATTGTTGAGGGGTTGCCGGCCTTGGATCTGCCGGCCCTGGCGGCCAGGGATGCTCAAGGTGAGAATCTGACATTCGAATTAGACCGGTATCAGCTCGATCTCCAGGCGTTCCGTTTTCTGGCCAAGAGTCGTGCCTTGCTGGTGGCCGGCAGTCTGTTGGAGTCCGAATGGCAGGATGTCTTTGCCATTGTCTTGCAGGTGAAGAAGCGGCGCACATTTCAACAATGGCGTACGGAGGAACGGCAGGTGGGGCTTACCCTTGATCCTGGCGTATTTCTCGCCGGTGCCAGCGAGCCGACTGTTGCGATTCCAGCCTGGCGCGGGACTCTGCGGGCCTATTCCCAATGGCGGCGCTCGTTGCTGACACGGAGCAAGCAACGAGAGACCATGCTGGCGAGCTACCAGAAAGCCATTTCCGCTGCTGAAGCACAGACACTGTCCGGGCTCCGCGATGCACTACTGGAACTGATAGGACAACGGCAGACTCCCCCGCAATCGTCCGTTGAGACCGCTGAACGGTTGAGTCGGGAGTTGCTCATCAATTTACGCGCCCATGCCGACAGCAACACCACGCGGGTGGAGCAGGCGATCGAAACGCTGCAAGGCTTGCTCTTCTCGGTACGGGCCGGCCGCTTGCCGGTGGGAACAGGCGGGGCATGGACGATAAATGAGACCAGCTTTGATCCGGAATGGGTTTGGATGGGCAGCTATCGGACGTGGCTGGCGGCGATTCGAGTGTTTGCCTATCCGGAAAACCAATTGTTTCCGAATCTCTACATTCCAGCGGGTACCCTTCTAACCCCCACGCAATCTTTCATCGGAAAGGATGGGTTGATCGATAAATTGCGCAAGACGCCAAAAGTGACGCCACAGGTGGCTCGCGACCTGGCAAGGCAGTATGTGGAAAGGTTGCGTAGCGAACCGAGCAATCCTGCGGCAAACCTGCCGGCAGATTTTGTGCTGACCGATCAACAGTTGTCGGCGGAGGAGCTCAGGAAGCGGCAAGAGTTAATCGCGAGATTGTTCAGCGGGGTCACCAACCCCAATGCCATCCCACAATATCTGCGCGAAGTCTTTTGGCTGGTGCCGATGGCCCTCGCGCAGCGATTGCAGGACGACCGGGAATATTTGGCAGCGCTGGATTGGTACCAGACCGTCTATGCGTTTGAACTGCCGTTGGATCAGCGGAAGCGTTATCCGGGGCTGACCATGGAGGCGGCGATTCCCTCATCCTATAGCCGCACGCCGGGATGGCTGACCGAAGAGCTGAATCCCCATGTCGTCGCGCGCACGTCGATTGACCAGAATCAGAAACTGGTCGGGCGGAAGAATGTCTACACCAGATTTACGGTCATGGCGATCGTGCGCTGCTTCCTCGCCTATGCCGATCTGGAGTTCGCCCGGAATGTTGCGGAATCGGTTGCTAACGCCCGGACATTGTACGAAACGGCCCTTGATCTCTTAGCTGTCCCAGACCTTCGGCCAGAAACCGGACCGACGATTCCATTCCCTGCCAATCCGGTGTGGGAGTCCCTGAAGCTGCACGCCCAAAACAATCTGACAAAGATTCACAATGGGATGAATATCGCCGGCGTGCGTGACGTGCAAATCCAGACCGGCGAAGAGGCGACATTCTTACCCAGCCAGTATCGGTATGCCTTCTTAGTCGAGCGCGCGAAGAACCTGGTCGGGATTACCCAGCAGATCGAGAGTGCCTATCTCTCAGCCCTGCAACAGGGTGATGAAGAACGGTATCGACAGCTGCAGGCCAGGCAGGATATTCGAGTGGCTGGCACCTCAATCAAATTGGCTGATCTCAAGGTAACTGATGCGGATATTTTGAAGAGGGAGACGGAGTTACAAAAGGAGAAGGCAGAAGTACAGTTCGACCACTTTAGCAGTCTAATCAGCGAGGGGCTAAACAACTATGAGTGGGCGACACTCAGATCTATGGAGGCTACCATTGCGTTTCGACTCGCCTCCGTCTACAAAGTTGGGCTTGGGAAGCTTATGGATGTGACAGGGACCAGTGCGCTTGCTGATGTAGCTTCCGCTACGGCTCAATATACTCAAACGCAAGCCAGTCTTGAGCGTCGCAAACAAGAATGGCAACTGCAGAAAAACTTGGCGCAAAAAGATCTGCAGATCGGCATTCAGCAAATCCTGCATGCCAAGAATCAGCAGCAGGTCGCGGCTCAGGAACTCACCCTCGCCAAGGGGCAACTGGAGCATGCCGAAGCGGTGATGAATTTCTTGGCTAATAAGTTCACCAATGCCGAGCTCTTCGAGTGGATGAGCAGTGTGTTGGGCGGCGTGTACGCCTACTTCCTGCAGCAAGCGACGGCTCTGGCGCAATTGGCCGAAGCCCAGCTGGCCTTTGAACGCCAAGAACCAACGCCGGGTTTTGTGCGGCTAGATTATTGGGTCGATACGACGGCCAGTGCCGGCATCGAGGCGACCGACCGCCGTGGGTTGACCGGATCAGCACGGCTGTTACAGGATATCTACCGGCTGGATCAATATGCGTTCGACACCGACAAGCGGAAACTGCATCTGACGCAAACCCTATCGCTGGCACAGTTGGGCGCTCAAGAATTGCAGCAGTTTCGTGATACCGGAGTCTTGACCTTCGCAACGCCCGAAGCCCTGTTCGATCAGGAATTCCCTGGCCACTATCTGCGGCTGGTGAAGCGTGTCAAAGTCTCCCTGATCGCGTTGGTGCCGCCGGTGCGAGGTGTGCGAGCGAGCCTGTCGGCCTCGGGGCTTTCACGCAGCGTGGTGGCGGGTGACAAGTTTACCACTGTCACGCTCAGCCGTTCCCCGGAAACGATTGCCTTCACCTCCCCGTTGAATGCGAGCGGGTTGTTCGAGTTGGAGCCGGAAAATGGGATGTTGCTCCCGTTTGAAGGCATGGGTGTCGACACCGTGTGGCGGCTGGAGTTGCCCAAACCGGCCAACCCGTTTGATTACCGGACGATTGCGGATGTCTTACTGACACTCGAATACACTGCGCTGAACAGTGTGGACTATCGGCAGAAAGTCGTGCGTGACCTTGATCGATCCTTTACCGGCGACCGCGCCTTGAGTCTTCGGGATCAATTCGCCGATGCCTGGTACGAACTCAATCATCCCGAGCAGGTTGAGGAAGCCAGGCAGATGCAGGTGAAGCTGCCGGTGATGCGACAGGATTTCCCACCTCATGTCACGGATGTCCGTATTCAGCAGGTGACGCTCTTCTGTGTTCGCGCGGATGGCTATCTGCAAGAAGTGCGAGTGAAATCCCTCGCGCATACGATTCCGGGGCTCGATACCATTACGACCGGAGAGGTTCTCACTCAAGGTGGTATTGTTGGTACGCGTCGTCCAGGAGGGGCACCGTGGCAGCGGTTGGTAGGGCGAGACCCGGTTGGTGAGTGGACGCTGCAACTGGAGAATAGCCCGTCGCTCCGCCAGGCTTTCAAGGACGAATCGATTCTGGATGTCGTGCTGGTGCTTACTGTGGGGGGGATCACGCCCGCTTGGCCATGACTCGAACTGTTTGGGGGACGGAGGTGACGACAAGCCTCCGTCTTCAAGACGGCCTCGAAAGCTTGAGAAAGGCAAGACCCTCGTATTTTTTCGCGTTTATCCGCTATTTCCAGATCCGATCCGTTCATGCCCTGTCTGTCCTGGGGTTCTGAGATTTCAGCCTCCTCCGAGCATGGTTTGACAAGAACGCTTGCGAGTGGGGTACACTGCCACCCCTAGATCCCCCCATTCACTCCTATTTGTCCAAGGAGGCCTTCATGTCGAACAGTTTCTGGGTCAAGATGCTCAGCGCAGCGGGTCTGTTTCTCCTTTGCCTCACGAGTTGGGTTGGTGCCGAAGAACCGGCGGGTGCTGTCAGTGAGGCACGCCTGGTCGCGCAATACAACTACTCGATCCACATCCTGGCGATGTTGGTTGTCGGGTTCGGATTTCTCATGGTGTTCGTGCGGCGATACGGCTTTGGAGCGACTACGGGGACGTACTTGGTGGTGGCGACCGGGCTACCGCTCTATATCTTCCTACGTGCGAACGGCGTGGTGGGGCATGAGTTGAAGGCCCATACGGTCGATGCACTTCTGTACGCTGAATTTTCTGTAGCGACGGCATTGATTGCGATGGGGGCGGTGCTGGGGCGCTTGCGGGTGTTTCAATATGCGCTGCTCACGTTGCTGCTGGTGCCGCTCTATGCCCTCAACGAATACCTTGTGTTGGACAATGGGGCTGGGCTGACCAAAGGGTTTCAGGATTCAGCTGGTTCCATTGTCATCCATGCGTTCGGGGCCTACTTTGGGTTGGCAGCGTCATTGGTCCTGACGACGATGGCGCAACGGAGTCAGCCGATTGAATCCGATCCGACCTCCGATCGATTTGCCATGCTGGGATCGATGGTACTGTGGCTGTTCTGGCCGAGTTTTGCGACGGCGATTGTGCCGTTTGAACAAATGCCGCAGACCGTCGTGAATACGATTCTGGCTCTGAGCGGGGCGACGCTTTCAACCTATTTCCTCAGCACTCATTTCCACCATGGGAAAACCTCGATGGTCGATATGGCCAATGCGGCGTTGGCAGGTGGGGTGTCGATCGGTTCGACCTGCAACCTTGTCAGTCCAACCGGCGCGTTTGGTATTGGCTTGCTGGCCGGTGCCTTGTCAGTCATTGGGTATGTGTTTATCCAACCCATGCTCGAATCAAAGATCAAGCTCGTCGATACATGCGGTGTGCACAACCTGCATGGGATGCCTGGTTTACTCGGGGGACTTATGGCGATCATTGTCGTGCCTGGCGTGGCCGGCGTTCAACTGGTGGGGATTGCCATGACGCTTGGGATCGCCATTATCGGAGGGGCTATCGCCGGTGCCGTGATTCGAGCGACTGGGACCACTGAGCAGGCCTACGAAGATTGTCACGAATTCTCACATGTCCCAGGGCCGGAGAGTGAACGACGGGTTGAGGAGCTGGCGCTTGGTGCGAAGGCCGATATCAGCGCGTTGCAGAAAGAGTTGCTTGCTCGGACTGCCGCTCGCACGTGAGTGGCAGGGTCTCTTCCGATTGCCTGTGAATGACATGGTGGGAGGTCTGGACTAGCCGAATCTCCTACCATGTGGCATTCTGTCTCCAGGCTCATTTCCCACCAACCCCCATAAATGCGGTTCGGTCGAGTACTGAAACGGGACGGCTATTCTCCCAGCCGTTTTTGTTTGGGCAGTCGATGGGTCGAGCAAGTTCTGTTTGGTGCGCCCGACAGGACTGAATTTGATGGGCTACAGATCCGTCGGGAAGACATCAAGAGGATAAGCTGGGTGGGTTGGTGCGCCCGACAGGACTGAATTTAATGGGCTTCCGATCCGTCAGTAAAACATCAAGAGGATAAGCTGGGTGGGTTGGTGCGCCCGACAGGACTTGAACCTGTAACCTTCTGATCCGTAGTCAGTAGCTCTACGTTCTACACAGCCCCCTCTCCTTCTCTGAACCTTGACATAACACTATGTTACAGGTACTGTCAATCCGATGTTCTACCACGAAACCAGGCCGGTTCCTCTACATCCATTCTACACAGGTTCTACAGGCCGAACCACAGATGCGAGGCTAGAGCCTCAGATCTTTTCAGGTCCATTCTGTGGTGTGTAGAAAAATGTAGAACCAGACCCATGAGGCGGACGTGAGATTGACGAAGCGAGCCATAGATCAAGCCCAACATCCTGTATCGGGTCAAGTGTTTCTCCGTGATGACGAGCTGCGAGGGTTTGCGGTTCGTATCACTCCAGGTAGCAAGTCCTTCATTGTCGAGCGAGAGATTCATGGCCGCGTGCGACGCTTGACCCTTGGGCCGTTTGGTGTGCTGACCGTTGAGCATGCCCGAGATCTTGCGAGAATCAAAATTGGTGAGATTGCAGCTGGGCAGGATCCGGTTGAAGAGCGACGACAACGTCGGAAAACCATCACATTTGGAGATTTAGAGAAGCTCTACAAAGAACGGCATGCGGTTCATAAGAAGTCGGCCATTGATGATATCGGGATGCTCAAGAAATGGCTCAGTGAATGGCGGCCTCGACGGCTGAATACCATCACGAGAGCCGACGTCACCACTAAACATGCTGAAATCGGGGCTGCTGGACACACGACTAGGGCAAACCGAATGGTGGCCTTGGTGCGGACGATGTTCAACTTGGCCTCAGATTGGGGCCATCATCCGGGACCGAATCCAGCAAGTCGGATCAAGTTCTTTAAAGAGGTGAAGCGCGATCGATTCGTCAAACCCGATGAACTCCCGCGACTCTGGAAAGCATTACAGAACGAGCCGAATCCGTACGTACGCGGGGCGTTCTTCATTGGGCTGCTGACCGGTGCGCGACGATCGGAAGTGCTCGGGATGAAATGGGAGGATCTCGACCTTGTACAAGGGCTCTGGCGGATACCGGACACCAAGGCTGGACGGCCTCACACGTTGCCACTTCCCCGCCTGGTTGTCGACGAGTTAACCAAGTTGCCTCGGTTGCAAGGAAACCCCTATGTGTTTTGTGGGCGCTGGGGACGGAAGAATCTGAACAATGTCTCGAAGCCTTGGCTGCGGATTCGAAAAGAGGCAGGACTCGATGATGTACGGATCCATGACCTTCGGCGCACGCTGGGCAGTTGGCTGGTTGCTGCTGGGGCTTCATTGCCACTGATCGGCAAGGCGTTGAACCATTCGCAGCCGGCCACGACGGCGATCTATGCGCGGCTGCAGCTTGATCCGGTTCGAGCGGCGCTTGAAGAAAATGCGGCGAAGATGCTGTCGGTCATTGATGCTGCTCAGCAAGAGGAGGGGAGATGAAACGATCCCAGAAACCGCCCACCCTCCACGTCAAGAACGACGAAAACCTAGAGGAGTTTCTAAAGGAGGCAAGACGCGTATGGCGAGGAGCACATCCTGACCTCGCACTGGCACCTGGGCGACCGTCTCAGCGCCAGGACGATCATCGCACTATTGATAACATAGCAAAAGCGAGTGCGGGATTTTCTGGACCGTCGGTGACAATATGGACTCAAAACTCGTGGGTTGCAAAAGTTGGCGAGTCTAGAGGCCAATTGGCACCTGGGTCGGCAACCATCAAGAAGCATCTTAAAAGCTATCTTAATAAGACACCACTTCCGATTCAGATGATCCCTGCATCTATTATCCAAAACAAACCGCTTGATGAGCAGCTGCGGCATTGGTTCTGCATCGCCATAGCAGAGGCGATGGTGTCAGACTGCCGCCCTAAGCCTGATGGCCTGGTGCACCTTCCCCGCGAACGGCTCAATGTGATTCACCGCAAGCTATGTCAGAAGCACATTCTTCAATCCAAGCGGCGCTCCAAGATTTCTGAGCCAAAACGGCAAGCTTGGTTTGATCGCCAATGGGGGCGAACACGAGCGGTTCCAGTGGAAAGCCGTTAAGCGCCTATCCATCTCCAGCCTTACGTAAACCTTAAGTGTGACACCTTCTCCCTCGTGCCGTCCGAACCTTTCCTTTGTAAGTACGTATTATAACTAGTCACAAAAACTCAAGAGCGAATTTTTGTCTCTTATGCACATGGCTCCTTTTATATAAGTTGCCACTGTGCTCGCTGCTGTACCGCAAAACTTTATCAAGCATAAGGAGGCGACATGGAGCTCATCGATGAGTGTGCAGTTGCGCGGCGACTTGATTGTGAAGTGAAGACACTTCAGGCCTGGCGTTGCCGTGGTGTAGGTCCGGCGTGGGTGAAAGTTGGACGACTGGTTCGTTACGACCCTAGGAAAGTGGAAGAGTGGGTGAGGTCACGAACGGTACGCTCGACGAGTCAGCTACCGCAGGATGCGGCATGACCACCCGTGGTCTCGATGCAGGTGTTGTGCGTCAGGCGGCGCAAGGCCGATGGCAGAGCATCTTACCGACGCTCGGCATCGTCGTGCCGAACCACCCACGACGGCATGGGCCATGTCCAACCTGTGGGGGCAAAGATCGATTCCGTTTTGACGATCGCGACGGGCTGGGCACGTGGTTTTGCAATCAATGCACGCCGCGTGCGGGAGACGGGCTCACTCTGGTGATGAAGGCCCATGGGTGCCGATTCCCCGAGGCGTTGGCTGCCGTGGGCAGCACACTCGGGCTCTCGGCCTCCCAATGTGCCAAGCCGTTGCCTCAATCAATCCCCACGCCGCCTCCGGTTCGAACGGATTGGCGCGTGCTGGCGTTTCGCTGTGAGCTCGGGGCGCTTGATCGGCGGCTGCGAGCCAGCCAAGTCCTTGCGGCAATCCCTTCTCTTACTGGCGATCAATTGTCCACCGAGGTGAGGGACCGGCTCATGGCGGCCGTCGCGTCGGCCTTTGCCGATGTGGAACAGGCCGAATGGTTGGAATACCTCGCCGACGTGCTGCGCACGAAAGACTTTTGCGAAAGGACTCAACGGCCATGACACCGGAAGAGTTGGAGCGAATCGAAACCCTCACCCGGATGCCGCTCAACGGCAACGTGGCGCTGTCCGGTGGGTCGGAGACGCTCGATGATGTGCTGAACTTCCTGAGGCGGTTTGTTTCGTACCCTAGTGACCATGCTGCTGTTGCACACGCCCTCTGGATAGCCCACACCCACTTGATGGATAGCTGGGAATCAACGCCCCGCTTGGCGCTGCTCTCACCAGAGGCGGGAAGCGGCAAAACCCGATCTTTGGAATTGACCGAAACACTGGTACCTCGCCCCGTGGAGGCGGTCAACGTGACGCCGGCCTATCTCTTCCGAAAAATCAGCGACCCTGATGGATTGCCGACAATCCTGCACGACGAGATTGACACGATTTTTGGCGCGAAAGCCAAGGACCATGAAGAAATCAGAGGCGTGATTAACGCTGGGCATCGCCGAGGCGCGTCCGCTGGGCGCTGCGTGGTCAAAGGCAAATTGATCGAAACGGAGGAATTGCCTGCATTTTGTGCGGTCGCGCTCGCGGGGCTCGGAAACCTGCCGGACACGATCTTGTCTCGCTCTGTAATTATTCCGATGCGGCGGCGGGGACCTGGCGAAGTCGTGGAGAGCTATCGGCGACGATTGCATGCCCCTGAGGGCCACGCGTTGCGGGAACGGCTTTCTGCATGGGCGGAATCCATTCGCGAGACGATCGACACCTTTCCAACCATGCCGACAGGGATCACGGACCGTGCGGCTGACGTGTGGGAATCGCTCCTCAGTGTGGCGGATGCCGCTGGGGGAAGGTGGCCGGATCAGGCGCGCGTTGCGGCTGTTGCACTTGTTGCGGCTGCTAAGGGGGGCCAACCCAGCCTCGGGGTGCGGCTGCTTGGCGACTGCCGCACGATTTTTGGTGACACTGACCAACTTTCAACCGTTGAGCTGCTGAACGGTCTCACTGCCCTTGAGGAGGCACCGTGGAGTGATCTGCGCGGGAAGCCTCTCGATGCCCGACGCCTGGCTAGTCTCCTCAATCCTTATGAGATTAAAAGCAAGGCGATCCGTATCGGGAACACGACACCACGGGGCTATTCCAAGACTGACTTTTATGATGCCTGGGCTCGATACCTTCCATCCAAGGAGGGAGTGGATGTAGGTGCCTCCCCTGTGGGGGGCGCAACATCCGCAACAGGTGCAACCGATTCACCAGGAGTCGTGATCGATGAAGTTTGAGCTGCCATGGATCGAGGGCGCGTGTTGCGCTGTTGCGCTTGTTGCGGCTCCTATGGGGGGCCAACCCAGCCAGGGCGGCGCGCTATTCTCCTTCCTTATATATATGCGGCGCGTTCAAGAAAAATTCGTCGATTGTTGCGCTTGCGCGCTCCGGAGAATCCCCATCCATGGATGGTCTTGGGGCGGAGCGTTACCCCTGGTTGGCGAAACATCCGCAACAAGTGCAACTGAATCACTGAGAGAGGTGAGCAATGATCGTTGAAGCCGTGGCAGAGAGTTTCACGTATCGCTGGCCGGGTGGGGAAATTCGCCTCGAACCGGGCAAGCCAATAGAGCTGCCCGATGAACGGGCGAAGCGGTTGCTTGCCAAGGCTGCTGGGCTGGTCCGTGTGGTGCCTCCCTCGATTCAGCCTGGCGACCGCATCACCTGGACGCGTGGAGACGGCACCACACCGAGCGGGCTCGTTGACGCCATCTACGTGGACGAGAGCGGAACGCGATGGGCTTTTGTGACGATCGGTGAGGGGTGGTCTGCGGTCAACACTAAATTTGCCAAGCTGCAGCAGAACCAACGCGCCGAGGAGACAATCGGGTGAAGCGCGACAAGCCTGAAGGACGGCTCAATACAGGTCCTCTACATCTCGGCCAGGAAATTCTGGCGGCCTTTGATCGCGGGCGGCAGCTTGCGATTGATCGAGCCAAGACCAAAAAGCAACACCACTCCAGAATGGTGCTTTCACTGCTGCTTAACGATCTCACGAAGAATCTGCCGGCGCGAGGCCGACCCGGGCGGATCAGACGACGATTACTGGCCAGGGGCGAGACTCTGTCAGAGCGCCATGTCGGAAGAATAATTTCGGACTTACTGATGAGCGTGTCCGATTTGAAGAGCGTACAACCAAGGAATGGAGGAACAACAATCCATGGACCAGACTCAGCGCCTAGCCCTCGTTCAGGCGCACAGGTTGATAGAGGGCGTCCTCACCTATAAAGCGTTGCCAGGGGCTCTTCACGGAGAATCGAATCTCACATTGGTGACTCCACGAAGAAGTAGGCGAAAGATCAAGCGTGGGCGGCGGTTGACAGGAAAGGGATAAGTGCATGCCGATGTTGCCGAAGCAGCCCTGTCGTGTAGCCGGGTGCCAGGTGCTCAGCCACCGTGCACACGCTGCCATAAGATCAAGACAGGAAGTGAGAGGCGTTATGGTGCAAGGGGGTATGGGGGTCCAAATCTCTACAGATCTTGAGCGTAGACCGACTGTCTTCCCTCACGGGATGCGTCGGCGAAATGAGAAATACTTTTCCCCATAAGGGTGAGCATGACGAGTAAAACATGGCCGTTTCCAGAGGGTGTGCCAGACAAGTTTGGCGGCGTCGAGAGCGATCCGATCGCCAGCGAAGAGTGGGACCGTATCTGTGATGCACTCGCAGCACGCCGGATGCTCTCGCCCGCCTGGGGCGGCATGATCCTCCTCGCGGCGACGGCTTTGTCGCAGCTCCGTGCACTTGAATCCGTGATGGCCAGACATGGCCGAACGGAAGAGTTTGCAGAGTCACACGCGGCTTTCGTGAACCACCATTTGGCGGCCTGTCGCGACCTTACTGTCAGCCCTCACTCGTCAGTTGTCATCACCTGCGTGAAAGGAGATCGCGGATGACCGGCCGACGACCCAAGCCCGTTGCACTGAAAGCCCTCGCGGGGAATCCGGGTGGACGCCCGCTTATAAAAACCGGCACTCCCTTTCTGGCGGGGCGACCGGACAAGCCAGCCTGGCTCGATGAGGAAGCGGCTGAGGAATGGGACCGACTCGCTGCACAGCTTTGTGACGAAAGCGGCGTGCTTAGCCCGGCACATGGCGGAATTCTCTTAGTTGCATGTGAACACTTTTCGCAGTATCGGCGCGCTGACAAGTTCATCAAGGAACATGGCGAGACTTATGAAACAAAGGGCGAGCGTGGCGGCGGCACGCTGACGCGGGAATATCCGCAAGTGCGCCAACGACACGACGCGCTACAGGCCTATAGAAAATGTTTGAACGATCTTGGCGCAACGCCCACTCAAGCGCCTCGTGTGCATCGGCTGCAACAGCAGGAATTGTACGACACCGACACAGGCATCAGCCGGTTTTTTACGTGATCTCATGATGGACGAACACAGAATGCTCGCGATGGACCTCTTGCACCTTCGCCACCGGCTGGGCGGGCCATTCTACACCGAAGCCGATGTGAACCGGCTTACCAAAGGCATTGCACGGCACGCGTGGCTCGATCGGCAGCTGTCGGATATGCGGCAGGAGAAGTGTCAGTCAATAATTACCCCTCACCAAGGAGACGAACATGGACGATAAACCCAAACCGACGATGGATGGCCGGCCCGGCTTGCTGGCCTTCGTGCGAGAATTTCACCCCAGGCACGAACACACCATCGTCGAGCTCGAGCGGCGGTTGAGGCGGCTCGGGTTTCAAGTGACGGACACCACTGCGGAGCGTATTGTCATCGCCGGGCCGTTACGGACGACGACCGCCTGCCACACGCTCGTGAATTTTGGCGGGGCAATACGAGTGCGTCATTTCGCGCTCGTCAAGGCCCTTGAGTTGCTCACAGAGACCGGTGTCCCGTTGTGGGCTTCTGAGCATGAGCAATTCGAATGGCACTTAAAGTGCTTGGAGCAGTGTGCCTCTTTTCAAGCGCCGGTTGATGAAACGTTCGAAACACGGTCGGAAATGGAGTGTCACATCGACAGTTGTGCTCGCTGCCGACCCGCCTTTGACCTGCTGGTTGAGGCGGTCAATCGTGGGTCTCGCCGGACAGGCGATCTGCACATGAGCGAGCTTATTGAGCGATCGCACAAGGACCCAGACCTCGCTCGCAAGTTTTACGAATCCGTGCGAGATGCCCAGCTGGCAATAGTGCCCACTGAGAAACCGCAGCGGACGGCACGACGTGCTGTAGAGGTAACAGCATGACCCATATTCGGAATTGGTCGACCGCCGTGCGTGCTCAATGGGCGGCTTGTTGGGTGAGGGTTTCGACCCCGGCGCCAAGGCCTGAAGCTGAGTCGCCTCAGCGAGGTGAGCTGATCGCTCAATGGCACGAACTGCAAACGCAGTCTGCTGTTGAAACGGAAGCGCGAAATCAAAAAATCACGGATCTTGAATCCAGTATTCAGGAAGCGTTGGCACGTGCGAGGCGGCTTGGCATCGAACTAGAGGGGCTCTGTCACGAACGAATGGCGCAGAGCTTCCGAGTCGGTGCGGAGCAGGATCGGCTGCGCGCGGCACTCGAAGCCTGTTGTCCAGCTGCCGTGGAGACGTTTCTTAGAGCGATCAGCGCAGAGATTTGGCACTGGCAACAAATGCAAGACAGCGATGCGCGCATAAGTCGCCGCCTACAAGCTCTGCTACAAGCTCGCGAACAGGCCAGCACCTTGCGCCGGGCCCCGCTCGTAGCAGCAGCTGTGTTGCATGCAATTCACCGGATTGAGAACAGCTTGCCACCGGTCGACCCGGATCTCATGCGCGGGCACCCGGCGGCGATCGTACAAGGAGGAAACTATGGAACTCGCTGATCGACGAGGATCCAACGCCGTACTTGGTGCGCGGAAATCGCTGAGAGCCTTCAAACGGCAACCACAGTACAAGTCGATTCTCAAAGGCTTCGTGGAGCGTCGAGAGACCGCATCGATGTCCGATAGGGAGCGTCGGCGGCTGCGCCTTGAACGCCTCTTGGCCGGGATGGAGCTTGACCGTTTGCAGCGCGGGGAACCGCTCTCTGAGTTCCATGGGCTGCTGGCGTTGCCTGATCCCTTGAATGGGCTGCGCGACGAGGAGGATGAATGAAGCCCGCTCTTGAAATACGGCTCACGGTTGGGAGTGGGCTCCATGCGGAGCCGGCCTCGCCCACCAGAGTGAGAGGCGGTCCGGTCGTGCGTGGGTATGCCGCGATATTCAATGGGCTCTCTCAGGACATGGGTGGGTTTCGTGAACGGTTCACCCCTGGCGCGTTCACGGACTCGCTTAAACGGCAGGGTGTGCTCGCACTGTTCAATCACGACAGATCGGCCCTGTTAGGTCGAACGAGTAGCGGTTCCTTGGCTGTGTCCCAGGACTCTCACGGGTTAAGCTTCCAGTTGGTGCTGCCCGCGACGCAATTGGGCCGTGATGTGGCGGAACTGGTCCAGCGTGGGGATCTGTCGAAAATGAGTTTTGGATTTATCGTGCCGAGCCGCGGGGATTCGTGGGGCTCTGAGCGCGGTCAAATGATTCGCACCGTGCACCAGGCTCACCTCTTCGAAATTTCCATCGTCCCCGAACCGGCTTACGAGCAAACATCGGTGGCCCTGCGGGCTGAGTTAGACGCGGTGCTTGTAGCCACGCAGGCCGCACGGCGAAGACGGCTTGAAGCGCTGTTAGGAAGTGGATCTGCGCAGCGTGTGGGCCGTGAGAATCCGCGAGGCCTACGGCCAAACGGTGGAGGCGGTGTTTCAGGTGGGGCGTGAGCTGCTCCAGGCTAAACAGGCCCTGCCGCATGGGGAGTTCCAGAAGATGGTTGAGCGGGAGCTGCCGTTTAATAGCGATACCGCGCGGCGATATATGGCGATTGTTTCCGCAAAGCATTTTCAAAACCGTCCCATTGGGACGGTTTTACCGTCGTCATGGCGCACATTATGGGAGCTTCAGAGGCTCGATCAGGCGACATTTGACGCAGCCGTGTCAGCCGGGAAAATCCATCCTGAAATGACACGCGCGGACGCGGAGGCCTTGCTGCCGTCGAAGCCGCTGGCGCCAGTGGTGCCGCTGGATGAGGGCTTGCTGCTTGTGGAGATGAAGTGCTTGAGGTGTGCACCGGGTGGCCGGACGTGTGATTGCCAGGCCACCCGGTACACGCTTGGTGCTACACGGCTTTATGAGGCCGTGGTTGTCTCCTAGTGGATCCATTCTCCTTCCTGGCCTCGCTGACAAAGCTCATAGACCGTCATCGGGCTGCTCCTTTTGGCAACGGCGCTTTCGTGCGAGAAACGATGGGATGCTCAACGATCGGGAGCCACGCTTTAGCGCAGGGTTCCTTCACGATCCGTTTGTTGGCAGCGTCTACCATCTCCTGCTCATGCTCTTGGAGACAGTCGATAGCCTCGTCAAGAAAGAGCAGGCCGTGGCGTTTCGACTTGAACGGGCCGAACAGTCGGGGATTCCAGCCCGTCATTTGAAAGCGTAGGTACCAAACCTGCCGGCCTCTCTTGGTTTTGGCTGGGACGAACCAGTCAGCTTCCGGCTGTGTTTCAATGAGGCAGATCTTCTCCCGTTTGTTCTTTGGGGTCGGAGTTTTGGTGTCGACGATCGCAAGGGCTTTGTTCATGACAGCCTCTCTTTCTCGCCTGGCACATAACGCGAATACGGAGCGTTCTTCACAATGACTTCATGACCTTCCTGAATCTGCTCTAGTAGGTACAACAGAAGACCCATGGTGGCTGAGCAATATTCGCCAGCATCGTCATCCCCCATGCTTCTGCGGTGTACGGTTCTCGCTATGCCAATGGCATCTCGAATTGGCAATTCCATGTCGTAGGCTGCGCCTGAGATATAGTGAAGTGGATCGATCGCCTCGATCGGTTTAAGCTCGTTGCTTGCCATGATGGTCCCCTCCTCGGTTTGTAGTTATGGTGAAGCCGGTGCAGTGTTCTACACTGGCTCTACATTGAGGAGGCTGTGAAGGGGGTAGGCTACAAACTATTGATTTTGGTGCGCCCGACAGGACTTGAACCTGTAACCTTCTGATCCGTAGTCAGATGCTCTATCCATTGAGCTACGGGCGCATTCGAAACAGTGCTGAGCGTTGGGTCCTGAATTCTACAATAAAGGCTAGCCTGAAGACGCTTCATTGAGGCTGGAATCCTATGTCAGCCCTCAGCATGTTCGTCTCATTGCTATCAGCGCTAGTGGTTATACAGTTCTCTATGAGGAAGGGTCAAGGGATGGTTGCCAGAAAAGTCTGTGCTCGGGGTGTTTGTTGATTAAGGGATAACCTTGCTGACTTCGTTTGAGAATGTACTTTCAGCCCCATCCAGGTTGAACGCGGAAACAACGAAGAAATAGGTGGTGCCTGTTGCCAGCCCGGTGACGGTGTACGTGGTGATATCCGTGGATGTCATCGCAATTGGCGTCCCATAGGCGCCTGAGGCTGTTGCCAGATAGATCTTGTATCCAGCGACATCCGTTCCAGTGCTTGCGTCCCAAGAAAGCGAGGCGGTTCCACGATCTGAGGAAAATTGCGAATCGAGGGACGGGTCCGACGATGGACAGGCTGTCAGAACGAGCAATAAGACAGCGAGTTGCAACATCTGATAGGAACGAGTCATTTGGTCTTAGCCGTCCCATGTCAAATGGCGTGATTGTGTGCGGTTACTCAGCTGTTGGTTTGAGCAAGGTTTGTACCCTTACCCACGCGGAACTAGTCCGGCAGAAGTCATTGAAATGCTACAGAGTGAGGGGGATTGTCTGGAATGACAGAGGTGAAAGGCTACAGAGCGTCAGTCAAGCTTGTACGACCATGGCAGGACTTGTCCTTTTTCGCAACCTCTAGTGACTGGAACAGCAGGTAGCCGAGAGATGCTGAAAGTGGTGGAATGCGGGCCTGTCTACTTAAAAACGACGAGGGGCTTCCTACGGAGTAGGAAGCCCCTCAATCAGGCATCAGCCAAGCTGAAGCTTACTTGCCGCCCTTTTCGTCCTTCTTGTCACCGAAGGTGTCGGCATGGCCGCCCTTCTTCTCTTCCTTCTTGTCGCCATAGGTGTCCATGTGGCCACCCTTCTTATCCTTCTTCTCCTCAGCCATCACCACATGGCCGCTCTTCTTCTCTTCCTTCTTGTCGCCCGCGAAGGCTGGTGCGCTGAAGGTGACTGCCACTGCCACTGCCATTACTGCCATCAACATGCTCTTCATTATAGGAACCCCCTTATAAGAGTTTAGAAGAATGTGTGCCGCTCATTGGCACTTGCCTAGGTATACAGCAAAGGTGATGCCGCTCTTGATTCATCATCACATGAGACCAAGAGTAGCCATGAATCAGTGGGTTAGAAAATTTCTCTCATGAAAGCTCGAATGGTTTTGCATACAGCTGGCTGTAGCAGAATGGCTGTGATCATGCTAAACCGCCTCAGTTTATCCAGGTTGAGATGGGGAGCTGATGGGAGGAGTCAAGATGACTGAACCCGGTACGAAGTGTCGAGGGACGACAGCCAATAATTTCCTGTGAGCGGATCACTCCAAGCCTTGTGGCTTCATAGTGGGGTACCTATGTGAGGTCGAATACGATATATATGCATTCCTAGGTATATTGAGCGAGAAATTCTACAACGTATCGTGAGACAGTGGGTGAGCACTATCCGCCGGAAATCACCGGTCGAATTTCAATCTGGTCCTGATCGAAGAGCATCTCATCCTCGGTCACCAATTCATCTCCTCGAATAACGAGGTGCGCTTCGACGACGAGGTTCAACTCTCGCAGGAGATCCTTAGCTCGCTTCGGACCTTTGATCGCGATTGATCGTGATGGGTGGCTCAGTTGGACTTGCATGTTCCGATCATACGAGTAAATAGGATCAAGGGGCAAGGGGGAGATGTGCGCGTGCACATGTAGGCCTTGTGAAAACCCGAGCTGCTTAGCACAGAGCTGACAGTTTGCTCTTGGCGTAGGCGAGTCCTTCTTCCAGTGTCAAAAATTCTCCGTCTAACTGCGCTTCGAAACAGTCATCGAGTAATCGGCCCATATCCGGTCCCGGGTGAACTCCGAGTGCTAGCAGGTGCCGGCCCATCACGAGGGGGAGCGGGACTTGCCGATCCACTGCCAGCGTGGTGGCACGGGTCAGGAGCCAGTCTCCGGCTGGGAACCCATCAAACAGCTTTGGTGGACGGCCTGCATGATCGGCCCGAGCGACACGGACCAAACGATCGATGCGAGTGACCTGTCGAGCGAGACGTCGGATCGCGCTGTCCGATGCCTGAACATCGAAGAGTGCACGGGGACGGAGGTGACACTGTACGAGGGGGATGACGTCATCAATCACATCTTGTTGGTTGGTCAGACGTTCTAGAAAGTCTTTCGTTGGTCCGGTTCCTTCCGATTCATGTCCTCGAGATGTGATGTGCTCGCCGTCGTCTTTGGTCGTCGCTGGTTTCCCGAAGTCATGGCAGAGGATACCCAACCCCACGATCAGATCGTCGCGGTCATGGCCTGTGCGTTCTGTTGCAAACCAGTCCAAGCAATGGAGGGTATGAATCCAGACATCACCTTCAGGGTGCCAGCGAGGATCCTGAGGGCAGCCTTGAAGCGCTGCGAGTTCGGGATAGAAGCGGAGCCAGCCGCTTTGCTCTAAAAAGTTCAGTCCAAGTGAAGGTTTTCGACTCAGAAGGAAAAACTTCTTCCATTCTTCCCACAGTCGTTCACTCGGATGCCCGTCTTGCGACAGTGTTCGGCAGAGGGCAATGGTCTCTGGTGCCACACTGAGCTCGAAGCGCGCCGCAAGGTGCATACCCCGAAGCACCCTCAACGGATCCTCGACGAACTGATGTGAGGCGTGGCGTAACCGACCGGCGGCGAGGTCCTCTCGACCATTGAAGGGATCACGGAGCTCCCTCGTGTCAGGATCCCAGGCCATGGCGTTGATCGTAAAATCACGCCGCGCCAGCGCCTCGTCGATCGGCATGTCCGGATCGGCTTGTCGTAGCAGGCCAGGAATCGATGTGGCCTCGGTGGTGTGGAGACGGGAGGGAATCGAGATGTCGACGGGAAGCTCCTGGAGTTTGAAGACGGTAAAGGCCCTTCCTACAAATTGGACGGAGAACTGTTCGGACAGCAAGGTATGAAGCTGTCCCGGTGGCAGGCCGGTGACTTCGAGATCCAGATCGCGGGGTTGTTGCCCAAGTATAAGGTCGCGAACTGTGCCACCTACCACCCAGGTTCTGCCGCCAATTCGACGGACGCTCTCTTCAATGCGGCGAAGGACTCCTGCAAGTACGGGATCCTTCAGGCGGAAGCGGGTTGGCACTTAGATCCCTGCTTCACGGAGGAACTTAGCCGACTCCTCCGGCGATACGGGATTGATGTAGAACCCTGTCCCCCATTCAAAGCCGGCAACTTGCGTGAGTTTGGGAATGATCTCGAGGTGCCAGTGATAGTAATCTCCGGTTTTTTCATGCAGGGGAGAACTGTGCAGGATGAAGTTGTAGTGTGGGCGTGCCAGCACCTTGTCCATGCGGCGCAACGATTCGGAAAGGATCGGGGCAAGAAACTCGAATTGAGACTTCTGACTCTCCTCGAAGTAGGCCGCATGACGCTTGGGAAGTATCCACATCTCGAACGGAAAACGTGGCGCGAAGGGAGTCACACAGAGGAACTCGGGGTTTTCTGCCACGACGCGATCTCCATCAGACAGGTCTTGCCGAAGGATATCGCAATAGATGCACCGTTCTTTTTGCTGGTAATGCTGATGGCATCCATCAAGCTCCTCCTGTACGCTGGTCGGGACGATCGGGAGCGCAATCAGTTGGGAGTGGCTGTGCTCCAAGGTCGCTCCGGCGGAGGATCCATGGTTCTTGAAAATCAAAATATAGCGGAACCGCAGATCCTTACGGAGATCCAGCATCCGGTCGCGATAGGCCCACAGCATGTCCTCAAGTCGCTTCGTCGGCATCTCCGCGAGGCCTTCGACATGGGTCGGGGTTTCAATGATGACTTCATGTGCGCCGATTCCATTCATCCGGTCATAGAGACCGATGCCTTCGCGCCCCATCTCGCCTTCTACCTGGAGTGCGGGAAACTTGTTCGGGACGACCCGTACGGTCCAATTCGGAGAGTTGGGAGCCGACGGTTGCGGCCGATAGGCCATGATTTCTTTCGGGGTCAGGCGCTCTTGTCCAGGACAAAACGGGCAGAGAGATGCGGAACTTGCTCGAGCCGGTTGAGGGGTGATGAAGTCATGGGGGCGGCCGCTGCGTTCCGTTGAAATAATGACCCAGCGGCCGACTATGGGATCACGTCGTAGATCGGGCATCTGTTCCTCCGTAACTCGTAATAATGTGAAAGGTGAAAAGTAAAAGGTTCGGGTTCTTGAGCGCGAAGAAGTGCCTGTTGGCTTCTAGGCTTCACTTTTCACATCTTGCTTTTCACTTCCGATCACACTCTCCACATTCCTGCCTCAAATTCTGGTCCCGGTACGGTGAGCGATGCGGGACGCTGGCTGGGGTAACGGGCCACTTCGAGGCCATGTTCGTGCACAGCGACTGAAAGCTGCATCGCGTGTCCTGTTTCCAGATCGAGGTCCTTCCAGGGGACTGCCAACTCCAAGACGGTCTGTGCGTGAATCGACTGACGGGAGCCGACGGTTTGCCAGACATCCGTGGTCGTTTGGCGAGACAGTTGAAATTCTCCTTGGCCTGATAAGGAGAGGGGAAACGTGAGCCGATACTTGGATTGTGGGCCCTGTAACACGACATCGACGTCGAGACCTTCTTTCTTGAGATTAGTCTCATCGAAGTCGAATCGCATGACAAACTGATTGAGGTTCCAGCCGAAACGGATGGCGGTGAAGATCCCATCGGCCTTCCACATGGCTCCGAGGGGCGGCTGAGTACTGATGGTGCCTGCTCCCCGCCATTCGAAGAAGTTGGTGACCTTGCCGTCGATGATGGGCGTGAGGAGCCCGACAGGCTGTTGAATCATCTCGGAATCACAGGGCATCGCTTTCGCGCAGATCGCCTGGTTGAGTTGGTCTGGAGGCGGCAGGCCCATGTGTGTCCAGACATTACGGAGATGCGTTCTGAAGAGGCGATCGAATTCGGGTTTGAAATCGGTGTCGAAATCGTCACCATACCACCAGAACCAGTCACTACCCTCCGCAGCGTATAGCTCACGCCATGCGGCCTGAGCACGATCCGGCGGAAGACTCGGCACACGATTTAGCAGTTGCGTGCGAGTGTGTCCCAGCAGGTCCCACCCGCCATTGTCTTCTTGGTGTCCGATCCAAATCTTGTAGTCCGAATTGATCCAGGAACCAGAATGCAGTGCGGATAGGTGCTGTGTGGGTGGTACCGAGGCCAGTGCGGTGGAGATCGTTGAAGCCTGGACCGTCAGTTGTCCGGTCTGGTCCAATGCACGATGCGTGAAACCACCATAGAGGAGCGAAAGGAATCGCTCTCCTCCATCGTGGTAATGTTCCCACGGGTTTTCGCCGTCTAAGATAATGGCAATGATGAGTCGTTCTTGTGGGCTGGCTTGGATGACTCCTCGCAATCGTCGCATGACGTCGTCGGCAGCCGCTTCCGGCGTTGTCTTGTGATAGATGAATCCAAAGGCATCGGAGATCTCTCGGTCGCGGAACAGGATGGACAGAGACTGCCCGGCCTCACCGATGTGGTACGGTTGATACAAGTCGGATGATCGGTGCCATGGCAGACCGCCCATGGCGAGGGATCTAGCCAGAATACCTTCGTCGGTGGCTAGCCAGCGAAGGCCAACTTGATGGACAAGCGGAAGCATCTCGGGACAGACAGATCCTTCTGACGGCCACAAGCCGGACGGAGGTTGGCCGAATGTGTGTTGATGAAAGAGGACGGCGTCTTGGAGTTGCGCCTCTGCGTCCTCATATGCCCGGAATCGGGCCGGCAAGGGGAGGTCGGGTCTGGCGCGACGGGTCATGTCCGTGTCGATCACCAAGGGCAGAATCGGGTGGAAGAAGGGAGTTGTGGTGAGCTCGATTTGTCCCTGTTCCATGAGCTGCCGGTACATGGGAACAATCTCTTGGACGACGGTGCGCTGCAGTGCCAGCACCTCCTGCTTTTCCTCCTCGGTAAAGCCGCGATTTTTCTGGCGTAGTTCGGCCAGGCGAGGATACTGTTTAATGGTGCCGTATCCGAACCAGGCTAGGTTGTGCCACATTTGAAGATCGAGGAGTTCTTGTGTTGAAAAGTGACGGGCAATCCGAGGAAGATCCTGATCATTGACCTCCAACCCTCGTTTGACGAGCAGCTCATGGTACCGTGGATAGGGCCGAACCATGGTTGCCCAATTGGCGGAGAAGAAATGCCGAACCACAAAAGCCTTTTCTTCCAGCGTGAGATCTGCCGCTGGTCGTTGGGCGTGCTCGAGAAAAAGATCGAGCACCGTTCCGGTTCCGATCTCTTGTAACTGGAGGAGCAGCGATGGGGTAAAGTTGAATGTTGCACGTACCTCTGGAAATTGTCGGAGTACATAGGCCATATCATAGTAGGCCTTGGTCGCATGGAGGCGGACCCACGGCATACTGGCCGATGCAGTCACCGGGTCCGTGTAATAGGGCTGGTGCATATGCCAGAAAAAACAGATGTGGGCCTGCTTCATCGCGACTGATTCCTTTCGTTTTTTCAGTATGTCATAGGGGGTATAGGCATGCAATCTGCCGATAGGTTTTGGAAACTCTGGAGTACTGGGGGAATGATATGAAGGGGTTCCTGCGTTTATGGGGGCCGGTTTGTGCGTATGCTGCGATCATTTTCTACATGTCGTCGCAGTCGCACCCTGAAGAGCAGGTGCCGTTCGTCATTCATTTCAGTGATAAAGCGTTACATGCCCTCGAATACACGGTGTTGGGTGCGTTATGTTACCGGGCTTTTCACGCGACCCCGCGTGAAAGGTGGCGACGGCAGGCGATGCTGTTGGCCATCGTCTTCACGTCGTTGTACGGAATCAGTGACGAAGTCCACCAAGTCTTTGTTCCATTTCGAGAGTCCAGTTGGCTCGATTGGGTAGCCGATACAATCGGTGGAGCCATTGGTGCAGGTGTCATGTCCAGGATCTTGAGTCTGAGACCGATGAATTCCGTTCCAGAAGCCTCTCCCTAAAGTCAGCTGAACAATACGGCATTCGTGACAAGCTGCCCGATGCCCGCTATACTCACCCCGATATGGTCAAGGGTAACCAGACTTCTTCCAAGGTGCCGTTAGCGTCTCCGGCTCCTGCCGTCCTGGCCGATGCTATTGCGACAAAGTTGCAACCAGGTCTTGGCCTACAGAGCCTCACACCGTTGGCTGGAGACGCCTCCAACCGACGGTATTTTCGTGCAACCCTGATGGGAGGACCCCCGAATTCTGTCATCGTGATGCAGCTTGCTGAGCCGGAAGGGTTCAAACAGTCGGAGGAGGCGGTCAGTGGGACGGCACATCAGATTGCGGAATTGCCGTTTATCAATATCCGGTCTCATCTGGCCAGGGTGAAAGTCCCCGTGCCGACACTCTACTACTATGATCAGTCGGCAGGACTCCTGTATCTGGAAGATTTTGGCGATGTGACCTTAGCGGATGCCGTGAGTTGTGCCGATCAGGTTCAGTTGGAGTCGCGTTACAGGCAGGCTATTGACGTGCTCGTACAGATGCAGGTTGATGCCACCAAGGCGGAGGATCGCACCTGCCTTGCGTTTCATCGAGGGTTTGACGCTCCGTTGCTGATGTGGGAGTTTGATCATTTTCTGGAGTATGGAGTCGAGGTACGGAACGGCAGCCCGTTAGCCGATGTCGATGCGGAGGCCGTTCGGCGAGTGTTCAAGAATATTGCCGATCAGTTGGCCAGTCAACCGCGGATCTTTACGCATCGTGATTACCATTCTCGTAATTTGATGGTCGATGGAACACGACTTGGTGTGATCGATTTTCAAGATGCGTTAATGGGGCCGGCTAGCTATGACTTGGCGTCACTCGTGCGGGATGCCTACATCCAGCTAGACGAAGTGCTGGTCGATGAGTTGGTGGAGTACTATCAGGACCAAATGACAGACCGTGGTGTCAGCCGAATTGATCGGACGGCATTCCGACGACTGTTTGATCTCACGAGTATTCAACGAAACCTGAAGGCAGCCGGTCGGTTTGTTTACATCGATCGCGTCAAGGGCAATCCAAAGTTTTTAGCGGATATTCCTCGTGTGCTGAGTTACGTCAAACGAAATCTTCAAAAGTATCCGGAGCTCGAGCCACTGAAACGACACCTCACCCCCTATGTACCGGAATTGCAATAGAGGACTGAGGGATGAGGACTGAGGATTGAGCATCGAATCGTCGACTCAGCACTCAGTCCTCAGTTCTCAGCACTGAATCCTGTGAAGGCCATGATTCTTGCCGCGGGTCTCGGGACTCGCCTCAGACCGCTGACGAACACGATTCCTAAGCCGTTACTTCCGATTGCCGGTACTCCGCTCATTGTTTGGAATCTGCTGCTGCTGAAGCGGCACGGATTTCACCACGTCGTTGTCAATTTGCATTATCTGGGGCCGATGATCGAGCAGGCCTTGGGCGACGGCTCGAAATTCGGGATACGGATCATCTATTCCCATGAACCGATCATCCTCGGGACCGGTGGAGGAATTAAGAAAGCCGAGCCATATTTTTCAGGAGAACCGGTGCTGATCCTGAACGCAGACACGTTAGTCGAACTCGATCTTGAAGCCTTGCGGGACTTTCATCGCTCGCGTGGAGCGGCCGCGACCTTGGTCTTACGGGAAGATCAGGATGCCGAGCGCTGGGGCTTGGTAGAGGTGGGAGAGCAGAGCCGGATCTTGCGTATCACGGGGCGAGGGATCAGAGAGGCGCCGACGATCGCACAGCGTATGTTCGCAGGGATTCACATCCTTCATCCCCGGCTGCTGCAGCAGGTACCGAAGGGGGTTGTTTCTTCAATCATTGATCCCTACGTGGCGGCCATCGAACGCGGAGAAACCGTGCTGGGCTACGACCTTCAGGGATACTGGTCGGACATCGGAACGCCCGAACGCTACACACAAGCGGAGCACGATGCCCGTTCCGGTCGGATTCGATTGGAAGAGCGTTCCCCTCGCAGCACATCCCATTGATTGCAATGCTTGTCAACAGCGTGCCGTCTGGCCGAGTACGATGGGTGGCTCAGCGGCTTGTACCAAGCTCGGCCATTCCCAAGACTTTCGGTTGAATTTCCCTGCGGCACTCGCGCCACAATAGCCTTAGGACGCTCAAAAAGGCTGTCCAGCAAGACCGCCGCTGGCGGACTTTTTCAGCGTCCGGTTAGACTTTTTGGTGTTTGAGAAGGCGTGCGAGATAGGTGCGCTGGAGTTTGAGCGATTCGGCGGCCTTGGTTTGATTGCCCTCGGCCCGTTCCATGGCTCGTGTGATGATGTACCGGCTGTGTTCTTCCATGGATTCATGGTAGGGCAGGTCAAGGTAGGATTGTAGTGCCTCATCTTCATTTTTGCGCACATCCGCGTCATCCGACAGGAGTGCCAACATATCCGGCTCGATTGTGTCTTTGGGGCTCAGGACGACGGCTCGCGCGATGACGTTGTCTAACTCGCGGATGTTGCCGGGCCATGGGTAACGGATTAGTGCCTCCACGGCAGCGGCACTGAGGACCATACCGGGGCGCTTGGCATCTCGCGTGTGTCGCTCCAAGAAGAATTGTGCAAGCGCTGGGACATCTCCTTGCCGCTCACGGAGCGGCGGGAGGGTCAGTGTAACGACATTGAGCCGAAAGTACAGATCTTCCCGAAACTGGCCGGCTTTGACGGCCTGACGAAGATCCCTATTGGTGGCGGCGATGATGCGGATGTTGACTGATACGGTCTTGGACCCACCGACGCGTTGGAACTCCCGGTCTTGAAGCACGCGAAGCAGCTTGGCTTGCAAGGTGAGCGGCATATCGCCGATTTCGTCCAGGAAGACCGTGCCCCCGTCGGCCATTTCCAATTTACCTTTTTGCTGCCGATCCGCTCCTGTGAATGCCCCACGCTCGTGGCCGAAGAGTTCATTCTCAAGGAGTGTCTCGGTCAACGCCACACAGTTGATGACGATGAGCGGCATGGCACAACGAGGGCTCCACTGATGGATCGAACGCGCAAAGAGCTCTTTCCCTGTCCCACTCTCGCCCAGCAGTAATACCCCTGCATCGGACTTGGCGGCTCGCTGTGCTGCTTCAACGACGGAGCGCACCGACGGGCTGTTGCCGACGATATTCGCATAACGGCCGTCGACCTCAGAGCGGAGGTAAGCGACCTGCCGTCGGAGCGTATCTCGTTCCAGTGCTTTACGGATGACGATGAGGAGGTGGTCATTGTCGAGAGGCTTGGTCAGAAAGTCGTACGCGCCTTCTTTCATGGCTTCGACGGCGGCCTGAATGGAAGCATGCGCGGTCATCACAATGACCGGCGGACCGTCCGCCGGTTTCATCTGAGCTAAGCGTTTGAGCACATCAAGGCCTGAGAGCTTGGGTAGTGTCAGGTCCAGCAGGACGAGGTGAGGCGACTCATGCACAATGACATCAAGAGCCTGCTGTCCCTCGAGTGCGACAACGGTCTCGTATCCGGAGGCTTGGAGTCGATCCTCCAGCATCAGTACGATGTCTGGATCGTCGTCAACGATGAGGATCTTTGCGTTCATACGTCAGACGTGTGGTGTGATGGGGCACGCGTGAAGCAACGAGACTGGTGCATGCTCTCGCGCTGACAACTCCCTGCTGCCCACTCACCACCCCTCACTGACCGTCCATCACATTGATGACGAGCCCGGTCAACGGTTTCGGATAAAAATACGTGGACTTGTGCGGCATGCGTTCTCCCGCCGCTGCAACCGCCTGGACTTCGCTGACTTTGGTCGCATTGAGCAGGAAGGCTCCGGTCCCTGTGCCACGGTGCACCCAATCGAGCGCCTCAAAGTCATCCTTGGTGTAGAGAATCGCTTCCTGCTCCTGTTGGGTCTGACAGAGCGTGGTGACGATGAGTTGTTGCAGCAAGGAGACGTCGAGTTTGGTGCGAGGTGAAGCCGTTGCTGAAGGTCGATGACTTGGCTTCAACGTGAGGGTCATGTATCGAGAATCAGCTTGTCTCGCGAGGCCAAACACCGGTGCCTTCATTCCTTCCGTCCGTAAGCTGGTGAGAAACTGGGTACGGATCTGTTCATGGGAGGATGGGGTAAAGGGAAACTCTCGAAACCCGAACACCTCGCCCAGCATCCGCTTGATTTGTTCGAACGGAGGTAACGGGGTGGTGGTGACCCGGTGCGTTGGTAACACCGTCAGACCTGGATCTTCAAGCGGGGCGAGTAACATGAGGACTGAGTCATAGGGCTGGAGGCCTGTCTGTGTGGAGGCCTGTTGTCGTCGCAGCTTTTGATAATTCAACGCCGTTTCGTAGCGGTGATGACCGTCCGCAATGAACAGCGGCTTACTCTGCATGGCCTCAGTAATCTGTTTCAGCACGGTGTGGTCGGTGACGGTCCACAGGCGCTCTCGACAACCAGCCTCATCCTGGAAGTCATAGCAGGCTGGTTTGCCGTTAGTCTCGGCTTCCAAACGTTGGATGATGGTTCCCTGTGGATCCGAGTACAGCGACCAGATTGGGCTAAAATTCGCTCGACAGGCCTCAATGAGATTCAACCGATCCGTCTTTGCTGCGGCACGGGTGTTTTCATGCGGGTAGATATGCCCCGAGTCCAGTGCCTCCAATTTGACTAATGTCAGGAATCCACGCAGCAGCTTCTTCGGAGCATCGGGAGCGGAGTAGGGGGGACGGTATTCAATGGTGTGGTAATAGATGGTCGGTTGCGCATCGCGCTTGAGAATTCCCTCCGTGATCCAGCTTTTCAATGTCGAAGCGGCACGGGTGTAGCGGTTGTGCGTTGGACTGTCACCGGGCTGGTCAAGCCCAAGTTCCATACGGATGATGTTGTGGGGATGTCGGTCATGGAGCTGTTTCTGTCCGGCTGTATCGATAATATCGTACGGTGGGGCGATGACATCGGTGATCGCACCGACAAGTGTCTGATCGTACCGCAGCCCGTGGAACGGAAAAACCTGTGACATGAGCAACTCCCTGGCAATGTCGTGGTCGTAATCGCGACAACGGTTTGATGGTTACAGGAGAGAGCGGGGTCCTTTCGCCCTACGCCGTGCCGCTCCCACGGCCAGGCGTCTTTCCGACTGGCGGGAAGACTGTTACCGGTCTCGGGTAATCATATAATCCGCAGCGACGGATAGGGCGCGCCGCGCCGTACTATCCTCGAAGCAGTCCAGTTCATCCTTCGCAGCTGTGATATAGGCGCGTGCGCGATCCATGGCATAGGTGATCGACCCAAAATTGGCCATCAACGAAAGAATGCGCTCCAAGTCCGTCGTGCTCAATGTCCGCGTCTCCATGCGGTCCTTGATCATCTGACGGTCCTGCTCAGAGCACTGCTGCAACAAATGCAGCAGCGGCAGCGTCGCCTTTCCCTGACGCAGATCCTGCCCGATCGTTTTGCCGAGTGATTCGCCGTTCGCAATATAATCCAATGTGTCGTCCGCGACCTGGAAAGCGATGCCGAGATACTGGCCGAAGCGAAACAGGGCGTCCTGTTGCGACTCAGATGCTTCCGCGAGAATGGCCCCCATGCGGCAAGCCGCCGCAATCAACCCCGCCGTCTTGTGCTCGACGATTTTGATGTAATCGATCTCGGGCATTGAGGGGTTTCCATTATAGTAGAGCTGGAGCACTTCCCCTTCTGCCATCTTCTTGCAGGCCTCGGCGAGGACCTCATTAATCCCCTGACTCTGAAATTCGACGACCTTGCACATCGCTTTCGTATAGAGGTAGTCGCCGACCAGAATGCTGATTTGGTTTCCCCACACCTTGCGCGCGGTTCGTCTTCCCCTCCGGAGATCGGCATCATCCACGACATCGTCGTGCAGGAGGGTCGCGGTATGAATGAATTCAACAATACTGCCAAGTTGGTGATGTTCAGCTCCCGCATAACCACAGAGGCGGGCGGAGAGCAGTAGGAGAAGGGGTCTGACACGCTTTCCTCCACCACTCAAGATGTGTGCGGCGACGGTATTGACCAAGGTCACGCTGGAATCGAGGTTCTTCCGTACGCGATCCTCTACTCCATCCAGCTCCGTCCGATAGGACTCCCACACATCTGACATGCTGTGTAGAGTAGCGATGACTGGACCTTGTGTCATGCCGCGGATGGTATGGCAGCCAAGGAAATAAAGTCAAGCAAATGAAAGGGGTATAGGCCCTATGCAATCTTGACAGAGGAAGGACCCATCCAGTAAGTTCTCTCCATATTAACCCACTCGGGTGAGGTTCACCCTGGATGCGGATAGCTAAGGTGCGTCCACTCCAAGGGTGCTTGCTTCGTCCCCATGCCATCCATATAGACAAAACGTCCATTGTTTGAACGAGATAGATCTATGAATATTCCTGGATTTCCCCACCGACAGGGACTCTACGATCCGCAATACGAAAAAGATTCCTGTGGGGTTGGTTTTGTTGTCAACATTAAAGGACAGCCATCGCATCAGATTGTCCGCAAGGGACTTCAAGTATTGGAAAATCTCGCCCATCGTGCAGCACAGGGGGCTGATCCCTACACGGGCGATGGCGCCGGCATTCTACTGCAACTTCCGCATGCCTTTTTGACGCGTGTAGCAGGTGACAGTGGTGTGTCTCTGCCGGGCGCCGGGGAATATGGAGTGGGGCAGCTGTTTCTGCCACCGAATATCGAATCTCGCCGTCTCTGTGAAAAACTGTTTGCTGAGATCATCGTTGAAGAAGGGATGCGTCTGCTGGGTTGGCGGGATGTGCCAGTCAAGAGTGATCGAATTGGTGCGGTGGCTCGGAAGACCGAACCGTTCATGCGGCAGGTGTTTATCGCGCGTGATGCCTTCAATGAGGCACAATTCGAGCGGAAGCTCTATGTCATTAGAAAACGGGTTGAAACTGCTGTCAAAGAATCCGCGATTCAAGGACGAGAGCATTTCTATGTCCCGAGCTTGTCGGCCAACACGATCATCTACAAGGGACTGCTGTTGCCCCATCAAATGGCAGCCTACTATCAGGACCTCAACGATGAGCGGATGGTGAGCGCACTGGCCTTGGTCCATGCGCGTTTCAGCACGAATACCTTTCCGACCTGGCCACGGGCCCATCCCTATCGGTACGTGTGCCACAACGGCGAGATCAATACACTGAAGGGAAACGTCAATTGGATGAAGGCCCGCCAAGGCCGTCTTCACTCGGATTTATTTGGGAAGGATATGGAGAAGCTCTTCCCGATCGTCTCCGAGGATCAAAGCGACTCGGCCTGTTTAGATAATGCCTTGGAATTTCTGCTGCTTGGTGGCCGTTCGCTGCCGCATGCCATGATGATGTTGATTCCGGAACCGTGGGTGGCGAATCCACAGATGGATCTAGATCGTCGTGGGTTCTATCAATATCACGCGGCGATGATGGAGCCGTGGGATGGACCCGCGGCTGTGTGTTTTACAGACGGTAAACTGGTTGGTGCAACATTAGACCGAAATGGGCTGCGCCCCTGCCGGTATCACGTGACCACCGATGGTCTCGTGGTTCTCGCATCTGAGGCCGGGGTCCTGCCAGCTGAGGCGAAAGATATCAGGATGAAAGGACGGCTCCAACCGGGTCGTATGTTCCTTGTCGACACGGTACAGGGTCGCATCATCGACGATGAAGAGATTAAGGCTGGAATCGTCGGTCGCAAACCCTATCGGAGTTGGGTCACGCAATATGGTGTGTCGCTGGACGAGCTGCCGGATCCGCTCAATGTTCCGCAGCCGGACCACCCCACGATTCGCCAGCGGCAGCAGGCCTTCGGGTACACGGTTGAAGAACTGAAGATGGTCATCACACCGATGATCGTGATGGGGGAAGAGGCGATCTCCTCAATGGGAACCGACACTCCGTTAGCGGTGCTGTCCGATCGACCGCAGCTCCTGTTCAAGTACTTCAAACAGCTCTTCGCGCAGGTCACGAATCCGCCGATCGACCCGATTCGAGAACAGCTCGTGATGTCGCTGGTGACCAACATCGGTCCGAAGCCGAACTTGATGGATGAATCGCCTGAGTCCTGCCGCCGCATCAAGGTGCAGCAGCCGATTCTCACGAACGCCGATTTGCAAAAGATCCGTGGTATTTCCGATCCACACTTCAAAAGCAAGACACTCCGGATGCTGTTCCGCGTCGCCGAAGGACCGGATGGGCTTGGCGAGGCGGTCGATGAGCTCTGTCAGCAAGCCTCGCACGCCATCAAGGAAGGCTACAAGTTCCTGATCTTGAGCGATCGTGGGGTGAACGAGCAATGGGCGCCGATTCCAAGCTTGATTGGTATCTCTGCCGTTCACCACCACCTGGTTCGAGAGTGTACAAGAACCGAAGTAGGGTTGATCTTGGAAACGGGTGAACCACGCGATGTGCATCAGTTCGCCTGTTTGATTGGCTATGGTGCAGGGACGATCAACCCGTATCTGGTGTTCGAGTCGCTCGTGGATATGGAACGTGACAGCTATCTGCCCGAAGGGCTCGATGCGCAGACGGCGGAGGGGAAATTTATCAAGGCCATCAACAAGGGGCTGCTCAAGATCTTCTCAAAAATGGGAATCTCCACCGTGCAGTCTTACTGCGGTGCGCAGATCTTCGAGGCGATCGGGTTGAATCGCGAATTGATCGATCGATACTTCACCGGCACACCGTCGCGTGTCGAAGGGGTCGGTATCCGCGAAATCGGAGAAGAGACGTTGCGCCGCCATCGCGTGGCCTACGAGCCGGCCGCGATCCGCCAACTCGACTTCGGAGGCGAAATTCACTACCGCATCCAGGGTGAGCATCATAACTGGAATCCGGAGACGATCTATAAGCTACAACATGCCAGCCGCTCAAACGACCCGAAGACGTACGCGGAGTTTGCGCAGGTCGTGAATGATGAGGGTAAGCGGCGCTCGAACCTGCGTGGGTTGCTGGACTTCAAGTTCGATCCTCAGCCCATTCCGATTGAAGAAGTGGAATCAGCGAAGGAAATTGTAAAGCGCTTCAACACCGGTGCCATGTCTTTCGGTTCGATCAGCAAAGAAGCGCATGAAACTCTTGCAATCGCGATGAATCGGCTTGGCGGCAAGAGCAATACGGGTGAAGGTGGGGAGGATCCGGAGCGGTTCATCCCCTTGCCGAACGGCGATTCCAAGAATAGTTACATTAAGCAGGTGGCGTCGGCCCGATTCGGAGTCACGGCGCATTATCTTGTGAATGCGCGGGAACTGCAGATCAAGATGGCGCAGGGGGCGAAACCGGGAGAAGGTGGCCAGTTGCCCGGTCACAAAGTGGACGAGAACATCGCTCGCTTTCGCTATGCCACACCTGGTGTGCAGCTGATCTCACCTCCGCCTCACCACGACATCTATTCGATCGAGGATTTGGCCCAACTGATCTTCGATCTAAAGAATTCGAATCCAGATGCCGGTGTCTCGGTGAAATTGGTATCGGAGGTCGGTGTCGGGACGGTCGCGGCCGGAGTTGCGAAGGCCCATGCAGATAAAGTGCTCATCAGTGGAGACTCCGGCGGCACAGGCGCGTCGCCGCTCTCATCCATTAAATACGCAGGCATCCCTTGGGAGCTTGGGTTGGCAGAGACGCATCAGACATTGGTGCTCAATGACCTGCGAGGGCGTATCCGAGTTGAAACAGATGGCCAGATGAAGACCGGCCGAGATGTCGTCATTGCCACGTTGCTTGGTGCGGAAGAATACGGATTCGCGACGGCCCCGCTGATTGTCGAAGGCTGTATCATGATGCGCAAGTGCCATCTGAACACCTGCCCTGTCGGGATTGCGACACAAGATCCTGAACTACGCAAGAAGTTCAACGGCAAGCCGGAACATATCGTCAACTACCTGTTCTTTGTTGCAGAAGAGGCACGGCAGTTGATGGCGAAGCTTGGTTTCAGAACGATCAACGAAATGGTCGGTCGTGTCGATAAGCTGAAGATCACCAAAGCGGTCGACCACTGGAAGGCCAAGGGACTTGATCTGATGCCGCTACTGACGGCGCCGGATGTCTCTGTGGATGTGCCGCGGTATTGTGTGCAGAAGCAGGATCATGGTCTCGCGGATATTCTGGACAACAAGCTCGTCGATCTTTGCCGGGCTGCGATTGAGAAGGGTGAGAAGGTGACGGTCGATCTCCCTATCAGGAATATCAACCGGACGACCGGCACGGTACTCTCGAGTAAGATCGCCAAAAAGTACGGACTGGATGGATTACCGGAAGACACGATCTCGATCAAGTTCTCCGGCTCAGCCGGTCAATCCTTCGGTGCCTTCCTCGCGAAGGGGATCACATTGACGCTGGAGGGCGAGTCCAACGACTACATCGGAAAAGGGCTGTCCGGAGGTAAGATCATTGTCTTTCCGCCGAAGAGTATTCTCTATAATCCGGAGGAGACGATTTTGATCGGCAATACCTCGCTGTATGGGGCGACGCAGGGCGAAGCCTATTTTTATGGAATGGCGGGCGAGCGGTTTGCCGTGCGGAACAGCGGAGCGCAAACCGTTGTCGAAGGGACAGGCGATCACGGTTGTGAATATATGACGGGTGGCGTGGTGGTAGTCCTCGGTATGACCGGTCGCAACTTCGCTGCGGGTATGTCCGGTGGCGTGGCGTTCGTCCTGGATGATGAGGGAACATTTCAGAGCCGTTGCAATACTGGAATGGTCGAATTGGAAACAGTGACCACGAAGGAAGACAAGCAGCTGCTTCATGGGCTACTCACGAAACACTTTATGTATACCGGAAGTCGGAAGGCCAAACAGATACTCGATGCGTTTGATACGACCTTGCCGAAATTCGTCAAGGTGATGCCGGTCGATTACAAGCGTGTCCTTGAGGAACGGAAACGGAAGGCGAGTGCAGTCCACTAGCTGGTGCGAAGTGAAAAGTTAGAGGTAAGGGGTTAGAAGAGAAGAAGATGGGTGATCCGAAAGGTTTCATGAAATACGCCCGCGAGGGCCCGAAGCGTAAGCCAATCGAGCTGCGTGTGCTTGACTGGAAGGAGATGTACGAGCCGATCCCTGAGGATAAGCTGAAGACTCAGGGCGCCCGCTGTATGGACTGTGGTGTGCCGTTTTGCCAGGGCCATACCGGTTGTCCCGTTGTGAATCTGATCCCGGAGTGGAATGATCTCGTCTATCGCGGCCGTTGGAATGATGCGCTGAAGGCGCTCCACACCACGAATAATTTCCCTGAGTTCACGGGACGTCTCTGCCCTGCCCCCTGTGAAGGGGCCTGTGTGCTTGGGATTAACCAAGATCCGGTCTCGATCCGCGTCATTGAATGGAACATCGTTGATCGGGGCTTCAACGAAGGGTTTGTCACGCCGATCGTGCCGGTCGTGAACACCGGCAAGACCGTGGCGATCGTCGGTTCCGGGCCGGCTGGATTGGCCGCCGCACAGCAATTGGCTCGGACCGGCCATGATGTGACGGTTTTCGAAAAGTCTGATCGGATCGGCGGCTTGCTTCGCTACGGTATCCCCGACTTCAAGATGGAAAAGTGGGTGATCGACCGCCGTCTGGAACAGATGAAAGCCGAAGGGGTGAAGTTCCAAACCGGCGTCACCGTCGGCAAAGACATCACCGGCGAACAGTTGCGGCAACAGTTTGATGCAGTTGGGTTGACCATGGGGGCCGAGTTGGCCCGCGAGCTGCCGATCCCAGGGCGCGAGCTGAAGGGTGTGCATCTGGCGATGGAATATTTAACCCAGCAGAATAAGCGTACGGCCGGCATTCCGATGACTGACGAGCCGATTACTGCAAAGGGGAAGCGCGTTGTCATCATCGGCGGAGGCGATACAGGGTCGGACTGTCTCGGTACGGCACATCGCCAAGGCTGTGTAGAAGCTCATCAATTTGAATTGCTGCCGGAACCCCCACCGCAGCGAGCCGAGTCGACCCCATGGCCGCTCTGGCCCATGCAGCTCCGTACGTCTCATGCCCATGAAGAAGGTTGTGATCGGCAATGGAGCGTATCCACGACGAAATTCTCCGGACACGACGGGCAAGTAACCAAGCTCCATGCCAATCGGGTCAGGTTCGAGAACGGCAAGTTCACACCGGTGCCCAACAGTGAATTCGAGATAAATGCTGATTTGGTGCTGCTCGCCATGGGCTTCACCGGTCCTGTCAGGAATGGTTTGCTCGACAGCCTTGGTGTGAAGTATGACGCACGTGGCGCTGTGGCCGTCGATGAAAACTTTATGAGCAATCTCGACGGCGTCTTTGCCGGCGGCGACACAAAGCGCGGCGCCTCGCTTATCGTCTGGGCCATCGCCGAAGGGCGAAAGATGGCCGCTGGGATCGATAAGTATCTTCAGGCGAATCGGTCTGCAAAAAAGGCAGTCTCCTAGACTTACTGTCTAGAAAGTTACTTTCTTTCAAGTGCATGTGCCCTTCTGAGTCTCTTCTGCTGCTGGTATGACCGTAGCACCTCAGTCAGTCCCAACGTTCCTTCCTCGCTCGAGTCTTGGTGGTTTCCAACCTTTCCGGTGAAGTCAGCTTTAATCTGTGGTTTATCTGTTTAAACCTCCTCAAATTAGTACTTTTTTCAAAGAAAGCGTAGCCTAAGGCTGCCCACTGTTTCATGGGTCATAACATGACGAAGCATAAGAATAAGAAGAAGGGGGTTCTCCAAGATCACAAGCGGATTGGAAAACGCTTTATCCCTCCGTTATTGCAACTTCGAAACATAAAGGACGTGAGTTTTATCAAGCAATTGCTCCCTCATTTGGTATGGATGGGATTGATAAACCACAGATTCGAGTATGCGAAAGGTGTGAGGCTTGCTATCGATCTCGCAAAAATCACCCATTCGGTTTTCGGGGGTGAAAAACATGCGAATTTTGCATTGTGTGGAAACTATTCGTTGTTGTCGCCCGAAGCGAAGTCAGAGGTCGTGGCGATTTGCGAGAAAAATGGATGGCTCAATGATATTCGACGGTCGCTTGCCCCTCTAGTACTTCAATATGATGACTTTCCAATGGCATTTTTAGGAATCGGCGAACTTGACGTTAGACCCGAAGTATTGCTTCAGGAGCTTAAGAAGGTCGTCGGAAAGTGTATCAACAAATATGAAACGGCAGGTCTTGTGCTTCAAACTAATTTGATCATGGTTCAAGCCACGACGGGCGGTTTGAGGATATCTCAGGACATTCGACTGCCAGATTTCGATTCGATCATAAATAATCCAGGTTCTGAAGCTGCTAAGCGTGCCGCAGCATTTGTCAGGGCAGGGTCGTTCGCAATGTGTATGCCTGATGAACATATACTTGAGAAATGGTCAAAATCGTTTTGGAACCAAGGATTGAAAGTGGACTCGTGTTCGTTCTCGGAGGACGGCGATGGATGAATCAGCTACCAACTGGGAAGAGGAACTGCCCGAAGTTGTCTCGAAATATAGAGATGTTGTATGTGACGGGCTTGATGAAAGATGGAAATCTATCGCAAGTGAACTCTATGAACCTGAACCGCACGAGGTTATTGGTTCACTCTTGGCTCGACAGGCGACGCTAACAATTCAGCTGGCGGGGGCGCCGCAGATTTGGAATGGGCATATAGCGCCTCTCATCTTGAGGTGTATGGCCGACGCACAAATCACACTTGCGTGGATCCTTAAGGACCCGATTGAGCGAGCCAAGCGATATGTCCTTTATGGGTTAGGGCAAGAGAAGCTGTATATTGAGCATTTGAAGATGGGGAAGATTTCTGGAGAGGAGTCGGAAGTTGATCAGATCATACAGACTCGAGAGAATTGGCTAAATGACCAAAGACATGATGCTCTGACAGAAGTTGATGTCGGGTCGTGGTCGGGGATGAACACTAGAGACATGGCAGAAGAATCAGGTTGCAAGAGTTTATACAACTATGCATATCTGCCTTTCAGTGGCGTTGTCCATAACATGTGGCAGCATATAGCCGTTTACAATCTCAAGCAATGCCGCAACCCTTTGCACAAATGTCATAAAGTGCCGACAATTGCGGAGGTCCCTCCACATCCAGATTTTGTGTACATGTCATCGAAGTATGTAAGTCTCTCTTTTAAAGCGGTTGACGAGAAGTTTGCATTGTCATGTAAGGCTCCATATCCTGTGGATTGGCTCTTTAATGAGTTGAAAAAGTTGTCTGAAACGCTTGGTGACAAGGAGTGATAGCTTTGAAGGAAGGTTTGATTGGAAGAATCAAAGTGGACAAGCCCTCGGCCATTGAGAAGAGGTTAAGTTGCAACATGGCTGATGTGATTGAACTTGATGAAGGGCGGGTATTGCGAGATCCATATATATAGCGACGATGGTGAGTCTTTTCGTCGGTACCTCTGGCTTTATGCAAACAAAGCCGGCGGGAGTTGAAGTTTCCGCCGGCTTTGTTGTGTCGAGGCCACGACTAGCGTCCACGGTATCCTCTGCCGCCCATATCATGTCGCATGTCCCGGCGGTCATGGCGTCGGTCCTCTCGGATATCTCTTTGGTCTTCCCGGATATCTCGTTGATCATGTTGGGGATCACGACGGGCCTCGCGCAGATTCCTCATCTTTCCTCCGTCTTCACCCATTCGGGCATAGACGACTAGCTGAATTGCCATCAGTCTGTGATGCGCTCACGATTGCCTTGGGCAACTCGATCTCAAACTGGTTGTCTTCGCCCTAGCGGTCGATAGAACCCTCGACAGCGGGTGGAAATTTTGTTTCAGGCAACTCGAAGCGCAACAGCGAAATGTGAAAGTGTTGGTCAATGTGGGAAATACGATGTAAGAAAACAGACTAATGAACGCTTTGACAAGAACCGTACAAGCTATTCTCGGGAGCTTTGGTTTGGAGATGCGCAGAAAACAAATTCAGAGAAAAACCAAGCTCGAAACACTTCTGATGCAATATCAGGTAGACATGGTGTTCGATATTGGCGCCAATATCGGACAGTATGGCCCCTGGTTTCGATGGATTGGTTTCGACAAAACCATTGTTTCATTCGAGCCGATTTCCCATCTATTCGAACAATTGAGCCAAAATGCTAAGTCTGATCCAAAGTGGTTGGTGGAACAGGTTGCCTTAGGTGAAAAAGAGGGATCTTGCGTGATCAATGTATCAGGGGGGCATGGTGGGGCCAGCTCGCTTCTGACGATGACCGAACATGTCGTGAAGAATGCTCCTGATCAAGCCGTCATCCGACAAGAAGAAATTAGAGTTACCACTGTTGAAAAGATGATGGAGAAATATTACCCGGAAGGTGATCGCCTCTTTCTGAAAATCGATGCACAGGGGTATGAACGGAATGTGATCGAGGGTATCGGCAGCGAATTACACCGCGTAATAGGACTGAAGGTGGAGATGTCACTTGTAGAGAATTATCGTGGTGAGCTGTTGATGGTGGATATGCTGTCTCGTTTGAATAACATGGGTTTCCATTTGGTGGAGTTTGAGAACGGCTGGTCGAATGAGAAAACCGGTGAAATGTACCAGGTCGATGGCGTATTTTTCAGAACCGATAGGCCGACAGGCATCAGTGCCGGCGAAAATGAGAAGGCCGACGCATTTACGCCAGGGCGGCGCTGAGAACCAGCTCTTCTTCGTGAGCGTGATCAGAAACGGTCGTGACTTCTCGACCTTCGATCAGATCAGTGATGCGCTCGCGATGGGCTTCAGCGTACCTTAGAAACTCGATCCCAAACTGATTGTCCTTGTGCCACCGCACGATGGAGACGTCGATGCCAAGAGGAGCGTCACTTTCCGGAGCCTCGATATGCAGCGCGAGGTAGGTTCCTGGGGTCAGCGTCAGGTTGCTTTGCAGTCGGCATCCCGTTGCAGAAAGATCGAAGAGGACTCCTTCTGCTGCGCCGTGGTCAGTCTGGACACTGGCAGAATATCGCACGTACTTTCTTGGGCTATTCCTTAGCCTCATAGCTGCCTCCTTGCTAGTCCCTATCTGGTGTCTATATCGGTAAGGCCGACAAAAACTTGATGGGTTGAAGCAGAGTGTCCTTCCGTTTGATTCCTTATGGACTTGGCCTATTGAAATTCTTTATCCTGCAAAGAGTTTATATCTCGGAGAACTGATCAATGACTCATCAAACCTATCCGCGAAGCGCCAAAGTCCTGCTGGGCGGTATTGCTCATCTGGGACGGTTCATCGATAAAATTCGTCTGCGTCATGCCGGACAGATTCAGGACTACAACTACATCACGGTCGGGTTCGACAAGTGCCTGATCGATTTTCTTGGCATCGATGCTAACTCTTTTGAGCAGCGGGTATTAGCCGGTGGAAAGGATGAAGACTTGCTGGCTTGGGTGAGGGGCAATGGCCGCAAGCCATCAGATCAGGAAGTTGCGCAATGGTCACAAGGGCTATTGGCTGCTGGTCCGAAGGACGAGGCAGCTCGTCAGCGATTTCACGAGAGGCTTGAAGAGATCGCAAGCAAGCGAGGGGTGTCGATTAGTTCCTTACCATCCGTCACTACTTGGGCCGACGTCATTGAACTTGATGAAGGGCGTCTCTGACTTTAGATTCCGTGGACAAGAGTTTTGGTGATAGACTGTCTCGTTCTGCTCATGATGTGTATCCTCAGCGCGACAATCTTCCCCGGATATCTTTGGAAGAAATAGAGTCGTTCGTAATCGGGGCTCTGTCTATCGCATTTCCGTCCAGAGGCCTATTTGTGAACGGAACGCCAATTGACGGACTGTGGTTCGAACCGCCGTGACATCGTGCGTCTGGTCGATCGACTGGACCTGTTCGTTCGGCGAGAAGCGAATCGAGAAGAATCCTCCCGTGAAAGCAGAAAATGCCAAGGCTCGCTCGGTCGTGATTGCGACGGCGACATGGCCGCGCCCCTGCAGTTGATGAACGGTTTCATTGGGTCCCAACGCCTCGCTGAACCAATGGCCACGGCTTTCTTGAAACCCATGGACCCGTCGATTGGTCTGGACCAAAAGCACGCGTGGTAATACCTGATGTTGCTCCACATGTTCCTCGACGCCCAGCTGCACATCTGTCCATCGGTGTAAGGCCGAAGAAAAGCCCAATAGTCTGCGAGTGGTTTGAGCGAAACCTGCTGGTCCGTGCGCTGCGGTGGTGACGATCGTTTCATTAACTCCCAGTGGCTCTTCCACGGGACTCCCACCCCCTGGTAGCGCAACGACCCTATCCTTTACAACCGTAATCAAGACATCGACAGAGCGGATTTGTGCGTGGACAGGATTTGGGCATAGGGCGGCTGCGAGTAGGAGAGGGAGACCCCAGCGTCTGATAGAAAGGGCCATCGGTATCCTGTTTGTAGGGCTGTTTGTCTGTCGCGTTGCCATGCTGCATCATACAGGGAATAGATCTGGGCTGTCTTCAGGCCGCTTGCCTCATACTGCCGCTCGATTATGCGATGGAAGTCGTGGTTGTAGACGTAGTCAGAAAGGAGAACCGCCGTCGATCCTGATGGACCGGCGGCGGTTTTTCATCATGAGCCGTGGACTGATGAAGTGTTAGACCGATGGAAGTGTCAGCAGTTTCTTCATCTCGCAGTGGGCCAGCACGACGTCTGGGGCGCGCTGCAACGCCTCAAAATAACTCCGCTCATATCCATCACCCAGTTCAGAGGGGCGAATGAGCCCTCGGATCTCTGTTAATAGCATCGCGACGTCATCAACCGTTGGTTGATCATGCCCGTCGAGCAGTTCATCGATGCGGACAACCATGTTGGATAATGGATGGAGCCAGGTAAACCACGGGTCGTTCATCACCAACTGGAGGAGCTGGCCTGTGGAGTCCACTCGGCCATAAATCCGCTCATAGGTCAGTTGTTCGGCGACAATCAAGGCTTTATGTAAGCCTAAGAGTCCATGCCGAACATCGGCCAAGGTTCGCCGCAGTGGATTGGTTTCTCGGACATCTGTGTGTTTCGATTGAATAGCCATAATAGTTACTTTAGCAGCTCGGTTGAAAGTTAGGGATTCAGGTGCCATCCCGCTGTGAGTGACTCACTAGAATTCTTATCGGATGGCAGCCGGTTGTTCTGTAGTCATACTCAGGCGCATAGGTGAAATGAGGATTGGCCTTCGCCGGTCGGGCATCTGCGATGTGATGAGAAGAATCCATGGGGCCATGAACCGTCCATCACCGTTCCGCAACCGTGGAGGATGAGAGGTCGGATGTCCCTTGGTAGTACGGATGCTGATCAGCCTGCTTTTGGAAAGGCTCACTGTTTTGAGGACTTAACAGATTCCCATAGGACGAGAATAATTCGCCGGTCAGTCGAGCCGTGTTCTCAGGATCGGCTGGGCGTTTTCGACGGATATAGTCATTTAATAGATGCCCTTCGGCTGTCTTGTGAAGATGTGGCTGGTGCAAATTCATGCGGTAACGTGCGACGGCTCCGGCTACTCGGCTGATGAAGGTGACCGTCCCGTCTTGTTCGATCTGCTCGACAATGCCGACATGTGTCAGCGGATCATTCAGCAGACCATCCCCATTGAAATCCCAGGTGTTATCAAAGAACACCAGATCACCTGGGCGTACGTCCGTACCTTGATGGAGTCTGCCATGTTGACGCACATGGTTGTGGATGAGGCGGACGCCGTTCGCATTCACATCGGAGTGGTTACTTCGGTAGAGATCAATCCCGTGCTCCAAAAAGATGGCTCGTGTCACTCCCGCACAGTCATAGTGGATACGCCGACCTTGGCTGGTGATGGTCTTTGATCCTAATAACCGTACGGCAGAGTGAACGATGGCGGATCGACTGGGCAGGGACGTGAGCAGGGGAGCGGGAGCCAGTGTGTGAGGACTGAACGGTGGCTGATGACTCGGGACTAGTTGTTGAGACAGGTCCATTGTCTCGCTGGAGCTTTGCACGGGGATGGAGGATTCCATTGCTGTTCGCTGTGGTTTTTGGGCCGGTGTGGCGCAGCCTGTCAGGGATACGATTACGATGGTAACCATGATGGCGATCTGTCGCATCGGTCCTCCGTTCGCTACCGTACGTTGACAAATCGCCCGTGAGCCGTCTGTCGGAGTGCATTGATCTCTTCTTGCCTGGTCACCGACAGGGGAATGGTATGGGCTAATTCTTCAATGAGCAGATCGGTTGTGAGCGGTGTTTTTTGATGAAGTGCCCGATAAAGGGCAGCCACCACGGCCTGTTCAATCTCAGCCCCGCTGAAGCCATCGCTGGCGCTGACGATTTTGTCGAGGTCAAACTGCGCGCTGTCTTGCTTGCGCAGGCCCAAATGAATCCTCCAAATTGACGCGCGTTCCGTATCGTCCGGCAAGTCGACGAAAAAGATCTCATCGAATCGCCCTTTACGAAGGAGTTCAGGGGGGAGTGATGAGAGGTCATTGGCCGTCGCGACCACGAAGACCTCGTGCTTCTTTTCTTGCAACCAGGTGAGAAAGGCTCCGAATAGGCGGCGACTCAGGCCTGCATCCGCCTCGCCATTGCCACCTCCCGCGACCATCGCTTTCTCGATTTCATCGATCCATAGGACAATCGGGGCCAAGGCTTCGGCCATTTCGATGGCCTTCCGAAAGTTCTTTTCCGACTCTCCGATGAACTTGTCGAACAATCGTCCGGCATCAAGCTTCAGCAGGGGGAGTGTCCACTCGCGCCCGATCACCTTGGCTGCCAATGACTTGCCGCAGCCTGGCACGCCGACCAACATGATGCCTCGAGGCGGGGTGAGGTTGAGTGATTTGGCTTCGGGGGTAAAACCCACTCGGGCGCGCTCCAGCCAGGCTTTGAGATTACCGAATCCGCCGAGCTCAAACCGGTTGTCTTCCAAGGGATAATATTCCAGCAGCCCGCCGTCCTTGATCGCTTGCACCTTGCGGTTCAGGATTGGTTGCACGTCCTCGGCTGAAAGAGTGCCGCGTTCCACGATACAGTGGGTGATGACCTGGCGGGCTTGATGGAGTGTCAAGCCGTGGAGCGCACGGAGAATTGCGTCGGATTCCTCGGATGAGGGGCCTCTTTCGGCCGCCTTGGTCTCACTGATCGAACGGAGGATACTGTGCACGAGTGTGGTGGAACGTGGACGAGAGGCAAAACGAGGTCCTAGTGACTGCAGCAGACCTTGCAGCATCGATTGCAGTTCGTGTCGATCCGGGAGCTTCAAGTCCAGCCGAACGGCGATTTTGTCGAGATCCAGTGGCAGCGTGATCGGTTGACCGGTTAGGATGCAGGTGGCTCGCGTTCGACTGTACATGGCTGCAACCTCCCGGAGCAGACGGCAGACGGCAGCATCTTGGAGATGAGGCCCCAGATCTTTCAGCCAAAATACCGCGTCGACTGTTAACCCATGAAGATGCTGAAGGACTGCCAAAGGGGTCGCGGTGAGTTTGCTCAAGGTCTGGCCTTCCTCGGCGCGGGTGAGCCCTCTGGTGACCGACCATTCGAAGAGCGGCATCCGTTCCTGGGCTGTGACGGATTGCAGGAGGGCCAAGACCCGTTCCTCTTCCACTGTTTCAATAACGACAAGGGGGTGAGAAGAACGGATCAGTGTACGGAGATCATGAACGGTAGTTGAAAGCGCCATCGGAGGAAAATGCTAGCACGAGGCTCGACGCTGACCAAGAAAACCACAGAATGTCACTCGCCTACGCAGGAAGCCACAGCTGTGAAGCTGTGGAGGAATGCGAGCGAGTGTCGCCGAAGAAACCAAACGGACCACGCCTGTAACGCCGTGGGGCTCCACTTGGTGGGTGAGCCAACGTGTGTATATCCGCTGCCGCTGTAGGCAATCGGGATCTGTTGGGGAACAGACGCTGTTTCTCAGCCTGAGTCCACACTATCCATGAAGGGCTGAAGCGCTGTCGGCTGGGGATGGACTTGCGACGCCGTCCGCGAGTGTGCCCGCTAGGCGTCTGTCATAGCGGCGAAGCCACAATTCTAGCCCGCATTATTCATGACGGTTCGTCACGAAACCGACAAGACGCCTTGCGAGACGGGCACGCGGAGGCCCGAGGGACCAAGGCGTACTTGAACAGTACGTCGAGGTCGCGAGGGACGAGCCTGCCCGCCTGGCCGCCGCACACGCGCAACCAGGCTTGCCGCAGCAGCGTCTTGGCGGTTGCAGTAGAAGTGTTCATGAATAATGCGGGCTAGGAGCGGCATAGATGAATGTGGGTTAGGTTTTCTGAGGATTTTCGAGCGCCTTATTGATTTCGCTGATCAGGCGGCGCTCGATTTCCGTCGTCTCTTCATGACTCACACTCAAGATCCGTCCGCCCTGCGCGACCCGTT
>WBZQ01000064.1_pt2 | contig 54613 bp, 68 predicted proteins | sample 5204251 | NCBI WGS metagenome assembly WBZQ01 (sample SAMN12412402, study PRJNA552823) | activated sludge metagenome | isolation source: activated sludge from nitrification reactor of wastewater treatment plant... | place: USA: Virginia | collected 2017-09
CACGGTTTGGTGGGATAGCCGCATTGAGACCGGCGAGAACTGGATTACGCTCATCAAGCGAGCCCTTGATGCTGCGGGATGCATCGTCGTGTTATGGACCCCGCAGTCTGTTGGGCCAGATGGAATCTATATTTCAGAGGTAGTAACCGCAGAGGCAGAGCAAGGAAGACGGAGGAACATTCTCCTGCCCGTGAGAATGCAGAACGGGCCGCGACCCTGGCTACACGAGCTTCGAAATGAAGAAGACCTCTCGAACTGGCAAAGTAATGTAGACGATCCAGCTCTTGACCGTTTAGCTGGCCGTATCGCGACCTTTTGTGGAGCACGAACACCTCCTGAGTCATCTGAACTCGCGGCATGGTTACATGCCGAGGAGGCAAACAACGCCGACGCATACCGGCAATTTGTTCTTGCGTTCCCGCAAAGTCGTTTTGCCCGAGAGGCTGAGCCGCGCGCTGCGGAAATCGAGAACCGCGTTGCTGACCTCGAATTCTCAATCACCGCTGCAACAAAGATCATCGAACAATTCTCCAATGAGGTCAGCAAGCCTACTTTCACGCTTCCTATCAATTTTGCCTTGGTTGGACGCGCGCGCGCCGTAGCAACCACGCGCGACGAGCTGTTCGATCGCCTGAAGCAGGGATTGAAAGCAGTGCTCCAGGCGGAACCTGGCGGCGGAAAGACGACAACGTTGCTCGAATGGGCTCGCGAATATAGTTCCTCCCACCACGAGCGCATTGGTGTCTATATCCGGCTGAAGGAAGTTTCCAATACAGAAGATGATTTAATTGGTCACGTCGCGCGCCTTGAAGCTACAGGCCATGTCTCGGAAGATGCGTGGAAGGCTCTGGCGCGATCTGGAATTTTGACGTTGTTCTGCGATGGTTGGAACGAGCTGAGTGATGCCGAGCGTGCGACCCTAGGAACGATCCTTGATATCTACGCAAGAAAACATCCCACGTCGGGTCTGGTGATAGGTAGTAGACCCCTTGCTCCGACACCCTTCAAGGGCAATTTCCTCTTGCTCTCGCTCCAAAATTTTTCCTCAAGTCAGGTTCGGACAATCATTGAGCACCGATTGGGGACGCGTGCCTCCCGAGCGCTAGCGGAGCTTCGCCAATCAAAGCAGCTCTGGGAGCTGGTGCGTACACCCTTCTTCTTGGCTGCTTTTTGTCAAACGCGGTTAGTAGATGCAACGCCTACGACGCGAGAAGGTCTGATCAGGGGCATGATTGTCGCCAGCGAGCAATTGCCGCAGCATGCCGCGCCTTTGCGCCAGGCTCTAGGAATGCAGCATCCAAAGTACTTGCGGGCACTATCGGTAGACATGCTGAAAAAGCAGCAGACTGAGCTAAGCAATGATGACGCTCGTCGTGCCGTCAACCGGGAGGCCAGGATGCTTGTAGATGAAGACCTCTTATCAGAAGCGCCAGACGCGAGCGTTGTGTTAGAGACTCTGCGGGATCATCACCTTCTGCTTGAGCACACGGGAGCTGATCCAAGTTTCAGGTTTCAGCACCAACTCATCAGCGAATGGTACGCATCGGACGAAGTCGGACAAGTTGCGCTGAAGGCGCTTACTGATGAGGACGCGCGTAGACGGCTCGATCGGACGATCATCGACCGCCCGGAGTGGACGGAACCCATACTTTTGTCAGTTGAAAGGTCATACCAGGATGCCCATAGCATTGAGGCAGTTTCCCACATGATTTTACGCGCCATCGGAATTAATCCCGGCTTCGCCGCTGATCTGATTGCGGTTGCCCCGTCCAAAGTATGGCGGGAGATTGAACCAACGGTGCACGCATTCGTCGATGCATGGCGTCCGGTCGCAAAGCATCGCCTAGTGCAATTTATGCTCCGCTGTGGCAAGGAAGAATTTTCAGAAGAGATTTGGTCGGTGATGGCATCCGAGCCATCTGGTGATGTAGCGGGCGCACTTGAATCAAGCGAGTTTCCCCATCCTCGGATACTTGGACAGGATTGGAAGGCAAAGTGCGCAGCTCTAAGTGCTAAGGGACGTGAACGATTGCTCCCGATGCTGGCATCCAGCGGCCTCGATGGCGCAGCAATGGCACTGGAGGCAGCGATCGCTGGTACGGAGCCTCAGGTTCAAGCTCCGGTCGCAGGGATGCTCGCGTTCTATGGATTCAGAGAAGAGTTAACGGCGCTCCTTGATGCAGCGCCTCTAGAAACGTGGGAGGAGCTTGTCCAGGCGCGAGAAGTCGACGGACTGTGGGAAGAGCCTTGGCGCGAACATGCATTGGCGGCAGCCCACCGTGTTTTTGCGAGACTCAAGCCTGGGCTGCAAAGATTGGATTTCGCGTTGCGCCTGCGTTCCCTGGGCGAGATCGTCGAGCTAGACTTCGTATCTGAAGTTGTCGGTATGGACTTTAAGGACTACCACGGCGAGGACAGCTTTCTTGCCCGCATAGCGGAAATTGATGGGGAACGGCTCTCCCTCGCACTGCTGGAGAAGGTGCTTGCAGGTCAGAGAGTTCCATATCGCGCATCGAAATACATTCGACGTGATGTTCCCGTTAGCCAGGAACGATTGATGGAAGCGTGCCGGGTGAAAGAGCACTATCGCTATCATCACATATTGTCGCCATTACTCGATCGACACAGTCTTGCGACTCTATTCTTGGAAATTCTTCGCCTCAATGCTGAGCTACGCGAGTCTAACGGTAAAGAGCGGATGGCTCTCGGAGAGAAGTACAGCGGTCTCCAAGACGCATTGACGCAAGCCGATAAGAACACACTTGCCGAGGTCATTCTCGCATGGACACCGGACAGACCAGAAGAAATCGCCAATGCTGCTGATGTGTTAATGCGTACTAATCGTAATGACAGAAATGACGAAAGAGCACCCCTCCGCCCTGAACTTCGAGATCAAATCGTTCAGCGCCTAATCGAATGGTCTTCAATATTGGTACATGATGCAGGAAGCAATAGGCATGCGCTGCATAATTTAGCGGAGGCCATGGCAGCGTTTCCTTCCACTAGCCTTTTGGCTCCGCTAAGGAGCCTACTCTCAGCGGATCTCGCGTGCTGGCGCCTAGAGAAGGAAGCGTTCCGGGCCGCAATTGCTCGCGGCCAGGGCCCCGATCCAGCGTCGGGTGCTCGCATGAGCTATGCCTTCCGATATGGTCAGAACCTGTTGAGTCTAGCCCAAGGCAGCAGCGCTGATGAAGCAGACGTAGCCCCCTCTGCTGTCACTCATGAAATGACAGATGCTGTCATCGATGTTTTGCGGGAGTTTCTGGCCGATTATGAGTTTGGTGGAGAGGCGGCTCGGGTAATTGCGACACTGCGGCCCGATCCAGTTACAGAGGCCGCAAAATCGCGGCAGCACATGTCTTTTGATCTGCGGGTTGTACCGGTGCGTCGACAATTTCAACACCGACAATCAACGGTAAATGTCGGTCAAGTGGCGAAACAACTCGTAGGAGTGATCAACGACCTTCGTTCTGATAATTCGCGCGAGGCACTAGCGCTTATGATAGAGCTGGCGGCTGCGGCTGTGAGAATGGGATGTGGTGGCGATCTAGCTTCCATAACGGCGCTGGTGGTCGAGCGCAGTTCCTTAGAGGCTGTTACAAAGCACATGATGCTCCGTCTTTTGTTCGGACACGATGTCTCAGGTGATATAGCGGAACAATATTTGGATCAACTCGATGCACGTCGCGATGAGCGACGGTGGGAGTACGACCAAAACTGGTTTATGTGGGAAGAACTGCTGATTCTCATGATCTTTGGAGGAAGGCCGGTAGAAGCCGCAAAACGCCTCCTGACATATGACTGCCGTGGGCAGCATCACGATGAGCGAAGGATTGTTGAAGCTCTTGGCTTCAGTGGGCATACGGACGCCTTGACGGCGCTCGATATCCTCCAAGATCGTTGTATTGAACAGCAAATCGCCGACGAGTGGTGCTCAGCGGTACATGAAATAGGAAGTGCCGATGCAGCCGACCGACTGCTGGCGATGTTATTCGAACTACCCGAGGGGAGGGCGTCCTACCGGGATTGCAATGTTGGCATGATGGTGGCTGGCCTTGCCGGAAAGCACGCCGATCTGCAGGCGAGGATTCTCCAAATCGCTGCCGCGTCTGATCAGCGTCACATGAAGAGTATTGCAAATGTCGTCTGCAATATCGAGGATGAAGACTTTCTTGCCCGCTTTCTGGATATCCCGACCAACAGTCTTACGAGCCTGAGTCCGGCAATTGCAGACGCACTAAGAAGGTTATGCGTTGTCCATCGTCCCATGGACGGATCGAGCGGAATGTCTCAGATCGTTCCCCGCTCCGTGCAGACGCTTCGTGCAAAACTTTTCGGTCGCGCAAATGACAACGATCAGGGTGCGGAAGAATGCGCGCGGTTGTTGCAGGTCATCGATGACCTTCGTGATGACTATGGGGAACCAGCCGAAGAAGCTCGGCATCCTGATATCTCCAAAGGCCAGCCGTGGCCCCCTGCTGCGAGGCATGCCTGGGAAGCGTCAGCTCGATTATTATAACAAGTGAACTGATAGGCTGGGAGGTGGTTCCAGGCTCGGCTACTTGCTGGAGGTTGAGCCCGATGCAACCCGCGTGAGGTTGGTGCATGTCCTCTCGGGCATTACGGCCGATCGTGACCTCATGATATTCAACCGAACTAAAGACTCTAGTAGCGTAAGAATGAAGATGTATGAGGGTATGGAGGTTTTGCCAGATCAAGCGGATGAGGATTCTCGCTATATATTTATTAAGGAATCAGAGCCTGGAAAAGTGATAATTATCACTACACAGCTATATGACATCCCATCAGACAAGCAATGAATTGGCTAACAATGCCGTCAACTCGGACGCATTTTTCGCTCGCTGCGCTCTCTACAAATGCGCCGGTTACGGCTGGCGTTATGTGGCACGCGGCATGAATGGCTCGAGGCGCCGCGCTGGCTTACCCCCTGAGACACCGTGTTGATAAACTCAAGCGATGTAGTGAAAGGCGTGCTGATGAAAGATGAAGAATGGGCACAGGTCGTCGCTGAGCGTGCGGCCAAACGGGAATCCGAGGTGGGACAGAAAGCTAAGCCGGGCTACCTCTATTTGCTGATGCATCCGGATCTTCCCGGGTACTTCAAACTCGGGCACACCACCAAGCACCCACAAGCGCGGTTGAAGGAGCACAACAGCGACGGGAAGAAGTTCCTCGGTCAGATCGTGCAACAGACTGGGTCATTGTGGCAGCTCATCTACTACGTGCCAGTGACGGACGCGCGCCGCGCAGAGTCGTATTTCTACGACGTGTTGCCCCGGTTTGGGAATTTGGAGTTGATGAGTGGTTCGCCCATCGAGGGCGTAAGCGAGCATGGGCTCAAACGCAATCCTTATCTCGACGAGGCGCGCTACGCCGAGTTGCAGGAAGACGAGCTCCGAGATTATGACGTCGACGCGTTACTCGAATCGATGCGTGCTAAATGGGTCCGAGACGGTGTGGCCCATGCATGCGAGGAGATGCTCGGGAAGTTAAAGGAGGAGCGGGATCGCAATGATCGACGCTCCAGCAGCCCTGCCAACCAGTACGCGAGGTTGAATGCAGGCTCATCAGCTTAGCCCTCATGAGTTTCTGACAGTAGCCGGTATGCCACATAACATGGCGTTGGTGCGGACGCGTCGCACAACTCCAAGTTAGCAGTCTTATGCCACGCCTATTCACTTACACGATACCTATCGATGATGGTGCTGCGCCAAACCCATTCAGTGGAATGTGCTCCCTCGCCATATGCAAGCCGGGAATTCGTCGCGTCGCACAGGAAGATGATTGGGTTGCTGGTCTTGGCTCAAGAAATGCTCCAAGTGGCGACCTGAGCGAGCGTCTTGTCTACGCCATGCGCGTCGAGAAAGTTCTTTCACTCGAAGAGTACGACCGAGAAGCTGCAACACGTTGGCCTCACCGTATTCCCAGGGTTCAAAGCGCTTCTCTCGTTGAGCGGCTTGGCGACTGCATCTACACCTTTGATAACGGTGCGCCAAGCCAGCGCTTAAGCGTTCATGGGCAGGGCAACATCGCTATCGATTTGAGCGGAAAGAATGTGTTGCTCTCAAACGACTTCTATTACTTCGGTAGTCGCGCGAAGGAACTGCCGGACTATTTGCGGCCTATCTGCCACCAAACCCAAGGGCATCGGAGCACGTCGAATGCTCCTTACTTCGAACAATTCGTGGCCTGGGTTCGATCACTTGCACCCACTCCAGGGCAATATGGATGGCCTGACTTCATTGTGCGGTGGGGCAACATTGAAAGCTGTGGTGGCTGCTTGCCCCGCAAGCTGGACGATGAGTATGACCCCGACTGCTAACCTCTCGGTCAATCGGACCTCGCGCATAATGCCGCGCGAGGCCGGTTACCTCCAACGTTAATGCAACAGAGCTGAGGACCGCTTTATGGCGGTGCGATCTCGGCGCCGAACTTCCGCTACTGGCCGGATGCCGCCGGTCGCAAATGGTCATTTGCCGTCTGATTTGCGGACAGGGTGAGTTAGACAGGACGCACGAGTTTACGCGGGATATACGACCCGTGCGCAAACAGGTTTTATGGACATAGAGCTTGCAATGCGATCACTTTCAAACTGATTTGCTCCCTCCATATTCCCCTACCTCTTTCATCAGCCGATATCCAGATGAGGCTTGTTCCAGTCTCAACCTTTGCTACCAAATTTCAAACATTATTCCCAAGTCTCATACTTCCCCACTGTCAACAATAGCCCTGGATGCACTCCAGGAGACGCGATCAGGAGCTTCAAGGGGTGCGCCTTTTTCAGTACAGGACCTATCGGCGCAGTACATGACTTCGTCACTGAGTACAGGACCTTCGTGCAGCTATTCAACCGTTCTCCGCATAACCCCGCAATCTTCCAAAGCAACTCATCCATACCATTGGACCGTAATATCCTGCTATGGCTGAATTACGGATTGATTGATGCACACTCTTGAATCACATCTCACACTATCTCATTCGCTGCCCAGCGACCAGGTGCGCCCATCACGCAGCTATTCATTATTAAGTGAACGGAGGCCGGAACTCGCACAGCAATGGCACCCAACAAAGAATAAAGAACACCGGCTCGACATGTTCCCGGGCAACTCTACGTTTGTCGCTTGGTGGCAATGTGCCCGCAAGCATGAATGGCCCGCGACGATTAAATCCCGGTATAGCAAGCACAGTGGCTGCCGCCGCTGTAGCTTGGCAAAGGTAGAACGAAACCACCGCTCCTTTCACGATCGTCGACTGAGTTTGATCTCACCTGACATTGCCGCCACATGGCATCCCACTAAAAATGATCCGCTCTCTCCTGACGACGTGACCTACAGTTCCCGACAACGGATCTGGTGGCAATGCCCCATCCGCCCCACACATGTCTGGGATACCACCGTCAACAACCGACAAAGAAGTGGATGCCCCTTTTGTGCCGGCGTCCTCATTCGCGAGACCGACCCCCGCATCAAATACGAGGCGCCACTCTCAGAGACTCACCCAACGCTCGCACGTGAATGGCATCCAACACGCAACCTTCCGCTCACCCCCGAACAGGTAACAGCTGGATCGAAACGGAAAATATGGTGGCAATGTCCGGTAGATCGAACACACCATTGGCAGATGTCCCTCAACTACCGCGTCCGAGCAGGCGGACAATGTGCGGACTGTCGCCGCATCCGAAAAACTATTCGAGACCTCCATCGCCAGGTCGTTCACCACGCGCCATTGATACGTCCCCAATCCCCCGCTAAGACACCCCTAGCCCCCCCCTTGCACTCTGAAAACACTCGGAGTATTATCCCTCCCGCATAACGTTTTATATCTTACTAGATATATTACTTTTGGGATGTCCCGATGCTGTCAAAGACGACGAACACACCCAGCTCTGCTATTTCGTCATCAGACACCTCGTCCGTGACCGATCCCTCCACCGACATTCTGAATGCGTTTGCCGCCGTCCGACACTTACACCCCAAACAACTCACGCTCCTCACGTATCTCAATGACCAACGCAATCCTCAGACCCCTACGCATACGTTCCCGCTCAGCTATACGCACCTGCATCATCACACGGGCGTCACGATTGAACACATTCGTCGCAACGGGCTCCATCGCTTATTCGCCAGTGGATTGCTCAGTGTCGCGCAGCAAGGATTCGGCGGCACCATCTATCGCCTTCACTATGACCACCACACCCTCAGCCTCGTCTTACACAAAGTCAGTCCCCGCGCCCCACAAGCTCCACTGCCCCAGCGCCTGGACTCCCTATCTCCTCAGCCGGTCGTGACCTTGCAGGCTGAATTAGCCATTGTCGAAGAACGACTCACCCTCATGAAACAACTTCAGGAGAGCCGTCAATCGCTCAGACGCCATGAGTTTCTGGCCCAACTCACACCCTACCAACACACCTGGCTCACACAACAAGCCAAAGCTCAGGTCGATCAGCAGGAAGGCATGCGGTTCATCCGAGACCGCTTTGCACATTACGAGGCACAACGCACACAGTTGATCGATGAATGGATCAACCGATCTGACTATGGACAACCCGTCCCCTCCAGTTCATCCATTACGCCAGGGAGTCATCACCATGATTCGTATCCTGAACGCCTCTAACCTCCTGCTCCTTTTCTCCGTCTTCTACTTTCTCTCTGGAGTCCTGATCGCAAGCTCAGAGGCCACCCCCCCAACATCTCACATGACCGTCACAGATCCCACAACCCAGCTTACCTTTACCTTCCCCTCCACCTTTCATCTTACGCGGTACCAAGACAGCCCGATGATGCAACCGGCTCAACGAACTGCACTCCCTGCCGTCCTCGTCCTCGCTGAACATCGACTCCATCAAGCGACCCCACAAACTTCCATTGTCATTGGTAGCCTGCCCACCATATCAATCGATCTGCTCACCGGCAATCGCGCCGCCTTCAATCAGGTCTTCTTACGGCCGGAATTTCGCAAGACGATCGGACAACGCATGGTCTACGAACTCCCAGCCCATCAGGGTCCGATCCACCAACAAATCTTTTATTACCTCGTACCCTTGAGCGCCGATCGGATCGTCGAAATCGCTGGCCATCGATTCGACTTCACCAACATCCAGGCCCCCCCGACACACTATGATCAGGTGATTGCGGGGATTATCGCGTCACTCACCAGTGGACTCATGTGAGGAGATTCCATGTATTTCGCGGATCAAACACCATCTCCAGCGCGCCTCACGACCGAAGAAACTCACCACCATAACGCCCCTATCGTCCGACTAGCCAAGGGACTACCATCATCCCCCGATATTCGCTATACTCCCGCCCCACAATACGATCTCGTACCCGATCACATTCACCTGAGAATTGAGGAGGAATCATTTATGGGTAAATCACTGACTAAGTCGCAGATTGCTGAGCACATGGCCACCAAAACTGGTCTGACCAAGAAAGCTGCGACCCAGTTGCTTGAAGATTTTGCCGCACTGGCTTACAAGGAGGCCAAAAACATCTTCACGATTCCCGGCATCGGCAAACTTGTCCTCGCCAATCGCAAGGCTCGCATGGGACGGAATCCTCAGACCGGTGCGGAGATTAAGATCCCAGCCAAACGCGTGCTCAAGTTCCGTGTGGCTAAAGCGGCCAAGGACGCGATCCTCGGTAAGAAGTAGAGACCCCACATGAAGAACCTGAGTCGGGATCGCCTCATTCAGCTTTCCCGGCTCAATGGATGGGCTTGTGTACTCGGCAGGTGGTAGACCACTCAACACGAGCCCCCCACACATTCATCCACCGCCTCACGCATCCAGGCGATTGCTCAGCACCCGAAAGAGCTCACCGTCTAACTCCTGAATGAAACCATGCCACAGCCTACATTTATTCAACGGACCATCAATAAGAACAACGGCTGGGTTCCTCTCACAGTCGTCCCCCTCCAACCCGCGCATCTTGAGTTCTGGGATACCTTCATTCAACCGTTCATTCGAGCAATGGGTCCAACCGCCCGTGTTGACTGGGACTGGAGCTGGTCTCTCATCACCAGCATCTGCAAACTCACCGCTCCCCTTCGACAACAGCCAACCGCCTACGCCCTGACCTATTCAGATCCCTCATTCCCTCATGATGTGGTATGTGGGATCGTCCAACTCGCACGACACTTTCTCTACCTCCCCGATCTCGGAAATCGAAGAACACGACGAGCAAGTGGCTTTCTGTGGAAATGCACAACCGCCCCGCCCATCGCTCTCCGTCCTTATTTCACCGATCCAGATATGCCTAAGCGACTCGCCCAGCTCTGCATCGATGTCGCAGTCACCTCGTCATATCAGGATGGCTATGACGGTCGCATGTGCTTGCACGCCGATCCCGATGCACCCCAAAACCATCTCAGCCAAGACGTCCTGCTTGAGTTTTATAAGAACGCGCCCGTCAACATGCTCGTGCTGGATTCCACAATCAAAATTCCACGGCTTCGGGGAATCCTAGCCCCCAACGACGGGCGATACTTCTATTTCAATGAGGCACAAGCGCTGGTATTCTCTCAACAATTTAATGCCTATCGCTAATTGACCACTTACTCAATCGAGAGTACACTTACACTATGTCGTCGCTCATGAATGCCTACGCAAAAATTGCGGCCACCTATGGGAAGGTCAATCCGAAAGACCCTCAAGCGGTCCAGAAGTTTTTCGAGGTCACGCTTCCCAAGTACAGCCCCAAAAAGCAGCAACAGGTTGTCGATGACCTCTTTACCAAAACCACGGGCATAGACGGCTCACTCGCCGCCACAACATCGGGACCCATCCCTGGAACGGCTTCCTCGAACACACTCCAAAAGCAGCGTACCAAAATGAGTCAGATCCTCCGTCACATCAAGCGCGAACCCGCGCGAGCCCGCTAGTCTCCAGACCCCTTCGTTTCAACGTTCGCCACTTCTCATACAATCGATTCCGTTTCGACACCTTCGCCTACTCGCAGCACACCTCTGTACACGCACCCCATCGATTATTTGTTCTGTTGTAAAGGAGCCTCTATGAGCCACATCGCCCAAGTGAATATCCTTGTCCAAGATCTCAACGCCCTCGCCCGCGCGTGCCAACGACTCGGCCTCGAATTCGTTACCCATCAGACTACCTATCGCTGGTATGGACGGTCTTCGGACAACACCGCACTCCCCACCGGATTTACGAACGAAGAATTGGGACATTGCGAACATGCCATTCGCATTCCCGGTAACCCACAAGCCTATGAACTCGGCGTCGTTACCCGACGAGACGGAAAAGCCGGCTATGCCCTGCTCTGGGATTCCTGGAATGGCGGGTATGGATTGACGGAACGAGTCGGAGAACAGGCTGAAAAGCTGCAACAGCTGTACGCTTATGAAGTCACCCTCCAAACCCTCGACCACATGCAACACTGCCTCATCGATGAACAACGCTTAGCCGATGGATCACTGGTTCTCACCATCGCTCACCAAGGAGCCTAAATGTCACAGCTCACCGTCATCATCAGCCCCACCGGCCACGTCACCATCGATGTCCTCGGGGGCACTGGAAACCAGTGCCATACACTCACACGCATGCTCGAACAGGCCCTCGGTGAAACACACCAGGACACCACCAAACCGGAGTTCTTCGAACAGTCACAGGCAAACCATGACACCTTGCAGTATTAAGATCCATCCGGATGGGCGGCTGGAATTTCTCTATGACGACCACCTCCGACCCTTCCTGGATTTAGGCCCCGCCTCCATCACCCGGGCCTCCCATATCGAACCCACCTCCGCACATGAATGGATCGCTGACTTGAGCCCCGTTCGAGGCCCGCAGCTTGGCCCCTTTCTATCCCGCAGAGCCGCCCTCGATGCCGAACGAGACTGGATTCTGAGACACACGATTAGAACCCCAGGGCCACATCCATGAATAACCATCGCTTACTGCCCCTTCCAATGACCAGAACCTGGACGCGGATTGGGGTCCCGTATACCGCCGACAAACAGGAATCTCTTACAGCCATCTTCGACCATCTCGACTGGCAACCTTTTCCTGCCAAAGTCGGATTCAGTGAAGGCTACGCCCTCCAAGCCGTCATCAATGAATTCAAGATACCGACGATCACAGAACTCGCAATCAGCCACCTCTTAGCCCCATTCGGCTTGTATGGGTTGCACTGTCAGTATGCGAACGGACGCGCGAAGGTCTATATCCTCGATCGGGGTCTGAACGTGTTCGTGATCGCCTCGGATTTTTGGCCCAATCACCAAGCCCATCGCACACATGATAAACACCACAGCTCTCCACCGCCTCCACACGCCTGACGAAATCCTGATGCTCAGCGATCATGACTTCAACCGGCTCATTGCGCTCGAAGCCGGCTGGCAATAAGGACACACCCTCCCTGCCAGTGCCACACATGAGGATCAGATCGTCCGGCATCCGCAATCCTGGTACCGGCCGATCCAATTCGGACAAGGCATCCCCTTCATCCCCGCACCCAGCATCGACTTTGCCCATGACCCTGACCTCGCATTCCAACTTCCACTTCCGCCCGCACAGCACCTCCGTGAAGACTGGATTCATGTCGAATATTGATATTGTGACCTGTTCCTTGCCGTTTGGCACGATTCTGCTTCCCAGAACTCCTGGCAAGGAATTGCTTCCGCAAAACTCCCAACTTGGACGCCAAGAACTTGGCCCCCCAACCGGGCAAATCTGAGCACCGATGGGTGAGACCGTGGCCCTGGCTCAACTGACGTAACTCCAACTTGATTTGACGCCGATGGTCGAATTTACCTAAAACATCGCCGCTCCATTCCCGAGCGTCCACTTTCGGGACGGCGGACCGGCCGGAGTCGACCCAAAGCGGTCGATCACCGAATTGAAAAGTGAGAGCCGGGGGTCTTATGCCGGTCCACCTAAGAACCCGTGATACATGGTCAATGGGCCGTCACGCATTGCACCACCGTCGATAATGGGATATCGTTCACGATCATTGAAGGTGTGTTACGCGGATAGAGAATGGCAGATCCGGTTCTTATATGGATGCGCCTAAACATAGTTGGGCGGCCGGTTGAAGGCACTGCCACCATTTGTTCCGGCAGGTCAGCAGTCCCACTGAATCCAAGGTAGTTACAAAACCGACCATGCTTGAGCAAGCAGACTCCGACTCGCCCTATTCATTTTTCTGCACTGTCCCCGGGCTTCAGGAACCAGAAAGCTCCCTGCTCGCGCAAGCGAGCTGTCGAATTCTGGGGAAATCAGTAGAGTTCAACCTTGACCGCACTCCTGACGAGGGGAGTGATCAGTTCCGGAACCGTGGTGCTCAATGGATTGCGCGCGAGCTTTCCCGCGTAAATGCGTTGACGGGCAGGCTCCTCAGAGCCACATCTTTACGCGCCGAACCTTCACCCGGCTCAATCACAGTTCGGGTTGCCGCGGCTTGGGATCATCAAGTTCAGATGCCACCGAGGCACTGCGGGTGGTCGAACGAAGGTATGCAGTTCAGGCTCGGTGCTTGGGATATCGCACGCCACACGGAAGATGTAATTCTACGTTTTGTGATGCTCGATGCTATCTGTGAATCCGCATCCGTCAATCAAGATTGGACGGATCCCTCAAGGCTGCCTCCTCGATTTGCGGAAGTACGACTAATCCGTAATCTCCTCGTACATGGAAGCCCTAGTCCGAAGGACCAAGTGCGGCAGTACCTCGGGCTCTTGCGTTCGCCAGTGCCCGCAAGCAGATTTGCTGGCCGATTCGAACACATCGAATTAGGGAGGATCCGCTCTCCCCATCTCCTTTCTGCGGTCTGGAAAATCGTGATCAACGATTGCGTTGATATTCAGCTCGACTTACAGGCTGCTGAGCCAGCCAGCACCTCCGGATTCCTCTTGCTAGACCGAGGTCCATACCCGATCGGAAGTGACTAAACGGAGCTGAGATTGTGTTCCTCGCCGATGAGCGAGCACGGCCAGGGCAGGGCCAGCCGCCCAACAACGCGTTGCACCGCACGGCGCTCCGCGGCATCGTAGGCGCGTGAGGTCGTCGCAATGATCGTCAATAAAGTGCACGCCGTTATCGGGCAGTGGGCCGGCGGTGAACGCGAGCGTTAATGCGACAGGGCTGAGGACCGCTTTACGGCGGTGCGATCTCGGTGCCGAACTTCCGCACTTGGCCGATGGCAGTCCTCGACCCATTCCGGACGTCCGTCATTCGCAGTAGCAGTCGTTCGCGAAGCGCTCTGAACGACCGAAATCAGCCTATCCCGCACCGATATCGCGTCTAAATATTCGACATTCAGGTAAATAAAGCCTCTGACGAGTTGAAAGCGCTCCCGCACTTGGTGTGCCCCCCTGAACGGACTGTCGCAAGGCGTTGCGCTTGATGTAGATCGCTCCCCGGCAGAATCATTGCCGAATCGGGAGCAATCAGTGGTCGGACGTGTCGTTCATCCCGGCGAGATTCTTGGTGACGAGCTAGCGTGCCTGAGCGTAACACCGATAGAGCTGGCGCGCCATTCTTGCCTTTCGGCCCGGTAAGTCAATATCGTATAGTCGAGCCGTGCCGCTCCGGTTCGCGAGCGGCGTGTCCGAGCACCGCTCCCGATGGCCAATAAGAACCGAGACGAGTTCACAGAAAAGACCAAGCTCCTGATCGCGAAGCGAACTGGCTGGCTGTGTTCCGATCCGTCGTGTCGTCGCTCAACCATCGGCTCCAACTCCGATGGCGATGGCGAAATCAATCTCGGAACCGCGGCGCACATTTGCGCCGCAGCGCCTGAAGGTCCGCGCCACGACGACAAAATGACGCGCGAGCAGCGCAGATCGCCGGACAACGGCATCTGGATGTGTCGGCTCCATGGCACAGCCGTGGACGCCAAGGACTCCAAGTTCACCGTCGAACTCCTGCACAAATGGAAGACTCAGGCGCAGGAGGATTCGTGGCGGCGCGTTCTCTACGGCGACGTGCCGCACGGCCCGGTGACCCAAGCGCCCTCTGCAGGCGAGCTAAGCGCTCGCCTTCGCGCCGCCGCCGCCGCCGATCTGGGAGTTTTCCGCCTTTCGGACAAATGGCCGTCTACTGCGATCGCGCTGACGCTCGAGGTCGACGGCCTGAGCGATCCCGTCAGCACATCGGCGCTGGCGACGGCCCTCACAACGCTCGATGATCTTATCCTTGTCGCGCCGCCTGGCATGGGGAAGACGACGACGCTGTTTCAAATCGCGGAAGCAGTTCTCGCCATTGGGAACGGATCACCGATCGTCGTCCCACTCGGCGACTGGTCGACGAACGGAGCATCGCTACTTGAATCCGTGCTGAAGCGCCCGGCGTTTCGTGGAATCTCAGAGGATGATTTGCGCGCCGTGGCAGCGAAGCCCGGCGTGATCTTACTGCTGGACGGCTGGAACGAACTCGACAGCGCCGCGCGCAGACGCGCGGCTGTCCAGGTTGCGCACCTGCATATGGAGCTCCCCGAAGTTGGTCTGCTGATCTCGACGCGCAAGCAGGCGCTCGATGTTCCGGTCGATGGCACGCGCATCAACCTTCTGCCGCTCAACGAAATGCAACAGCGAGACATCGCCCGCGCGCTGCGTGGCGATGCAGGCGAACGCATTATCGATCAGGCCTGGCGCACGAGCGGCGTGCGCGAGCTTGTCTCCATCCCGCTCTATTTGACGGCACTGCTTAGCCTTCCGGAGGGGGCGCCGTTTCCGACTACGAAGGAAGAAGTGTTGCACCGCTTCGTTGCTGTTCACGAAGAGGACACTCTGCGCGTCGAAGCGCTCGCGCAAGTGACGTACGGCCTCCAACAGCGATTTTTGGAAGATCTCGCGGCCACAGCCACGCACGCCGGGAACACGACTCTCGCGGAAACCGCCGCGCGAAAATCCGTTTCTGAAACAGACGACGCGCTTCTGGCCCAAGGTCAGATTACGGACAAGCCCCAGCCCAACGCAGTGCTGGAGGCGCTTGTCAGTTATCACGTGCTGACGCGCGGGGGCGATCCTGCGGGTTATTCCTTCCAGCACCAGCAATTTCAGGAATGGTATGCATCCCACATCGTCGAGCGCCTGATGCTTGCGAGCGTCGGTGACGACGTGTCACGCGAAACTCTGAAGGTGGATGTTCTGAATCAGCCTGCATGGGAGGAAGCCATTCTCTTCGCGTGCGAGCGACTGGCTCGCGGGAGTGATCAGCAGCAGGAAGCCTGCGGCGCGGCCATTCTGACCGCGTTTGCGGTTGATCCCATACTCGCCGCTGAGATGGTCTACCGATCGACGGACGCCGTTTGGGTACGCGTCGGCACTACCATTCAGGGCCTTGTCGGGCGCTGGCACACGCCCGGAAAGGTCGATCGCGGGCTGCGTTTCATGATTAGCTCGGGCCGCCCAGAATTTCTCGATCAGGTCTGGCCACTCATCACGCACGAGAACGATCAGGTACACCTCAAAGCTCTGCGCGAGGGCAGGCGTTTTCGCCCTTCGCTTCTCGGAAACGAGGCGGCCAAGCGGCTTGCGGCACTGCCGGCTAAAGTCCGGCAAAATGTCCTCCATGAAATCGCGTTTAACAGCGGCATGGACGGCCTCGATCTCGCGGCCGCCGTGGCGAAGGCTGATCCCGACGCCGAAGTGAAGGTTATGGTGGTCGAGGCTTTCGCGTTTCGCCGCGCTTATCGCCACGTTGCCAACGTACTGCAAGGCGCTGATGACAAGACTTTCGACTTGTTGGCGCACAAGGGCCTGATCGACGACGTGACGGACGAAGCCGTAAAAGGTCGTCTCCGCGCAGCGCGCGAACGGCTGGGCAAGGAAGGGCTACGCCCTTACGATCAGATGTACTCGCTGGTATATGGACGCGGAGATGGAGACTGGGGTGCCGAACTGGTGACGGTCATCGCGAAAATGGAAATCGAAACGAAGCAGGAAGGCGCTGTCAATCTAATTTATGAGGCGCAGAAGCGGTTTCCCGGAGCCGTCGCCGAAGGAATCCTTCGCCGCGTGCGCGAAGGTCGCGCGCTTCCGTATCGCGCGCCTGAGCTGATGGCGGGGTCGGGCTTCGCGTTTGAAGACGATGCTCTGCTCGACATCGCGCTTGAAGCTGGCGGCTTCAATGACCGCGCAAATGCTGCAGCCTCGGTGCTTGGCCCGCAAGCGGTGGGCCGTATGATCGAAAGGATGTTCGAGGCCGAGAAACTGGTTCGCGACGCCAACGGAAAATACGATCAGGCGGCGGGCGATCGCTATCACGCCATTCGGAGTCGCATCGGGCATACACAGGCCGCAAGCCTTCTTACGGCGATCACGGCGAGATCCGCGCACGCGGACAATCAGGAAATGGCGAAATTGGTGGACCTGATCTCGCGCCACGCGGACGAGGACAACGATCGCGGCCAACCGTTCGACGCCGCCGCTCTTGCGACGATTGCGGGGTTTGTGGAGGATTGGGGCAATCGGCTCCTGGGCTCGCCCGATGCGACACGCGCACAGCTCGCGTCGATCGCGACTCTTGCCAGCCACTCACCGTCCACGAGCTTGCTCCCCTTGCTCAAGCGGCTGCTGGACGAGGAGCTACTCCATTGGCGCGCGTTCAAGGAACAGGCGCGTGCTGATCACTATCGGGGAGGCACAGCTACCAACGAAGCTCGCACGTCTTGGGAACTGCACTATCAGCGGGCGTTTCACGCTATCAGCAGCCCCGAGACAACGGCGCTGATGTGCGAATATCTGTCGGACGAAGACTTCGGCCATCCTGCTGCATTGGTGCTCGCCGGGCAGTGGCGCGCTGCGAATGAGCCTAGCGACGGCAAACGCTGGAAGAGAGGGCCGGATTTCTCGCGCGTCGCGGAAAAGCGCACGGCGCGCGCATCAGACCCAACGGCGTCTTCGGCACAAGCCGACGCCATTTTCGATGCGGTCCAGTCGCTGATCATCAGGGATGCGACCGAGACAATGAAAAAACAGACGGTCGCCCTGGCTATCGTGGGCGCAGCACTTCCACACGGCCAGCGCGACGGCACGATCAAGACGCTGCTCGCCATCGCCGAGCGCTATCCACGTGGCACGCTCCTCACCAATCTCGTTCTCTCCGGCGAAATCATCGACGTGGAGCTGGTCAAGCAAGGGATCGCTGATCTCTTTGAAGCGGCTCAGAAGCAGCCATGGATTCTGGAGCAACGAGGCGAGCTCCGGGATTGGCTTCGCCTATTGCCGTTCACTAATCGCCCCGTCGATGCTTTCGACATCGTGCGGGCACTGCCCGAGCAATACCGCACACCGGACGCGCTGGAAGAAATGCTTGATGCGTTTGGGCTCGCGCCCGGCGATGACGCCGAAAATGTCCTTTTCCAGCTCGCGGAGGCGGATACGCGTCTTTACGCGCATCGTGAATGGCGTGACGCCGTGATCCGTCGCGGGACTCCTGCCGCCGCGACGCGCTTTGTCGATTTGGCCGCACAGGGCGCTTTCAGCGGCAAGAGCGGCACGGATCAATGGGACATGTCCACGCGCCTCGCGAGCTTGATTGGCAAGCACGCCGAGCTGCGCGCGCACGTCTATGATCTTCTGAAGAACGGCCCCACTTCGCCTGGGCTTACGCTCCTCGCGCAGGCCGTTGCGGAAAACGCCGACATGGACGGCCTATTGCTGCTCATCCAATCTGAGATCGTGCACAAACGCGCCTTTGCGTCATCGCACACGATCCAGAGCGTCGTGACCGAGCACGTCCCCGCCGAGGACTTGAAAGGTGCTTACAACGTGCTGGCCGTGCCCGCCGTCGAACTGCGGCGGAATCTGCTGGCCATGACGACGGATGGCGGTCCCACCGACGCCGCCGCGCGTTGCTTGAACCTGATCGACGAGATCAGGGACGATTACGGTACGCCCGAATCCGAACCACGCCACCCCGATCTGGCTTCTGGGAAGGCATGGCCGATCATGACGCCTGACCTCGATGCAGCGAAACAGGGTGGTATACGTCGCGAACGCAGCGGACGCTCCGCAACTGGCTGATATCTACACCCTACGTTTTGAGAGGCTCGTGTTAGGACCCTGACGGTTGTAGTTGTCGCGTCATACCGCGATGAATGTCTGCTTATGAGAATCGCCATCAAAGTCCGAAATTAGCCGTAATGAGACATTCAAACGGTGGCGCAAACGCCGCTAATGGCGATAGGGTCCCCTAATAGGACTCGAACTTGTCTTCTCCTGAACCGGATAACTAGGACAATCGAGAAATCTATCCAGGCACGACTTTCTTGCCAAGACTTCATCTGGCAGTCGAATCCTTGCCAAGAACGATGTTCTAAGACTTGTGCGCCCCAAAAAATATAGAAATTCTCCGAGTTGAGGTCGCAAACTTAAATCATGCCGGATGAGATTTCGGAAATGTTACAACTAAATAGCGAATTGGCAAGGATACAATTAACCGAGATGGCATGGATTCGGGGAAATTCTCGAATATGGCCCCGGACAGCGCTGGATCGTCCGGCTCCTTCGATTTCAACGTCCCACAGCAACAGCCAATACCCCATGGACACAACGAGAACTGTGTGTCATCGACTCCGATGCGTATTCCGACGCCCCACCGCACACGTCAGTGGCCCGAGGCTATAGCCTGGCCTGGCTCACTCATCAGCCAAACCACACGATAATCCACCCTTCTTCTCCCCAGAAACCGACCGTAATACCGCTGAGGCATACATTGCCGATTTATGGCACCATTTCACACAGAATCGAGCTCTCCCACCCTTTCTGTCCGCGACCTCTTGCCGCCTCGGCTCCAAGAGGAATGGGTCGTCGAACAGAACGGGCCGCTCGATCAGGTCATCGCTGCGAACGACTTGGGCACTAAGCAGATCTTTTGGCGCTGTTGGGCTGCGCCCACACATATCTGGCAAGCCACCATTTACGAACGCCAACACCGCCCGGACTGCCCCTATTGCACCATCGACACGCTCTCGCTCCCCCCGCCACCAGGATCTCTTGCCGCCCTCCATCCTGATCTCACTCCCTATTGGCATCCCACGGCAAATGCCCCCCTCACACCACGCGACCTTACGCCCTACAGCACACTGCTCATACGATGGACCTGTCCCAATAATCCCGCGCACAGTTGGCACGAATCCGTCACGGAATATGTCCAACATGCACTCGAAAGCCACCATTGCCCGGTTTGCGCGCTCGGATGGACCACCGACACCTTGCGACTCTTTCTAGAAACCCTCCAGCCCCATCTGAACGAACTCAACTCCTCTGAGCTCTTTCTCATTGCACAGCAAGCCGGCCTACTAGAAATGCAGGGCGACGCTGCAACCATTGTGCAAGGGGTGATCGACCAATCTATTCGTGCGCATGATCTCGCAAAATTCATCCACAACGGAGAATCCGCCAGACACCTCGCTCAACGTGCGAAGAATGGCGGCCTCTCCCGCAATGACGACGGACTACCTGAACTCCACACCGACGATCTCCTTGCCGCTTATCAGAACCCCCTTCTTCCGATTCGAGACGATCGTGCCATCAGCTATCTCATCGAATCCGCTGTGCAAAAACTTTGGCGGTTGGCCTTTGAGAATCCCGACCATACCCTCGCCTCACTCCACACCAGCCCTGACACACACTATGCCAGTAAAATCAAAGAACGCTTCCTTGAAGAATATTCCGCTGCCACGACCTTACCCATTCCCTCCAACTATAACTTCCAGATCGACGGGGTCCCCACCCCACCGAGTCTATTACAACGACTCCTCGCTGTTCGGCTAAGAGATCGTCGGCGATTTGGAATCTTCACAGGCACCGGCTCAGGAAAAACCATTGCGGCCTGCCTAGGCAGCCGCGTCATTCAGGCCCGTCTCACCCTGATCCTTACGCCCTTCAATGTCGTCCCCATGTGGGCCGCCGTAATCAAAAACGCCTTTCCTGACGTTGAAATCTGCACAGGAACATTTACCCCCACATGGAAACATCCGAAACGCCCGCGCTACCTGCTCCTGCATTATGAATTGCTCCAACTCCCGCACTCTGAAACACAGATCCGGAAGTGTCTCGCCGACAACCCCGACCTCGATTGTTGCGTGATCGACGAGCAACACCATTCGAAAGTCCGAAATCCCAAACTACTTTCACTGCGACGGCAGCGACTCAATCTGCTCACAACCTTAGCCTCGCAACAAAATCCTCATCTGGCCCTCACCGCGATGTCGGCCACCCCCATCCTCAATGAGCTCGAAGAAGCCAAGAGCACCCTCGAACTCATCCGAGGCGAACCCCTGCCCCATTTAGACACCACTGCCTCCATTCCCAACGCCATGCGCATCCATCAAGAGATCACGCTGTCCGGATTCCGCTGGCTGCCGCGCTACGATATTCAATATCGCGAACACCTCATTGAGATCGACTGCACGAAGGACTTGGCCAGACTTCAAGCCCTCCCACGTTCAGCCGGCATTCTCCAATTGGAGCAACAACTCTTTCATATTCGGCTCCCAGCACTCCTCAGTCTCTTGCAGCCCAAAACGATGATCTACACGAACTTGCTTGAGGGGATCTTGGAACCACTCGCTCACGCCATTCGGACCGCGGGGTGGCGGGTCGGATTCTTTACCGGAGAACATAAAGACGGCGCCGACGATTTCCTCAACGACAACATCGATATCCTGATCGTGTCTGACGTCGCCGCCGTCGGATACGACGGCTTTCAACGTGTCTGTCATCGACTGATCTGCCTCAATACCCCCTGGACCCATGCCATGTTTTCTCAGCTTCTGGGCAGGTTGTACCGTCCAGGCCAACCCCATCACACCGTCGATCTCTTCCTCCTGATAGCCCGCGCCACCGTCGAAGACCGCATCTGGTCATGGGATGAAGGAAAACGAACACGTATTCGGTTTAAACGATCTCTCGCCGACGCCACGATCGATGGTGTCATCCCGAGCGCTCCCCTCCAAAGCCCGCAACAAACATACAAACACCTCATGAACTGGCTATCTCGGCTCGACGACCCCCATAAGCCACACCTCCTCCCCACCGCTGGACCGTAATAGATCATGAGCAATGATTCATCAGCCCCCGTGAATCAGAAGGGATACAGGGTATGGGGAAAATGAAGCTTTCCCACACGCAATACCACACATGTACCCAATCAACATCGAAAGGACATAGACTATGATACCCATTGCCCCACTTCACACATTCGCATCCCCCCTTGATCGCCCCTGGCTCGTCTATAGCAGTATCCTTACGGCCCTCCTCTTCGCCGCATCTATCATTTTTGATGTCGTAAGTACGCTTATGTTGGGAAACATGTGGTTGATTGCCTTCGCCTGTAGTCTCGGCATCACCCTTGTATCAATGTCCTTAGAGGACAAACAGGATCAGCAGCGTAGACAGCGATTTGAAATCGCCCTCATCACCGTTCCCCTCCCAACTCATATCGTAGCCTCAACGTCTGCAGAACTTGACTCCCCAACCAAAGAACAGATTCGTTTGTATCTCAATAAACATCACCAAGGATGGAGTTTTGCTTTCAACAGTCAAGAGCTCACCCACTATGCGTAAAATATTCAACGAGCGCCAGACAAAGGACATCCAACCATGCCACATCACGCCATGAATCCCCGGCACCGACGTCACGGATCCCCGTCCTTATATGATCCACACTTAGATCGCCTCGCACATCTTTGGACCGCCCAGGACCGCACGAGAGTGATCGGCGCCCGAGCCCACGCACGAACACAACGTCATGCAACTCTCTGGCACACGATTCGACACGCTGTCCGCGCACACGACTCCCGATCTACAAACCAGAGCCCCCCACCATTGGCGGCTTAACCTCATCCTCTCGATATTAGGAATCTGATCTCACTAACCCCACTTTTGCAGGTCACATCATGCCACTCTCATCAACACCGTCACTGCCTCGACCGGATATCCACCCACACACCGGTCTCTCCCCCAAGGTCATCCTCGCCTATCTCGGCCGAGGAGCGGTCCTGACGACACGGCTCGTGCCATCACCGACTTCCCACACCATCGAAGTCGCCCTCCATGATGGGGTCCCAGCTCGCCCCAATCATTGGGAAGTCATCATTCCCTTGAACGTATTTCACGCACTGCAACTCCTCAACCTGATCGAACTCGATAGCGGAAATCTCGATACACGCGAACAACACTTCCTCGCCGCATTTCGACTGCCACGCATCCCGGAGCACGCAACACCCACCCCAGACGTTCACACCGCTAACTCGACATCGGCCTAGCCATCTGTAAGCCAGATATCTGCTCACTCGATCAATCTTTTGTGAATGGATGCTGGAATGTATCCCTGCCGGCGCCGAACGGTTTCACCATCGTCCGGGTTATCGCCTTCACCACGCGCTACGTCAGCTCTCGCTCTAAACCGTTCCCCCTCTCCACCAGCCATGAAGGAACACACGATGAGACCCCAACCTCCAATCCCTGAGATGCAGACCACGGAATACATGCGGATGATGGAACCTGAACAAGGCGGCGGACTCCTTCAACATGAAACCGATCCCTCACAGTGGATCCATCTCACCTCCGCACGATTCGGTCCTGGCAGGCCCTGTTCGCACAACGAAAAGACTCGCTGGAATGGCGACTGCTACCGCTATGATATCTTTCGGCATACCCTCCATGACTGGATCGGCTTGCGCTGGACCCATGGAGGAGGAACTGGATGGCTCGTCGAAAAAGACGTGACCAGGCGAGGCGAACACTCACTCCTACAGCACATTGCGCAATTACCCAATGAACCGCGGCGCTGGGATTATTGCCATCTCATTGCCGAATCGCTCGACAAAACTGCTCGTGCGGCACGCCAACTGGAAGCGCTGCATTGGGAACACGCCATCCTGGAGAAACGCATCACGATTCGTCGCCGCAATAAACAACGCCGCGTGGACATTCTCTCGCCGATCGAACTCGCCCAACGTACTACCAAACGTGGGCTCGCGGGATAACCCTCGGTACATGACCGCCCTATACGAATCCAACGCCACCCTCGCTCTCATCACCGATCTTCGCAAGGACTGGTATGAACACGCTCAATCCCACCCCTCCCACGCCCTCATTACCTGACGCCCTCTCCACTTACCGAAAGGTTCTCGAAGAGGTCCGAGAAAACCTGGAACAGTTTAAGCCGGAATTTCTCAAACAATACGCGCTTCACGGACTCTTAGACGAAGTCATTCAAGCCCTCACCACTTCACCGACACCGAGTCCGCAGCATGACTATACCGTCGTCCTCTTGCGACCCGATTATCTTGCAGATGATTTTGGTACCGATATTTATGTCGCCCAGGTCGGCGCAGCGAATGAATCTGATGCCGTCTCTGCTGCACAACAAGAAGCGTTTGCCTCTGACACGAAAGACGAGATGGAGCCTAATGCGCCAGACGACTATGCGCTCTGTGTGCTCTTTGAAGGGCGACACGATCCAAAATTATTTGGATGGCAAGACTACTAGCCCAGACAGAGACCAATCGCACTTTCCATTTGTACCAACCTAAAGGACTCACATGCCACGCTCGCACGTGAATAGCGTCAAAGGCTCACGACGCTGGGCCCATCGAGGAAAGCGATATCCCACGGATTACTGGGAACAGCGCTGGCACCAATGGCGACAGCGACATCAACACATCGCACGCGCAGAGATCCGCGCGGCTCACTTCAGTTCAAACACCCCACTCTATATATCCAGGATTCCAACACGATGAAGATACATGTCGCCGACTTATTTTGCGGCGCCGGCGGCACCAGCACCGGGCTACTTCATGCCTGCGACGAACTCGGACTCGACCCCACCCTAGTCGCGATCAATCATTGGGACGAAGCGATTGCCACCCATCAATATAATCATCCCACCGCACAACACTTATGCGCGAACCTCGATAATGTCGATCCTGTAAAAGTCGTGCCTGGCCGTCATCTGCACTTACTCGTCGCCAGTCCAGAATGCACGCATCATAGCCGCGCGCGTGGTGGCAGACCGATGTCAGATCAATCCCGCGCAAGCGTCTGGCACATTATGCGATGGGTTGAAGTCTTGCGCGTCGATCACCTCCTCATCGAAAACATTTCAGAGTTCCTCTCATTCGGACCACTCAACGCAAATGGCCGCCCAATCAAAAAGAAAAAGGGACAGGGCTTTCTTGCGTTTATCCATGCGCTTGAAGCTATGAATTACCGCGTCGAGTGGCGCATCACAAATTGTGCCAACTTCGGCGATCCCACTTCTCGCGAACGTCTTTTCATTCAAGCGAGGCGAGGAAACGGAGCCATCACCTGGCCTGAACCCACGCATTCTGCCACCGGCAATCCCGATCTCTTCGGAGGTCTCCAGAAATGGCGAGGCGCGCGAGATATTATCGACTGGTCGATTCCCAGTCAGAGTATCTTTACACGAAAAAACCCCCTTCGGCCAAAAACATTGGCCCGTATCGAAGCAGGACTCAAGAAGTTCGGAGGTGCCCACGCCGACCCATTCCTTGTCATCCTCCGACGACACCAAAATGGCCGTGCTATTACCGACCCTCTCCCAACATTGACCGCAGCCGGTACACACATTGGATTGTGTGAACCGACCTACTACCCGGCATACACGGATGAACAGCAGGGCCAAACCATTCCCCCGTTTATCGTTCCACAATCCAGCATCATCGCACCTCGCGAACTTGATCAACCCCTCAGTACCATCACCACTACCAGTCGAGGCATTGGACTTGTCGAGCCTTTTCTCCTTCCCCACCGAGTCTTTCAACAAATGGATGTGGATTCGATCGACCGTCCCATGCGGACGCTGATTGGCAAAAACGCTGGCGATGTCGCGCTCGTGGAACCTTTCCTGATCCAATTCAACCGGAATGCAGAACCTCGCCGCCTGCAAGATCCGTTACCGGCACTCACTACCCGCAATCATATGGCCCTCATTGTCGTCAACGGGAATCCCTACTACTGTGATATTCGCTTTCGGATGCTTACACGGCGAGAACTCAGCTTGGCCATGGGATTCCCGGATACCTATCACTTCACCGGAACCAAGGAAGCGCAGACCCGAATGATCGGGAATGCCGTCCCCTGTGCCACCGCAAAAGCGCTCTGCCTCACCATTTTAAAACGCTACGCACAACAACGACGTCCTCACCCCAGATCGCAGCTCCATGCCGCCTAATTTCGGCATGGTCCGCTACACGAGCGATCCAACACCCCCGCACGACCTCCCACTCACCCTCGATAATGCAATAGAAAGGATGCGCGATGACGCCACAGGCCCTCCGGCAACTCACACCCGGAACCACCTATCGTGTCCGGATCACAGGCGGACGAACGTATGCACGCGTGTTCAAATGGACCGAGACACGATTCCGGTCGATTCTCTGTGGCGTGTTCACCACACGACTTCGATCCCCACTCACGGTCACCGTACTCGGCAAGAAACGGCTCCGCTTCACCGGCTCCCATATTCCACGAGGCGAATGGTCCGTTCCCCATTACGATCTGATCAGTTGTGAGGAGACTCGCCTATGAGCCCAGCAGCATACGACAGAGGAAGTAACACCGGTGAATCCCCCACCCTGACTCCCACGTCCGATAGCCCCTATCGTACATGGTCGATTCCCATTGAGGTTCATGAATTGATCGATCACGACCTCGAAGGATTTCTCGATCTGATTGGTGAGCGAGTCGGCAACCCGCTCCTGATGGAGATCACATACCGCCCACTGAGCGTCTTACCCGACGGCAATCTGCTCTTTGAAGTCTCCGGTGATGATCGAGAACGCACCACCTCAAATGAACAACCAGCCACGCCAAATCCCACCCTCACATGATGACCTGGCCAGCAAATTTTGCTACATTCACGCCAGACATCGTGTGTTCCCTGCGTCCTCGCACACATTCAGAAAACCGTCAGAAGAAGCGTATGGCCACTGACTCCACCAAGCCACCCTTCATCCCGCGCTTTCACATCCACATCACGTCTGGACCTGATGCCGGCGCGTGGTTCCCTGACCTGTCCTTGCTCAATAGCCCGAGTCCATCCAGCTTTGTCGAAACCGCCATGATCGAAGAACAGATGCATCTCAAACACATGGGCGCCAGGATCATTACCCAGGATGTTGACCTGTCCTCTTTCGAAGAACGATTGCGTCAAGTCCTCAACCACACCTAACACACGACCAGCCCCTTCGAACCAAGCATCCCTCTTGTCCTTTTCAATCAACCGGCGTAGCCTATTTCCATGGGACTCGGAGAACTCTACATCTCGCTCCTACTGCTCAAAAGTATGAGCCTCCAACAAGCGCAACTCTATTCGTTTTGCGCGCAGACCACGGACCCCCTAGCCTGCTACGAGTCCATTCCATCACGATTGGACCTACAAGACAGTATGCTCTATGGACCTGAACCTCCGGTTCGCTATACCCCTGGCCAGTTTTATCACTACATCGATCCGCAGCCCCTGCACTCAGCAAGTGAACAGGCCTGCGTTCCCACTCCTCGTCCGGAATCGTCCTGTCGCTAAGCTTGTCCAGTCCATGTATCGATCGTTGCTGTAACACCGCTCCGTTCTGCACTCATTCATGCCAAAGTCTTCTCAGCTATCCCGTTTGATCATCCAATCTTCCTCATAAACACCAACCACACAGGTTTTGATAAGAGCACTCCCTTATTCTCCCTACCGCTGGACCGTAATAGTTGATAGATGATATCGACACAGCCTGAAACCCAGGATAAATCATGAACCCATCATCCATTCACCATCCACAGAAGGAGCTCTATCTCATGACCGGTTTCAACAAAGTCATCCTCATCGGCCACCTTACGCGCATGCCCGAACTCCGGTACACACCGAATGGTACACCCGTCGCCTCCTTTGGATTGGCCGTCAATCGCAAATTCAAACAAGGCGACGACATGAAAGACGAAGTCTGCTTTATCGACATCGTCGTGTTCGGCAAACAGGCCGAGCATTGCGGACAATATCTCAGCAAAGGCAGCGGCGTGATTGTGGATGGCCGGCTGCAGCAACGACGATGGGAAACAGAAGATGGGCAAAAGCGCAACAAACATGAAGTCGTCGCCAATACCATTACCTTCATGCCCAAATCTTCTTCGCCCGGGGTCCCGGAAGGGACATCAGACATACCTGAAGACGAATATCAGCACAGCTAACATCCCAGCTACGACACCTTACAGACACAACAGCCCCTCTTCGCCTATGCCTAGCCAACACTTTCCGAACCAGACCGTGCTCTTCTCCATCGGACACCAGGGACATTGGTATGCTCTTGGCGCCTCTGGCACATTTCTCCTTCCCTATCTTCGCGCCCTCTACACGATCGATCAACAGCAGCCCCTCCTCAATCACTGGATTCACTCGCCAACTCCGCTCAATCATAAAGCCCTCCATTGTTGGATTGGCACGCTCTACGTGGAATATGAGCAGGAAGACAATCTCATCGCTACGCCGTCACGCGTAGAATGGTCAGGAACCATTCACGCTGCCACACCGGAGGACATTGGAGACTACTTCAACGCTCCCCCTAGTACCGATATCGGTCTGATCGGAATCATGCCGGGCTCACATATACCTGAGTAACAACGCCAACAGCGTTCAGACCATACAAACGTCAACCAGCACTTCTCAGACCCATTCCGCCATCGCCGCCTAAGGTTTCGTCTCCCCATTCTCATTCGATTAGAAGCTCGCGACATCTCTCCTCACTCCTCTGCCAACACGGCATCCCTTCATGCCGGAAGGACTCCATATGCCTACGCCACTCTCCCTCCGTCCCGTCCAATTCGTCGTGCCACGCATCACCTCAACAGAATTGACGGTCGCGGTTGTCACCGCATCCGTCACCACAGATGCGCTCACCAACAAACAGACGTTTCTCAATACCCTGATCACAGCGCTCTCGAACTGGGCGCAGACCACAGGTTCAGGTCGGAAGGCCTGGCAACAGAGCGGCCAAGATTTCAACGTCGGCGATCTCAGTCACTATCAGGACGACCCACGGCTCAAACGACAATGCGTCAAAGTCGGCATTCACAACCTCGACGTCACCCCATACATCGACTTGTCGACCACCTGGACCTACGACACTGTCCTTATCAATCCCGACTTGGCTCGGGGTACCAATCCGCGACAATAATCACAGACTCCTCTTTCATCACACAGAGATACTGGCTACTCGAGAACACCGTTCCGCGCAACGAGCCTCACGATCCTGCACCCCTAGGTACGCTGTCTTTATTGTCCAACGTTGGATCGACCCGATTCTGCATCCATGTTTTTCCACCCCCACAGCAAGAGACCACTCCATGCGGGAGACCTATCCTCACCAGGTCGATGAGGACAGTCACGCTCTCCCCTGTTACCTCACTATCTCGTCCACTCGTGGCGGAGGGATGGATATTTTTTACACAGGAATATTGCAAAGATCCAACGGGCACATCCCTAAAGAACCAACGAGCGGGCATGCCAAACCATCTTGATAAATCGCCACATAATCATGAGCTTAGCGTGAGAGCCCACCTCGCAACCTCCCCCTGCTAAATCATCCCCTCCCCCCACACTTCTCCCCACCACTGGACCGTAATACCGTCATGCCAGAAGTTCTCGGATAACCGAGAACGACAGACTCACTTCAGAGCCCTGACAAGGTATCACTATGATTCGAGTGGTCCTCGCTGACCCTACGCCATCTTCGCCAGACCCCACTCCTCCAAGTACCTCCCCACCTCACCACATCTGGGAGGACCTGCATGCCCTGCTTCATGAGCTGGACTGGTTCGTCACCCGTGACTGGCAATACATCGTCCGGGATCCACACGTGGCCACCGTTCTGATCCGGGAAGCGACGCGCGCCGCCCTCCTCGCGGAAGACATTCGCACGGATATCTCTCACACCACGGCCACCCATACACACGGACAGACGAACGAAACACTCTGCGAGACCATTCGCCACTATTTAAGTCCCTCTACTGAACCACAACGCCGGGACGACGACCCACCCCACATCACGGAGATTCCAATCACGGTCGACCGCGTGATTCTCTACGAATTTGGTCATCCCAAAGAACATGAACATCCGCTTTACGTAAATCATCATATCGTCAGTTTCTGTGCCGCCTTCTATCATGAAGATGAATTCATTTTTGCCAGAGCCCATCTCCAACTCCTGCTCACCCCCGCCCATATTCTGAACTGGCTGGCCGGATCGCGATCAGTCCCGGTGGATCAGAACCATTTCCCACTGACCTACGTGCCCGATGGCACTCTCTTTCATCTACTCGGGATGGGCATCACTCAATTGATCTATCTCAATCAAACCGAACTCATGATGAAAATGAAACAGGGACGGCGCTTTCCCGCTGACTATAAACTCCATGGCCCCGTCATGCCGGCCGGACTCAATATGCCGCAGCCCGTCCTAAAGTCCGGCGATCGGCAACAACCCGCTTGGGTCAATATCAAAAGTTAAGTCACGAGGAGGTTCTCATGGCACCCAGCCGTCTCTTAAATCCCCTGAAACGCGGCACCCATCATCTCTACCTCTATGCAAAAAACCACTACCAACAAGGGAATGTCCATGCCGACCTCCAAACCATCTTAGGCAAACGCGCCGGCATCGAGCCGAAACACATTCACAGCAACGATATTTTGGTCATCCTCTTGGATGAAGTCGCCGACATCTTTCAACGGCAACCTAATAATCCCTATCGCCTTAGAGACTTCGTATTACGACTCAGGACCGATATCCCGCAACGTCCTCTTCACTCTAAAGCTCAGGACATCGATTCCATCTTCATTCAGCATTGCCTCAGCGTACTCTCGATCGTGAAAGTGCGGGAAGGCACACGCATCCTCGCCAGAATCGGAAAAGCTGACCCGTCGATCCTGCCACTCAATCGAGACGACGTCGCCGCCTAATTCATAAGAAAGGAGGTGAGCACTGTGGACGAAGAACACGAAGACGAGCACGACGGGGGGCTCTAACCAACCTTTCTCGTGACCGACATGGAGGGGATACCTCTCACATACTGAGGGGTATCCCCTCTATCACACCATTGCCTACTCGACACCTAGGACCATACATGAATCGTCCCCTCCGCCTCCTTTACCGTAACGAGATGCTCGAACACCACGACCAAATCCTCTCGCTTCGAACGCGTTTTTGGCGATGGCTCTGTCTCTACGGCTTCCGACACTGGACCACCACCTATCGAGGACGACCGGTCGGGATTCCAGGTGAGCGCGATCCTCAATTCCCCTGCACCGCTTATACACCACGACCACGACAGTTCGGGGAAGACGCGCACTGTGACCATCCCGACGGACACTATCTCTGTAGCGGCTGTGCGGAAAACAGACAACTCATCACGATTAACTCCACGCCTTCCACCATCCCACGCAAGGCCGAAGAACCCGTCTGTTCATGAACATGTCTAGCCATTACGAACAACGACAGACCAATATCCAACAAGATCACACGAGGATACTTCCGATGATCTTACGATCTCATATTCTGCTCATCACCCTCCTTATTAGCCTCCAGACTGCATTGATGGGCGCCCCTCTCTCTGCCGCAGAGCCTCCCAACTCTGCACCATCATTTCCACTCAAAGCCCCGTTCTTTCTCGAAACACCCGGACACCTCCTCACCACGATCACGTATCCATTGGTGCCACGACCAGCCCACCCCATCCCGATCACCTTTCAGTTCGATCCAAATTCGAAAGCCGAGACGCTCCTCGCACGAGCGCCTGAGACCTGTATCGTCATCGGATACATTCTTCCCACGCAGACCTCCACTCGCCTCGCGATCCATCTCGACAGTATGACTTGCGAAGACACTCCACCACGCCTGGACAGCATCCGGATCACAGGCTGGATCGCTGATCGAGACAATCTCTCAGGACTCGTCACCACCAAACTCACCGGACCTTTCGATGAGCAGGTACAGAGAGTCGTACAACACACCACGCTTACACATGGAGTATGGCTCACCGCTCCAGCCGGCCTTCCGGTCAGTCTGATCATTACTGGCATGGATGATCAGCGGAAATAACACTGCCAACCATGAATCCCACCCACATCCATCGGGTCGAAGATGACGTTGAGAATCTCAGTCGTACCCGAGACAGAACCATGCTGGGGGTAGAGGATCTGTTTGAAAATGAGCAATGAAGAAAGATGATTCCTATCACGACAAGAAGACATACCATTTAGCTACACTCTGTAGCGAAGATGTCGATGTATCGCCTCTCTGTGCGGAAACACCCAGGCCATTAAATCTACGCAAAGAGTCATGGACGATTCGTCCTGAAGCGGTCGGGTGTCGAAAATGCCTCAATAAAATGGCGAAATCAAGATAGCCTAGCCCCCCATACTCCACCGCCTTCCTTCTCCCCTAGACCACGTATATAATACCGCCACGCATGACGACTCCAAGAAAGGAGATCCTATGACTCCACGGCATCAGCATGTGTTACGCATCTGTCGGGACGCACTCGTTGATGGATTGGGCACACAATCCACCGGAGAAAAACTGCTCGCAGCCTTGATTCTCAACCGAGCAGACTGGCTGCATGAAATGGGGTACACCATCGCCGATGCCATCGATCGCGTCGGGATTGAGTGGATCGCCATCATTCCTGACGTCGTCAAAACCCTTCGAGAAGAAGGCCACATATCCGACATCCTCTCTACTCCCCGGTCCTAGACGCACGCCCTCGCTCCCACATCAGCATATCAGGCCCTCGCGGGCAGCACATTTTCAGGATGTCTCATGTCTGTCTGAAGTCCTTCCTCCTTCGGAGCCCATGCAATGCAGTCATTCCATGTCGTACAGTGGCAGACCATCGCAGGACGTGGCGTCATCGCCATCGTCGAAGCCCCACCCGTGATCACGATTCAGCCGGACGAACTCATCGAATTGGACGGACTCCTGTATTGCGTCTCACACGTCGAATCATTCTCGTATGATCCCGGGTACAGCCGAGCCCGCACGCTTGGGCTCATTGTCTCGCCTACGACACCACGCATCGTGACATCCCTACTTGAAAGCTACGCTCCACAGGCTATAATCCGTGCTCCGCCGAGGGGCACACTTCACATGACCGACATATCTCCCACTGATTCCTCCATCCCCACCCGGCGCCGAGCTATTCTCTGTGACATTGACGGCACAATTGCCCTCCGAGGCACCCGCGATCCCTACGACTTCGAACAAGCGATGGAAGATGCGGTCAATTGGCCCATCGTACATCTGATTGAACAGCTGCTGACATCCAGCCCACATCCGGTCAGCCTCATTCTGCTATCCGGACGACAGGAACAATTCCGAGACATCACGGAATATTGGTTATTCCGTCATCAGCTCTTTCCAACTCGACATAGCCTCTGGCTCAGACTCACTGGCGATCCAAGACCTGATGTCGTCGTGAAAGAAGAACTCTTTCACCGCATTATTGCTCCAGAATTTCACGTCGAATACGTCTTCGACGACCGCAATACCGTTGTCGCCATGTGGCGACGTCTGGGCCTCACCTGTCTCCAAGTCGCCGACGGCGCGTTTTAGACCCCGTTCATTTCACACATAAGGAGTCTCCTGATGGGTCATCCCGCACTCGCTGCCGGTCTCTCTCAGCGTGCCCGCCAGGTCCTCTCCTATCTGATGACGACCGGGCAATCAGAGGATCATGGTGTCGCGGAAATGCTCAACACCATTGCCGAAAATGGCGACGACATGGCTAACGATGCCATGCTTCGAACGTCGGCCCAAAACATCATCCACGCCGCACAATTCGTACTCCGTCAGACCCAACCCCCGACACGGCCCTCAAAACACCCGCGCGGCTAACGCCAATTCTGCTCTCGGATACGACAGGAACTCCCTATCATGCACACCCTTCACGCAAGAGGACTGCGCCCCCTCGCCGACCTCGCCGCCGTCCGTCCCCACGGAGACCGACTGCGCTATCTCGCCGGATGCCGGTGCCTCCCCTGCCGCGCCGCCAATGCCCAGTACGAACGACAGCGCCAACAGGCCAGACGTGAGGGAGAGTGGAATGGGATTGTACCGGCCACGGCCGCCCGACGACATATCCTCTTCCTCTCACGGCGAGGCGTCGGCCGCCGAGCCATTCACGACGCGACCGATATCGCCCAATCCACGTTGAGCGCGATCCGGGCCGGGAAGAAAACGCACATCCGCGCCCGCACCGCCCGAAAAATTCTCGATGTCAGCACTGCGGAGCGAGCCGATCATGCCCACATTCCGGCGACACGGCTGTGGCGCTTGATCCAACGACTCCTCGACGAAGGCTACACGAAGCGCGACCTCGCACGACGACTCGGGTACCGATCCCCCGCGCTGCAATTCCGCAAGCAGGTGGTCACGGTCCGCAACGCCTTCAGAATCCAACGACTCTACGACCAACTCACCACGTAACCACTGAAAGCAAACCCATGGATACCAGACTCAGTCGCATCAAGTGCCAGGGATCCTGCCTCATGAATCAACACACACTCTCGAGACAACAGATTCACCAGCTCTGTCAGGCCTACCAACACGATGTGTCTGAGGCACTCCTCACCACCCCTACGCCCGATACCGACGACAACACCCCTCATAATCGTCACGAGCGAGCGGTCATTCAACAGGCGATCCTCCGAAATCCCCTCCCTCTTCCTAATGGACTTGGCGATCACACCACTCTCCTTGAACGAATGACTGACTTCTTTACCGGTCAGGACATTCTGAGCATGACCGAGGAAGAACTCGATGCCGACATTCGAGCAGAGGGGAGAGATCCTAAAATAGAGGCCAAGCGGAATCGAACCATGATGAATCGAATTCTCCGACATATTCGACAACATCATCGAGGACAGTTTTCATCTTGCTCGATCTGTCATGGGAAGCAAGCACTACCCACAGTCCCACCACCGGCTCGACGGTCCGGTCGACTGCGCTTCCCTATTTGGCTGGCCGTGAGTCTTTTTGCTCCCTCGAAAGACCGCGCACACCTCCCCTCGGCTTATCTGTCCGTCCGAGCATTAATCCGATTGATCGGCCGTTTCGAACACGACAACGCGGCAAAACATCATCACGCCCCCGCCTGGCCAGCCGGAACAATTCCTCCAGCGTTCTTTCGAACCTTTCGCCGGCTCTACCGGCAGAAACTCTTTCGACTCATCCCTGGGGTCAGTGACCCACGCCACATCGGACCCGCGTGTCTCGATTTCCAGATCATCATCCACGCTGTGGCTCCCCCACGCACCCGCAGACAACGCCAACAGGCACGATACCAAAACCACGATATCTAGCCTGACCAACACGAGGCCCACCATGCCAGACTATCTCGTCACCTGGGAAATTAATGTCACGGCAGACAACCCTGCCCGTGCAGCCCAAGAAGCCCTCACGATTCAACGCGATCCTGAAAGCACTGCTACGACCTTTCAAGTCATCCCTGAAGACCCAGGGCTCGACCCCATCACCGTCGATCTCAACGACGAAGCGTCGATACAAGAAGCCAGCATCCTCTCACCACCATTGCCGGCTCAAACTCGTTTCGAGCGGCGCTCCGCGCAGGGGGACTCCTGGGTGTCTTAGCTGACCCATGCTGAACTACCCCAGGGAGGATTGACCCATGAAAGACGAAAATTACTGCACCATCGGCGGACGCATTACTCACGATCCCGGCATTTACGCCGCCCCGAACGGCTGGCTGCTCTCGTTCTCTATCGCCAATCATTCCCACTACCCCGCCAACAGTAAGCCGATGTTCATTGAAGTCAAAGTCGGCGTGACCAGCGATCGCACCAAGCTGGACGAGTTCGCCACGCGACTTCCGAAAGGCCGGAAAGTCACCATCCATGCCGCCGAGCTACAAGTGAAAGACTGGAAACCCAGCGACAGCGATGAAACCAAACGCAGCTTTCACCTCTTCTGCCGCATGGACCAAATCTATCTCCAAGATCTGCCGAAGAAAACCTTGGCCGCAGCATAACGTCGTTTACGGCTCTCACCCTCTTTCTCAACACAAAGGACCTTCACCATGGAATGTCGCGACGAATTCGGCAACGTGATCGAGCTCTACGAACACCCCTATACCATGCCCACCCGGGTCATCCTCGAAGCCGATGATCGACCGGAGGAGGTCATCAAGACCCTGCAAACACGATTCACCGATCTGGTCGATGAGTTTGCGGCCCAGGAGCGCTCCCGGTACTACAGCCGAGAAACCCGCTACGACGACGGCATGACAGAACCCAGCTTCCCCATCATCATGGGCCAACCGGCCACATCGACCCGCGTCCCGTCCACTGTCGTCCTCCCGGACGGACGCAAAGCCTTGCTCCTCGATCCACACCGTGTCCAAACGCAGTGCGGGATTCAAGAAATCCTCCTGATGACACAACTCCAGCACATGCGGCCCCACCGAAAAGGCACACGGATGTGCCCCCAGTGCAAAGGGAAACACCTGGCCGATTCGCCGACCACCCCCTTCGCACCTCCCCCTACCAGAACCACCATCCCCTGTACCAAATGCCAAGCCAACTTGCTTGCCGCCTCCTATTGGGACGGGCCGGATACCCTCGTCTGCATTCCCTGTGGAACTCGAATCAGCCGACCGCTCACACGGCTCACCACCGAAGAAGAAGAGGCCAATCAGCTCGCGGTGACGCATGCCACCGTCCTGGATCCCTCGTCAGCCCACGACGACCGCATCGACGACGAAACCGATCTCCTGGAGGACTCCGCCGAACCCCACGACAGCGAGGATACTGATTCAGCTGACATCACCGAAGACCGTGTGTCCCCCTACGAAGACGACATCACGATTGGCCTCCTACCGGAAACAACCCCGCTCGACCAAGCCGAACTCGATGAGATTCAGGCCATGTTGGCCAATCCCCACCGACGCTGGCTGACCGACGAGCATTCGATCGTCATCCAACATCTTCTGGCCATGACGACTCAACGTCTCACTGTTCTAGACGACGATCAGGCCTTCAAAGAGACCTTCGCACAAGTCGTCGGCGAGGAGATCGGCCATCTTGGCGACCTTCTCCACTTGCCTGCCTGCCAATTATTCAAAAGCTCGCAGTCTCCCCTGCGCCAAGGGCTGGTGGACCGTGCCATCCAACATCAAGACGAAGACGCGCGACGCATGGCCGTCTGGGCCGCCGCCGGACGCTTTCTCAACGAAACCAACATCCCCTGGCTCAAAGATTTCCACGCAGCTGCCGATCCCACACGTATTCCGACACAGAAAAAGGATCGCGCTGAGTTCTGGAGACACCTCCAAACCACCACCAAAGCCGAAGTTTCGCCTATCTTGGACTGGCTCAACGGACTCAGCCGCGAAGATCTCGCCTTGCTCGCTGGCGATCCGGACACCAGTCATCCCTTCGTGCATCACCCTGATCCCGAGGTCTTCCAAGGGACCGAGACGCTGCTCAATCCGCTCATCGCATTTCTGGCAAACGAATTGCACCGATTCAGACAAAAAGAATCCGGATGCGTCCTCCTCGCCGGGGACTATGGATTAGACGTCGAAAGTCTCCGGACCATTGCGCTCCAAAGTGGGCAGCTACGACTGCCCCCTCAGGCGCCTACGGCTGCTGCTGCCTAGCCCCGCCCATGCCGCGCTACGCACTCTGCCTCTCATCGTTCATACCGTTCGATCCTTCACCCAGGAGGTGGCTCACCGTGCAGTAAGTTCTCCTTCCCACTCACCCGCATTGCCCAGCTGCGTGATGTCTGGGTCTCATTCGCATCCACTACTTTCTCAAGGAGTGACTCCCATGAATCGCAATTCCGTCCATCTCATCGGCCGACTCACCGATAACCCGACCGTTCGCTCCATCACCAGCGGACCCGTGTGCAACCTCAACATCGCGGTCAATGGCACCCCGAAGAAAGGGAGCACCGAGCGCCCGGTCGAATTCATCCCGGTCACCGTGTTCGGCAATCAAGCCAACAGCTGTGCCGCCAACCTGGTCAAAGGCCAGGAAGTGAGCATCGAGGGCCGGTTGCATTTCCGCAAGCAACAGATCGGTGACAAGAAAGTCACCGTCGGCGATGTCACGGCCTACCGCGTGGAATTCGGCACGAAGCCGAAGGCGCAGTTGGCTGCCGCGGCGTAACCCGTCTTGAACAAAAAAAAAGGGAACAGGATGGTTCCGCAGAAGTCTGAACAGTCAGTCCTCTCGCAATCACATTCATCCGTTCCCTTTTTCCTCAGTCAGAGGCAAGATCTGGTCTGAGCCAACTCAGATTCCAGATCCGCCTCTGACAAGACAGGAACAGCCTTAGGACACTGCGTTCATATGAATCGCGGTGCGAAAGGCTGTTTCACTCACGCCAAACTGTCGCGAGAGAATTCTCACGCCGGCTGACACTGAGTGAAATTTCTGAACCCGCTGCCGACAATAGCGCATCCAAGACCTGATCTTGGCGTACACATTGGGCATCGGCAATTCTTCAGCTCCTTCAGGCAAAAACATCCGCAATTCGGCATCCGTACTCGCAAGCAACCACGACACAAACTCTTCCTGTTGCGTGAACGTAAAACGCGAACAGGCAGACGTCAATGTTGCAGCCACCATCCAGACCAACCCCAACCGATCGCGAGACACGGCGGTCAGTTCACAGTCAGTCTGATCCGAATCCGATGACACATTCCGCGGTGTTAATTGCCCACACATCGTCCGATCAAGCAGCATGCGGCGTAATCCGACATGCTCAGACGATGCCCAGAACTGTACTAACTGACTCGTCATCACTGCATCGAGGACCTCCAACGCATCCGGATCGGCCTCATCTTGATCTGCAGTGCCTTCTGAAGACTCAGTACTCTCTGCTGACGTCTCAGTGCCCTCAGTCATTCCAACCAAGGTGTCCACCAAATCGCCCGCCTCTGATTCTTCAAAATCTTGTCCATCTCCTTCATCAGTCACCAATTGTTCAGCCATCCCATCCCAATCGTTTGTGGGCATGAGCAATTCCTCCTCATCCTGCACATCACGGACGGGAGCGGCTAACACACTCTGGGTATTCTGAGCCACCAGTGTCGCATCAAGTCCAAGCAGTGACGTGATCCCTTCCCATCCACACAAACAATGGGCAATCAAGACCATCCCTTCACGAGCAAAGTTCAATGATGGACCCTGACAATGCGGACAACGAATCTCCGACACCATCGCGTTCGAAGAACTGTCATCCGATTCAAGCAGACCAGTCGACGCATCGGTAGACACGTGTGATTCCTGAGCCGTCTTCAGTGTCTGTGCGGGGAGATGATACCCATCGCACCGACGACATTGAACCGATCCAGTAATCCAACGCACGAGACTCTTTCCATCCTGTGCACGCTCCAAATCCGACAACCGCACCGGTACTTGAAGCCCACAAAACGGAATCGCGCGCAGACGATCCACACGCTTTGCCAACCGACCATCTTCCAAACACACCACTTGCCCCCGTACGTGTGTTGACGCACCACGCATATCCGGAGACAGCGGCATGTTATCCATGTCATAACGATTTTCATCAGCTGTGCGTGCATTCCGAAGCTGACGATTCCCAAATTCCTGCAATTCCATCACATGCACCCGATCGCGAAGTCGCATCCAGTTCGCCGGAGAAATCCGATAGCGACCCGTCTCCAACTCGTCCATCAATCGGCGCAACTGCATCTCATCCAATCGTTCAATGGGACGCAGACCGCGCAGACTCGATGTCGCAATCAGCTGTCGTAAGGACCGGAAATTAGCCAGAAAGCGTGAACTCTGAACCGTTCCAGTCCGCATAGATGTAGTGGTATTCATGATCGAAATCCTTTCTGCATGGACACGCAATGGTGCCAGCGTAAGAAGTAGAGTGAATGTGAATGTGAAAGAGAGAAACGAGAGAGAGAGACGTGTGAACTGATCTAAGACATCAGTTCTGTTTAATACGAGCAGACACTACGATTCTGATTCTTAATCCCCAACATACCCCACTAACGCTTTGGGCATGAGGAGAGGATAGAACCGATGTGTATCCGCAATGCCTTGATCACAGAGGTGAGCAAATGACTCATGAATAGCCATCTGTTCATCCGGTGACAACGCATCCCATTCAGCTTGTAAGACCAATCGAGATGGTACTAGATAGTCATGGTCCATATCCGCACTCCTTTCTTCCAGATACAATCGCTCGACAAGTGGTGTGCACAATGCAGCTAGAATGAGACGACTACTGCACGAGCGGACACAGCTCCCACCAATACGACTTCTTGTGAGACCCTGCACCACGACATGCATCTGTTGAAGGCAGTAGCTGCATCTCTAAGAGACGAAGCTGCTCCTTGATATCCAACTCACGCACTCTCAATTGCGCCAATCGTTCCTGCGCATAGAGATGCAGAGGCCGAATACCTTGTTCATCCCCTTCATAGACCACACACAGCATCGTCAATGTAGAGGGAATCGATAGCAACGATGTCACCGGGAATTCCACGACACTCCATTGTTGATCACACATCTGATTCTGTCGAGATTGAACCTGTGCCAACGACTCGTGAGCCAGATGCGCATCCACGTAGACGGCAGAAATAATCCCATCACGTGACGATCCCACACATTGATCGAGCACTGCATAGACGTCTGTGAATTCCTCGACAGATGTCCTCATGACACACCTCCTGTGTACAATAGTTAGGTGAATAGATGGATAGATAGCCCGTCACAACACGTCGGAAGCCGATGAATTCACGCGTGCAGTTGACGTGTTCGGACGCTGACATGCTAGAATTACATCTAGACACACCAGGAGACCGAGCATGACCAACACACCTGAACTCGAACTTGGACGGTTATTGTGGACACTGGTAATGAGTCGACCAGAACTGAGAGAAGCCCATGCCACTTATGTGGGCACGACAGACTTTCTCACGATCGACGATAGTGTGAAGAAAATTGAAGCGCAGGTGCAGGCAATAGAGGCAGGACAGACACTCACAGAGACTGAACAGCAACTCGTCGCTAAGATTAAAGCTGCAATCGTCGCTTTATCTCAGTCTCGACTTCCATCGGCTCAATCATCCGTTGTGGCATCACAATAAAGTGATCTGTCCGCGACTTCACCCACTTCACCATTTCCGCATCAATCAAACTATCCAATAGCGCAAACACTTGGTCATACACCAAGTCAAAGACACGCCGATCAGCAGTCCGTTGATCCAACGACACCATGATCGCGCGATGCACAATCTCAACACGAATCAGTACACGTTCCATCGACATGACACACCTCCTCCTCCCGTCGTGACGAAATGTCAGACAGGTTCATGAAATGGTTAACACCGCCCGCTCATACTCATCATGATGACAAGTCGAGCAACAGCGACAGACCGAGTTGAAGTGAAATAGACACTGACTGAGAAGACGCTTTCAGATCTGTTCAGGTAACAGACGAAAGCTGAGAGCAAGAAACACGTGAGGCATGAAAGACAAGAAACAGAACACCATCAGAGAGATATAACCCGAAGAACCTGAAGAGGAGAAAGCAACCGATGTGAAAATCGGTGTGAAGAATTCAGCGAAATGCCTACCAGAAATGAATAACTAACGATAGTTTACCTCGCTCCTTTCCTGAGTGCAAGTCCATCCCCTCCGCTCTCCACGCACCGACCCTGCCGCCTCCACGTCCTCGGGCTTCGCTTCGCGTCTATCTCAACACCCCCATCTTTTATCTCTCTCCCATCCTTCGTCCTTGGCGCTCGCGACGAGCGCAGTCCATCGCACACATGATCCGCTGGCTGTGTTGACCACCGAGGAGGCTTTGTATGCTGGATACTCCGTCCGCTGTTACGCCTGTCATCCCCGCATCACTCCACGAACTGATTCAATCCCTCCGACACGCCCTGCGAGACGAGCTCAACTCCCGACAGACTCCCAACGATGGGAAACCCTTGAACGTGCCACTCTGCGACGGCCATGTGCAGAGCCGCTATGGCCGGCATCAGCGCATCACCTTCCGAAGCCCGATGATGCCGCTTCAGGGATACCTGCACGATACCCAGGGCGAGCTCGTCATCGACGGGCGCCCCCATCCCTGTGTCATCCTCGGATTGACCGTCGATCAACTCACCCTCTCGCTTACGGCCGAACTGCACGACTATATCCCTGAAGCACGATTGACCATCGATCGGATGCGGCTGCTTCTGACGCTGGACAAACGCCTGGCCAATATCCAAGCCCATCCACAAGACTACCTGACCAGCCTCGCCATGAAATGTTTCTCGCCCTCGGCTGTTCCCCAGCCGATCGCCCAACACCTCACCGTGGCGCCGGACCCCAGCCTCAATCCTGAACAATACGAAGCCCTCGTTCGTGCGATTCAGCATGACTTCTGCTACATCTGGGGACCGCCCGGGACCGGCAAAACGATGGTCATCGGCTCCAGCACTAAAGTCGCCTATGAACGCGGCGACCGCACACTGATTCTGGCCAATACCAATGCCGCCGTCGATCAAGCCTTAGAAGCCGTCCTCACCAAGATGCCCGACGCCCCACATGGCGCCATCATTCGCTTGGGACTCAGTGCCGACGATGCACCCAGTCATCTCGCACCCGTCACACTGGACACCTTGACGGAAGGCGAACTCTCCACCCTCCAGCACGAACTTCAACAACTCCAACAGCAAGAAACTCCTCTGGTTCAACAGGCCCGTCACTTGGAGCAGCTCGTCACTCTACACGAGGATCTGCAACGCCTCGATCACCGATACGCCGAACTCTCGCATGAAGCTCTGTCCCTACAACAAGACCTACACCAACACCAGAGCCAAACCGATGCGCTGCACTCAGCGTGTACCGCACTCGATCAGGAATTGAACCAGTTCTGGGCCGCCTCACGCTGGCGCCGATTGTTTCTGCGACATGCCAACGACATCCAAGCCGATATCTTTGCGGCTCGACTCGCACTCCACGAACATGACGACGCCATCGACCAGCTCACGGTCCGCCACCAGACCATCCAACACGCCAGCGACGATCTCCTTACCACACGCCGACTCTTGCTCCAGTCACTCGACAGACAGGTCCCGTGCGAGCAGCTCGAACACCGACACGCTCAACTTCATGAGACCCAACAACGCCTGATGACCCTCCATCAGGCCATCACCACCTGCCAACGGGCCATGGCCTCTGTTGAACATCGACTCATTCAACGTGCCCAGATTCTCGCGACCACGATTACCCGCACCTACACCACCCCTGCCCTCGAACAAGAACGCTTCGACGTGGTTATCATTGACGAAGGCTCAATGGCGAGCCCACCCGCCCTGTTTACCGCTCTGTGCCTGGCCAGAAAACAAGTCATTATTGTCGGCGACTTCCTCCAGCTGCCCCCCATCGCCGAATCCACCACCAAACAGGCGAAACAGTGGCTCGCCACCGACATTTATCATCTCGCTCAGATCACACACGATCAGGATCCGCGCGTAGCAGCCCTGCGGACCCAATACCGCATGCATCCGGACATCGCCGCCGTCGCCGCGCGACTCTATCAACGTGCCGGACTCGCCTATCGAACCGATCAGCAGACACGGTGCGCCCGACAGCCACTGGTGGATCACGCCCCGATCCCCGGCAAAGCCATGGCCTTTATCGATACGAGTGATCGCCATCCTTGGGTCGAAAAAGACCATAAAGGCTCTCCGAGCAATCGCTACCACGCGCTCGTGGCCCTGGCTTTAGCCAAACAAGCCATCCGTCAGGCCACAGACACCCCACCGACCATCAGCATCATTTCCCCCTACCGGAATCAGGTCCGACTCCTCCAGGATCTGATTCACAAAGCGCAGCTGACGGACTCAGTCGAAGTCGGTACCATCCACAGTTTTCAAGGCCGGCAGAGCGACATCGTAATTTTCGATACCACCGTCACGGGCGATCTGACCCGCACGATGCTCGGACGATGTGACTCAGACCAATCGCCCTGCAAGCTCATGAACGTGGCGTTTACGAGAGGGAAATGTAAACTCCTCGTGATTGGACACCGCCCGTCGATCGACACACTGGCCAACGTGCCGGACTCCCTCCTCTGGGAAGCCCTCCATCTGGCCGCAGAACAAGAGAGTGTCTTTCTCTCCGCACCGTTTCTTGAAGACACCACGCCACGAACGCAACCCGTGGCACCAGCACCCACACCGACCACCGCTGGCCATTCACCCGCCACCACGACAACCCGGATCGCGACACCAAGGCCTTCACGGCTCTACCTCATTCGCAGTGCGTAATAGGATCCTATATGCACCCGTTCTTTCAGCTCCTCATCACCGATCCTGACAAGGCTCACGCCAAGATCCTGGCAGATTGCACCGTCTCGTTTTGGCTCAAAGAAGCCCTTCGACAGTTAGCAAGCCGGGATCCCGTCGACGCACTCCACGATCTCGATCTTCTGCTCAATCTGTACGAAGCCATCTGCGACGTGCAACTCCAACGCACGCCGACCCCCCACACACGGATCCGGACGCTCACGGATCACACCGATCCCCCGACCGACACGCTGGCCGAAGCCCTTGACCAATTTCCAGGCGAGATTATGATCGGCGGCACGATCGACCGACTCCTCATTCCCGACCTCCTGGCGGTGATCGCCGAGGCCAGTGTTAGCCTGGGATGGGAAACACCACTCTTTGCCCCCCAAAATGAACCGGAACTCTGCCGCGCACTCGACGAGACGCATCATCTCCATTTCTACAACGGGTTTGCCTTGGAAGGAGAATTCCCCGCCCTCGAAGACTGGCTGATCGAGCACCTTATCCCCTTCACTCGACACTCAACAGGTACCAGCGCCTATCAAGCCGAACGCGTGGAATACCGAAAAGGTCTCACCGCACCGCAGCGCCTCGTCCTCGATCAATCAGGAAATGAACTGGTCCCACGCGATACCCTCATTCGTGTCCTGCGCGCCTTAAAGGAAGGACAGAGTGACGACGCAACCATATTGTTGGAGCATGCCGTCGGTCCCACGCTCGCACCGCTCCCGCCTTTTCGGATCGCCCAGACCATACCCAATTTTCACCACTCAGGCCGCTCCCCCCTCTTCTAATGAATGCACACACGGCTGGCGCGGACGCCAGCAGACTGCCTCGTCGCGTGTTCCAATAATGCTGAACCATGAGGGAGCGTCCATCATGCTCGTCTTGGATTTTCTCTTCCAATTCCATTTGCCCTGTTCACGAGAACGAAACAGGCCTGCTCAACCCACCAGGAGTGAAGTCCGTCGATGGTGTGAGCAACAGGCTGTCCTCATCAACGGCCGGCGTGCACACTGGCGAGACTCCGTCGACTTTCCTCTGTGGCAAGTGATTTTCTTTCCTGCCAGTCCTACCAGTCGCGTCACTTTTATTGACCGAACGCTCTAACGGAGTTTCCGAATATCTCCATGGTTCAAGGAGACTACAATGCCCCCCTCACGCTGGTATTACGACCCCGGTACAATTCCTGGAGAAGCCTTCGCCTATCTTGACGTTCCCCACGACGCACTCCAGTACGCCTCAGCTATCATTGTTGAAGACGATACGGGAAATCCAGACAACCAGGCGTACCGCGCGATATTAGGCCAACCGGATGATCCCAGCGAACGACGGCCCGACCAGATCTCCCCGTCCTTCCCGTCTGTCTATGACGCGGAACAGTGGGCCGAAACCCGCATCCTGCCTCCTCACGCAAAGATTCCCATCGACATTCATCTTGAAGACTCGATTCAAGATAGCTATCAACCAGGTCCCAACGAAATTCTCATCGCCATAACCGAACCCGGCCGGCGCCCTATCTCTCCCCGCGGAATCTTTGCCGCCACATATCACCTCACGGCTTGGGATATCCCCCATACCATTCACCATCCCACGATCGGGATTATGCAGCCACTCTCCGTGAAAGACGTCGATCCTCTCCTTGATTTTGTCCTCAAACATCGCAACACGATGTCGAAACTCATCGTCTATTGCAAAGGCGGATCCGTACGCAGTCCGGGAGTGGCCATTGCTCTCAGCGAATGGCTCCCGACACACCCTCGTACCTCTGACCTCATCATCAAACAGCCCTGTTTCCATCGTCCGATCTACCGTACCCTGTGTCTCGCGGCAACCGAACGGGGACTCCTCCTGCCCTAACGAGATCTTATGCACATCGATCTATTCAAATACCGTGCTCACTCCACAGGTGCCTCATCGGCACATTATGGACTGTGCGAGGTCTGTCATCGTTACGTTTCAGATGTCTGGATCCAAGTCCGATTCCACTTCTTCGCCTTCCAGCATGCTCACGAATATCATCAAGGCTGGGCCTACGACACCAGCCTCTTCGGACACGAATCCTGCCTACGCGCTCATCAACGACATTCGACTCAGATTCCAATGAATCGATCCCACGACAATCCCGTTCTCACCACAATCAATCAGATTATTCTTTCGGCACACTGATCACCATACGGTCACTGAATCCAAGGTCAGCAGCCAATCAGGCCGCGTCACACGCGGCAGATTATCCTCCCTGTGTTGTGATCGGGAGGACGTATGAACCAAAAACAATGGGATCATCTCGCTAAAACATTATCCGAAGTTGCGAATCTGGCACTCGTGGGACTGGCGCTGAATCAAATCCTCTCCACCACGCCCTTTCATCCCTGGATCTTCACCGAAGGCGTGATCGGCGCTTGTGCGCTCCATCTCAGCGCGTTATACTGTTTGCGAAGAAGGAGATAATGATGCCCGAGTTCAGCCCACAGGACATTAATGCTCTCTTAGCGCTCAACAGCCTATTCGCTGTTGGCATCATTCTGTTCCTCGGCGCGCTCCTCTACGATTGGTGCTGCCGGCATTCCCACTCCACGCACACGCATTCCTAAGTTTCTCACGCTCGACTCAACCCACGTCGCCAGACTCGCAATTCTGCACCAACCATCCTTCCTCACTCGCTTGGAGGCGTTATGTCCGCTTGCTCATACGGTCCGCTTACCCACGATGAACGGAAAGCTGCCGAAGCAGCCTTTCTCGGCGCTCCCATGAACCCGAACTGGACGCAGCGAGCCCAATTCGTCTATCGAGAAATCTGGAAAGCCAAACATCGACAGGAGACCGTGATCACACCCACCATCCCTGTGTCGAAGGATGCGAATACCCACACACATCATCGAGACGCCAGCCCTCTCCATGCCAAAGCCGTCCAAGCCTGGCATGTTCATTACACCGATCATGAGGACGATGTCCTCATGTTATTCCCTCTCCATGCCAGCATGGACTTCATGCTCAGCGTGGTTCAACAACTCAGCCAAGGCCGGCCATTCGAGATGCAACCGTTGAAACAAGGACACTTCCCGATCACCTGGCCAGACCAGCAGACGATTGCCCAATTGTATGCCCAAGATGCCAGAACGATTGATCAGCAAGGAGTCGTACGTCTTCGCGCCCTCCCTCAGAACCCCCCCTCCTCACACGCCACCTAGACTCCCACTCTCTCCATCCCGACATCCTCCGAACTCACAGGTTGCAGGCCTGTCTGACAGGCAGTTCACCCAACCCGGTGAATGTCATATTTCGAGGAGGGGACCATGAGAAATCCGCTGCGTCTCGCGATTACCGGCCATCGCCCTCAGTCACTGGGCGGGTTCGATCCCAACAACCCGCTCCTCTGGCAGATCGAACAACACTTGATCATCACGTTGGATGCCGTGAAATCCACACACCCCCACGTGATTGGTCTCACCGGTATGGCACAAGGCGTCGACCAGGCCTTTGCCCGCGCCTGCCTCGCCACGCACATTCCCTTCCGTGCCTATCTCCCGTTTCCCGAACACAGCGCCATCTGGCCAGCCCACGCCCAACAAATCTATCGGGAACTTCTCGCGAAAGCTGACTGGTATCAAGTGGTCCGTCCCTACGTGAACACACCGCATGACATTCGCCAAGCCCTCATGGATCGCAATAGCACACTGGTCGACGAATGCGACGCAGCCATTGCGGTCTGGACAGGCGCCCCAGGAGGAACCGCGGATGCCGTGCGGAAACTCCGCGCCGCCGGACGCCCCTTACTCATCTTGCACCCTCACCGCGCCTATCATCCCAGCGACGTCTCACGCTGGATCACCGACATCGTCCAGCGAGCGGCCTAACCGATTCCGGTCACACAATTCTCCCCACGCTGGACCGTAATACCTAACAGATCGATAGCCCCCCTTCCGTCACCTAGGAGGTGTGTCATGGCACGGATTCTTATCCTCGATCCTAATGGATTGCGCCGCAGTCGCTATCGAAAAGTCCTGGAAGCACAAGGACATGACGTGAGCGAAAGCTCGCTCTCCCTCCACGACGTGTCTCTCTACCACCCCCTGCAATTTGACCGAATCATCTCGGACATTCCTGACATCACCCAAGAAGCGATCGAGGCATCACTCCTTGTCGCCACACACTCCTAGGAGATCCCATGGCTAAAATACTCATCGTTGAAAATTACGTCGACCTTCAGCTATTGCTCGAAGACGCCCTGCTCGCCGATGGGCATCAGGTCATCACCGCACACAATGGCGCACAGGGCCTAGACCAGGCTCTCACAGAACAGCCGGACCTTATCCTCACGGATATGAAGATGCCCATTATGACGGGAGAACAAATGATTACGATCCTCCGGTCACTCACGCCCACAACGCTTTTGATGGGTATGAGTGCCGATGTGGATCCCCGACATGCGGAACGAGAACGGGATCGACTCAAGATCCACGCGTTTATCGCCAAACCTTTTGATCTGCATCACCTTCGACGCACGATTACCGCGCTGGTGGAGCGACGAGCGCCACCAATAGAGTCCGCCGCATAGACCCATCTGACTGAACGGCCACAGCTATATGCCTACCATTCTCGGACGTAATGCACGAGGACTTCATCATGACCGTGATCGTTCATCACACACCTGAACCATCCTCTACCGCTCCTGAACCCACCACCAACTTCATGAGAACGTCGAAGGTCCACGCGCTCCGCATCATCACGCGCGCCATGGAAGACGGGGACATTGTCCACTTCAAGGAAACCACCCTACGCTATCTCAGAAAAGGAGCGGAGTTTCAGGAGGGAGATGATTGGTTCGAAGCGCTTGAGACCGGATGTTTCCTCAGACTCAGCGTCTGGGAAGGAAAACGATCACTGGACGAGCCACCCAGTTCCTATCGCTGGGGCATCTATCCAGGACAGCTCGACGACATCATTGAGCACTTCCTCGACCAGATGTCCCCCGATGAACAGGAATGTCTCGTCCAGAACTCCGTCTTGCGAAACGTCATGAGGGAAGAGAACAGAGACAAATCACGACGACGTGAGCAATGCCAAATGACTCGCGCACAACAGATGTCTACGATAACTCAGCACTGACCTGATCCCGTCGATTCCATTCCGTATATTCAATGAAGGATGACACCATGGGCTACTTTCGTTCACCGCATACCATGAATGAACGACGCGCCAATCAGGATCCACGTGCACGACCAAGCCGACGCCCTCAGAACCTCCCCCACAGCTACGATGACATTCACAATGCCTCACGTCAGAATAGAAACTGGAAACGGTTTCGACGTACGCGCTATCGCTCCTAAGCTTCACCACGAGGCACCATGGCCCCTCCCATTCGCTACACCCCCGACAGCATTCAGATCGCCTGGAACAATTTGAACGACTCACAGGTCCGCTCACGCGGGCTGCGCCTGAGTCAGTCTGCTCTGGGAGACATTATCCCCCACGGACCCTATTGCTACACCGTTCTTGAGGATCTTCCAGCACCCGCCATCGGGCAACGGATCCGTCGTTGTATTTTTCTGAGAGGATCAAGACCAGATACGATCTGTCTGATCAATCCTAATCGTACGTTTCGAGAAGACCTCTATAATGAGGATGCCTGTAAATGCTGTGGCGTCAATGAAGAAGACCGAGACGATGATGATGGGCGAAGCCGTGAACACCCCCCACGCTCTGTTGACCAGTCCATCTCACGAAGGATGACATGAATACACCCTCACAGGACTTCCCGATGCCGGACTACGCCATCGCTCTTTTTGAGGCGATTGACCGGACCATCGGACGAATTTATTGGAATCGACATCAAGAACCATGGGACTCGATCCAAGACCCTGGCATCCCAGGCATTGTATGGAAACCCTTTGATTGGAATGATGACAGTCCGGAATCGTCCGCACCCAACTTCACCTTTCTAAAGGCTCGAACAAAGTTTCAGGGCCTGGAGATTCGCTGGTACAAGTATCCCGGCCGCGGCATGTCCTGCAACCAGCAATGGACCCCAGACCGCTGGTGTCACTGGTACCAGAACTGTCTTCAACACCTCCGCGCCTTCGAAGCTTCCATGGATCATCCCGACCGGTCTGCAAAGCAGACAGTTTCCCCTGACGCTGCTCACTCCACCGTCTAAGGAGACCGCTCATGGCCAATACACTCCAAGAAATAACCGGCAATCTTTGGAACTTTCACAATCTAGGTCACTGGATTGCCATTCCGACCAACAGTGTCGTGAAAACTAATGGTGACAACGTCATGGGTGCCGGTCTTGCCAAACAGGCGGCCCTCAAATTTCCCGACTTTCCCTCCATCGTGGGCGCACATCTCATGACCCACGGTAACATCCCTTGCGTATGGCCCGACGGCCGCCTCCTCGCCATTCCAAGCAAATCGCACTGGAAACAGCCCAGTACCATTGCCCTTATCCTCGAATCTCTTGTCCGAGTGCCGGCCTTGCTCGATCGCCATCACATCTTGACTTTCTACTGTCCCCACCTCGGCTGTGGACTCGGACAACTGGAGTGGCCCACCGTCCGAGACGCCATCGCTCCGTTCCTGGACGAACGTTTTATCTTCGTCACCCCTCAATAATACATACTTCTGCACATACAACCATCCAAACAGGACGGTACCCCATGAGCGGACGCGCTGAACTCATCGCGATCGGACATTACGATCCCAGGCTCCTCACCCTGCTCAACCTCCACGGCACCGCCACACACTATGACCGTCTGCTGTGTGGCGCCCCGGTCATGGCCATTCTCTTTTCCCTTGAAGGACGGACAGCGTCCGACGAACTGAGCGAGGCCTTGGACGTCCATCCACTCAAGGCCGACACCTATCAACTTCATATCGATCACATTCACTGGGACCAGCTCTTCCGATTCGCCGACGCCCGTGGCCGGCTCGATGAGTCCCATGCCCTGCATACGCTGCTCACACATCAGTTCACGGTTTTCTTCAGACCACGCTGACCCGCCACTCGCTCATTCTTGGAGACCGCGATCATGACTCTCAATAGCACTCTCTACCCGATTCCCCGCTATACCATCGGACTCATCAAAGAACCCACGCCTCACTTCACCCCAACGCCACACTATGATTCCTCTGAAAGCGTCTACGCCTGTCTCAAGCCGATCCTCGCCAATCAAGACCGAGAACATATGTACGGCCTCTTTCTGGATGCCAAACACGCACTCATCGGCATCAATCATATCGCCATGGGGAACATGACTGAGGCCTTCATTCATCCACGAGAAGTCTTCAAATGCGCCATTCTCCTCAACGCCGCCGCACTCATCCTCGCACATAACCACCCATCGGGAGACCCATCACCGAGCAGGGAAGACCGTCTCCTCACCACGCGATTAGCAGAAGCCGGAACACTCCTCGGTATCGCACTCCTCGATCACCTCATCATTGGAGAAGACCGCTATTATTCGTTTGCAGACCATGGCACGCTCATGAGCCTCGGATAAATCGGCCCACTTCGTGGGCAGTCCTCTTACCTCATGACACCGGCATCCGCTACAACAGGAGGACGTATGACTGCCGAATCTATTGCACGCCAATTCATCGCCACGCTGGAACAGACCGGATTCCGCGCTCAGCTCGGACAGAGCATCAACTTCGGACACAAGATTCTGCTCAGTTCCTCCGCAGGCATCGATCACGGCGCGCTCATCGTCTACGTCGGGAAAAAAGGCTCGAGGTACGTCACCAACGAACTCCGCGGCCCCAGCGATGACTTGCTCGGCACGATCAACACGGCCTGGAACAATGCCGTGGGTACTCCCGACCGCGCCAAAGGATCCCCGTCATTGCCCTCGACAACGGTCCCACCCTCCGCACCTGGCACGATCGAGCTGTGGGTCGATGGGGCCTGTCTCCAAGAGCAAAACGGATTACGATTCGGCTGGGCCTACGTGATTCGACGAGAGCGACAAGAACTGGCTCGAAAGAGTGGCAGCCGCATCGCTCCCCACGCAGTTTCGCAACGCAATGTCGCCGCCGAAATTCAGGCTGTGATGTCCGGACTTGAAATGTGCGTCCGGATGGGATATTCCGCAGTCACTGTGTTCTATGATTACGAAGGACTCGAAGCCTGGGTTACTGGACGTTGGCATGCGAAAACCCCCTTTACTCAAGACTACGCCACAGGAGTTCGCAACCTACCCCTCACAATCGCATGGAGAAAAGTTGCGGCCCATACCGGCGTACCCATGAATGAACTGGTCGACTCCCTTGCTACCAGCGCTGCCTCCCTCTCCGTTGAGCGACACCCTATTCCCACGACAGCTCCCGCGTTGTTCTCACGCCAATGAGAACCTCCTTGCCAGGCGGCAGGATCGCAGAGACGGTCTCCAGGTTCTACCCGAATGATAAGAGACCAGGGGTCTCTCCTTCACCGGTAGTTCGGCTAGTCAATCCCAGCACTCTCCGATCACGGCTTCACGCCTCCCGCCTGGCTCCAATACGAAAGGATTCTGTATGGACTACTTTCGCCTCACCTATGCCGTCTCAACTCCCGACAACACAGATTTCTGGAAGACCTCACGTCGATTTGAGGTGATCGGTTCCCAGCAAGCCATCTTCGATCTCTGGTTTCACCTGACACAACTACAACGTCTCAGTATAGAAGGTCAGCACGAGTCCGCCTGTCCGCATTTTCTGGAAGTCCGCAATAAAGACGGCATCCTTCAAGATCCCACCAAAGGACTCTATGCAGGACTCGTCAACTGCAATACCTTCACCTGAAGATCAGATCGACATGGACACGCCCTTCCAACAGGCCCGCATGGCCCTCGCCACCGTGCTCGAACAGTTGCCTTACGGTTGCTCCCTCGCGCAGGAATGTAAAACCCTGAGCGATCATCTACGCAAGCACGAATGCCTCACCGACGCTGACATCCGTTCCTAACCTCTTGAGCAGGCATCTCCGAGGCCTGCTTCGCAGGCAGGGGATTCACTCCGCATATCTCATCACCGTCTCACGGCATTTGGCTCTCATTGAAAAGGAGTTCTCCATGCGATCCATCCCGTCACACCGACCACGCTTCCTGGCACCCGTCCTCCTCGGAAGTCTCTTCGCCTGGGTCCTTCCACAGATCGCGACCGCCGCTCTCCCTACCTCCACCAATCATTGGGATCGGTGTGTCACCCGTCACGCTCAGGAATTGCAGATTGATCCGGCCCTCCTCCATGCCATCATTTGGACCGAGAGCAAAAATCAACCGCTCGCCATAGCCTGGACTGATCGATGGGGCAAACGGCACAGTGTCTTCCCTAAGACGACTGAGGATGCCCGCGCCCTCATGACACAGCTCCAACGATCACAACAAACATTCGATCTCGGTTTGGCGCAGGTTAACTCGAAAAATATCGCCCGTCTGGCCAAACCGCTCGACGTTCAACCGACTGACCTCTTGCAGCCCTGTACGAATCTCAAGGTGGCCAGTTACGTTCTTCGGGAGCAGCTCGATCGCCACGGCTACACTTGGAGGGCCATCGCTGGATACAACGGATCACTCCCCTACATCAACCTGGTCTGGCAGAATCTCTGTCAACGACATACCACCACCCTCTGTCACACGGATGGACTCGCTCTTCGCTCGAATCGCATCCCGGCACCCACCGACTCGATCAGAGCCACCACACTCCCGATTGCAGATGGACCAATCGTGACCACGCTCATCAATGCGCCGGCGTCATTGCCGCCTGTCATCCAAGAAACTCCCGTTCACGTTTCATTCTCCGCACCGGTTCGCACAATACCGCCCAATACGGATCCTCCTGATAACACCACCACGTGGCTCGATCGCATCCCAACCGCTTCGCGCATCCTGACGATCAGCGTTCGTCTCCTGGCGCCGTTTAGTCTCTTGATCGGCACGATTATCCTGTTCTGCTATGGCATCCGGATCATCTTCTGGGCCTTGGGCCTGGTGCGCGAAAGTCTGATCGCCCTCCTTCGAGGACACCGAACAACCTTTCCACATCCCTTGCAGCGCCCCCTCACGTCCTAATCCGGAGGCCGGCTACGCCGGCAGTCGTCCCACGTCATGACACGCCACCTTCACCAGACAGGGAGAACCAGTCATGGCACACACGACTCTCCAACTCACGACACCGCTCAGCGTGGCGATTGCCTTCATGGGCAGTGCCATGACCGCTCGTATGACCGGCCAACTCGGTCGGTACTCTGCTCATCGACAAACCCTCACACTCACTCATCAGAAGACCGGCGCCA
>WBZQ01000202.1_pt1 | contig 54587 bp, 58 predicted proteins | sample 5204251 | NCBI WGS metagenome assembly WBZQ01 (sample SAMN12412402, study PRJNA552823) | activated sludge metagenome | isolation source: activated sludge from nitrification reactor of wastewater treatment plant... | place: USA: Virginia | collected 2017-09
TGGTCCACCTGGACGCGCATGATCGCCGTCTCGCTCGTCTCGTCAAGTCCCATCTCCCGCCTCCTTCTGGTAGAGGGTGGGGAGAATTCAATGACCACACCTGGGGATTATTGGATGACCGCTGACAGCCCGCTTCCGCCAAGATCGTGAGAGCGAGAATTGGCCCGACCCCGGGCAGTGTGCGGAGCCGCTGATAGTCAGGATGGGTGCACAGTGCCTGATCCGCCTGCTGTTCGATTGCCGCCCGGGTGGCACAGAGCTGTTGATGCTCGGCCAGAATCACGCGGAACATCTGGATCGCCTCAGACGCCTCCGACACCGGGAGACCCACACTCTGGCTCGCCGTGACATAGAGGTCGTGGAGGAACCCGTGTTTATTGACCTTCCGTCCGACGATGGTCCAGGCTTCCTGCTCAAAGGCATCACGGGAGTAACGGGTGATGGCGGCCGGACAGGGAAAGCGGTGGAGCAGCCGTGTGAACCACTGCGCGCGTGAATTGGTGTAGTAGCGGTCGGCCTCCGGAAAATACAGCGGAAGATAGTGGGTCATGATGCTGTGCTGCACGCGGACTTTGCGCAAGGAGACCTGATAATGCGTCTGCGCGAACTCTTGGAGATCATTCACGGCATAGACCAGCGGATCGTGATAGCATTGGGTGACGCCGGTCTTGAGCAAGTGGAGCAAGACCTGCGTATCCTTGGGATCGTTCTTATCCCAGGAGTTATAGAGGGCATCGCGTATCCGGGCCACAGCCAGCGAGGAAATCAGGCGCAGTTCAAATCCGCACTGATGGAGAAAATAGGCGAGTGGTCGATGATAGGTGCCGGTGGCTTCAAATCCGATACGGACCGGTGCTTGAAAAGCCTGCAGGCGCTGTCGCAGTAGGTCGTAATCCCGCTGACAGTTTACCATGCGCCACCGCTGACGGTCTCCAGTCGGGGGCTCAATCAGCACCTCATGGAGTTGCTTCGCTACGTCGATGGCCACGAAGAGGACTCCTGTCGAGGACTCGGCATTGGGGGTCATAGGCGGTCCCTCCTGCTAGAGTGAGTGGGTACCTGCATTCTAGAGGAGAGACGCACTGCTTATGGCTCTGCTTCCGCATATACTACGGGCCTGAATTCTCCGGGACGGCCTTGGATGCCTGGGCCGCCCAGCATGGTGTGCACCTGCATTTCATTCAGCCGGGAAAGCCGGTGCGAATGCGTTTATCGAGAGCTTCAACGGCAAGTTTCGCGATGAATGTCTCAACGAACATTGGTTTGTGACGCTGCAGGAAGCGCAATTGGTCATTGAAGCGTGGCGCCGGGAATACAACGAGGAGCGGACGCACAGTGGAATTGGGGATCTGACACCCCAGGAGTTTATTCACAATTATCAAACCAGGACCCATCTGGCACAGGAGTCAACTACCTTGGCCGTGGTGTAATAACCGGGGGAAGGTCACCCCCCGTCTTGAGTAGCACAATGATTTAGAGTCCAATCCCTTCACGAAAGGAGATTGGGCATGAAGAAGCGGTTTTCAGAGGTCCAGATTCTTGGGTTTTTGCAGGCGGCGGAGGCCGGGGTTGCGGTCACAGATCTGTGTCGGCGCCATGGATTCTCCGAAGCCAGCTACTACCTCTGGCGGCGCAAGTTCGGCGGTATGACCGTGCCAGACGCCAAGCGGCTGAAGGCCCTGGAGCAGGAGAATGCCCGCCTGAAGAAGTTACTGGCGGAGACGCTGCTGGAGCAGGCGGTGACCCAAGAGGTGCTCCGAAAAAAGTGGTAAGCGCACCGGCTCGTCGGGAGGTGGTGCGTTGGATGTGTGACCGAGGCCTAACCGAGCGGTGTGCCTTGAAAGTGATGGGGATGAGTGCCAGCAGCTTGCGGTACCGACCCGCACCGGACCGGAATGCCGAACTGCGGACCGCCATGACCACACTGGCTGCTCGCCATCCGCGGTACGGGGCCGGCATGCTGTATCTCAAGTTGCGGCAGCAGGGGCACATGGTCAATCACAAACGGGTAGACCGCCTCTATACAGAGGCCCAGTTGCAGCTACGGCGCCGTACCCGCAAGAAGGTGCCAGTGGGGGCGCGTCAGCCGCTGGTACGGCCTGACGCGGCGAACGCAGTCTGGTCCATGGATTTCGTGTTCGACCGCAGTGCGGAAGGCCGAGTCATCAAGTGTTTGACGATCGTGGATGATGCGACGCATGAGTCGATCGCCATTGTGCCGGCACGCACCCTCAGCGGGACGCATGTGACGCGGACCCTGGATCAGTTGGCGACGACTCGCGGGATCCCGCAGGTGATTCGGACTGACAATGGGAAGGAATTCTGTGGTCGAGCCATGCTGACCTGGGCGCATACGCACACGGTGACGCTGCGGCTGATTGAACCCGGCAAGCCCAACCAGAATGCCTACATTGAGTCATTTAATGGACGCTTCCGTGATGAGTGCTTGAACGAGCACTGGTTTCTGAATCTCGCCCATGCCCAAGTCATCATTGAAGCGTGGCGGCGTGAGTACAACGAGGAACGACCGAAGAAAGCGCTGGGTGGGCTGACGCCTGCCGCCTATGCGCAGCAATTGGCCAGCAAATCAGCTACAGTAGTCCCCGGACTCTAAACGTGGCTGCTACTCAACATGGGGGGACGTCGGAACCACAAGCACCCCTCACTATGGGAGCTGGCGTTCGCCAACGAGACGCTGCGCACCATCTCACCCGGCCGATTGATCCCATTCGCCAACAGTCGGTAGACCGTCAGCGACCATTTACACCCGTAGATCGTTTCGACCATTCTGGCGCTCCGCTCCGGAGCCGATTGTCGAGATTTTTTTTCGCGCGTGGGATCTTCAAGATGGACCGATTCGTACCTACCACACCGGATTGTGCCTGCTGTCGGCATGCCGCGAATCTTCGTAGACTGCGTCGGTTTGTTCCGCCTTTCTACCATAACCCACGAAGGAGGTCATCCGATGCAACCAGTCCATCAGCGCATCGCATTGATTGTCGGGGGGTCCAGCGGTATTGGTCTTGCCACGGCGAAGTTGTTGCTCGAGCGAACGATTCCAACCGTGATTGTAGGCAACCGATCGCGCAAACTCGACCAGGTGCAAAGCGAACTGGCCTCGTTCGGTTCCGTGGAGTCTTTTCAAGCCAACTTGTATGAGCCACAGGATGTACAGAGCGTGATCGACTTTTCCGGAGAGCACGCCCGCCACATCAAGTATTTGGTGAACGCCGCGGGCCATTTCAAGCCGACGCCGTTTTTCGATCATACAGGCGACGATTACGATACCTATCTGGATCTGAACCGGGCTCTCTTTTTCATTTCGCAAGCCGTCGCCAAGAACATGGCAGCCAACGGCGGAGGGTCGATCGTGCATATCGGGTCGATGTGGGCGCAACAGGCCATCAAAGCGACCCCTTCGTCGGCCTATTCGATGGCGAAGGCCGGCTTGCACGCGCTCACGCAGCACATGGCAATGGAGCTGGCCGCCCACAAGATTCGTGTCAACGCGGTGTCGCCGGCTGTGGTCAAGACGCCGATTTACGAGGCCTTCATCGACCCACCCCACATCGACGCCACACTAGCCTCCTTCGACAGCTTTCACCCGATCGGCCGGATCGGTACGGCAGAGGATGTCGCTCGAACCATCACCTTCCTATTGAGCGACGACGCGCAATGGGTGACCGGCGCAGTCTGGGACGTGGACGGCGGCGTGATGGCCGGACGGAATTAGCGCCCCCCGCAGATCGGCGGAAGCAGAGGGGGCCCATGCCGGTGGAAGCACAGGCCCTCTCGCCTAATCTCCACGCAGCGTGGTGTCCCCTCTCAGCCGACAGGCGCAGTCGGCGCTTTCCACGCCTGCGGGGCAAACTGCAGATCAAGCGGCGTGTGAGCGATGTGATTCACGTAATTGCTCAAGGTCTTGAGCGTGACGATCGTCAATACATCCAAGACATACCGCTGGGTATAGCCGGCCTCCGCGGCCTGCTCCAGCTCATCCTCCGGGACCCAGCCGCGATGACGGAGGACGGACAGGACTAGTGTGCGGAGCGCCTCGAGCTTCTTGTCGGACAGGGGTCGTTGATCCCGTAACGCGGCGAGCACATCTTCCGGCATGCGGACCATTTTCGCGACCGTGGAATGGGCTCCCACGCAATACGCACAGTCGTTTGCGGCGCTGACCGTCAACGTCACCACCTGCTGCTCCACGGCTGAGAGTGCACTGTGCTCCAACGCCGCAGCGATCGCGGCGTACGCCTGGACGGCCGCAGGGGACTCCGCTAACACGCCGATGAGGTTTGGCACAAACCCGTACTTCTTCTCCATCGCCTCCATGGTGGCACGGGAGGCTTCTGGAGCGGACTCCTTTGAATGCACCTGATACATCCTGCTTCTCCTTTCGGTGTTCACTCTGACTGGTATGCAGATCCCCCTCGCTACCGGATCAAGCCAAAGTACTTCCACTCGCCGACCGTGCCCATAAACGAAGACCGTAGGGAGTCCGGCAGCGCGGCACCGGCGGCCGCGTACTGTTCTCGGCTGGCCCAGACTGAGGAGTCCACTTGGATCTTCGGATCCTTGAGGTCTTTCCGGCTGGCCACGGAAACAAAGCCTGGCTGTTTCTTTAAGAACGTGAACATCGCCGATCTGGCCTCTTCGAACTGCCGTTCCATCCCCGGCTTCACGGCATACGCCATGACCTCTACAACCTCACCTTCACGCGCCGGTGCCGCATGCCCCACTCCGGGTTGTGTGGCACACGCCGTCAGCATCCCCAGGCACAGCAGCATCCCCGCATTCAACATGGCACGACGAGACATTGACATAACTCCTCCTTGTGAGATGAACAGTTATTGGTGCACGAACGTTGAAGACTGGACCGATGGCCACTGGGCCTCGGCCTCACGAATGAACACGTCCTTTCCACGCGTCCATTTGGTTTGAATGCCCCGGTCATAATTCAGATACAACTTCCCATCGACAATCTCCCACACATCGCCATCACTCTTGGCTTTAGTCCCTTCGGCAATACCATAGGCACAAAAGCCGCCGAACTGGGGTGCGAAGCGTTCAGGGGTTGTTGTGAAGCGATCCCGGTGCGATGGGCTCGCGAACCAAAAGATGGAGCCTTTGTACGAGTATGCGAGCGTGTCGTTTCCTTTGACGGCCTTGTGGTCTTCGAAATAGGCCACGGGATCGTACCCATCGATAGCCACCCCATGCTTTTCATAGAATTCCCCCGCCCGGACCTGACCAGCCATCACGAATGAACAGGTGAGTCCGACCGCAGCCCAGGTTACTACCGTGTGAGGTGACATGCCTTCACCCTCCCTACAGGCCGCGCGCCGTCTTTGAGCGCCCGGCCCAGCAGAAACCCCAACAGCGAAACGGGAGCCGCCCGGGGCAGCAACCGGTTTTCCCAAGCCATCATTTTGTTCATGATCCCTGAGACGACGGTCGCCTTCTTCCCTAACGCCCGCAGCCCTACGCGGGCCACTTGCTCAGGCATCTGCGGAATCATGGGCAACTTCGAGAAATCAACCGGCATATTCGCGGTCATCTCGGTGGTCGTCAGCCCGGGCGAGAGGACCAGCACATCGACGCCGAACGGTTTCAATTCAACGTGAAGCGCCTCCCCCAGACTCAGGAGGTAGGCCTTGGTGGCGGCGTAATGGGCCACATACGGGACGCCTTGATAGGCAAAGAGACTGGAGACAAACATGATCCCGCCACGCCCCCGACCAGCCATCTGCCGTCCATACAGATGGGCCAAATGCATCGGGGCCACGGCATTAAGCTGGGCCAATTGCAGATGGGCTTGTTCATCGCCCTGAACAAAGGCGCCGGTCATTTCCGCACCCGCATTCAAAATGGCGAGCCCGATCTCAAGGTCTTCAGTTGCCGTGGTGATGGTTCTGATTGCGTCAGGTTCACGCAAATCCGCCTGAACCGTTCGAACCTTGACTTGATACTGTTTTTTGAGTTCACTGGACAGCTCGTCCAGTCTCGACTGACGTCGCGCCACAGCAACGATATGAAGCCCGTGCTCCGCCACCTGCCGTGCCAACTCGCGCCCGATGCCCGAACTGGCCCCGGTGATGAGTGCCCATGGGCCATATTTGCTGAGATTGGTCGTCTTCATGGATGTCCGGTTTCCCTTGGTAATGAGCGTGCGAAACTCTTCTGCCTCATCTGAACTGTTCAACTTCTATTTCAACTGGAGTCCATGGGCAGCCGCATACGTACAGACCGCTCCAGCCTATTCACGATCACAATAACCCCATATATGGACCGACCAGTCCTGAATGCGGCAAAAAAATTCATCGCACGGCCTTCATGATCAACGGCACCATCGCACCCGCACTCCGTAAATCGAGACCGGATTTGATCAGGGTCCGCAACCCGGTCATCGCACTCACCAGATAACGGGCCAAGGCAGTGCGGTCAGCGCTTGCCGCCACATCACCTTCCTGCTGGGCCCGCTTGACCGCCGCTGTGAAAATGGCTTCGAGCCGCTGCAGACCCTGGGCAATCGGTTTGGCAAAAACAGGGTCCCGCTGCCCGAATTCGTTGGCGGAATTCGCCACCAGGCATCCTTTCGCGCCAGCCGGCTCCTGCGCCGTACTGGCCACCCACTCAAAGACACTGCGGATAAATTGCAGGCCGGAGGGTGCGTGGTTCAACTGCACGGTCAGTTCCCGGGCAAACCGATCTTGATACCGGAGTAAACATTTCTGAAACAATTCCTGTTTGCCGCCAAACGTCTGATAGAGACTGCTCTTCGACAGGTGCATCGCGGCGAGAAGGTCCGCCAACGAGGTCGCTTCATACCCCTTGCACCAAAACACCTCCATCGCCGCATCCAGTGCGTGCTCAGGATTAAACTCCAGCGGGCGTCCAAGAGTCATGGTCATCAGTATATGGACCGATCGGTTCATATGTCAATGCCACTCGCTGAATGCGCGTGAACCCTTGAGCCCTATGTGCAAATTCAGAAGGTAGGCGAGCACGGAAGCCGAAGGCCCATGCGCTTGCACATTGCGAAATCCTGCTGAGTCGGCGTTTCATTTTGCCACAAGAACAGCAGTCTGAAAATCGATCTGCGAAGATCCCGCCACATCACGTTATGGACCGCAGACTTTCGCGCTCCCAGGAATCCTTGGAATATCCTGCTCCACCTTTCGGAATCCGCACGACTGCTGTTCGAGAGAACGGCGCTGTGTAATTGTGAGAGAGGTTCTGGTTTCCCGTGGTCTCATCTATTCCACGAACAGATGAGACGGTCCAGAAGATCTCTGACTCCCCTCGCTCTCGAGGAGGGTCCATACATACGACTGCGCCTTAATCCTAAACGCAGCCCCCCTCCCCGCCAAGAAACGCCGCGGCCTTCGAGCGACAAACTTGGCGCGCTCTGAGGGTCACGGGACACTCATGCATCCACATCGCACCCTCCCCGTACGAAGAACAGCCCGCGGTGGATATCTCCGATGCTGACCATGCCGACCAGCTTTCCATGATCCGCGACCGGAAGCCGGCGGAAGTTCTTCAATCCCATGTACGAAGCCGCTTCGAGAATAGGTGTCTCCGGTGAGACGGTCAGTGGGTTCCGCACCATGATCTCCTCGGCGCTCTTTCCCAAGACCTCGGGATAGTTCTGTTCCATTTCCAGAAAATCCCGACTGTGCACACTGTCGTGGATGTACTCTCCATAGTTGGGATACATCGGCAACATCACGTCGCGCAGCGTCACGATCCCGAGCAACTCGCGACTGGCGTTCACGATCGGAATGGCCCCGCAATGTCGGCTCAACATTTTCACGACGACGTCCCGCACAGTGTCCATCGGTTGACCCGTCACGACTCCGGTGGACATCACATCATGGATTCGCATGGGAGCGTCCTTTCGTTTCGGTCATGTGGCTGGGAGGCGTGGCTTCACGTGCAGTGACCGCGCCACCCGCATGGGGGACCTTGGCAGGCACAGACCGATGAGCTAGGTGGTACTGTGCCTGGCAATGCCTGCAGCGCACAAACCAGAGGCAACCATCAGGATAGTAATCTGTGAAAGCTAGAACTTAATCTGACAGCCCGGTAGAGTCCTCGCCTTCACGGAAGGAGTGAGGACCATGACGACGGAACAGAAGATCATCAAGACCAAGGTGGGCGTGTTGGAATTGGCGAAACACCTGGGCAATGTCTCCAAGGCCTGCCAGGTGATGGGTTATAGCCGCGATAGTTTCTACCGCTTCAAAGAACTCTACGAGATTGGGGGAGAGGCCGCGCTGCAAGAAATCTCCCGTCAGAAACCCTTGCTGAAGAATCGGGTCTCTCCCGATGTGGAGCAGGCCATCGTGCAAATAGCGATTGAGCAACCCGCCTGGGGCCAACTCCGCGTGGCAAACGAACTCCGCAAACGAGCCCTGACGATCTCCCCGGCGGGCGTCCGGTGCATCTGGCTCCGGCATGATCTGGAGACCATGCGGAAGCGGCTCAAGGCCTTGGAGGCCAAGGTTGCTCAAGAGGGCCTCGTCTTAACGGAGGCGCAGGTCGTTGCGCTGGAGAAGGCCACGGCAGACAAAGAAGCCCATGGCGAATTCGAGAGCGAATGTCCGGGCTACGGCGGTGCCCAGGACACGTTCTATGTCGGGACCTTGAAGGGCGTCGGCCGGATCTATCAACAGACGTTCATCGACACCTACAGCAAGGTGGGGTTCGCGAAACTCTATAACCGGAAGACCCCGATCACCGCCGCGGACTTGCTCAATGATCGGGTGTTGCCCGTCTTCGAGCAGCACGAGATTCCGCTGAACCGGATCCTCACCGACCGTGGCACGGAATACTGTGGTACGCCAGAGCGGCATGAGTATGAACTGTACCTGGCCGTGGAGAACATCGATCACACCCGCACGAAGACCCGGCATCCCCAGACCAATGGGATCTGTGAACGGTTCCACAAGACGATGCTGAACGAATTGTACCGGGTGGCGTTCCGGAAGAAGATCTATCAGACGCTGGGCGAGCTGCAGGTCGACTTGGATCACTGGTTGCAGGAGTACAACGAACAGCGATCCCACCAGGGACGCAGAGGTGGCTCCGGTTGGTTGGACAGCCTAGGCCATTCCTTAAGTGGTGCCTGGCGGGTTGCTGATTACGCGGCCGTGAGCCGTGCCGTCAGATTATCAGAGTACACCTGGTCAGGCGTCTTCCCGTCAAGCGCCTGATGCGGTCTGGTCTGGTTGTAGAACGTCAGGTAGCGCTCCAGGCTCTGGTGCGCGGCACTGACGGTCTCGTACGCGTGCACATAGACCTCCTCGTATTTGATGCTTCTCCAGAGGCGTTCCACGAATACGTTGTCGCGCCAGCAACCTGTCCCGTCCATGCTGATCTGGATGCCGTGGTGCGTCAGGAGCCCCGTGAACTCCTGGCTAGTAAATGGGCACCCTTGATCGGTATTGAAGATCTCAGGTGGACCATAGCGGCCCACGGCGTCCTGCACCGCATCGAGACAGAAATCGGTCGTCAGCGTGTTGGACAGCCGCCACGCCAACACCCGGCGACTGGCCCAGTCGAGCACCGCAAACAAGTACACAAAGCCCCGCGCCATCGGGATATAGGTAATATCGGCGGCCCAGACATGATTGGGCCGCAAGATCGTGAGGTCGCGCAAGAGATAGGGGTAAACCTGATGGGCCGGATGCCGTCGGCTGAGAGCCGGCTTCCGATACAGGGCCTCCAGGCCCATGCGGCGCATCAGGGTGGCCACATGTCGCCTGCCAACGGCCTGGCCCTCTTGCCGCAAGAGATCGCGCAGCATGCGGGCGCCCGCAAACGGATAGTGCAGATGCAGTTCGTCAATCCGCCGCATCAGCGCGAGTCCCGTCTCTGATACCGGCGTCGGGTGGTAGTACGCGGTCGAGCGGGCCAGCTTCAGCAGCTGGCATTGCCGCCGGACCGGGAGTAGATGGGGGCGATCGATCATGGCTTTGCGCTCCGTAAGCCCGCCTTGGTGAGCGCCCCGGCTAAAAAATCATTCTCCAGGGCCAGTTGGCCAATTTGGGCGTGGAGGGTCTTGAGATCCGGCGTGTCGGCCGTCGGCGTGGTCCCACCAAAGACATCAGCGGCCCGCGCCAGCAATTGTTGTTTCCATTCGGTGATTTGCGTGGGATGGACCCGGAACTGCTCGGCCAATTCCGCCAGCGTCTTGTCGCCTTTGACTGCCGCCAAGGCCACTTGGGCCTTAACCGTCGCTCCGTGATTCCGTCGTGTGCTCTTCATCGCCTCGCTCCTCTGGTTCGCCACCACCTGGTGGCTTCGGTGAAGCCAGGCTACCACTTACCACACTGTCCGAATTTCCGGAGCCACCTCTATGCACTCAGCCGTCCAGCACGGTTATTCTTACCCGTTACGCTCGGCTGTTGGGAAAATGATCGCGAAGCTCGATGTTCGACACCAACGGACCCCTGGCGGCAGGATCACGTACGGACTCAAGAAAACCTGACAGAGGGCCGATATGAGCGGAGAGAGAACAAGAAGAAGGAGAAAGGTATGCTCACTGTGGAAGCTTCACCGGACGGCACAACACTGACGTTCAAGCCGGTCGGACGTTTCGATGGCAAGATTTACCAGGAGTTCCAGGACGCCTATCAACGGAGCGCTGAACCCACCAGCCACTATATGGTGGATTTTGGTCGAATTGATTACATCGACAGTTCCGGCCTCGGCATGTTGCTCAAGCTGCGTGAGCGCGCAGGCGGGAGCAAGACGAGAGTACACCTAGCGAACTGTTCGTCGGAGATCAAGAAAATTCTCAGGATCGCCAACTTTCACTCGTTGTTCACCGTCGCATGAAAATACTGGTCGCTGACGACACCATAGTCAACCGCCGCATTCTGGAGGCCCTGCTGGGCAAGGACGGCCATACCGTGGTCCTGGCCGAAGACGGCAAACAAGCCGTTGCGCTCTTCGAGCAGGAGCAGCCGGATCTCGTGATCATGGACCTCATGATGCCGGAGATGGACGGCTACCAGGCGACCAAGCTGATTAAACAACAGACCGGATCCCGCTTCGTGCCTGTGATATTTTTGACCGCCGTCACCAACGAAGACGTCTTGGCCAAATGCATCGCCCATGGCGGAGACGATTTTCTCACCAAGCCGTACAATCACACCATTCTCCGCGCCAAGATCGCCGCCTGGGAACGCATCCAGAATCTTCACGCCACGGTAACGGCGCAAAAGGATGAACTGGAAGGTCACCACGCACGGTTTCTTCATGAGCAGGACGTGGCCAGCACCATCAGGAACAATGTCCTGGGGGGCGGTTGCCTGGACCAGATCGGCATCAACTACCATCTGGCTCCTGCCGCGACTCTCAGCGGCGACTTGATTCTGGCGGCGACGCACCCGACAGGCGTACTCCACCTCATGATCGGCGACTTTACCGGGCACGGACTCTCGGCGGCTATTGGAGCGCTACCTGTCGCTGATATCTTCTATCGTATGACCGAGCGAGGATTCACGCTCCGCGATATCCTGATCGAACTCAATCGGAAGCTAAAACGAACCCTGCCGACCGGATTGTTCTGCGCCGCCAGTCTGGTCGAGCTCGATGCCCGACGCGGGAGTGCCGCCATCTGGAACGGCGGATTACCCGATGTCCTGGTCTTCAACTCCGGCGCGGGATGCCGTCTCCAAGTCCCATCCCAGCATCCACCGCTGGGCGTGCTGGATGAGGCAGATCTCCACACCGGGATGCAGGAAGTCTCGCTTGAACCGGGGGATCGCCTATATCTCTACTCCGATGGCGTCATTGAAGCCTGTAATCCCACCGGCAACCAGTTTGGTGAGTCCCGCCTCATCGAGGGCCTCACTAATAACCGGGAACCTGACCGGCTGTTCGATGAGATTCTCGCCAGCCTCACATCGTTCACCGCCGGAACCGTTCAACAAGACGACGTCACGTTGGTGGAACTCCCCTGCGACCTCATCACGGCTCGCTTGCTGGCCCCTGAGACGACCGCCCCTCCACAACCTCCATGGCCACTGGAGTGGCGGATGGAGCTGAGCCTTTCCCCGGACGCGGTTCGCGCCGTCGATCCAGTGCCCGAGCTGCTGCAGATACTGAATCAAGTGCCGGGATTGCCCCAACACAAAGAGCGCCTGTTCACAATCCTGGCCGAGTTGATGACGAATGCCATCGACCATGGCCTGTTGGGTTTGGACTCATCCTTGAAACACTCGCCGGAAGGATTCGATGCCTACTACCGGGAGCGCGACGCGCGCCTCGCCGAGTTGCGCGACGGGCAGGTCAGAATTGCCTTAACCCATGTGCCGTTGCATAGAGGAAGCCAGCTGACGATCCGCATTGAAGACAGTGGACCTGGATTCGATTTTACACGGCCGAATACGGATTTGGCGATGAACGACACAGGTGCGGGACGCGGGATTGCGCTCATCAGCTCCCTGTGCCAGAAAATCAACTTCCATGGCAAGGGCAATTGCGTGGAAGTGGTGTACGCCTTGGAGCCGGCGGCGTGAAGCGGGGTCCGTCTGGCAAGCGGCCAGGGGAATCGGTTAGGGGGAGACTCCTTCTCCAGCCTCTATAGGGGCTAGTGGCCTATACGCGACCACTAGCCACTGCTACAGTTTGATGGGAACCCAGCCGATAAGAATGTAGGAACTCTCTCACATTCACCAGGAGGTCACGCATGGAATCCCGTTTTCACCGCTTTCTGAGAGAAGAGGACGGCGCCACGGCAATCGAGTACGCACTGTTGGCATCTGGCATCGCGGCTGTCATCGCAACAGCAACATTCCTCCTCGGCGGCCGGATCAATACCGTCTTCAACCGGATCGCCGGATTGATACGATAATGAACGGCGTATCGGTTGGACTTTTGCCACCTGGCCCATCGATCTGGACATGCGTTCTATTCACCGTGCTGGCCCTGGGGGCGGCGAGCGACCTCCGTTGCGCGAAGATTCCGAACTGGCTCACGTATTCGGCCATGGGCGGCGGGCTTCTGTTCCACACGACCCAGGAGGGACTATCCGGTCTCAGCCAGAGCGTCGGGGGCCTCCTCATAGGAATCGCGCTGTTCCTGGCGTTCTATCTGCTCGGCGGGATGGGCGCAGGTGATGTGAAATTCATGGGCGCAGTCGGCAGCATGGTAGGCCTGTCTGGAATCCTCCCTGCCGCCGGTGTCACCACACTCCTCGGCGGCGCCTATGCGGTGGCGACGGCAATCCGCCATTGGGGAATCGGCACGGGCGCGTGGCGCATCCTGTCGCCGTTTCTGGCGTGGGCGCTCACGGGCCGGCTCGCCCTCGCGCCTCCTGACACTCAACCGAAGCTACGATACGGCGTCGTCATCGCTGCCGGAACAGTCGTGGCACAGTGGTGGACCGGACACCTCTAACCTCTTCCACCGCTCGTCTCTCACCACCCTCATAGCCCCGTACTACGAGTGTCAAGTTCTTGCAGATTCAGCCGATACGTAACCGTTGCATGTCGTTCTCTACAGTCTATTGAGACAATACGGAGTAGCGGGATCATCGAGACAGCCGTTACCCCCATTTTGAAAGGCACACTCACTCATGACACCTCAACGACGAGCGCTGATCGTCGTGGCGCTGGGAGGCCTCATCGGACTGGCCACCAGTCTCTGGGCCTATCAATGGCTGCAGGACGTCACGGAGCAGACGCGTCTTGACATGGAAGCGAAGAGCCGAACAATCCCCATTGCTGTGGCTGCCGCCGATTTAGCCTGGGGCGCGGTCCTGGCCGATGACGCGGTGCGCATGGTTCCTTTTCCGGCCGATACGGTACCCGAGGGCCATTTTGCCTCTGCAGAAACACTGAAGGGCCGGGTCGTCATCATGGATGTGAAGCAACATGAGCCGATCCTCGAATCGAAGCTCGCCCCGGCGACCGTCACGTCGGGTGGCGTCGCGGCCGTCACGCATCCGGAGAAACGCGCCGTCGCCGTCAAAGTGGATGATGTCGTCGCGGTGGGCGGGTTCATCAAACCCGGCGACCGCGTAGATGTCCTCACGACCGTGCGTCGGCCAGGCAAGACCGACGACCCGGTCACGAAGGTCGTCCTGGAGAACGTCCGGGTGCTGGCCATGGGGCAAGACACCGAGCGCGCGGCGCAGACCGACAAGGCCGCGAAGAATCAGGAGACCAAGCTGTCCGTTCCCTCGGTCATGACGCTGGAGGTCGCGCCCGACGAGGCCGAAAAACTCGCGCTCGCGTCGACCGAAGGCAAGGTGCAGTTGGCGCTGCGCAACCCTCAGAGCGTGACCGCAGTTGCCACAACGGGCGCCACGATCTCGTCCCTGCTGGCGTCGTTCGGTGGAGAAGCCGGGCTGCGCAAGGAACCATCGCCGACTCCATCGAACCGAACCCAGGCACGGGCGACCCCCCGACCTACCCGCGTTCCTGTGCCGCCCCGGCCAGCCGGCAGTCCTACGGATGAATCAGGAAGAAACCTGCCCCCTATCACGGCCGCACCAACGGCAGAACCGATGCACGTGCCGGTCATCGCCGTACCCGTTCCGGTGGAGTCGCCGATCACACTAGAGCATTCGCCCTCTGCGTCGTCGGTACTGGCGGATAGTCTGCGGTTCACTGACTCCCGGCCCCCCATTGAACCGTCACCCTCGTCGCCCCCCTCACCTCCCGCAGCCAAGGGACTGCCGCCGGTTTCTGTCGAGCTCATCAAGGGTATGACGCGGACCAATGTCGCGTTTGAACCGGCCGGAGCGGGCGCGACACACGCGGTGTCGAACGGAGCACCCAAATGACCGCCTGGGGAGAGACCTATAAATGGACCCTACGTGGTATCGGCTCGGGGCTGTTCGCCCTGTTCCTGGTAACAGTCGCCCAGGCTCACGAAGTCGCCTCCCCGGATATCCAGACTCGCGTCCCCCGATCATTGTCCCTGATCACCGGTAAATCGCTGGTGTTAGATAGCCCGATCCCATTTTCCCGCGCCTCCATTGCGAACCCCGACATTGCCGACACCCTCGTGCTCTCTCCGAAGCAGCTGTATGTGATCGGAAAAGCCGCCGGCACAACCAATCTGACGTTATGGGATGCCGAAGGGAGCGTGTACGCCCTCTACGACCTCGCCGTGTCGCCGGACCTCACGCGCCTGAAGGAACACCTGCATCAGCTGTTTCCGGACGAAAATGATCTTCAGGTCATGGCCGCTCACGACCGCCTGACATTGACGGGCACCGTGAGCAGCGCGACCCATGTGTCCGAGGCCGTGGACGTGGCCGAGACCTATGCGCGGCAGAAAGTGATCAATCTGCTGCGCGTCGGCGGGCTCCACCAGGTCATGCTGGAAGTGCGGGTCGCCGAGATGGAGCGCACGCTCCTGAGGCGGCTGGGCGTGAACCTGGCCGCGGCGAGCGGCGGCCAGTCGTTCGGCGTGTCGTCGCTGAAGAATTTGGCCACGGTGCTGCCGCCGACCGATCCGTCCGCCGCGCTCGTGGCGGGCCCGGTCGGCCTGGGCGTGAGTCAGGCCGTCAACGCACTGCTTCGCTTTCAGACCGGCTCGACAAGCTGGACCGGCTTCATCGACGCGCTGAAAGAGGAGAATCTCGTCAAAGTGCTGGCCGAACCAACCCTCGTGGCGCTCAGCGGGCAGGAAGCCCATTTTCTGGCGGGCGGGGAATTTCCCATCCCGGTTCCTCAGGCATTCGGCGTCACAACGATCCAATTCAAGAAATTCGGTATTCAACTGAACTTCAATCCGGTCGTGCTCAGCCCGACCCGCATCAGCGTCACGGTGGCGCCTGAAGTCTCCGACCTGGATTTTGCCAACGGACTGTCGCTGCAGGGGTTCGTGGTGCCGGCCATCACCACCAGGCGGGCCTCCACGGTCGTCGAGTTGGAAGACGGACAGAGTTTTGCCGTTGCGGGGCTGCTTCGAGATACCGTGCGGGAAACCGTGTCCAAATTTCCCGTCCTAGGAGACATCCCGATTCTCGGCGCCTTATTCCGTAGTTCGTCGTTCCAAAAAAATGAAACGGAACTCGTCATCATCGTGACCCCACACCTCGTGACGCCGGTTACGGAGGCCGAGTTGCCACTTCCCACCGGGCAGTATCTGGAGCCGGACGACGTCGATTTCTACTTAATGGGACGGCTTCAGAGCAGGAAGGACAAGGTCCGCACGCCACTCCCGCCGGCGACGCAGCTCCCCTTCGAGGACAGGCTGGCAGGGCCAGTGGGGCATATGATGCCGTAGCGAGATGACACGCAGGCAAGAGGCGCAAGGCAAGGGCTCGATCTCAGGATGAACCGGATGATGGAGGCGCTCGTGAACCGAAGCACCCTGTTGCTGATCGTATCGATCGGGTTCATAACCGATCTGACGGTGGGCTGCACGAGTCCGGCGCCGCTGCGGAACGATTACGGCCGCTCGGTGGAGGCGATGAAACGTGCGCAACGGCCTGACGCCGCAAGCGCACAGGGGATCGCTCCCATGGAAGGACTAGACGGACGAGCTGCACAGGCCGTCATCCAGAATTATCTGGATACCTTCGACAAGGGGAAAACAGCCGGCCAATCCCCAGCTCTAACCCAACCTCCGGCTGGATTCACCGAGGCCATCGGAGCGTCAGGGCTACCACCCGGCGGAGCCGCGACGGGCCCATAGAAGCGTGAACGGTGAAACATGAAGCGTCTTACGAGAGGGACGGGACCTCTGACATGCGACACCTACTACTCGCCCCTCACCCCGAACCTGAAAGACGAAATCCGAACGACGAAATGCGAGCGACTCACGAGGGTGATGCGTGATCAGTGAACCGACCAGGCCCGAGGCGTGGGGCCGCGAACATGGCGCGGCGGCGGTGGAGTTCGCGCTGCTGCTCCCGCTTCTCGTGCTGTTGTTGTTCGGCATCGTGGAGTTCGGCTTGGCACTCCACCGCCACCAGGTGTTGGCGACGGCCAGCCGAGAAGGTGCGAGAGCGGGCATTCGCCAGACCGTGCCACGCCCGACAGCCGGTGACATTCAACAAGCGGCCCGGAATGTCCTGACCCAAGCCGGAGTGGCCGGCGCCTCCGGGGTCGTTGTGACCGGAGCGGGAGGCGCATCCGGAACCGATCTCATCGTCACAGTCGAAACGCCCTATCGATTTTTTGTATTGCCGAGCACCGTTCCCGGACTGCGCGGGCCGGTGATGCTCCGGTCCCGGACGGTGATGAAACATGAGTGATCGCACTGGACAGGGTCGTGGCGAGGCATTTCTTGCGTCGTGGCGTCCAACGCGTCACGACCAACGCGGCGCAGTCGCCATCGTGGTCGCGGTCAGTCTCTCGGCGCTCGTGTCGCTGGCGGCCCTCGTTCTGGATGGCGGCGCGGCCCTGGTGTCGAAGCATCAATTGCAAAACCTCGCAGATGCCGCCGCGCTGGCCGGAGCCAGGCAGTTGGGGAAACTGTACGAGAGTCAGCCGGCCGCCATCTCGCCCCCGCAACCTCTGTCGCTGGCCAATCGTGCGCGGGTCCAAGCGGTCGTCGCGGAGGTCGCCGAGAGGAATCGCGACGCGACGAAGCTGGCTGCCGTCACGCTGTCCGATGTCCGCGTGGGCCGGTGGAATGCCGCAACCAGGACTGTCGTCTCCTCCCAAAACGGTTTGGATGCCGTACTGGTACGGGCGGAGGGTTCGATGCCGACGTTCCTGGCCGGCGTGGTCGGCATTCGGCGATTGTCCGTGTCGGCCACGGCCGTGTCGGCGCTAAGTGCCCTAGCCGAGGTCCAGCCCGGCGCACTGACTCTGCCCGTCGGGCTCTCCTCGGCCTGGATGGCGCTGGGACCTATCGACGGGAGACGCCTCCAAGTGTATGCGCCCGGCGGTGGCGATCCTTGCGCTGGCTGGACCACGTTCACGGATACGCCGCCGACGATGGGGCGGTTGCAAACGATTGTTCGGAGCCTTACAGGAAACAGCTATACCAGTCCGGCGACGGTAGCGGGACAGACCAGCTTTCAGTTCGTTGCCGGGAATCCGGCAGTCATCGCTCCGGACATCATGGCACTCTACAATGCGAAGAAAAACCCGGCGACCGGCCAATGGACAACGGTGGTGCCGGTGTACCGTCAGGCCCAGTGCGCCGCCCCGTCAGGGCCTCTCCCCGTCGTGGGCTTCGCCACGGCGATCATCACGTCGGTCGCCACACCATCGGGCCCGGCATTGGACGCGGTCGTTCGGATCGGATTCGTCCAGCTTGGCCGGGGAGGCGGCACGGACTATGGAACTGAAGGGAGCCTGCCCGGATTGGTGCAGTAGTGTTCGGAGCGCAGGAGTATGCGCTTTTCTTCTGACCAGGGACAGGCGACGCAGCACGAATGACGAGTGACGGACGAATGAGGAACTTGCCATGACAGGATCATCCAACGCCACGCAGAACGAGCGTACCGGCCAGGCCGCCGAGCCGCGTGGCCGGCTTATTGCCCTGTTCGGTGCCAAAGGAGGCGTCGGCACGAGTACCGTCGCGGTGAATCTGGGGCTCTGCGCGCAGCAGCGCCGGGCGAAAGAATCCGTGGTGCTCGTGGACCTGAATCTTCAAGCAGGGAACCTCCACCTCTTGCTCGGGCTGGAACCGACGCATCGGTGGCGAGAGATCATGCGCGAAGCCTCCCGGCTGGATTCCACGCTCCTGATGAGCCTGTTGGCGAAACATGAGTCCGGCCTCCATCTGCTGGCGTCTGACTACGACGGCCTCGGGGACACCCTGTTGAACCCCGAACTGGTCTCGCGAGCCTTGCTGATCCTGCGCTCCTTGTTCGACGTGGTGGTGACGGATTGCGGACATGTGCTCCATCCGGCGACACGCAAAGTGCTTGAACAGGCCTCCGCCGTCCTGGTCGTGACCGCACTCGATATTCCTGCCATGCGGCGGACCACACGCGTTCTGGAGGTCCTGAACCCGCTCCTCGGCGGAGGCCGCAGGGCACAGGTGCTCCTCAATGGGCTTGACCGGAACGACCAGGGCTTGGTGACGGAAGCGGAGAAGGTGCTCCGTCATGGCGTAACCTGGCATATTCCGGCCGATTCCGATGAAGCGCGAACGGCTATCGAACTGGGCCGGCCGCTGTGTGCGATTTCCCAGCGAAGCGATGTGGTGCAGACCTACCGGCATCTGGCCGCGGCGCTGACCGAAGAAGAGGCATTCAGCGGCACGACTCCGTCCAACGGCGCCACTCGATGGTTGTCGAAATGTCTGCAACTTGTGATGCGTCGTTCGTGACATGTAATCCGTCTGAATCCGGAGACCAGATACGCATCACGTGAGACGAGCAACCCATGACCCGACAAAGCCGCTCACGCATCAAGGAGGTCCTGATGCAGCCACAGTGTGTTCCTCACAGCAAGCCGGCCTCGGCCGAGCGTCACGATCTCAAACACCGCATCCATGACCGGCTACTAAAGCGGCTCGACTTTTCGGCCATGGGGCTGCTCGACCCGCTGTTACTGCGGGCGCAACTGGCGATGCTGACGATGCAAGTCCTGGAAGAAGAAGGCGTGTCGTTCAGCGACCAGGACCGTGAAGAGGTCATCGCCGATGTCATGAACGAGATCCTCGGGTTGGGGCCGCTGGAGCCGCTGCTGCAAGACCCAACCGTCTCCGACATTCTCGCCAACACGTCCGAGCAGATTTACGTGGAGCGTGGCGGCAAGCTGGAACTCACCGCGCAGCGTTTCCGGGACAATACGCACCTGCGAGAGATCATCGAAAAGATCGTGTCCCGGGTCGGGCGCCGCATCGACGAATCCTCCCCGATGGTGGATGCCCGCCTGGAAGACGGCTCACGCGTCAATGCGATTATCCCGCCGCTGGCGCTGGACGGCCCGATTCTCTCCATCAGGAAATTCAGCCGGGACAAATTGCAGTTGGAGCACTTGGTGGAACGGCACGCGCTGACACCCGCCATCGGCGACACACTGCGGGCGATCGTCCGCGCCCGATTAAACGTGCTCGTTGCCGGCGGTACGGGATGCGGCAAGACGACGATGTTGAACGTGCTCTCGGGATTTATCCCGGACGACGAGCGCATCGTCACGATCGAGGATGCAGCCGAACTGCAGCTGCGCCAGGAGCATGTGGTCCGCCTTGAAACCCGGCCCGCCAACGTGGAAGGCAAAGGAGAGATCACGCAACGCGACCTGGTACGCAACAGCCTGCGCATGAGGCCGGACCGGATCATTCTGGGAGAAGTTCGCGGCGCCGAAGCGTTGGACATGCTTCAGGCCATGAACACCGGCCATGACGGGTCGCTGGCGACCATCCACGCCAACAGCGCGCGCGACGCGGTCACACGGGTCGAGACGATGGTCGCCATGGCGGGGCTGAACCTGCCGGTGCAGATGTTGCGTCATTACGTTGCCTCGGCGCTGGACGTCATCGTCCATCTGACTCGCTTCTCGGACGGCAGCCGGAAGCTCACAAGTCTTCAAGAAATCGTCGGGATGGAACAAGACGTGATCGTGCTGCAGGAAATCTTCGCGTTCGAGCGCACCGGTCTTGGAGCGGACGGGCGAGTGAAGGGTCGCTTTGGAGCGACCGGCATCCGTCCGAAATTTATGGAACAGGTCGAGACTATGGGCATAGCAATCTCGGCCGACGCGTTCGACCCAGAACGCGTCCATGAGGTATGAGGACCCGCCCGATTCGATAGGAATGAATGCATGCTTGTCGCTATTACCATCGGCCTCGCGATCTCCGCCCTGCTGATCGCCGGGGGAGGTTTCGCGGCCTACCAGGCCCGTGCGGCCTCAGACGCGGCGCCCAAAGGCGGTGAGGCTGGGGCATGGACCGGCGGCATTGCCCGCGCGCAAGATCTTAGCCCGACAGGCTGGGTCCATTCGTTACTGAACGCCCTCCCCGGTATCGAGCGGCTCGATCGCCTTCGACGCCGCGCCGACGTGACGACGCCACTTGGAGCGCTCGTCGGCGCGTGCCTTGCACCAGCCGGCGCAAGCGTCGCACTGGCCTTCGTCGATGCCCTCGGCATGCCGGCTATGCTGGTGATCGCCACGGTCGGTTCAGTCGCCACGCCGGCATACTTGTCTTGGCGCGCGGCCGCCCGCCGGGCCCACTTTCAGCGACAGCTGCCCGATGCGCTCGACATGATGGCGCGATCGCTCCGCGCCGGTCACGCATTCCTGGCCGGCATGAAGATCGTCGCGGAGGAATTCCCCGCTCCGATCGGTGCCGAATTCCGAAGCGTGGTGGAAGAGGTGGCCTTCGGCGTCAGTGTGACGGAGGCGCTCCAGCGGCTCACGGCGCGGGTCGACTCGCCTGCCCTAAACTTTTTCGTGACGTCCGTGCTGATCCAGCGGGAGTCGGGCGGGAATCTCGCAGAGATCCTGAACACGATCAGCCGCATGACGAGAAAACGGTTCGAGCTAGCGGCCAAGGTTCGCGCCGTCTCAGCCGAGGGACGCCTCTCAGCCGTGATCTTGTTCGCCCTCCCCTTCGCACTCGGCGGGCTGTTGCTGATCATCAATCCCGACTATGTGTTGCTGTTGTTCCGCGACCCGATCGGCCGGGCAATGGTGACGGTCGGCGGGGTGTTGATGCTCATCGGCGGGGTCGTGACGAAGCGCATGGTCACGGTCCGTGAGTGAGGAGTCCATGGACGTGACGATCACCATCAGCCTCGCAGCCTTCCTCGGATGTCTGATCGGCATTGCCGGCCTCGGCCTCTATGTGGCGGAGCATCGGAAGATCTCGCGCTGGCGCAGAAGAGTCGAGGGCGTCAGGGGAGCCGAAGAGCGCGTTGCGTTCCTGGCCTCGTTGTGGAATCAAGGACGGCGCCTGTTGCTGATCTGCGGTCGGCGGAGGACCGGTCCAACGAGAGAGGGCGAGCCCCTTTCTCTGCCGAATCCGTTTGCAACCGCCGGCTTGCGCGGTTCAGATCTCCCGGTCCTATTTCAGGGCGCCAAGCTGTTCGGCGCCGTAGTTTGCCCGCTGACCTGCCTGAGCCTCTACGGATTACTGGCCAACACACCGACGTTCTTTCCTCTGATCCTCTGCATGGCCAGCGCCCTCGCAGGCTGGTATGGACCCGATCTCTGGCTGCAGCGCCGGATCGAGAGCCGGCAACGCAATATTCTGGCCGCGTTCCCCGATGCGCTCGATCTCATGGTCGTCTGCGTCGAAGCCGGCCTGAGTCTGGATGTGGCGATCACGCGCGTCGGGCAAGAGTTGCAACTGATGCACCGGGAGTTGAGCGAGGAACTGCGCGCGCTCTATCTGGAACTGCGGACCGGACGATCGCGGCAGCAGGCGCTTCGCAACGCGGGCCTCCGTATACAACTGGAAGAGGTTCAGAGTTTTGTAGCCTTGCTGGTCCAGACGGAACGGTTCGGTACCAGCGTCGGGCAGGCGTTGCGGGCGCATGCCGACGGCTTACGCACGCGGCAGGATCTCCAGGCCACGGAGATGGCCGCCAAGTTGCCGGTGAAACTGCTGTTGCCGCTGATCTTCTTCATCTTCCCCAGCCTCCTCGTCGTTCTCTTGGGACCGGCAGCCATTCAAGTAATCCGTCAATTGGCTCCGACACTCGGGCCCTAGCGGCTGCGGAAAAACTCTGTGGGCACGCCAGAACACCTCTGGTCCGCACGCCTGGAACACAAGGAGAATACCACGCAGGATGCTCAAAAAGGCGGTCCAGCAAGGCCGCAGCGAGCGAAGAGGGAGGCGTACGCTTCGGTACGTTGAGCCTCTGAGCGCGGCGAGAACGCCGCTGGCGGACGTTTTCAGCCGTCTGCTCAACCACTCAAGCGGCGGACGCATTCAGCCGATAGACATCCTATGCGAACACACGGGCAGATGCTGGCAATGCTGCTGGCCGGATTCACAAGCATGATGCTCGCTGGTTGCGCCGCTCGGACGCTCACGTCACCGGCAACCCACGAGGCCATCGCGCAGCAGGCGGAGGAGCGACGGAAAACACATACGCCCCTCGAGGAGCCCGTGGCGCAGGCGTCGGCCGACATGACGCCAGAAGACTACGAGCGACTCGGCGATCAATATGTGCGCCAGGGCAACCTGACTCTGGCCTTTGCCCAGTACGACCGGTCGCTCCGCCGAGATCCACGCCAGTCACGCGTGCGGGGCAAACGCGGCCTTCTGCTCGTACAGAACGGGCAGTTGCAGGAGGCCCAGAAAGAATTCCAATACATTCTGCGCGGCGACGCGGCCTACGCGCCGGCGCATGAGGGACTGGGGCAGGTGTATTTGCACTGGAACCGCGTCTCGGAAGCAGAGGACTCGTTCCACCGCGCGCTCCAGCTCAACCCGCAATTGTGGAAGGCGCACGCATTCCTCGGCATGTTCTATGACACCCAAAATAAGCATGCCGATGCCGTCGCCGAATTTCAGGCTGCGCTCGCCCTCAAGCCAGAACATCAGGCGCTGGCCAATAATTTGGGGCGCGTCTATTATGCAATGGGGCGCTACGACGAGGCGATCCGACAGTTTCGCCAAGCCTTGCGGACAGGGTCGGCCGATCCGCGAATCTCCAACAACCTTGCGCTCGCGCTGTCCAAGGCCGGGCGGTATGACGAAGCCTTGACCGCCTTTCAGAAACACGGCGCCCCAGGGAACGCCTACAACAACCTCGGGGTCATGTATTGGGCCGCAGCAGATCGCGGAAAAGCAATCGCGTGTTTTCAGCGTGCGATTGAGGTCAGTCCTGCGTACGAACCCACTGCCAGACACAATCTCGCGGCACTTCAACTGACTCCAGGGACACAGCCACATCCAGAAGATGAAGCCAGGGAGCGCGCCTCCACGTCGTGTGGGGCGACAGACGACGTGCAGCGGCTAGAGACTGGTTCCCCCTAACCCCATAACCCGCATTGTTCACGACGGCTTCTACTGCGCCCGCCGACACGCCGCTCCGACAGGCCTGCCGGCGGGCGGGCTCGCCCCTCGATCGGTCAACATACTGTTTCAAGTATGTTTCCCTCCCTCGCGGCTCCGCGCACCCGTCTCGCTTGGCGTCTCGGCAGTTTCGTCGCGAACCCTCATGAATAATGCGGGCGAAGACGTCATCCTCCGACTCGAGGACCACGCCGTCAACCATTTCACCCCCTGGTTTAAAAATACCATGTCACCCCGCCCATCACCGTCCGTGGCCCACCTGGGGTAAACTGAATTCCATTTACCGGTGTCGTCTCGGAGGCCAGCCTCGTGTCGTACGCAAGCTGTGTCTGCCGCCAGGCTGCATTCATCACGTTTTGCACGCTCACGAATCCCTCCATGTGCTGCCACCAGCCCTTCGTCATCGGCCGGTACCTCGCCACCACATTGAAGATCGTCCATGGCTGGGCAGTAAGACTGCGATCCTGCGTCAAGGGGCGAGACCCTAGGTGCAGCATCTGGAATGAGGTGGTCAGCCCTACTGGGAGACGGGCCGTCAGCTCGCCGCGACCGGTCATGGTCGGAGCCTGGGGAATGGCGGCCCCTGTCCCGCGAAATTCGGCTGTGTTCAGCGTCGCGCTGCCGGAGAGAAAGAGCCAGTCCAGAAGCTGGAGACGGCCGCCGAGATCCGTGCCATATCGCCGCGTGGCTCCGAGCATCTGGGTCGTGCCAAGGTTGCCTTGGAACACCAACTCGGAGGTCAAATCCAACAGCCACAGGGTCGCGGACAATTCCATCCGGTCCCACGGCCTGGTGCGAAGTCCCACTTCGTAGCCCGTAGCCTTTGGCATCCTTTGAGCGGCGGCAGCACTCACGACCACACGGGCATCGTTACTGTGAAACCCGGTACCGGCATTGAGAAAGATCTCGGTTCCTGCCCATGGACCAAGCATCACGCTTCCCTTTGTAGTTGTGATGGCAACATCGGCGCGTCCACTTGGATTCTGCGGACAACCAACCTGACAGAGGTTCTGGACATTGAAGTGAAAGAGATCCGATCGGACCCCGCCTGTGAACCGAGCCCAGGGAGCCGGGTACACCTCCAGCTTCAGATACGGAGAATAGGACGCCTCATGGATTTGACTATCGGACGTGGTCCCCAGCGGCACCCATTGGCGCTGAGTACCCAACCGCACATGCGCATCATCGACACGCGTCTGCATGCCCAGCGTCACGACCCCCTCGATATCCCACAGCGTTCCCGGCTGGCGGTACCCGACCTCCCCCCCATACACAGACCGCCGATCCATTTGTTGGATGCCGTCTCCATTGACAGGATCGTTGAGCAAAAACGTAAAATCCGACACCAGGTCCACGTGATAGTACTGGAGGTACGCATCGGCAAACAGGGTCCCGCCGGAAGGGGCATCGTAGCGATAGCGCACCTGTCCGGTCGACCGTTGGGTTCGACCGCCTTGATAGGGATCAAGAGATCCAAACCGCGAAATGAGCCCCGCCTCCACGGCGCGCAACGGGATTTCCCCTTGGCTGTTCCACCGGCTCTGATAATGGGTGCCGGTCAGGCTCAGCTCAGAGTGTGCGGTCGGATTGATCGTCGCTTTGGCAAGACCGTTCAGCCGTCCGGCTCGATTGGGACTGACGAACGGGCCGTCGGTGTAAAAACTCTCTACTGCTACCAGTGAGCGGATCGACCCTTTCGTAGGCGAGAACATCAACAGATTCCGCGAGGTATTGAACTGGCCGCCCGCGACTTGGACAACCCCCTCCTCAATCACATCACGCGTGACAAAATTTGCCGCCCCCGCCGTGGCAAAATCGCCAAACTGCACCTGATAGGGGCCTTTGTAGACGTCCACTCGCTGCAACGTCTCAGGGATCAAGAAATTCAAGTCGAGGTAGCCCTGGCCATGGGCATGACTTCGGAGGTTCAGTGGCATGCCGTCGAGAAATCCTGCGAAATCGGTGCCGTGATCGGCGTCGAACCCGCGCAACAAATAGTTATCGGGTTTGCCGGGTCCTCCGCCGGGATTTGTGGTCACGAGGCCGGGGACCAGCCGTAACACGTTCCCCGGCCGATCCACGGGCTGAAGCGCGATGTCGTGTTCCGTAATACGATGGTGAGATGCAGCGTGCGAGTTCGATAACGCGGCGCCTGTCACCACGACTTCGGGAAGCAGGAGCGGTTCTTCAGGGTCTTCTGACTGCCCATGGGCAGTCCCAGACATCGTGGCCGCACAGACCACGAGTGCCATCATATACGCACGCACCATCATCATCCCTCTGTTCGCGAAAGGGTTGTAGGATTTCTCCAGGTACCCAGGTCTCCTGACTTTCGGTTCGTCCTACTCTCTGCGCCTTCCCATCCAGCGGACAGTGGCTCGTGCAGATTTCGTCCCCGATCACAGTTGCGGACCAGTGGCGGCCTTTCACCGCGCTTCCCTTGATGTACCTGGACTTTGACGTCAAGTTACGATCGAAATAGTGTCGTGCCTCCTCCTTTCAATGAGAAACGTGACGTTTCGCCAACATCATCGACGCCATAAAGGCCAGGCCCACCGTGCCCAGCACGACGATGGTCAGGCCAGCATCGGTGACCGACAGCGCAAAGGCGGTCGGCTGGAGCAGTTTAATCACGCCAACGCCATAGGCGAGGCCGATGACGGTCACGGTCATAATCCGTCCGCTTCGCCCCGTCCGCATGGCGGCCGTGAAATAGAGACGACGTACGATGAGCCCGTTGACGGAGTCTGTCAGGACCATCCCAAGGCAGAAGGCCATTCCTATGAGCATGGCCCCCAAATGGCCAAAGCCCACCGTTCCAGCCAGTCCCCAGGCAGTCATCTGACTGGCTGTTTCAAATCCCAGGCCGAACAGGGCCCCAATAGGAATGGCGTTCAAGGGGTGGGCGATATTCAGCACGTGCTTGGGCACCAGATGGCCCATCAGGCCGCCGGCCTGCAGCGCCCCGCCGGCCACGGGCCAGAGTAACCGCACCACATTGATGGTACCGATGACGAACAGCAGCAGGGCCGACACCAACCAGCCAACCTGTTGCATGGAATCGTTCCAGGCTCCCATATGCCCTGCCGCAAACGCGATGACGACGGCGATGGACAGAACCGAAAGGGAATGCCCGAATGCAAACCACGTCCCCACCCAGCGACTCAGGGTCGGATGGCGATCCACCGACGCCCGTGTCATGCCGTCAATGGCGGTGAGATGGTCTGGATCGGCTCCATGACTCAGCCCCAAGACAAATGCGAGACTGAGTAAGGGCCAGAGACTGTTTTCAAATGAACCCATGGACATCCTTGCGTGAGGAACCGCCGAGACGAATGGGTACCTTCAGCGTGACCTTCGCCCCTGCGCACTGCAGGCCTGCACAAACCCTTCGGCCATGAGAGGATTCGACGCCCAGTGGGCGTGCACGTAGGAAGCGAGCGTGTTACCGATACGATAGCCCTCTCGAAACACCTCGCCGCCGCGGCGGCGGCGAACGGCGTAGCCGCACTCGATATCCGCCTGGAGTCGCAGTTCCGAATAGCGAAATTGGTGGCCGCGAAAACGCAAGCCGGGTGGACCGAGCACCGTCACACCCTGCGTTTCCACCTCGACGTATCCGAGCGCCTGGAGACGATCTCGCATCTCCGCTTCGCCAGGGACCAGCCCCACCATTGGATGCAACCGGTCATCGACCGTTCGGATGCCGCTGGACAGGTACATGAGGCCGCCACACTCACCATAAATGGGCCCACCGGCCGCACCGAATGCCGCCACGCCTTGACGCATGGCGCGGTTCTGCGACAGTGCCTCGGCATGGAGCTCGGGGTACCCGCCGCCAAAGTACAACCCGTCCACATCGGGCAGTCGCGCATCACGCAGCGGAGAAAACCGCACAAGTTCCGCGCCAAGCTGTTCAAGCCGCCTGAGATTGTCTTCATAATAAAAATGAAAGGCCTCGTCGAAGGCGAGGCCGATACGACAACGTGTCCCTTCCCCGATGCCCCGCTCGACCGGAGGAAGCACCGAGAGCAACGGCACAGTGCGGGCCAGCGCGACGATCGCCTCCATGTCGAACCACTCAGTCACACGCGTACCCCAAGCCGCCAGAACATGGTCTGGCACGGTCTTCCGGTCCGCGCGGTGCAACCCAAGATGTCGATCAGGAAATGCCAGCGCCACGTCCTTGGGCAGGCCGCCCATGACCGGAGGAACGCCACCGGTCGCCTTGCGCAACAGATCCAGATGCGCACGACTGCCGATCCGGTTGCAGATCAGACCGGCAACCCGCAGGTCAGGGTCAAAAGTTGAAAAGCCGCGTGCCAGCGGAGCGATACTGCGAGCCATGCCACCTGCATCACAAACAAGCAGGACCGGCGCCTGCAGCCATTTGGCGACCTCGGCGGTTGAGCCTTCATCGCCACTCGGTGATGCGCCATCGAACAAGCCCATCACCCCTTCGATCACCGCGATGTCGGCCCCGTGTGACGCACGCATGAATGTCGCCATGACCGCCTCAAATCCCATCATCCAACCGTCAAGGTTGTGGCAAGACGCATCAGCGGCACGGACATGATAGGTCGGATCAAGGTAATCCGGACCGCATTTGAACACGGCAACCCGCATCCCCCGCGCACGGAGCGCCCGAACGAGGCCCACCATGACGGTGGTTTTTCCGACCCCGCTCGCGGTGCCGGCGACGACGAGACGCGGGATCAGCATCCGTTGGCCTCGACCTGAGCCTGACGACACCATGCGAACCGAGCGTTCATCGACTACCTGTGTCTCATCATGTAACGATTCCGCTGGTGTCATCGGTCTTGGGCCCAGACATCCGCGCACAGTTACCCTGATCGGCCTCCAAGGCACAGCGGAGCTTGGAATTCGGCGGGTCTCCCCACTGATCATGAAAGACCAGATTCTTGAGCGGAATTCGGGGTAGCCACCCGGCGGCCTCAAACGTCGGTTGCTCCGGAAAGCTCTCGACAAACCCGACACAGAGATAGGCAACGGGAAGGATACGGTCCGGGATTCGCAGAATGGTGCGCAGGACGTGAGGCTCCAGGATACTCACCCAGCCAACGCCAACACCTTCCGCACGCGCAGCAAGCCACAGATTCTGTACGGCGCAACAGGTACTATAGACTGCGGTTTCCGGAATCGTATTCTTCCCGATCACCGCCGGTCCGAACCGCTCCTGATCGCACGTGATGCAGAGGTTGATGGGCGCATCCAGAATCCCTTCCAGTTTAAACGCGAGGTATTTCGCGCGGCGTTCTTCCGAGAACGCCGCGGCGGCACGCATACGCTCCTGCTCGACATGCGCCCGAATCTGCCGCCGGGTATCCAGGTTCTCGACCACCAGAAAGTTCCACGGTTGTGAAAATCCAACAGAGCCGGCCTGATTGGCCGCCGAGAGCATACGCGCCAGCGTCTCGTGCGGAATCGGATCGGGAAGGAATGCGCGCATGTCGCGGCGTCGCGCAATCGTTTCATAGAGCCCACGCCGCCAGGCTTCCGGCAACGCATGAGTTGTCATACAGCCCCCACCAGCGAGACGGCCAGAGCAACCAACGCGGCGGACGTGTCGTGCTCGGCCTGCACCACCTGTTGCGCACCATAATGGCGCGCCTCAGCCTCGGTCCGTGGCCCGATGGCAATCATGGGCACCGTTCGTATCGCCTGACCAACGTCGCCTGACAAGACAGCACGAGCCGCCGAAGAGCTGGGCAGCACCACGAGGTCGATCGGAGGCAATGGCATCAGCGGCATCCGGTGACTGTAGCGGTAGGCCGCCAAGGCCTCGATCGTGGCACCAATCCTGGCGAGTTCGGCTCGTAAATTCGGACGCCCCGCCTCCGATGTCACGAGGAGGAACCCCTGGTCCTTGAGCAGCCGCGCATGTTCGCGCAGGGCTTCCTCACAGGCGCCTCGAACGCGGGCGACCGGTTCGATCCCGTGCCTGGATAGCGCCTGTGCCGCCTCCACACCAACTGCGATCACTGGCACAGTGAACACGGGAATACGGGGTATCACGGCATCGACACCAGCGGCACACCCAAATATCATCCCGTGAAACTCATGCACCCGCGCAAGGGCCGCATCCATCGTGGGTTCTCCATAAAGCGGTTCCGCCACAACCTCCGGTATCTCCAGCACCTCTGCCCCAAGCGCCCTCAATTCAGCCGCAATGGCAGAGCGACCGGGTCGCGCGCGGGCGCACAGCAGTCGCCGCCCAGCTAATGGTGCACGCTCAAACCAGGCAATCCGTTCACGCACTCCTACCACATCACCGATCATGACAAGCGCTGGAGTGGCAGGATCGACAGCGGCGGTCAGCGTGTGAAGCGTGCCCAGTGTCCCCACGATGACCGTCTGCTTAGGAGTGGTGGCTGCGGCAATGTACGCGGCAGGAGTGTCCGCGTCACGACCGGCCAGCATCACACGCTGAAGGTTCGCGCCCAATGTTCGCGCGGCCATGAACAGCACGAGCGTACCCTTGCCGGCGACCGCTCCAGGCACAATGGTCTGACTCTGATGACGCCCATGTATATCGTGTCCGCTCAAAAACGTGACCTCAGAAGTATGTGACCGATGAGTGAGCGGAATACCGGCATAGGCAGCCGCCCCGAGAGCCGCGGAGATGCCGGGAACAATGGCAAACGGGATGCCTGCCCCCGCGAGGTCCTCAGCTTCTTCACCGCCTCGCCCAAAGATCAGCGGATCGCCAGCCTTTAAGCGGACAACCGTGCACCCAGCTTTGGCCCGTTCCAGCACCAGCGGATGCAATCGATAGGACGTGGCTCCGCTGCCATGGCGCCGCCCCACGGGCAACAGCTCGACCGCTGGCTCGATGAGTGAAAGGATCGCAGGCGAAACCAATTCATCGTAGGCCACGACGTCGGCCGCACGCAGCAATTCCCGCGCGCGAACAGTGAGCAGCCCTGGGTCGCCCGGTCCCGCGCCGACTAAATAGACCATGCCTTTTCCCGGCCCGTTGTCCATTGACGTTGACGAACGTTGAGCCGGTTTACTCGGCACTGGACGCTCCTTGAGCCTTCGTTGCCGACGTACCCTTCCGGAACCGGTGGGTAAACTCCGGATCATAGAGTCGAGAGTTGGCAAACTCGGTCGCCGTGAGCACGCGGCCCACGAGCACCATCGAGGTGGAATTGAGCTTGGCAGCCTTCACCTTGCCGTCAATGTCCGACAACGTCCCCGTCACAATGACCTGATCAGGCCAGGAAGCCCGATGGACGACCGCAACCGGACAATCAGCTCCATAGGCAGGCATCAAGGCACGTACGACCTCCTTGATGAGCGTGATGCTCAGAAACAGCGCCAGCGTCGCTTGATGACGCGCCAGATCCTCCAGCTTCTCGCCGGCGGGCATCGCGGTCCGCCCTTCCGCCCTGGTCAGAATCACCGTCTGAGACACTTCAGGAAGCGTCAGTTCACGCCCCAAGGCCGCAGCCGCGGCCGTGAACGACGAGACGCCGGGAATGATGTCGTAGGGAATATTCAATTCGTCGAGTCGGCGCATCTGCTCGGCCGTGGACCCGAAAATCATCGGATCCCCAGTATGGACACGCGCGACATCCTGATTCGCATCGCGGGCAGCAAGCATCACGGCGATGATCTCTTCGAGCGTCATCCCGGATGAGTCCATTACTGTGGCATCCGGCCTGGCATGGGCCAGCACCTCGCGAGGAACGAGCGACCCCGTGTACAGCACGACCGGGCAGGAGGCAATCAGCTCCGCGCCGCGCACCGTCAGTAACTTGGGATCCCCGGGACCTGCTCCGATCACATAGACACGCATCAGGTTTCCTTATGTACAGCGCAGGACCGCGTCTCGGACGATCTGCCAAATGGGTTGCGGGATTTCGCCAAGCCAACGCGCCGGCGTGACCGCAGCCACAGGAATGCTGTCCTCTTCAGGCTGTCCCCTCACGAGTCGCCAGAGCCGTTCGCTGATCGATCCGGTTCGCTGGATGAGAAAGAGATCCACCAGCATACGTGGGAGCGCATCACCTTCGACGTCGAGCAGGAGGTATGGAGGCGCGATGTCGACGTGCTTGCGGGGAGTGAGCTGGATGAACGGCCGCGCGAGCGCATCGATGTCACCCGGTGGCTCAAACCCGACCTCAGCCCAATCACACGGCACTTTCGTATTGCCGACCAAATAAAACCGGCCCTGCGTCTCCGTGAGGATTGCGCCGGCCAACCGTCCGACTCGCGCCATCACTCCGCCTCTCCGCTGAGATTGGAACCTGTCACCAATGAGAACCCGGGCCGCTGGCCGGGCAATACGTCGCCGTCGGACGTGTACTTGTTGGTATACCCGCGCGGTGTCACCATATAGCCTTCAAAGACAAACGTCTGACTGGAACCCACCAGTACCGTCGTCAGCATGCCGATCTCATATTCGAGACAGTGATCCAGATCGGTCAGCACCGCCTGCTGCAACTTCCTGTAGGCGCTCTTGACCAGGGCCACAGGCGTCGTGCCTTCGCGGTAGCGACGGATAATGGTCTGTGCCTCGACAATCTGACGGGTCCGCCTCCCGCTTGCCGGATTGTAGAGCCCGATGACGAAGTCGGCGGAGGCAGCCGCGTCGATCCGTCGCGCAATGACCGGCCAGGGGGTCAACAGATCAGACAGGGAGATCGCGCAGAAATCGTGGACGAGTGGCGCACCGACCAACGAGCCGCAGGAATTCAGCGCCGTCATGCCGGGAATGAGACGAAGCTCCGGCGAGTCTCCTCGCTTCCACCCCATATCCCGTAAGACTTCGAACACCAGACCGGCCATGCCGTACGCGCCGGCATCGCCCGAGGAGATCAGCACGACGTTTCCCCCGTCGCGCGCACGTTCGACCGCCGCCCGCGCGCGGCCGATTTCTTCTGTCATGCCCGTTCTGATGATGTCCTTCCCTTCGATCAAATGCCGAACGAGCTTGATATAGGTCGTATAGCCGACGACCAGGTCGGCCTCGGCGATCGCGGCCAGGGCGGCCGGAGTCGCGTGCTCTTGCGCACCTGGGCCGATACCGACGACGGAGAGCACTCCCCTCACCTGACCCATTTCGCCCCCTCCGTCTTGCGCTTGGGGAAAGGAATTCTCGCGACCGCCAGGGTCATCGAGCGGCCAGCAGCTGGTTCGGTGTAACGCTGTTTGGACACCAACAACGTGTGCGCGCCCGCCACCAGCAGCGCGGCTGGTTCCGCGACCCCACGTGACCCAACATACCGCTTCACAATCTCCGACGGGTGTTCGATACCAGGCACCACATCGAGGTGCTCGGCTGGAAAGATATGCATCGGCCAACGATAGCGTTCAGCCAGGGCAAGAAACGCTGGTTCATCTTTTTTCTTATCGATGGTGGCAATCGCCTTGACCGACTTGAGCGACAGCCCCTGCGCAGCGAGCAGACGCATCACCCCGCGCTCGACCATGCCCGGCGCCGCATCCTTGTCGCACCCCAGGCCGAGCACCAGACTCTTCGGTCGATAAATCACCGCCGTTTTCCAATGAACAGGATGCGTGCCCTGGAAATCTCGATCCGTCGCCACGAGCAACATCTCGAAACGAAGGGGATCGACCTGATCCAGCGAGGTGGTATAGGTGACGCCTTCCGGCAACGGCTTGTCTTGCGGCCACCAATCGGGCTCCCCGCTTTCCTGCACGAACGCGACCGGAGCGGCATTGACGACCGCCGCGCAGCCACGTGTCACATTGCGATCCGGATCGTCGAGTTCCCATCCGAGATCTCTGCCCAAAATATCCACGGTCAATGTGCCGCGCACATCGGACGCCGTCGTAATGACGGGCTGCGCATCCACGGCCTGAGCCACTCGCAAGGTAAAGGCATTGCCTCGCCCCACATGCCCCGACAACACGCAGATGGCAAATCGCGCATCATCGTCGAGGCAAATCACCGCCGGATCGACTTTCTTGTCCTTGATGAGCGGCGCGATCATGCGGACCACCGCCCCGACGCTGATGATGAAGATATGACAGTCATACGCGGTGAAGGTCTCCGACAGGCAGGGTCCCATCGGCAGCGGCAACGGACGCGATGCCATGCCCTCCGGCACGAGGGCGCGAAGTTTCTCGGACACATACACATCGGCGCCGGGCAGCTTCTCCCCAATCCGTTGAGCGATTCGCACTCCATGTTTCGTGATCGCATAGATGGCGAAGGATCGTCGATCCATGTTCATGACATCCCATCGCGAAACGGCACCATGCCGGCCAGGACCCCGTTCCGTTCTTTGCGCGACACGATGACCATGGCAAAACAGTCTCCCCGTTCGACTTGCACCTTGCGCAGGTCGCGCACAATACGCTGTTCGCCCATTGTGGCTTTCGACACATAGACGGCCCGATCGAGGAGGCCGGCCTGATCGAGCACCTGTATGATGCGCGGCATCTCACCTCCGAGCTTCATGAGAACCACGGTGTCGAACGTGTGAAGCAATTCCTCCAAGTCCTCGATGCCATAGGTCCCCGGCACAATGGCAATACGTTCCTGGCCATCGGCCAAGGGCACCCCGGTCACCGCCGGAACAGCCATGATCGACGAGACACCGGGGACGACTTCGATCGAGATGCCGGGCCATCGGATCGGGGCTTCCTGCTTCAAATAGATAAACGTGCTGAACAGCGAGGGATCACCCTCGGTGGCGAACGCGACGTCCATTCCTCGTTCCAATCTCTGTCCGATGGCAGCAAACGCCTTGTCCCAGGCGGGACGCAACAGCTGGGGATCCTTGTTCATCGGGAACGTCAGGAACACGCGTTCCTGTCCCGGCACCTCTCCAAGCACCGGCTTCACAATCTCCCAGGCTTTCGACGCGCCGTAGTCCGAACTGCGGGGCAACGCGAGCACCTGCGCTCGGCGCATGACATTCAATGCCCGCAAGGTAATCAAATCGGGCGCACCGGGACCGACACCGACTCCATACAGCGCTCCGTAGGTCATGATGGCCCTTCGACTGGTTCAGGCTTCGTCACTGAAAAAATTTGAATGGGATTCAGCGCCTCATAGCGCAGGTAATGGGCGAGCGGTTCGGACCTCGACACTTGCAACAGGGTCACCTCCGGAACGAGTCCATGCCGGCGGATCACGTGATAGGCTTCGCCAGCATTCTCCAACGTCACCGCATTGACCACCAACCGCCCGCCGAGACGCAGGCGCTCCAGCGCCACACTGATGATGTCGTCCATGCTGCCCTTGCTGCCGCCGACGAATACCGCATCAGGTGTCTCGAGTCCCGCCAACGCCTCTGGCGCTTTTCCCGCCACCACCTGCACATTGTCCACGGCATGGGCACGCACATTGTCTCTGCAGATCTCCACGCCCTCGGGATCGACCTCGATCGCATAGACGCGGCCCTCCGGCGCCAGGCAAGCCGCCTCGATCGCGACCGACCCGGAGCCCGCGCCGATGTCCCAGAGCACGCTGTCCGGTCGAATCTGCAGCGCCGCGAGCGAGAGCAAGCGAACTTCCCGCTTGGTGATCAATCCCTTCTTGGGCATCCGCTTCGCAAACGCATCCTCATGAAGGAACGGAATCGCAGGCGGCGGCCGCCACCCCGGCTCGATTCTGGTCAGCAACAACACGTTGAGCGGACGAATGTCATCCGCCGCTGCCAGCTCATCCAGTGAAAAGGCCCGCACCCGTTCATCGACCCCACCCAAACTCTCGCACACCCAGGCATTCCATCCTCGGTCGCCGTGCTCGATCATGTGCGCGGCAATCTGCGCCGGTGCGTTCTGTTCATCGGTCAACACGGCCACCTTCGACAGACGTTTCAATCTGGTGAGGAACCCGCCTATCGGACGGCCGTGCAAGGAAAGAAACGCGGCATCATCCCATTTGAGCCCGGCCCGAGCGAACGCCAGCTGCACCGATGAGGGCTGTGGAATGACTTCCACATGTTCCGCGCCCACCTTCTTGATCACGAGCCCTCCCACACCGAAAAAGAGCGGATCGCCCGAGGCCAGGATACAGACGTTCTGCTCTTCGGCCAGTTCGACGACCTGATCGAGCGCCGACGCGATCCCGTTCTTCAAGACGATTCGTCGTCCATGGAACTGCGGAAAAAATTCCAGATGGCGTTCGCCGCCCACCAGCACCTGCGCGTTGGTAATGGCGCTCATGGCCCGGCTGGTCAGACTCACACAGCCGTCGTCGCCGATTCCCACCACCGAAACCGCTCGCCGGCGACTCATCACCGCTCCTCCGCAGACAGCAACAACAGGGCATGAATGATCGCCACCGCGATCGGGCTGCCCCCCTTGCGGCCGCTGGCCACAATGAACGGCGACGGCATGGCCAGGGTGACCTCTTTCGACTCAGCCGCCGAGACAAAACCCACCGGCACGCCGATGACCAACGCGGGACGCGCCCCTTCTTCGCGGACCAGACGCGTCACTTCAAGTAGCGCCGTCGGCGCATTGCCGATCGCCACAATGGCTCCTGTCAGGAGATTCAGCCGGTGCGCCTTCTTCATCGATTCGATCGCGCGGGTCGAGTTGTTGGTCTTCGCCGTCGCAATGACATCGTCATCTGAAATGAATGAGTGCACGGCACAGCCATAGGCAGACAACCGCTGTTCATTGAGGCCTGCGGCGATCATGTTGACGTCCACCAAAACCGGGCAGCCCGATCGAAGCGCCTCCACCCCGGCACGCACCGCATCGGGATGGAAGCGCATCAACGTCTTGAATTCGAAATCGGCCGTCGCATGGATGACGCGGCGAACGATCTGCCATTGGGACGGGTCAAACTCATGCGTCCCTGCCTCCTCATCGATGATGGCAAAGCTGCCGTCTTCGATACTGCGGCCCAGCGAGGTCATCTGACGCATGTCGTTCATTCGGCAGCCTCCGGATAGCGGCCCAGCAGCGCGCCGCTGAAGTCGACCAGGCAGACCTGTATCGGCAACGTGCCGCCGGCATGGCGCGAACAATGTTCCGTGACTTGTTGGCAGATGCGCGACGTAATGCCGACCAGTCCTGCAGTACGACAGAGTTCCAGCACATGTCGGGCGGTATTGGCCTGTCTGATGGCACCGATCAATTCTTGTGAAGCGCCCAGATCGGCCGCCAGCGACGAAAGAAACTCCATATCCACTTCCGATCCGGCGGCGTGCGTTTGCATCTTGCCGGCCGCCATTTTTGACAACTTTCCCATCATGCCCACGATGATGACGCGTGCGATGTTTCGCCTCGCGCAATGCTTCACACCCACGCCGATAAAATCGCCGACCTGGATGAATGATTGCTCCGGCAGATGCGCATGCAGCGCCATCGCGTACTGCTCCGATTTGCCGCCGGTGGTCAACACCAGTTCGCGTAATCCATTGGCCGCCGCCACCTCGATCTCTTGCATGACGCTTGCCTTGAAGGCCGCCGTCGAATAGGGTCTCACGATCCCCGTCGTACCCAGAATCGAAATCCCTCCGATCAAGCCGAGCCGCGCATTGGTGGTGTGCTTGGCCATCTCCTCGCCGCCCGGTACCGTGATCGTCACAACGGCACCTCGGTAGGGCGAGGCTGTTAATTCTTCCTGCACCATCTCCGTCATATTCCGTCGCGGCACAGGATTGATGGCAGGACCTCCGACCTCCAGCCCCAGGCCGGCTTTCGTGACCGTGGCCACACCGGAGCCGCCCCTGATCTCGATGCCGGGCTCCATTCGCAGTTCGACTTCGGCGATCACTTCGGCACCGTTCGTACAGTCTGGATCATCACCGGCATCCTTGATGATGCTGCAGATCGCGCGCAGCCCCGCCCGCTCGCACCGCGCGAGTGCGAACCTGGCCCTGGTTCGATTCGGAAGTGTCGTCTCGATGTCGGACAGCAACGCACCGATGACGAGCACGCGTGTCGCTGCCTTGGCTGCGGCTGCCGCACAGGCGCCGGTCGTATATCCAGTGCGCAAACCCTTTCGGTTGTCTGGCAGCCCGTGTGCAGCCATAGGTCATGGGCCCGCCTGTTCCACCCAACGAGCAAAGCGTGTCCGCACATCCTTTGCCCGTTCACTGTCATAGCGGTCCCCCTGCGCAGGATTGGTCCCTCGGAACGAAATGCGGCAGACAAGATCTCCGTCGACGCTCCGCACCTCCAAGGCCGCGTTGGCATCGGGCGGATGGCTGTACCGAATGATGACGATAGCCTCTGTCTTGAGATGCACATGCGAGCCGCTGTCCTCGCCGAGCGTCAACCATTCCTGCCCCTGCTGTACCTTCAAGGGACCTTTCATCTCCACGATCGCCGCAGGCGTGCGCACAATCAGACTGGTCTCCGTGAATCCCACAGCCTCTTCCAGTGTTGCGATGATCCCGTCCTTCAGAGTCATGCGGATTTCTTCGGCATATTGAAAAAGGATTCAATGTTGTCTTTGGTCGCAGGCACACCGGCACGCACCAGTTCATCGAGCAAGACCGAATTCACCGCGCCATCACCGGAGAGGAACATCCGAGTGAGGCCGCCATGCAAGAGCACCTGACCAAGAATCGCTTGAGCATGAGAAATACGTTCAGGTCGATCAATCTCTGGAATGGCTTCAATCCTGACCTCCCGACAGTCTTCGGGAACCAGCCCCCGCACAAAATCATCAGGAAGGAAATAATCGGAAGAGGTTCGCAACCATATGAACGAGGTCTCCGCGAGCAGCGGTGTGAACTCTGTGGACCGGATCAGCCCTAGTGCGGCCGTGATCCCGGTGTCCGTTGCAAGAATCAGGGTGGCACCGGGGACGCGTTCCCGCAGAAACAGCTTGCCCCATGGTCCGCTGAATGAAATCTTCATGCCGGCTTCGAGTCCATGGAGAAACTCCGAGCCAGGTCCGTTCGGAATACGCTGCACCGCCAATTGGAACCGGTGCTGGTCGGCATCACTGCTCAGCAGCGAGTACGCCCGCTTCACGGCCTTTCCGTTCGCCGACACGAGCCCGCTGTCGATGATGATGTACTGTCCTCCGACGAATCCCAACGGTTCCGTCGCCACCAACTCGAGCAGGCGCGTATGGGCGCCGACGGTCTTGGCTCGCACGACCTGAGCCTGCTTCGCGACAGCCATGCCTTACTCCGCCGGATACATCTCGTGAACGAAATCATGCATCTCATCGAGGTCACGATAGAGATGCCTGAGCCCCTCGATCTGATGCGCAAGATCGAGGTCAACCTTCTTGGTCAAGACGATGAGCGTGCGCAGATAGGGCAGCTTGGGATCGTCGGCACGTGTCGCCGACACCCGCGCTTCAAGTCCCGCCACCGCTCCCTCATAACACTGTTTCAACCTGGCCAAATCCTTGGCTCCACACATCGAACGGATCGGTCCCGGCTGATCGGCGCCCGCTCCAAGCTCGGCAAGCTCATGCTGCCGCTCGGCTTCATCCTTCACTCCCAGGATTTCCATCAACCCGAGCCGAAGCGCTGCAATCTCATGACAGGCCATGGCAATTCCCTCCGCTACTGCATAATGTTATCGACGAGACGGCTCACGAGGCGGTCTCGCAGCAGATGCTCATCCACCAGTTCCCTCGCATCCGTCTCTTGCACACCTCGGTACCAAATGCCGTCTGGATAGACGGCCACTGTTGGCCCCTCTCCGCAACGTCCCATGCAGAGCGTGCGAGTCACTTTGATATCCACTTCACGCCCGGCATCTTTGAGAAGCCGGCGCAAGGTGGCGATCAAGGTGACGCTGCCGCGATCGGCACAGTCTGCATTCACACAGACCAGCACGTGCTTCGCGAGCGGACGATGGGCGTGCACATGCGGCATCGTCTGCGCATGGGTGAACGAATGCCGCAGACTCCACAGCAACGCCTTGATACCACCCACCTTCTCAGTCACGGCAGAGACCGGCACACGATACTGACAGGTGTCGCAAGGCAGAGGGCGTGTGCCCTCGATCGTTTCCTGCACCCGCTCGTCCATGACCCGGAACAGGCGGTCATCGGTGCCCAGGTATGGCGCGAGTTCGGTCTTGATCCAGGGATACCGCGTTCGAAAACCAGATACCTGCTCGCGGATCTTGCTGATCAACCGTCCCCCGAAGAGGAAATACGGGACGACGACGATGCGATCCGGACGCGCACGCGCAACGAGTTCCGCCATTTCCTCAAGGAGGGGCTTCGCAATACCGACGAAGCTCGGCAAGACCCATCCGAGGCCGTGCCCTTCCGCGAACAGGCGCACGACTTTACAGAAATCGGCATTGGCATCCGGATCACTCGATCCGCGGCCAACCACGATGACGGCGGTCTTCGAGGCATCCCGAGCTGCTTCCACCTGCGCCCTCGCACGCTCCCACGCCAAATCCACAAGCTGGGGGTGGACGCCCAATGCCCGTGTCACCGCAAAACAGGTAGCAGGAAATTCGCTTCGTGCTGGAGCGAGCGCCAGCGGAATATCGTTCTTGACGTGGCTGGCAGCGAAGAGAAATAGGGGGAGCACCACCACGGTATCGGTCTGCTGCGCCAGATCGTGGAGCGCCATGGCCAGAGAAGGCTGGGCCAACTCGACATACCCGTGGGTGACGGTCAGGGTGGGGCGCGCCAATCGATAGGCCGCGACCAGGGCTTCAAACTCCAGATTGGCCTGTGAGTCCCGACTGCCATGCCCGACGATGAGCAGTCCAGTGCTCATGTCGCACAACCTACTGTGGAAGATTGCGTTTGAGCGTGAACCCCTGGATCAGTCGCCCGCTGACCCAACCAAAACGAGGGCATAAAAAAACCTCCGGTTCCGCAATAGGAACAGGAGGCCCCATGCCCAACAGGCAGGCGTCAACTCCGTTACCACGCGGAGAAACGAAACCACATCTCCTCGGGTAGGTCTCCTGGCTCATGAGTTCAGAAGGTGTTCACCTTCACCGCGTTCCCTGTACCTTCCCCAACCTATCGGTTGAGTGGCGTTGATCAGAGGGATCGCTTCTCACTTACAGTGGCGGGACCGCGCCGGTTTTACACCGGACTTCCCTGTTATGCCCTTACGGGCACCCGAGGCACTTTTTCCGTATCTGCTGAGTACTTACTGTAGGGTGACCGAACGCGTCAAGTAGAAAATAGGCTGGGACATCTGATGCAGTTGTACAACCAGAAGCGCCCGCATCAGGCTGGGCTATCGGAGCCCGGTGCAATACCGGGCGCAACAATCACTCCGACTTGCTTGATCTCAGGGTGCACTACAGACCTATGGTGCCATGAGGTGATCGTTTTCTATGGAGGGACTTCATGGTTACAGTGAATGACCAGTTGTCCATTCGGTTGTCCACGCTCATCACTATAGAAAATTACAAGCAGATTCAGTTCGTTAGAGCCAACAGCCACGTCCTGAAAAGGCTGGTGTCGACAGTTCGATTCTGTCCCTCGGCACCATACAATCGATACTCTCGAAACTCACAGTATAAGCGAGTGCGTGCGGCCCTCACCTGCTCACGCACTTCCAGGCTTCCCTCCCGACTCCAAGTGGTCTCCGCAGCAAGACAGTGACAAGTCTTCGTGTGGGCCATTCTATCGAGATTCTCTGCTGGTAACACACCCCGCCATTCCCTGCGGACGGTGCATGCGCAACTTTTCAAGTACGGCACGGTCAATTTCGCATTCAAGCATAGAGACCCCACCAACAGGACTCAGATTTGACAATGGCACGATCGAGTGCGCACTCCGGCAGACAAAAACCTTTGCCCTCATCAGTGATCACAATTTGCTAGCACGACAGGCGACGCGAGACACTGACTTCACGAAGACCCGTCGGTCGCTTCTGCGCTGCCGGATGGGACGCGGTTGAGGGGACCTTACAATTTCTCCGAGACTGTTCTCAGAAACCGGAAAGAGCGGGCACCCACTATTTGCCGGCAGAAATGAACCAGGCACACGAGAGAGAGCATGTATCAGCATTCTGCGATTGGTCCGAAAGTGGATCCGACGGGAGGAGTTTTCACACTCGCAGGGTTGGAGAGAATTTGGAGGAACGCAAATGGGGCCGGTCGTGGAAGAAAAGCGTTGGCATTTTGGTGCGGGAGGCGGGACTTGAACCCGCACACCTTTTACAGTACAGGATTTTAAGTCCTGGGCGTCTGCCGATTCCGCCACTCCCGCAGTAAAAGCTGCCGGGGCGAAATCTAACATCGGGCTCCCGAGGGGTCAAGCTGCCGGACGCACATCTTCACACGTGCAAACGGCCTGTCCCTCGCGAGACAGGCCGTTGCAGTCTTCTTTCTCTATTGGAACCGATGCCGGCAAACCACCAGGCTTACGCGGCTTCTTTATGATCGTCTCTGTTCACCAATGCCTTGCTACGTTCCACCATGGTGGAAACGCCGCTCTTCACGGAACGACTGAAACGGGTGGCCTGGACCTGCGCCCGCTTGGCATACCGTGCAACATCCCGCCTCGTTTCCGCCCCGGTCTTCGGAGCCAGAAGTAATCCCAGCGCCGCCCCCACAACTGCACCCCCTCCGATGATGGCTGCAATCTTCGCTGCTTCACGCCCCTTGGTAGACATCGTGACATCCTCCCTTTAGTACCACAAGGTTTACTGTCCACTGACTTCCGGCGAGAGCTACCGGTGAGTACAGCATCAACCGTGCCACAGCCTCGTAATGCAGATTCGTTGGGATTTCTGCATTGCGGCGACACAGGGTTAACGACTTCTCATAAAGGGTGCTGTTTTGTGAACAACGGAAGGAGACAACCGTTTCAGAAAAGCGACAGGTGTGCGTAGGGAAAACCGCTGAACCGGCTGCAGGCCTTGCCCGGCGCCGCTTCGCGCCCTGCCTTGCATTGCAGAACAGGGTCACATAAGATCGCGAAACTATGTGGAGTCCTACTATGCTGTCCTGGTTGCACGCCATCCCCTATCCCGACATCGACCCGGTCTTCTTGCGCGTAGGGCCGCTTCAGTTCCGGTGGTACGGCCTGATGTATCTCATCGGCCTCACGCTGGCCTACTTCATCATCGCGGCTCGGGCCAAGGCACAGAAGCTACCGATGAACAACGATCAGGTCTATGACATGATCGTCTACGCAGCAGTCGGCGTGTTTGCCGGCGGCCGGTTGGGGTATGTCCTGTTCTATAACCTGTCTTACTACCTGGAGAATCCGCTCAAGATTTTTGCCGTCTGGGAAGGCGGCATGTCGTTCCATGGCGGGCTGATCGGTACGATTGTGGCGTTGATCCTGTTTGCCAGGCGGCAAGGCATGACGGTTCTGACCATTGCCGACCTCGCCGCCGGTGTGACCCCCGTGGGTCTCGGACTGGGGCGGATTGGTAACTTTATCAATGGCGAACTCTACGGCCGCCCCACTGATGTAGATTGGTGCATGGTGTTCCCGGCCGGCGGCATGGCCTGCCGCCACCCCTCGCAGCTGTATGAAGCGTTCCTGGAAGGACTCCTGCTCTTTACCGTACTCTGGTTGATCACCCGACGCCTACCGCCATCGGGAACCGTCTTCGGCGCCTTCCTGATGGGCTATGGGATCTGCCGGATTGTGGTGGAGTTCTTTCGCGAGCCGGATGCGCAGATTGGATTCATCGTCGGTACGATTTCGATGGGACAGATGCTGAGCATTCCCATGATCGTGGCGGGAGCGGTCATCCTGGCGATCGCGGCCCAGCGGAAGCGTCCGCTTCAGCCGGACTCAGGTACAGCCGCCCCGCTCTGAGGCGTGGGCGGTCGTTACCGCAACTGCTACTTGGGATTGGCGTCCATCCAGGATTTTCTGTCCAATCCGATCTCGCGGTCATATTTCCGAAGCGGCGGGGCATCCCAAATCACCTTGTTCCCGGGGGCCAGGTTGGCCGCGGCGACATAGTGCTTCTTCGCCTCAGCCTTCTCTCCCAATCGCTCCAGCGTCAATGCAAGATTGTAGTGGGCTTCCGCCAGTGTCTGGTCGGCCTGGATCGTCGCTAGATACACCTGCTGAGCGCCGGCCCAGTCCTGTTGTGCAAACAACTGATTGCCCTGCTCCAGCTGTTGACTCACCACCGCGCTAGTCCCAGCCGCCGCATGCAGCGGCCGCACCTCCGCCTTGTGCTGACTCGCACAGCCGACGACCGCCATCATTGCCAACACCGCCCATCGAAAAACCCTCATGCCGCCCTCCTTTGCACTCAGACCGTGACCGCCACTCCGTGTCGCAGGAAAATAAATTCAAAACCCGTCACCGGTTCGCCCAGCGACTGTTCGACCGCCGCCCGATACAGGCGCGCCTGCTCCCGGTAGAGCTCAGCCCTTGCCGCCACCTGGTCCGCCGGGATCATATCCGTCTTATAGTCGGCAATCCAGAGCGCACCGTCGATCCGGTACAGCAGATCGATGACCCCTTCCATGATCTGACGACCACCGTTCCAGGGCACGAGAAACGGAACCTCACGCCCAATTACCGTCGCCCGCCGAAGTCGATCGTAGGCGGCAGACTGGGCGAAGGTTCGCAACAGATCCCGTACCTCCTCGATCACAGCCTCCTGCATTACCGTATCCGGTTCATCGAGCGCCAGAGAAGTGTGGTCGATGAGCGCAACCTGTGACGCCACATCGGCGGTGAAATCCCAGTATTGCAGAAGCCGGTGGACGATGGTCCCCACGGTCTTCCCCGGCGTCACCCGTCTCACCCGCCCTGTTTCCCTCTCGGATGCCGGTGCCGGTTTCTGAATGAAGTCCGACGGAGAGACCATCAAGGGTTCCGATCGCTGCGCCTTCCAGTTCCGGTCGCGCAGCATCCAACGTTCAGAGAACGACCGGTCCATGGCCGCGCCTTCCAATTCCACGGGCCGTTCCCGCTGCCTGGCTGGCGGACGATCGTCGCCCTGCAGAACGATCTGACGCAATCCGACAGCACCGACCGGAATGTCCTGCTGTTCGGCCCGGCCGAGTTCCGCTCCGGCCGCTTCCTCCAACAATTCCAACAATGCCCCCCGCACCCGCCGCCGCGGCAGGGCTCCGGATAGCACCAGACACTCCCGTGCGCGCGTCATCCCGACATAGAACAGCCGACGCCGTTCCGCCTGTTCACGCGTGCGCGCCTTCTCGGCCACCAGCACCGCACCCAGGCTACAGCGATCCCCCAAGTCGAGACCCTGCACGCCCGTCGACCAATCGTGCCAAATGAGCGGTCGCGCAGGACCACGTCCGGCGCCATCGCCATGGTGTAACCCGGCCAGAATCACCAGCGGAAACTCCAGACCCTTTGCCTTATGAATGGTGAGCACCCGCACCGCATCCAGCGTGTCCTCCGAGAGCGCACTCTCCGCTTCTTCCGGTTGCTCCGTGAGCCGCTCCAGCATCAGCTCGACAAAGCCGTTCAAGGTGAGATTCGGACGATCCGCCAGATCCGCCGCCATCTGACGAACCTTGAAAAGATTGGCCACGGCCTGCTCTCCGTGCAGGGAGGTCGCCGCGAGTTCGAGTACAGGAAGTTGTGCAAAAATGAGGTCCAGCACTTCAGGCAATGGACAGCGGGGCGCCTGCTCATGCAGCCGCGCCAACCGGCCATACAGCCGACGGAGCGGCTCGGCATGCGAACTGCTCCAGTCTGCCAGGCGCTCGACTGCACGGTAATCCAGCGCCGCTCGTTCCTGCAGGCTGACCAGCGCGGAATCAGGCAGCCCCCCCACTGCCGACCGGAGCAACCCCACCAGGGCGATGCGGTCGTGAGGATTGTCGACGCACCGGAGAATATTGACCAGGTCGATCACTTCCTGCCGGCGGTAAAAATGTTTTTCTCCATCGATGATGTAGGCAATGCCATGCCGCCGGAGGGCTTCCAGATAGTGCTCGGCCTGGGTCAATTTTCGAAAGAGGAGCGCGATATGCCCGGGGCGAAGCCCGTTTTCAGGTCCCCTCGCTTCGCCACCTTGCCCGGCCGGCCGCAGCAAACCCGACACCATCAGTGCAATCTGTTCCGCCTCCACGCGCGTGGCCGCTGCCGAATCCAGCTCGCCGTCGTCTTCCGACGCGACCAACCGGAGTTCCACCCCGGGATTACGGAACTGACTCGATCGATTGGGCTGCACCGTCAGCGGAACGTTCGGCGGCTGAATGGCAGGTTGCGCCACCAGGAGCCGGTTGAATACGCCATTGACCAGATCGAGCACCTGGGCATGGCTGCGAAAGTTGGTCGCGAGCTCGCAGCGCAACGCCCCGCTGCCTTCCAGCCGGTCGACGACGTGGTCGAACGCTTCGATATCGGCCCGACGGAAGGCATAAATCGATTGCTTCGGGTCGCCGACAATGAACAGTTTTCCCGATTCGAGTTCCGTCTCTCGCCATGAACCGGCTTGTGTACCGGGGCGCTCCGCCAGATAGAGCACAATCTCGTACTGCACCGGGTCGGTATCCTGAAACTCGTCGACCAGCAGCGCGCGATAGTCCCGTTTCAACTGCTCACGTATGGGCGGATGATCGCGAAGCAGGGTCCTGGCCTTGCCGACCAAGCCGTCGAAGGTGAGCCAGCCGGAATCCAGGAACGACTTCCGCACCGACTGTACGAAGGGCGAGAGCAGGGCCAACAGATTCTGCAGGAGTTCATGATCGACCCTGAGCAACCGTTTAGCGATCCGCTGCAATGACTCCACCGCCTCGTAGTCGTCCTCTTCCCAGCCGGTCGGGGCGGCCCCGAGATCTTTGAGCAACAATTCCTGCGACTCACCTGAAAAAGACCGCACCGCGCCCAACCCCTCGGCGAGCAGGAGGGCGAACAGGTCCGCGACCGCGGCGAGCATCAGTTCGATTTTGCGTCGCTTCGGGCGGTCATACCTGGCGAGCAGACGTTCTGCCTGCGCTTTTCGGATGGAGAACCAGTCGCACAACCCCGAATTCAGCCCGGTCGCGGCCACCTGCTCCATCAGCCCATTCAGATCGATCAAGTCACTGTGCAGGCTGTAGGCCAACTCGCGCAGTTCGTCCAGACTGAACGTATCCAGGAGCATCCGCCAGCGACCGTGCTCACTCCCCGCCGCCCCCAGCTCACCATCCAGCCACAACTCCCACTCATTCGTGAAATGTTCGTCAAACCGCGAACCGTCTTCGTCCGTTTGAAAGGTCGGTGTGACCCCGGCCTCAATCGGGTACAGGCGCAAGAGATGCGCGGCAAAACTATGCAGCGTTCCAATCTGCGCCTTCTCGACGTCACGAAGCGCGGCATCGGCCCGGGCCACGATCTCATCGGTCGTCCATCCATACCGCATGCGCAGGTCGGCGATCGAAACGGTGCCACTGCCGCCCGGAGGATTGTCACGGCCTTCCACATTCACCAACGAGCGAAGCCGCTCCCGCAAACGGAGTTTCATCTCGGTGGCGGCTTTGTTGGTGAAGGTCAGGGCCACGATGCGCGACAGATCCAACGGATCGGTCCGGCGCATGAGCAGGTACAACAACCGGTTCACCAACAGCGTGGTTTTCCCGGTTCCCGCCCCGGCGATCACGACGACATTCCGGTCGAACGTGGTGGCGGCTGCTTCCCTGGCCGCCTGATCCGGAATCTGCGCCGGCTCAGTCACGCGCCACCTTCTGCGATCGCACATCCCGTAACGTCCTGGCCTGCGAGGACCGATAGGCCCGCCACCAGCTCGGTTGATGGGCGCGGCGGCAGGCGGTGGAGAAGTCACAATGAGTGCAGTGGGCGTCCGGGACGATGAAATATTGTGCGGCGCGTATGCCATCGAACAACACCTGCATCGTCCTACTCAACATCGGACCGGAGGGTCCCTGCCAGGCCGAAGCGGCAAAGGACACACGCTCAACCGCAGGAGCGGCATGCGGGAGCAAATAGAGAAACTCGACCTGTTCCGGCTGAGGCCCCTGCTGGTCACCGGATGACCCGGCCGCGGTCATGACGGCATAGAGCGCAGGCTGCAGCCGTTGAGCACGCAAGGCCGCTTGCAGGAGATTACGATCCTTGGCCTCCACGCGGTCGTTCGCTCGATACTTATAATCGATGACCCTCACCGCACCAGACCCCGGATGCCGATCCAGCCGATCCCATCGCCCACGGAGCGGAATTTCCTGTCCGCCTGAACCATCCGGCAACATCCCGTTGGCATCCAGTTCGAATTCAGCGGGAAGGAACCCCGAGGCCAACGCCGCTTCGCGATCGAGCATAATCGTCGCTTCGATCAACCGCCGGACCGATTCCTGTGCCAACTCCCAGGTCAAGGCGTACCCGGTGCTGTGCGTCCGGGCATAGGCTTCAGAGGCCTGCAGGACTGCTCGATTCACCTCCGCAGTAATGGCGGAGACAGACAACGCCGTTGCCGGCCAGCCCTGTTGGATCAGCGCCAGATAGCAGCGTCGCAACGCGTCATGACAGAGTTGCCCCATCGCCGGAGGCGTGAGTTCCATGGAGGGGACGGGGCGCACCGATTCAAGCTTGAGCACCTGTCCGGAAAAATATTGAAAGGGACAGCGAGCATACGTTTCCAACGCCGTCGGCGACAATCCGCGTTCAGTGACCGTCTGCCAATGGGCACCTGCATGTTCAAGCATCCCGTCGTACGCGCTCAGCGCCGGATGACCGCTTTCGATGACGCCTTGCGCGCCTAGCCCATGGGAAAACAACAACCCCTCGCGTCCGACCGCCTCCAGCAAAGCTGTCACATCGCGCCCCTGCAGCACCGTACTCACGCTCAATTCCTCTCTCGTCTGCAGGTGCGGCGTGAAGAGCGGAAGATCGACACGATCCGGCCACCGACGTGGAAGGGCGAACAGCGACTCCGGGACCGACGAATGTGGCGCCCCCCCGACCGCATCCAGATACCCGGAGGGCGCCAACGGGCGACCGGCGGCATCCGCTCGTTGATAGGAAAGATACAGGCGCTCCCCGGCCGACGCTCGCAACAGTTCGAACAGCAGCGCCTCCTCCCCATATCCCTGCAGCTTCTGGTCGATCTTGTAGCCCAGGGTTTCGCTCAGCACCAGGCGGTGCCGGTCACGGAGAAATCCATCTTCATGGATATACCGGGGAAACAGCTTTTCGTTCATTCCGATAAGAAAGAGGGCACGGAATCCCAGGCCGCGGGCCGCCATGGCATCCAACACCTGCACGCCGTGGTGCGAGGGCGGCGCCAGGGGCCTGGTCGCTCGCGCCAACATCTCCGCAAACGTGTCCGCCCATTCGTCCCAAGTGACGTTGACGTCGAGGCGATCGAGCGCCCGCAGCTCGGCGAAGACACCGGAGAGCGCCTCATTCACATCCGAGGCATCGTCCCACTGCGACATCTCGTCAATGGCTGTGGAGACTCCCAAGGGAACGGTCAGATGGGTCTCAGCAAGGGAGCAGAAGGCATCGGTCATGGCGCTGTATCCGCCCTGCTCAGGAAGGCGCTTCACATCCTCGATCAACGGTGAGAGACAGCCCCACAACAGACGCAACTGCACGCCATCGATCGCGAGCGACTCGAGCTCTTCCGTCACGGGGTCATCGGCATCGGACGACCAGGATTCCAGACGACCCAATTGCGCGAGCCGTCGCCACTCCTCCTCGCCACGGGTAATCCCAAGCGCCAGCACCGCCGATCGCCAGAGGTCCGGACGCGGTTCAACCCCGCCGCGGTCAGCCGTCAGGCGGCGATTCCATGGGGAGGTGATCACGTCCAACATGGCCGGTCGATGCAGCCCGCTTCCCTTGAGCCGGGCCAGGTGAAGCAGCGTCTTCACGGACGGCTCCTGTAACAGTGGCACCGTCGCGCTGGAGAGAAACGGAATGCGATGCTGGTCGAGGATTCGTTTCAGGGACGCCTGGTAGGGCACGAGGGTGCGCCCCACCACACCGATCTCGTCGAACGCGAAGCCGTTGGTTTCCACCAGCGATAGGATCTGTTTGCAGACGAGCGTCAGCTCATCGTCGATCCCGGCGGCATTTCGTACCTCAACCGATACATGCACTTCAGGAGAGGCAGGTGCAGCATCACCGGAGACAGCCCCAGCTCGCTCGTCGGCCCCTCCGGCGATCGGGTAGAGGTGCCGCTCCAGAAACTGTCTCGCAAAACCGTAGGCCGGTCGTTCGCTGAGCGGGAAATACACCGTGACCGGCAGGGAGACGCTGAGCGATTCCAGGAGAGTCAGCTGGGTTTGCGTCAGGTCGTACGACCCGTAGTACCAGAGACCGCTGAGACTACGGAGAAACGGAGAGGCGGGTACAAAATCGGTGACGAGCGCGGCCAAGTCATCCGGAGATCCCACCCCCAGCGCCGCACTGCCGTTTCGCAGCGCGGCATATAAGGTAAACAATCCCTTAAGCTTCTCACCGTCTTCGGGCGGAAACTGGCCTTCCTCCACTGCGCGTAACGCCAGGCCAGAATCCACCGTGGCATCCTTGAGGTCTCGCAAGCTGGCCCACAAAGCCGGCCAGGCCCCCGACGGCAGCTGTGGTAATCGAAGCGCCCCGGTCTGAGGCACGTTGCGTTGCCCGAGGTGCTGCAGCAGGCGTTCGAAAAACGTATCGGTGACGAGTTCAATCTGCCGCACCGCACCAGCCGCTCCGACTGTAGTGAGGCGCTCGCGCTGCAACTGTAACGCCAGTTGGTGAAACGAGAGAATGTGGACGTTAAGGAGTGCCAGCCCCTGCTTGACGACCAGCAGCCGCTTGAGCGAGCGACACAACTGATCCGAAGGCACCACAAGCGCGACTGCGGCTTGGGGGTTGCCGGACTTGAGAACACGCAGATCGTGAACGAGTTGCGATTCGAGTGTGGGATGAAACGGGCCGGTGACGAGGCGGAGCATGGGGACCGTGGGCCGTTAATCGTAGAGCGCAGACCGGAGGGCCGCAGAGAGTATCTCGGCGACGCTCCGCACTTCACGCGTGAGAGGTGAAGAACGCTGTTGGCTGCTAGCCGGTTTCCGGACCGAGCAGCTCACCGTTGCAATCGACGCAGGCCCAATCGCCATCGATGAACTTCATCGGGTCTCCGCACGTCCCGCATTCAGGCGGCGGCCCCTTATCGATCATAGGAAGAATCGGCAATTCAAAATCGTCATCATCGGGAACGGTCATATCTCTCCAGTCTCACGCGCCCTGCGGTTTCATCCTCAGCTGCAACGCCTTCTCGGCGCTTTGACGAGGCGGCACACCCACGAAGGTCAGACGGCCATCGATAATCGTCGCGGGCACGGCCCGGACCGAATGCCGATTCGCCAATTCCTGACCATCCGGGGTCGTAATATCGACCTCGCGATAGCTAAAGCTATACTTTACCCTGAGTTCCTTCCACAGGCGTTTCGCTGATGGACAGGCTCCGCAGGTCGGTGAGTGCAATAAGGTAATATTCGGCATGGACAATTCCTCTCCTTAACGTGAGCGGATCTTAACACCCGCGCGGAGGACCACGCAAGCAAACGCATGCCTGACATTGCTCATCGAGCCGTATATACTGAGTGAGGCATCATTCTGAACCGCCTCATCCACCCATCATCGGTTGCCGAGGAATCTATGGCTCTCCACCCTCGTGCCGGTCAGCCGGCACAACCGGAACAACTGGTCAATCTCGAGAAACTTGAAGAGGCCTATTATGGCGAAGTACCGGCCCCCTCCGATCTCCGGCAGCAGGTGAGTTTCGGCACCAGCGGACATCGCGGCTCTTCCCTTCGCTGCACCTTCAATGAAGCCCACATTCTTGCGATCACCCAGGCTATTTGCGAATACCGGACTCAGGCCGGAACGACAGGCCCCCTGTTCATCGGCAGGGATACGCACGCCCTCTCCGCACCGGCTCAACGCAGCGCACTGGAGGTGCTGGCCGCAAATGGTATTCAGGTCCGCATGGATCAGGCTGAGGGGTATACCCCCACGCCGGTCATCTCGCACGCAATTCTGACCACGAATCAGGGCCGCGCGGCGGGTCTTGCCGATGGCATCGTCATCACCCCTTCACACAACCCTCCGGAGGACGGCGGCTTCAAGTACAACCCGCCGCACGGCGGTCCAGCCGACACGGAGGTCACGAAGGCGATTGAGACCCGCGCCAATGCATTGCTGGCGGCCAAACTACACGGCGTCAAACGTGTCCCTTACGACCAGGCGTTGAAAGCCGCGTCCACCACGCGACACGATTTCGTCGGCCACTATCTTGCAGATCTTGCCAACGTCGTGGATCTCGAACGCATCAAAGCGGCGAAATTGCGTCTGGGCGTCGATCCGTTGGGCGGCGCCGCCGTGGCCTACTGGCGTCCACTGGCAGAACGGTATGGATTGGACCTGCACATCGTCAACGAGTCGGTCGATCCGACCTTTCGTTTCATGACGCTGGATTGGGACGGCAAGATCCGTATGGACTGCTCTTCCCCCCACGCCATGGCCTCGCTCATCACACTCAAAGACCGCTTCGATCTTGCCTTCGGCAACGACACCGATACCGATCGCCACGGCATTGTGACGCCCGAAGGCGGCTTGATGAACCCCAATCACTACCTCGCCGCCGCGATCTCGTATCTGTTTACCCATCGTCCCGGCTGGAGCGCCGGCGCAGGAATCGGTAAGACCGTGGTGAGCAGCAGCATGATCGACCGGGTCGCAGGCAGTTTGCACCGTCAATTGCTGGAGGTTCCGGTCGGCTTCAAGTGGTTCGTCGCAGGTCTTCGCGACGGTTCGTTGGGGTTCGGCGGTGAAGAAAGTGCGGGCGCGGCATTTCTCCGTCGTAACGGCACCACGTGGGTCACGGATAAGGACGGTATCATTATGGATCTGCTCGCGGCGGAAATGCTGGCGGTCACCGGAAAAGATCCGGCGCAGCTCTACGCAGACTTGACGACCCGCCTCGGCGAGCCGGTCTACGAACGGATCGATGCCCCGGCCACCAGGGCGCAAAAGACCGCGCTCCAGAAATTCTCTCCGCAGCAGGTGCAGAGCCGGGAACTCGCGGGAGAACCGATTACCGCCATGCTGACGGAAGCGCCGGGGAATAAGGCCTCCATCGGAGGGTTGAAAGTGACCACGGCCAACGGTTGGTTTGCCGCGCGCCCCAGCGGAACGGAAGACGTCTATAAACTGTATGCGGAAAGCTTCAACGGCCAGGCCCATCTCAGGCGGATTCAGGAGGATGCGCAAGCGTTGATCAAGCAGGTCTTCTCCAGCGCCGGAGCCTGACCGGCTGCCGAGCCGATGGCTAAGGCGGTTGTCGCTTCCTGTGTGAGATCCGTGAAGCGTCGTTCGTGAAGCGTATCTCGCGAATCATGGAATCCGGCCGACGAGCCGACCAACCGACCTTTTGAGTATCCCAGCGCGAGCAACGCACTACGGCATCCCATGCCTCCGAAGACCAGCTATACTTAAACCAGTATGCCCGGATTCTCTCACAGTCTGTGCACCTTGCTTGTCGGCGCCGTCCTGAGCGCCTGCGCCGCACCGGCATCCCAGGGTCTCCGCCAGGCGGTCACCCCGATTTCTGACTGTTGCCGCACGACCCAACCCGATTCTCGCAAACAGGCGATCGTCCAAACGGCCGTCAACCTGGTCGGCGCGAGAACCATCGAGAGCCAGGGCCGCCGTATCTCTTACGATTGTGCCGGAGTGACCCGAGCCATCTACCTCGCCCACGGGATCGATCTGTTTGAAGGAGGAAGCGGCGACGGGAGGGCCAACGGCGTGGGGTTGATCTACAACCATCTGCGCAAACACGGACAGCTCCACCGCGGTCCGGTCGTGCAAGCCGGCGATCTGGTGTTCTTCGACAATACCTGGGACTACAACGGAGACGGCCTCGTCAACGATCCCCTGACCCATGTGGGAATCGTAGAGCGGGTGGAGAGCAACGGCACGATTGTCTTTATCAGCCGCGTGGCCGGAGCGATCGAGCGATACCGGATGAACGTGGCCTACCCTCATATTCACCGCACCGCCGACGGCCGCTTGCTCAATGACTACATGCGCCGGAAACACTGGCGGGATGGCGAACAGACGCCCTACCTGACCGGGGAGTTATTTGCCGCCTTCGGCACGAGGGTGGTAGAGTCAGCCTCATCACCAGACAGAAGGTAACCACCTTGTCCCCTGCTCCGTTGCGCATCAGCCGCTGTCCGGAATGCCACCAGCCCACTACATGGCAGGACAATCCCTGGCGGCCGTTTTGTTCGGAACGTTGTCAAACGATCGACTTGGGGGCTTGGGCAGGAGAGCAGTACCGAGTCGCAGGACCGAGCCTGACGGTGGGCGGATCGGAATCGTCTTCGCCGGACAACGAGTGACCCGGCCGGTCACACGCTATTCGCAGCGACAGTTTGCCTTGTAGTCCATACACATCGGGCCGATGCTCCGCTCGCAGTCACAACTGCACTTGGGCGTCTTGTCGGCCGGACAGGTGATCTGGCAGGTCTGCTTGATCCCCATGCCGCAGGACACGATCTCGCAGGAATTCGAGCCTTCGGCGAACAGCAGCGGCAATGACGGCGCCACCGGAGCCTGGGTCTGCTGAAGGACGCCGCCACGACTCTCCGGTATCGGGGTGAGCGCGGGAATGTTTTCCATTCCAGCTTCCTCTGCCCAAGCCGGCGCAGCCGCACTGATCAACAGGACGACCAGCAGAAACACTACACCCCCCGCCATGCGTCGCGATGGATACCTTCTCATGCCTTCACCTTCCTTTCAGACGGCAGCAGAATAGGAAGAACAGCCGGTAAAATCAAGTCTCGACTCACTAGGTAAGACAGTCGAGCGCCGGATA
>WBZQ01000203.1_pt1 | contig 54520 bp, 53 predicted proteins | sample 5204251 | NCBI WGS metagenome assembly WBZQ01 (sample SAMN12412402, study PRJNA552823) | activated sludge metagenome | isolation source: activated sludge from nitrification reactor of wastewater treatment plant... | place: USA: Virginia | collected 2017-09
CCGGGTGTGTTGATCAATGGGATTGATGTAGCAGCCCAATTTGCACTGCCCAGTAGCAAGATCTGTCCGTCAATCACGGCAAACTTCTGATGACAGACGGTAAAGACCTTGCGGTCACCTGTCGAAGGGGCCCGCTTGAGGTCCACGCCTAGCGAGTTTAATTTCTCCTCCTCATTACCGCGCGTGTCGGTTACATCATACATAAGCCGAATGTGAACACCGCGCGCCTTCGCTTGTCGAAGCAGATCCAGCAAGTGCTCAGCACTCACGTTGTAGATATAAAGGCATATCTCGCACTGGGCCATGGCTAGCGCTTCTTGTACCAGCCGGTAAGAGCAATCTGGCGAAACAGCCGCCTGGATTTGTTTTACGGTGGTAAAGGGGATGGGGGTTAACTTGGGTTGGCGACTTACATCGTTCGCACCATGGACAAATGAGGTAGACTGCCAGGTTGCTGTTGCTGTGTGTAGTGCTTTGCGCTGCGTTTGATTCATAAAAAAATTTTCTCCAATAATAATAACCGACCTATCAGGTGTCAGCTTGACTGTGTCGGTTAGACAAGGGTCGATTTGACATCGTGATAGGCCGGCTATTCCGTACCTAATGATTCAATTGAAAGCCAGAAGATTGCTCGGTTTCACCTCCTAAATTCGTTGCTGATTTGGATTGGTTATCGTGTCATAGCGGGCAAAAAGAGTTCGTGAGCCACATCAATAAAGTCAGAGGAGTCAATTTCTTCGTCATTTTGGCTCATTGCCTCGTCGTAGTCTTCGCCTGTTAATGCTGCATCATCTTCACTTTCGTTGGTTGTATCAAGTGTGCTGGCGCTGAGGCTCGGCGACAAACTTGCGTTAAAGTTGATAGCTAGACCATCAATTTGGTTGTCCCAGTCGATCTCTTCTGCATCGAAAAATTGGGCGAGTGTACAATCTGTGGTGTCACCCAGCGCAAGCGGTGTGCATTGAAAAATATTATCGCGGTTCCCTTTCGCTTCACTCGCACTAGCGGTCGCTTTAAATCGACCCTTGGTGGTCATGTAGAGTTCGTTCCCGCCATTGGGCCTGACCCAGACCGCCATCAGATCTTCTTTGGACCTGGTTAGCCCAAGATCAGAACCATCGAAATAGAGTTCACAGATTTTGCTGACTGGGTCACAGGCAAGCAAATCTTCGTCTTTGGCTTTGACCTCGCCGTTCACGCCGTTGACTTTGGCAGAGCCAATTGTACTGATTAGAAGCCGACCATCTGGTGCAAACGCCAACGCATCGATATCCTCACTACCATGAGTTAAGCCTACATCTGTTCCCCGCAGAAAGATTGAAAAATTATCTGTGGTGGGATTGTACTGGACGACATCAGAATCATCGACGCGCAATTCAGTTGGTGAGCCATGAGGGTTGGGAATTGTAAAAGGTTTGTTGATGGTAAAATAGATGCTGCCATCATCCCGCAATTCGAAATCTTCCAGATCGACTGGACCCAACCCATGCGCCGAACCATCGAAGTAAATTCCCAGTTGTTTGGTCTCGACAGCGTAGGCGACAATATCTTCATCGCGATAATGGATTTTCCCTGCTTTGGTATGGGCTTCTCCGCTGTGCCCTGCGCTAAGGAAAATCAGCGGAGAGGGTGATGGTACTGTGCCACCTGGCCCCGTTGGCTCCAGAGGTGCTGCGGCGCTGGCAGTGTTAGGCTGATATAGGAATGCTAACAGTAACATCCCGAATGTGATAAACAAGGGAACAAACAACCTGGTCGACATTGGGAATTCCTGGCGCTGTTTTTTGGCTCCTGGCCACACCTGGTCTGTAAAAAGACTTTGATGCTTCATAAGATCGAATCGCCTCCTATTGTAGAACTTGGTAAATTTCTTAGAGAAGCTGGCTGAAAAGGTTGCTGTTCAACGCTGCTGACTTTGGGAAATCTGGCAATTTTCCCAGAGTTAAGCTACTTTTCAGCCAGTATTTGCTGGTACGACGTTTCTGAGGTATGAGTAATTCTTTAGAAGCAGATGTTCTCTGGTTGTCAGATCGACCTCCTTTGTTCGTACGCATTTCCAAAATAAAATCTTTCATTGAAATGGAAAATACCATCCCCTGCGTCTACACAACACTCAGCAAGTTGATAAGCAATCTTCTCAGCAGCCTACGCTCTGCTGGCCGCAGGAGACAGTGCTGAGTGTTCCCCTCTGGTGACATAGGGGGATGGTATTTCACGCATATTAATAACGGAGACTTTGGCACTACCCAGACGTCCATCTTTCATATCGTTCGCCATCTGCCGATCGGACCGGGCACTCATCATACAGGCACTCGCAACAATCAACGTCGCAATGAGTGACAGAACGAGATAGCCCACAAAAATTCCCATAATCATAAATCACCTCTATTAACTTAGAACTTGCGCAAGCCCTGACTAAAATAACGTGAATAGATCTAGAAATCAGCACGAGTCAATCATCAGGCGCTGCATAAGTCCTGCGACTGTTAAGTCCTCAAAACTTGGTCATAAATACGCCTACAATCGGTCATCTTGGTAGCACCATTCATGTGGCGTTCTTCATGTATTTGTTGAAGTAAGTTTAGTTGTTTTCTTGTGAATTGTCGCCAGCCTTTGGGTTAGAACACTCCCTGGTAAAGCTGAGAGAGAATAACCTAGCTTGTTGTTTATACTTTCTACGTCAAATGACAGAGAACCAAAGAGGATATAATAAAAAAGAGTTCATGATTGACCATAACACGTTGCATTAAGGTCAATCATGAACTCTTTTACCAGAACTGGGGAAGGAAAAATTAGTTTTTCAATTTCATCCCAAAAATATGAGGAGGTAACGAAATGCCTGCTGCCTCGATCCGTTCGCTTGCGCGTGGGCGCAACCCAGTAGGGTTAAGTGTGCCGATCAGCTGTCCATCTTCACGAATGCCACTCTGCGCAAAGACAAAGACATCCTGCATCACTACTGTTTCTCCTTCCATGCCCAATACTTCTGCGCATTGCACCACTCGCCGGCTACCATCGCGCATTCGTTGAATTTGGATGATCATGTCTACAGCTGCCGCAATTTGTTGGCGGATGGCTCTTAGTGGCAGTTCCAGCCCCGACATGAGTACCATCGTCTCTATACGGTTCAGCGTATCACGAGCACTATTGGCATGGATTGTTGTTAACGAACCATCGTGTCCTGTATTCATGGCTTGTAACATATCGAGTGCTTCACCGCCACGCACCTCGCCAACCACGATCCGGTCGGGGCGCATCCGTAGGCTGTTAATCATCAGATCGCGTATGGCAATTTCGCCCTTGCCTTCGATATTGGGGGGACGTTTCTCCAGGCGAACAACATGAGGTTGCTGCAGTTGCAACTCCGCAGCGTCTTCGATCGTAACTACCCGATCGTCCCCTGGGATAAAGCTCGATAAAACGTTGAGCATAGTCGTTTTCCCAGAACCAGTGCCACCGCTGACAATGATATTGAGCTTGGCTACCACACAGGCCTTGATGAATTCCGCAAATTCAAGGGTCAAAGAGCCATATCGAATCAAATCTTCAATTTTCAAGGGGTCTTTGCGAAATTTACGGATGGTGAGACAGGGTCCAACAAGCGAAAGCGGCGGGATAATGGCATTTACCCGGGAACCGTCCGGCAGACGGGCATCGACCATGGGGGAAGCCTCATCAATGCGCCGACCTAGCGGCGCTACGATCCGTTCGATCACCTGCATAATTTGGGCATCGTCGACAAACTTGATGTTGGTCAGGCAGAGCTTGCCCTTCTGTTCAATATAGACCTGGTTAGGACCATTGACCATCACTTCCGAAATGTCATCCCGATCGAGCAGCGGTTGAATAGGACCGTAGCCAAAAATGTCGGCCACCAATGTATTGAACATCTGATCGCGCTCGGCCCGACTGACTACCAGGTTGGCTCCTTCTAACGCCTTGCTGAATACCGGCTCGATCAATTGACGTAATTTGGTTGGGCCACCAATTTCAGCCGGTGAACGAATTTCTTTGAGCAAAAATTGCTGAACTTCTTCGCGTACTTTTTTAAAGGCGGGGGAAGGCGTATATCCTGCCTCGATCTGCGTGGGAGCATTAGCTGGTAGCTCCGCAGGCAACGCGACGGCAGGTGCAGTTGAGGCTTCGTTGCTTAGAGAAGGCCGGGGGGTATTGCCATTAATAAGAGTCTTGCCAAAGAGGGCCATATAACGCCTTTCTATAAATTTCGCTGTAGCTAATCACCTGGATGCGGTGATTCGTTCGGTGGTGAGAGGTGGCTATAGGCTGTAGCCAGATGGGGAACAACAATAGCCACACGAAAATTCTGGTCAAGTTGACGCAATGCTTCATAGTGCGTAACAGCAGTCTCCCATTGCCCAGCTTGATAGGCTGCTTCGGCCAGTGCAAAGTGCTCGTCAGCAGCTTGCGCAGTCTGAATTTGAGCCAATAGATGCGCCGTGTCCCGGTAATTGGGCACCTTTTGGTTCAAATCGTTCAGAATGGTACTGGCCATGGTAAATTGTTGAGCCTGCATAGCCCGAAGGCCAGCCTCATATTGGTTTACTAACTTCAATTGCAAAACAGCCTCAGACAACCCTTTATCCGCTTCAACCCGGATCTGTGATGCTGGCGACGTTGCCAATATCTGGCGAAATAGTTCGACGGCAGTACGATACTGGTTACTTTGCAAAGCTGTTTGGGCCTGGACAAGCAGTGTCTGGTTTGCCGGTGCAATTAGGTTGGTTTGGCGCATGCGCCCGAAGAGGAAGAGACTAGCTATGGTGCTACTGCTGATCAACAGTAGCACCATAGCTAGTCCAATCCCGCGTCGCAAAGAGCGGTAGTACGCTCGCTCTTTGATCTTGCCCCTCCAGGTGCCGTCCAAACTGTGCCGGAGGGTTGCTTCATCCACTAACGTGGTTATTTCTCGGCAATTCTGATATTCGGCCTGGAGAACCGCCACAAGTTGCAACGCTGATTCCCAACTTCCCTGTTGGATTTGTTGTTGCGCAGTAATGTAACGCGGATCTTCACCAAGTTGCTGTGGATCTTTGATCGGCACGCGTAGCTTGACCGTGGAGCGTTCTAAGCGTCTTCTTTTCAAAGGTAAGGCGAGTGGATAAAACATGGTTAAAGCCTTTTTAATGAAAGACAGCCAAAATTTGTGGAATGGCTGGCCCTAAAATGACGGCAAACATCGCTGGAAAGATAAAGAGCACCAAAGGGATCAACATTTTGATCGGGGCCTTTTGCGCCGCTTCCTCAGCGCGCTGACGGCGGCGTACACGCATTTGCGTGGATTGGGTGTGCAAAACCTCGCGAATCGCAAGCCCAAGTTGGTCAGCCTGCACCAGCACAGCCACAAAGCTACCAATGTCATCGACGCCAGTCCGTTCTACCAGGCGCCGCAATGCTTCTGCCCGAGGTAAGCCCAGGCGGATCTCATTGATTACCCGGCGTAGTTCGCTTGCCAATTCGTTTTTGCCTTGCTGTGCTACTTTCTGGATGGCGGCCTCGAACCCCAGGCCGGCGTCCACACAGATCGACATCCGATCGAGTGCATCTGGTAAGGCGCGCTGGATCGCTTTTTGTCGTTTGCTGATGCGGGTGCGTAGCCAAAAATTGGGAAGATAGAGGCCTATCAAAGAGCTGGCCAGCGCGAGCAGCAACGCTGACATTAGTGGACGGGAAAGCACAGAGAATAAAAATGTGATCGTACCCAGGCCTGCGCCAGCCAGAATACGTACGCCGAGAAAATCAATCACACTTAGATGATCAAGCAGGCCCGCTTGAATCAGATCGTGCTGAAGCTGTTGGATGTTACGTGTAGGGGTGACAAGCTTACCAAGATTGTATAGCGAGCCTGTGAAAGGCTTGATCACCCGTTCACGCCAGGGCTGAGCTAGCTCGATCTCGCGCCAGGTGCGCAGCTTGGGTTTGTTCGAACTCGCACCCAACACAGCAAGGGGAGAGCTGGACCTTTGGGTATAGAAGCCCATCACAATGGCAAATGCACTGAAGGCTGCTAAAGCTCCGCTTAGCACATAGGTTAGTTCACTCATTTACACCTCGACCTTGACAACCAGCCGCATAACGATGTTGCCAATCACAATCATTACCGCTGAGCTGGTCGGGATTAACAGCATCCACCCTGGCTGAAACATACTCATCATATAGGTAGGGTTGATCAACATCATGAGTGTCGCTAGCCCAAATGGCATCAACGTCATCATCCAGCCGGTCATCCGTTGTTGTGAGGTCATGGCACGGATTGCGCCCAGAATTTGAATGCGTTCGCGGATGGTGCCAGTGATGATATCCAACACTTCGGCCAGGCTGCCGCCCACCTCGTTTTGCACGTGGATCGAAGTCACCACCAGTTCTAGATCTTCGCTGTTCATACGTTCAACCAGGTGATCCAGTGCCTCGTTAATGCTATAACCTAGCATGGTCTCTTTCAATACCTGATCAAATTCTGTGGACATGGGGTCGGGCATTTCCTGTTGAATGACGCGGCAAGCCTGCAGCAAGCCATAGCCGGCGCGCAGTGAACCCACCAATATACTCAGCATATCAGGCAACTGCTCGGCAAAACGCTGTACGCGCCAGGCTTGGCGCCGCCGCAGGACCAAGCCTGGGATAAGCCAACCCACTATGGCCAGCAAAAGCCCACTGAGCAACTGTCCAGAAATAAGCCATCCAATTGCCAATCCCAGCAAGCTAGCACCGCCTTGGAGCATCCAATACTCTGCTACAGTCAGCTTTATGCCTGTTGCACTTAATTGGCGCTCGGTCCGTTCGCTTAGTGAAAATCCGTTTAAATAATTGCGCAAATGTGAAAACGAGCGACGACTTTGCGGTGCTGGTTCAATTGGTGCAAACGACTGGGCCAAGCGATGCTGAATCTCAGTGGTCCAGTGTAGCCCACGGTACAGAATGACAAACAGCGAGAATATGGTCCACCACACCAACAATGTGATCAAAATATGATTGGTCATCTGAACCACTCCAGTGAACGAGACCCCTGATCCAGATTAAAAAAGAGCACAACCCACGACCCAAACACAAGATAAGGAGCATACGCCATTGTTTGCCCACGCCGAAAGCGATTGCGGATCAACATTACAAGGCCCACGATACCGCCTGCCCAAGCACTCAACATAAGCACAACCCAAAGATTGTAAAGTCCAAACGAAAGACCAATAAAACTGGCCAGTTTGGCGTCTCCCATACCGATACTTCCAGGCCAGACCACGCTAATGGGGGCAAAAAGAGCCAAGCCGAGCCAAGCGCCCCAGACGATTGATGCGAGTGTCTGTGAATGGGTGAACCAATTGCTGAGCAAGGTGAATGGGACCGCCCAGAGCAGCATTCGGTTGAATACCAGGCGGTGCTCCAGATCGATCACAGCAATAGCGAGAAAAAACCAAGCCTGGGCAGCCAAAATAAAACTATCGATACTATTGTCCGTTCGTTGCTCGGCCAGCCAACCTAAACAAACCACACTCAGCCAGACCATGAGTGTGCGGCGTGGATACAAATGGCCAGGAGAGCCTATCGTTATCTTATATCCAGTACAAGGCAACAATGACGCAAGCGCATCAAATGGTTGGTGCCAACTGGTACTTAGGGTTTGGCGAGCCGGCAATGCATCGGCAGTGACATTCACGAGCCAGCCAGCAAGTAGACAAAGACAGAACAGAGAAATCGACATGCGTTGACCTTGTTGATTTTATGAAGTCTATTTCCTCACCTGAATGACTAATTACGAGTGAAAAATGATAAGATTGATCCCATACCCCGCGACTCTTGACGATGTGCTGTAGGTGTTTGCAGTGTCAGTTGATCAGCCAGTTGATAAATGCAACGGCTGATCTGGGCCTGAGGGTGACTCACCACAAAAGGAACGCCTCGATTGCAGGCCAGTGTCGTGATTCCTGGCTCGAAGGGAACACTCATATCGATCTTGACGCCCAGATGTTTCTCCAACGTTCCCCGATTAAGTCCACCACCTAAATCACTCCGATTTAATACAACGCGAACGCGTGCCTGCAGGTCCTGTTGGGTGTGTAGGGTCTCTAACATCGCTCGCGCATTACTAAGACCGGTGATGGTCGGATCGGTGATCAGAAGAATTTCGTGTGCCTGGGCGATAACTTGCGCCAGCACGGAATCGGCAGTGGCAGCCGTGTCAACAATGACATAGGGCGCCAACTTGCTTAAGAGTGAAAGGGTTTGTTGCCAGATCCCTTCTGGCAGCTCTAACACTTGGGTCGGTTCAGTAGGTGCAGCCAACAAGCGAATGCCACTTTGATGTGGTTGCAGATAGCCACGCACCAAATCCACATCAATATTGGGATCATTAGCCAGGTTGGCCAACGTATGGCGAGGATGAATATTTAGGATAAGGGGCAATTGCCCTAGTGTATGATGAGCTTCGGCAAGAATGACATTGACTGTCTGACGCCGATGTAGAGCTACAGCCAGATTGGCAGCCAATGTGCTGCGGCCAATCCCACCTTTCAAGCTGACCAATGCGATGATCTGAGGAGAAGTGTCCGGAGTTGGCGATGTGGAGGATACTTGTCGAATACGTTCAACTGTGGCAAAAAAGTGTTGACGAGCGCGCTCAATTGTTGCAAAAAAGTGTTGCGGATTAATAGGGAATGCCAAAAAATCCATCGCACCAGCCAGCTCTGCATCTTGGAGTTCAACAACGTGGTGTTGCGTAGCCAATGCGAGCAGGGGAACCTTGGGCAGTTGGTGGTTTAGCTGGCTCAATAAGGCCACGGCATTCGGCAAATCAAGATCAACAACCACTACATCCACCTGTTGGCCGCGCAACGCCTCAATAGGATTGGCACGTCCGTTAAAAGTCAACAAATTCCAACCTTTATCAGCTGCTACATATTTCACAGCCTCAGTGCGCGAAGCGTGTTCTGTCAAGAGCACCAACTGTAAAATTGACTGTTGCATAGCAAATCCTTTCTGACGCAGCTTATCTAGCTAGGTTGATTTTGTACCGATCCGCCAGATAAAATTGATCAACTACAGGTGAGCTTCCTGTGCTTTCGTCGGCGGGTGGGCGTAGAGCTAAATCAATGATCCCACCTACATTCAAAACATGGCGAATGGTCAGTGCATCTTTGGGGTCAACGGCCAGTAATATTGACTGTCCTCCTTCGTCTGCCGTGCGAAAAACGCCGCCTTTTTCGTCATCCACTCCATTCAGCTCACCTTCCGTGGGTACCATAGGCAGGATGATGGCATGGACTTCCAAGTTCTGCAGCAATGCGATGCTCTCTGGCAATGTCGTACGCCCATCTGAGCGAGTGTGCTCTACATCAAAGGTGGCCATTAGATCGATATGATCGCCGGCGCGCAGCAATTGGCTGCTGATCAGCTTAGACTGGGTAGGTACGACAATAACTACCTTGCCTGGCGGAATTGATAAGGCCACCTGTTGAGTAACCACGTCGGGCGAAACCAACTGTCGAGCTACAATGGGTTGATTGGCAAAGAGATCCACCGTAGCCATTTTACCTATCACCTGATCGAGGCTAATCGCCGCGTTTTCGGGAACCGAGGCCATCGGTACCTCACGTATAGTGACCTCCGCTGCGCTTATTGAACGCCGCATTGGGATATCAGCAACGGCTATCACCACAGGTCTGGTCGTCGTTGTGTCATCGGAGTTCACAGGAGACGCTTGTTTTAGGGTGGAATAGGTGACGAGACCAGCCAAACTGGCCGCCACAAAAGCGCTTGTCCACCAAAAAATTCCGATCCACCGCATGAGCCTGTTCTCCTTGATAAATCCAGCGTTGAGAATTCATCTGCCACTACTGCACCAGCCGCACATCTCGCAAACCGAAATCTGGCCCATTGCCAGAACTGCCGCGTACCATCGATCGAATGAAGGATCCCCGCACCCACTTGTCCTTGCCAGAAAAATCGTAGCCCATCAGGATAAATTGAGCGAACGAACAGATTTGGTACTTAGTATTCGAGCCGCTGCCTGTCACATTACTGTAAAGAGGAATAGTAACAGCCTTGCCGATCCAGCTATCCAGGGCCTGACGTACGTTTGAACTACTCTTGGTACCTGTGGTGGCTGGGAGCCAATCTCCTATATGCCATACCCCGCTGTTGCTGGGGTGAGCAATATTTTCAGCCAGCTCAGAAGCACTGTTGGCATGATCATCCCAATTCACCCAACCAAAATTGCCCGGCGCATTCATGTCCTTATCCCACAAGGTGTAGGTAGCGCCATAAGTAAAGGCGGGATCCTCATCATTCGCCATATCGTCACACTTGGTGACCATAGGCAAAAGATCACCCACTCCGTTGACAGTAACATAGTTAGCACTGGACCTGGCATGTACAGTAAACGTTGTATAACCAATAAAACCAGCAAAATAGCTTGGGAAAGTGTGAGTAGTTTGTACCTGAATCCCTTTACTGTTATTCAAGGAACTCCAGGTTACACTATCGGCACCATCGGCTAGTGCTAGACTATTTACCTCGCTGTTTACCTGGGCTGAAGTTTGTCCCAGTGAAAGTAAGCGCGTCCCGGCCAGTGCAGCGGCATCAGCAGCAGATTGTTGCTTGCGTTGTTGCATATATAAATTGCTGCCATCAATAATAAGGCCGGACAGGCCTATCATCAGTGGAAGTGTAAGGGCGACATAGACCAAGGTGGCGCCTGATTCGTCCCTGATTTTTTGATAAAGTTGGTAGCGAAAAAGGGGCAACCGATAGAGGAACAAATTACCCATAAAGCACCCGCATTGTCACATGCACGGTCAAGGGGAGGGTTGGGATGCCCGTAAGCGCCCCAAAGAGTAAGGAATAGCTATGCTGGATCTTTACAGTTACCATATCTCCGGCCTGATAACTACTCTTTAGCGGTGTTATTGTGACACGAATGGCACTCTCCGGAAGGCCAACTTTGGTGGTCTCTGTAACTACCTGTGTGCGTACCCCGTTGACATCCGTGGGGTGCGTTGTCAACCAACGAACTCCTTCATGGGCTGCGTTGGTAAGTGCACTATAAGTACGAAAGCTACGCCCCAAGTCAATAACGCCTAAGATCAAGAAGAACAACAGGGGTAGAACAACTGCAAGCTCTACTACACTGCTGGCCTGTTCATGGCGCAGTTGCTTGAACAGATTGTTCATGGGCGTCGCTTCTGCATAGTGTCTGCTCTGCCCTACCGCCGGAACTGACAGAGCAGACACCACACTGAATAGAATCATTGTACAGGAGATGGCGTGCGTTTATTAGAGATGGCTAACAATATTCGTAAAGACCCCGCTAATGCCGCTACTGAGACCGGTAAGCGCAGTGACCAAGACAACGGCAATAAGCGCGATGATGAGCGCATATTCAACCATACCCTGGCCTTCTTCACGTTTCAATTCGGCGATGTAGTGCTGCAAAGTGTAGAGGAGATTGAGTAACATAGTTGGACAAACCTTTCGAGTAAATCAAATATCTGAAACGAACTAGGTGAACAAAATATATATCCAGATAAAGCTATCGCCGATGGTGACGAAACCTTAATAGACTAACATGCTTGTACTCGCCGAGAGTTGGATTCCACCATTCTTGACAAGTTGTGACAGCAAGGGCGTGATCAGTTCAAATGGGTACGTTACCTCCACTTCGACACGTTCATTGCCCACCAGTTTTGCCGTGATCTGGGCTTTGGCAGGGTTCAGGCCGATCAGCCTATTCTGCACAGCGGGCTTGACTGCCGCCAGATCAATCAAGCCCGCTCGAGCGCCAGTTTGTGCCGCTATCTCTAAGATATTCGCGGTATATACCGCTCGCCCCAAATCAATCATGCCAAAGGTAAGCATCAATAAAATCATTAATACAAAGGCAAATTCGATCAGCGTACTGCCTACTTCTGTATTCAACGCCGGACGTTTACGTTGTTTAAAGAATTGATCCAAGCACCTCCCGATCCAGTTAGACTTCTCTGAATCATGAATGGGTAAAGCAAAGTTGCCGAAATCCAAACGGACATTCCTTGAATGCTGACATTATCCTCCTTGACCCGATAAAGAGGCAGCCAATCTGCCTGACTACAGCGATTAGATTATTACCCGACAGAAGGTTCGGTTGGCTCTGTACCCATAGCCCATCTCGTTACAGAGCGGGTTGTTCTGTACGGCTGATACTCAGTTTATCGGCTTTTCTTGTTATTGTCGCCAGCCTAGCGACGAGATTTGATCTGGGACGAATTGGTAATGCGCAGCTAGTCGCTGGTTTAGTGACAGTCATTCAAATAGCTACAGGGAAAGTTAGACCAAAGCCAGCAGGAACTGCGACATTTGACCAAGAAAGACTGGCTATCGACCAGATCACAAACTGTTCGTTCGTGCATAGCAGATCTCGCCTATGGGCTGTATTCAGCGAGAAGCAGATCCGGTAGACTGATGATTACCACTATAAACGAACTATTTGCTGAGAAAGGCTGGTCGGAATCTGGAGCGCTCAGGGCTTGTGCCAGCTAGCTTTTCAGAAGATTAAGCCTACCTACCATGTGCGTTGTTTGGTGAAACAATGGATCAAATACAAACTTCCATCATGCTGCTGACCAGCACGCATCGAATTGTTGGTCAAATTGTAAGTGCAGGTCAGCGTCTTCAGGATATCCTCAATAATAAGCTGAATACTTACCTGAATCTATACGATGTGGAGATATTCGGCGCACTAGGTAAGGCGGGCGCGTCAATCCGCTGTCCGGATGTGACGGTACCGAAAGACTCGATCAACTTAGTCTTGATTCAGGAGCAAGTTCACGAGGCGCCAACACAACGCCTCTATCGCTATGTGCAGAAGAGTACCTATCAAACCTTTCTGACTGTGCCCAATTACGAAATACACGGCTATCTCCACTTTACTTCGTTCCAGAAACCAGAAATTTTTCTGGCTGATACTGCCACCTCTTTTGTTCCCATCACACAGGCCCAGGTTATTTGTGCTATTGATGCGAAGCAAACCTGGGAGCTACCAGTAGTCTTTGCGCGGCGCTTTGCGATTGAACTGTTTCATCTACAAGGGTAGCTCTAAAATGGTAAATTTTATAGCCATTAGGCCAATTCTGAGACAGAAGTCTCAACATAGTAGATTGCCGGTCGTTGGTATATTTCTTGCGGTAACGGTTGTCATGAGCAATCTAGCTATAGTAAGTTTTATTCATGAGGAGTGGCTCAAAAATAGGCTGATGGATCTGGGCTACCCTGTATGGTATCTATTGGCGGCAACTGCTCTCTTTTATGCGGCGCATCAGTCAGTCCGCCGCTCGCGCCATCTCTTCTTGGCTTGGGGACTGCTAGGGTTTGCGGAACTATTTCTTGCGTTTGGCTCGTTCACGCGCATCGTCCTTGAACTGAAGTGGCAGGTCAAACCCTTTCCTTCAATCGCGGATGGCTTTTATCTGCTCTTTTACCCATTGTTTCAGGCTGGCATCGTGCTGTTGCCTGCCAGGCGACTCACTACAGCCGAACGCTGGAAAATCGCGTTGGATATGGGCATTGTTCTGCTTGCTGCAACACTTACTCTATGGCAATTTTGGATTGGTCCTCTAGCGACTTCCATTGGCCAAGAAAGTCGAATTGTACGTTTTGTCGCGCTGGCCTACCCTGTAGAAGATCTGGTTTTAATTTCTGCCTTTTTGGTACTTTTGTATCGCCCATTAGAGAGGGTAAGACCCAGGATCTTAGCACTCTTGGTAATAGGCACTGGCATGCTCATCCTCGCTGATTGCAACTACGGTTACCAGTCATTGCTTGGTTCTTTTACCGATGGCAGCCCCCTGGGCTTTGGTCGTATTATGTCTAGTGTCATTTATGCCCTTGCTGGCATTGGCCAGGCAGTCGACGCTCAGCGAACCCAGCGCGGTTTAGCCAAATCGCCCAGCCGACCTATCACCATATCACTATCTTGGTCTTGCCTTACCTATTTTCCCTCGCTATGGATCGTTACCGCTTATTTGTTGTTGATTCATAGCTATTATTATGAAACAGCGCTGGATTTTATGTGGCATGCTGTTGGGGTCGGCGGCATTATTGGTTTTGCGTTGATCCGTCAAGTGATAACTGCAAAAGAGAATACCAGCTTGCTTCTGCAAGTACAGCAGGCTAATGAGCAAATTCTTCAGCAAAGCATGGCATTACAGCAGAGTAATCATAGTCTCTTGCACGAGATCGAAGAACGAAAACGGGTGCAAGAACAACTAGCACACGACGCTCTGCACGATGCCTTGACTGGATTGCCCAATCGTGCGCTCTTTCTTATGCGGCTTCATCGTGCGCTCGAACAGGCGAACCTCTATGCCCACTATCACTTTTCTGTCCTTTTCCTCGATCTCGATCAGTTCAAGGTAGTCAACGATAGTCTCGGTCACCTTATTGGGGATCAACTTTTAATTGCACTCGCCGCCCGTTTACAAACATGTGTACGAGCAACTGATACTGTTGCTCGTTTGGGCGGGGATGAATTTGTTATCTTGCTTGAGAATACCAATGAATTTTACGATCCGGCCAAGACCGCTGAACGTATTCAGGAAGCGCTACAGATACCGTTTACGCTTGATAATCATCAGCTTGTAATTGCGGCCAGCATTGGGATGGTGATAGATGCCAAAACATATATGCGCGCTGAAGATATATTACGTGATGCAGATCTGGCCATGTATCGAGCCAAAGTTTTAGGCAAAGCGCGCAGCGAACTGTTCAGTGTTTCCATGCGCACCGACGCTATAGCGCGCCTGGAGTTGGAAAGCGATCTTCGCGCAGCAGTTGAGCGGCACGAATTGGAATTGTACTACCAGCCGATTCTAGGCCTCCGATCGAAGAATATTTATGGGGTGGAAGCGTTGCTGCGTTGGCGTCACCCCACTCGTGGCCTGTTGACCCCGGATGCATTTATGGCAGTGGCCGAGGAGACCAGTTTGATTCTGCCAATTGGGCAGTGGGTTTTATGCGAAGCTTGTCGCCAACTGAAGGAGTGGCAAGTACATTTTCCTCAAGTTGACCTACTGACCATAAACGTAAATGTTTCGGTTAAGCAGTTGTTGGCGTCCGATTTTGTTGCACAGGTAGAGCGAGCATTAGGAACAGTTGGTCTACCGGGCGCAAGTTTAAAGTTGGAGATCACAGAGGGAATCTACTTGCACGACTCTGGGGGAATTAAGCGAATCTTCAATGCGCTACGTCAATGTGGCGTTCAATTTCATTTGGATGATTTTGGAACTGGATATTCTTCGCTCTCTTACTTGCAACTTTTCCCACTCCAAGCCCTCAAAATTGACCGAGAGTTCGTGAGTAAACTAGGGGAACAAGCTAACAATCGGGATATTGTTCGTGCGATTGTGGTCATGGCGCACGGTTTGGGGATGGATACCGTTGCAGAAGGCATTGAAACTGTCACGCAACTCCATGAACTCCAAGAGCTTGGCTGTAATTATGGGCAAGGGTATCTGCTCGGTCGTCCCATGGACTCAAACGGTATTGAGAAATTGTTACAAGAATTGGTAACTGACTCTCCTGTCTCACGAACGGATATCTAGGTTGATTTGTAATAATTCTAGGGAGACGAGGATCCAGGTAGACACGCAGCTACCCTATTTCACTGTTTCCTTGGATTACCGATTTATCTAGAGATCAATAAAAATCTCTGCCACTTTACCTAGCTAAACTTGATAAGTAACATTCCACTCATAGATAAAACCCAAAAAAGTTGCACAAACAACTGGCGTTTCTTCTCTTATATGGTTTGTCCATAAGCTGTCAGGCTCCTGGACACTGATTGATCTCAGCTTCAACGGTTGTTTGGCAGCTATCCTTCGTTCGCACCAAACCACACCAAAGACTAGACGGACGGTTATATCAAACTACGTCATTTGCCAGATGCTTTGTCACGGAACAGAGCATAGACTGTAGATACGGGCATATAATCGCTGCTTAGAATGGAAGTCATAATATCTGGTGGGTGAGGAGTAAAGATGGCTTACGAAAATTATCAGAGTTGGAAGACACGATCTCTCGTTGATAAGCCACTGTTGTCGATTGTTATTCCAGCATATAACGAAGAGGTGCGGATTGTCCCGGCAATTGGGGTAATTGCCTCGTACGTATCGGATTTGGGATTTCCTTGGGAACTGATCATCGCTGATGATGGCTCGAAAGATAATACCATACGGGTGGTGGAAGAACTGGGGTTTGCCAATTTGCGCGTATTGCGAGCACCCAAGAACGAAGGCAAAGGCGGTGCGGTGCGCCGTGGCATGTTGGCCGCACGCGGCCGATACATTCTCTTTGCAGATGCGGATAACAGCACCCCCATTGAAGAAATTAACAAACTGCTGGAAAAGGTGAGCCAGGCTGGATACGATATGGCCATTGGCTCACGCGCGGTCTTTGGCGCCGTTGAGGCGAACAAAAGCCTATTACGTCAATGGATGAGTGAAGGGCTCCGCTGGCTCGTGCGGGTAGTGTTTCATATCGGCGTGCGCGATACGCAATGTGGCTTCAAAATTTTCACCTACGCTACTGCCCAACGCCTCTATCGCGCACAGACGATTACTGGTTTTTCTTTTGACCTGGAAATTCTCTATCTGGCCAACAAACTGAGGCTGAAGATCGCAGAAGTGCCGGTTGCTTGGGTGGATGCTCCTGGTTCTAAGGTGAACCCAACCAAGGAAATTCAGCGCTTTTTACACGATCTCGTAAAGATCAAGCTAAACGATCTGAAAGGTGTCTATGCCAACGCCTAGTATGCGCTTAGCAGTCGTAACCACCTACCCCCCAGGAAAGGGATCTCTCAACGAATATGCCTACCACTTTGTACGTTTTTTGCGTCAAAAAGAGGATGTTCATGAGGTTATCTTATTGGTGGATGAGCTACCGCCTGGGGCAACCTATACGTTTGAACAACGACCCGATTTAGCACCCGTGCGTGTTTTACCCTGTTGGCGATTTGATGCAAACGACAACGCACTAAGGATCTGGCGGGCGGTACAGCAGATCAAACCCGATGGTGTACTCTTCAATATCCAATTTGCTACCTTTGGTAGCAGAAAAATTCCGGCCACACTGGGGCTCTTAGCTCCGACACTAGTCAAATGGGCCGGTTATCCGACTATTGTGTTGTTACACAATATTGTCGAGACTGTGGATCTGAAGAGTGCTGGTTTTGGCAACAATATGCTCATGGAAGGGCTGATCCGCCTTGTTGGCACCCAGGTGACGCGGTGTCTATTGTCTGCTGACCTAGTAGCCCTGACCATTCCCAAGTATGTAGAGGTCCTAGAAGCAAAATATCACGCCAAAAATGTGGTGCTGGCTCCTCATGGTGCGTTTGAAGACACTCCGCCCCCCTCCTTTACCTTGCCACCAGGACCTCGCCAAATTATGACCTTTGGTAAGTTTGGCACCTATAAAAAGGTCGAAACCTTGATCGAAGCTTTTCAACTGCTTCAGCAGCGTGAAGCTCGACAGTCCATGAAGATGTCAGAAGCGGCATGTGGCCTGGAATTGGTCATCGCCGGCACCGATAGCCCCAACGCAGTCGGCTATCTGTCAAGCATCCAGCAACGTTATCGCGCAGTTCCTAACCTTCGTTTTACTGGTTACGTTGCGGAGGAAGATGTTCCTCATCTCTTTAACAACGCTACAGTCGTGGTCTTTCCTTATACCAGCACGACCGGCAGTTCCGGTGTGCTGCATCAAGCTGGTGATTACGGCAAGGCGGCTGTTTTGCCACATATTGGGGATTTTGCCGAAGTCATTGCTGAAGAGGGGTATGCCGGCGAGTTCTTTACCCCTGGTGATCCAGAAGATCTAGCCAACGCCATTGCCCGTGTTCTGTATGATCCCATGCGCCGCCGAGAATTGGAGACGCAGAACTATATTGCGTCACGCAGCCTGTCCATTGCTGATGTAGTCGATTGGTATTTGCTGCATTTTCATACGTTGTGCAAGGAACACAGACGTCCTTTGCGTAAGAATACTATGCTAAATTTGAATGAGTTCTAGCGACTGCGCATGACTGAGGCCAAGATGAATGGGAAGAAAGGATATGAAGATCGAATTAGAGACTGCAGGTAAGCAGGCAATTGTTATACTGAATGGACGCTTTGACGCGCATGAAGTGGTGACTGTGCGTAAGACACTGGAACAGGCCTTGGTTGAAAGCAATGGTCAGGTTGTGGTGAACCTGGCTCAAGTCAATTTTATTGACTCGAGTGGTTTGTCCACCATTGTGCAGGCAATGAAACGTTGTCGCGAGCAGAACGGTGATCTGATTCTCTGTGCCTTGCAACAACCGGTGCGCATTATCTTTGAGTTGACTCGGCTAGACAAAGCACTTGCGATTTATGACACCGAGGCTGCTGCGCTTAGGGCACTAGCAAAACCCTAAAGGCTCTGACAACCGTAATGACTACTTACCCAGCTGAACTCTCAGCGCTAGCAAACGCATGGCTATCTGGCGGGGCCGAGGCTGTCAGCTTCTGGCAGCAGGACCAATTAATTGCGTCTTGGCCATCTCCGGCGCCAAGGTTAACGGCTGATCTAGAGAGCATCTTATCAAATGGTCAGCATACGATAACAACCCTGCGCGTTACCGGGCTGCATGGGCCGGTAGCGCAGGCTCGGTTGGATGCTGATGCGGCGCTGCTGGCTGGATTGACCCGACTCAATGACGAGGTAGAGGGGTTAGCCGAGGCCTTGGGACAGACTGAGGATCAACTGTTGGCCCTGTACGAATTGACTCAGGCTGATAGTACACGCCTGTATATTGAACGTCTATTGGATGCCTTAGTACGCCAGGCGGTGCGGCTTAGCAAAGCGGATGCAGCTTTTATTGTGCTGACACCGACTATGGTCATTCAGTTTCCCCGTTGCTGGATACCAGATACCATTGCGCTGGCCTTTTTTGCCCAAGTACAACAGGCAGGCACCCCATTGCTCTTGGGATCTGAGCACCCCACTCATGAGAAGATCGGCAGTACGGGCAACTTGTTTCTGGTCCCCATGTTGCAAAAGCAAAACCACATAGTGGCTGTGCTAGGACTGCATTTGAATCGACCGGCGGCTCAGCTTTCGCCAGATCTAAAACTGGCCCGCTCAATTGCAGAGCAAGGGGGGGCACAGTTGGAAATTGCGCTATTGCACCACGAGTTGGTTGCCCAAGCTCGCATACAGGCCGAGGTAGAATTGGCTCGTCAAGTGCAAGTTAGCTTGCTGCCACGGCAGGCACCAGCAATTAGAGGGCTCGATATTTACGGCGAATCGAGACCAGCACTACAAGTGGGTGGCGATTTTTACGCCTTCTATACACCAACAACCCGTACAACTTCCCACACTTTTGCCTTTGCTATCGGCGATATCTCTGGTAAGGGAATGTCGGCGGCAATTTTGATGGCCATGACGCGTACAGTGTTCCGCGCAGCGGCTAGTCAATCCAACACCGCCACTCCTGCGAGCATGCTCGCCCGAGCGAATGAAGATCTCTACGATGATTTTACCGAAGTTGGCATGATGGCGACTGTGTTTGTCGGCCAATATGATCCGGATCAGCGCAGCCTAACCTTTGCCAATGCTGGCCATTCGCCTGTGCTTTATTATCCAGCCGGTGGTTCCGCCCGTTTGTTAGCTGCCGATGGTCCCGCGCTGGGAGTCTTGCCGATGATGCTGTCAGAAAATCAGGTACTGCCGTTTGGCGCTGGTGATGTGCTGGTGATAGCCAGTGATGGGTTTAATGAAGCCCGCTGCGCAGAGAGTACTGCTAGCGAGATGTTTGGAATTCACCGGTTGCTTCAATTGCTGGAGCAACTGGCCAGCCAACCAGCCCAAGCCATCGCCCAAGCATTGTTTGCCGCAGTGGAACGCTTTGCCGTTGATCATCCCCAGGATGATGATAGGACGGTCATTGTAATCAAAGGCATTACATAATCATGTCTTTATTCTTTGGGAGTATCTAACCAAGCGTTTAGGAGCAAAACGTGGCTGTTGACAAAGTTATACAATTCCAAATCCCGGCAACATTCAATGCTGTGCGCAAAGTAGACGAGGCCGTCATGGATCTGCTTACCGAAATAGGTGGGGTTGATATCACTACTTGCTACAATGTCCAATTGGCTGTACATGAGATTTGCATCAATGTCGTTGAGCACGCCTATCAATGCCAAGTTGGCAACCTGATTTCGGTAATGCTGCAAACCTGGACACAACCACGGCGATTAATCACGATTGAATTACGCGACTCTGGACGCTCCTTTGATCCAACGGTGATCCGAGCGCCAGATCTGGATGAACTCCAAGAAGGGGGCTATGGGCTTTTCTTGGCACAAACCTTGCTGGATGAAGTGCATTATAGCAGCCAGGATGCAGAAAATGTTTGGCAATTAAAAAAACTGCTGTGAAGCAATAGGAAAGAATATGACTTTTGATGTCAGTGAACATGTGTTTCGGATCATTACGGTAGCGCCCCATGACCGGATCGATGCCATGAGTGCGCCGGAACTGCGTCAACAACTGCAAACATGGTTGGATAAGGGCGTGACCTATTTTGTGATTGATTTAGCGACTGTACCTTTCCTCGACAGTGCGGGCATGGCCGTATTGGTCAGCATACTCAAACGGGCACGCCTGGCTGGCGGGGATGTCAAGCTGGTATGGCCACGGTTAGAGGGGGCCCGCCGTATCCTCAACCTAACCAAATTTGATCGTGTTTTTGCAATGGCGGACAGCGCAGAAGCGGCGCGCCAAAGTTTTTGGGCAAATTGAGGCAAAATTGACTATGGCTACAATCATGGTCGTTGAAGATCATCTAGTAACCCAACGCGTCCTGAGTAAACGTCTGCGTAATATTGGCTATACTGTTGTTACATCTGACAACGGTCAACAAGCCCTGCAACAGTTGCACACAATGAGGGTAGATCTGATTATCTCCGATATTGCCATGCCGGAAATGGACGGTTTGGCGCTGTTGCGCCATATCCGTGCGGATGCCCAGTGCAATGCGATTCCTGTCATCATTCTGACAACGAGCGTGATTGATCAACACCGCTTGGAAGCGCGCACCGCAGGCGCAAATGGCTTTTTGGAAAAGCCGGTCAGTTCATGGGAACTTGAAGAGACGGTGCAACGGTTGCTCCGGGTGCCAGCTTAGGCATGTCCCCCATTGCAAGTCATAGGTGAGGTCTATGTCATCGAATTTAGTTACAGAAACAATGACAAAATCGACGCTAGTGGCATCTACTAGCATGGCCTTCCGTTCTCGCCTTTTTTCAGATGTAGCGTTGCTTTTTATCAGTGCCACACTGGTAAACGCTGGTAATTATTTCTTTAACTTGCTGCTAGGACGCTGGCTTGGTCCGGCGGCCTTTGCCGATCTCAGCCTCGTTGTTACCCTCTTTCTCATAACGTCATTTTTAACGGCTGGCCTGCAGATCCCAGCGGCTAAATTTGCTGCTCGCTGTATGGCTGAGCACGATCTACAAGGTATAGCGGATGTTCGCGGTTGGTCCATCCGTTTTGCATTGCGTCTGGGCGTCGTATTGGCGCTGCTCTTTGGGTTGGGTGCGCCGCTCTGGTCATCTTTCTTCACTACCTCTTCGCTACTGCCCTTTGTGCTTTTTGGCCTCTTGCTCCCTTTTTACCTGGTCCAGGGCGTTGATCGCGGTCTCTTACAGGGACGCTTGCATTTTGGCTGGCTGGCTTTTACTTATCAGACAGAAATGTGGTCACGCTTGTTATTCAGTGTTTTGTTGGTTTCCCTAGGGTGGGGAGGTAATGGGGCGGTGCTAGGCATTGGATTATCTTTTGTCGCGGCCTGGATAGTTGCACGCAGGGGTAGCCTTGATCTGCCGTCTGCCCGACCGCTGCTGCTTGCTCAACAACGTGAGCTGTTGTCCTTTACCGGCCCGGTATTGATCGCCCAGTTAGGGCAAATTCTAATCAACAACAGCGATATTTTGCTGGTGCGGCGCTTTTTTCCAGCTGAGACGGCAGGCCATTATGCAGCGCTCGCCTTGACCGGGCGGATTGTCTTCTTCGCCACCTGGTCAATCGTGACGGCAAGCTTTCCTATGGTAGCACAGCGTCATCAACGGGGCGAAGGGCATCGTCACCTGCTCTGGGGATCACTGGCAGCGGTGATGTTTGGTTCGTTGTTGATTACAGGATTGCTATTTACTTACCCTGAACCAATTGTACGCCTGCTCTTTGGGCCAGCTTATCTGGCAATAGCATCCCTGCTCTGGCTTTATGCATTGGCGACTGCAGCCTACGCCCTGGCCAATGTGGTGATCAACTATCGCCTATCTCTAGGCAGCACTGCCGGAACCTATGGCGCTATTATGGCAGGGATTGTTCAGATTGGACTGTTGTGGCGCTATCATGCCACATTAAGCCAGGTGGTGTGGGTGCAACTGTGGCTGATGGTGGCACTGTTTGTGCTTCTGTTGGTCTGGGAAAGTGCCAGCGGTTTACGAAAGGTGACCGCATAATGCGACAAATACAAATACTGCTTTTTCTCGCCCCGCTGTTTCTGGCACAAACGAGCAGCATATAGTGAATAGAGAGAACGATGAAACAAAAACGAATTGTATTTCTTGGCACGCACGGCCAATTCAACATTGGCGATGAACTTTTGTTAGAAACCTTTTTGGCGCAATTGGGGACCCAGCATTACTACGCGGTCAATTCCTACGATCCGGCCTTTACCACGGCGCAACTGACCTCCCGTTTTCAGGTGGAAGTTTTTCATACTACACGGGAGCGCTTGCATTTTTTACGTGCCTTGTTGCGCTGTGATCTGCTCTTCTTTGGGGGCGGTAGCATCATCAAAGAACTCTATGCCAACGTAGGGCGCAGCCGCTATGCTACTTTGCTAATGGTGTTGCTCACCGTCACCTTCACACGCTGGTTTGCCCGCAAGCGGATTGTGATGAGCAATATTGGTGTGGGGCCGCTACAAACACCCTGGGGTAACCGGTTAGCCAGATGGATATTGCTGCAAGTAGATCTGCTCTCGGTGCGCGATATGAAATCTTACGAAACCTGTCTACGTTTAGGTATCCCCACCAACCAGGTGCGGCTAGTGCCTGATGCAGTCTTTGTCACGCTGCCCTGTGAGCTAGCCAAACCGGAGAAGAAGCTACCAACTCCGACTGACAAGCTGCAAGTGGCGCTGAATCTTAACTACAACATTGAGAATCCAGCCAATTGGCCCGTCTTCATGGACAATTTGGCGGCAGGGTTGCGTTTGTTACACCAACAGCAGCCACTCGTGATCCACGCACTGCCGATGCAGTCACAATTTAACCCGGAGAACGACTGGAAGATGTTGGCAACTTTTCAGGAGAGAATACCCGAAATTGAATTTCATTTGCACCAACCTGCCACTTTTCAGGAGGCCGCCGCTGTAATCGCCAACTGTGATCTGGTGATGGCGGAACGGCTCCATGCGCTGGTAATGGCTGCGATTCTGGGCAAACCCTTTTTGGCTTTGGTCTACGATGTCAAGGTGCGCGAACTGGTGGCTGGCTTGGATATGGCAGCCTTTGCCATGGATGTAAACCATCCCTTTGCGCCAACCCTGCTGGCTGATCGGGTAGAGACACTTCGACAAGAAGCTGTGGCGGTTCATCACCATTTATGCCGGCGCAGCCAGGCGTTGCGCAACGAATTAGAGGAATATTTTCGGGTTCTGCGCCAATGCCTAGCCTTGGGGAGGGAGGCTAGTTGGTGAATCCGTTGGCATTCGCCCTGAAGATAACGCAATTTGCACCTACAGTAAAGCTTCAAGAACGTACTGTTGTGCGCAGCATTGCGTTGCTGGTGGCGGTGGTCTACTTTGGTTCGTCACTCTTTATCTTTCGGGGAGTGGCGGCGAGCATCCCGTCAATTTTAAATGGCGATGCTGTGATCAACGGCGACGAGTTGGTGCCTTTTTTTAATCCCACCAGCCAGTTGATCGACCAGGCTGCGGGCAAATTTAATCAGCTCACCAATGGCTATGAATTTCGTGTCCGTTATGCGATTCTGACGACGTGGGTGCGTTACTATAAGGTATTGCCCTTCGCCCTCATCCTGGTAATACCCGGTGTAACCTATGCAGCCTATCTGGCAACCAGTCAGTTTCTGGCCGCCAGTTTGGCATCCCCGCTGCCAGCTAGCGAGCCGGCACAACCAACCGCCAACGCGCTGGTTTTTACCTTTAGCCATCCGACCATCTATCTGGCGGCGTTGGCCCCGGTAGCAGTGATCTTTCTGATCCTTACTTATGCCAAGATCACCCATTTTTACACATTGATCTTGGGGTTCAGCATGTTTCTGATGGCGGCTGCGCAGGTCACCTTTGGTTTGATCTTTGCGGAGCGACGTCCCTATCGCTCTATCGCTATTGCTTGCCTGATCACCCTCTTTAACCCGGCTGTGCATTATTTGATCCTCTTTGCGCTCTATCTGAGTTTTACCGTGGGAGCTTTGGTGTTGTTGGACGTCATTGTCTTTGTGCGCGCCTATGGTGTGCGTTGGCTCTTTTCGCCACGCCAGTGGTGGTGCATGATCTTTCCCCTACGCAAGTGGTTGCGGTTTTTATCGATCTGGGCACTACTGGAGCTTTGGCGTCAGATCCGTTATACCACCTTAACCCGCGCCATTATGGCTTTTGTGCTCCTGGCGTTGTTGGCCTTGCTTCCATATGGGCTCTTTGTGAAGTTCTATGCGTTGCGCGGGGTTCCAAATCTCTCCGAGACGGTGCCGGGCGATTTCTACTTTATTACTGACGCCTCGATCTCGCTTGATCATGTGCTTTCTTTCGACATGGCTGGGATTATGGATAAGGCTATTAGCGGCGATTATATGGCCAAAGAGCCGCGCTTGCCCAATCTTGTCTACACCGCCCTGTTATTTTTGCCGTTATTTCTGCCCCAGTTGCGTCGTCAGGTCTTTTGTACCTGGCCGCGGCGCCAGTTTCTCTTCACCAGCTACCTCAACGTCTTCTTTTCGATGTGGGCTACCCTTGGCTACTCGAAGCCAGCGTGGTTACCCACGTTCCATCGCACTATCGCTTTTATTACGATCGAGGCAAATGATACGCAATCATTTGCTGGTGATTTGGTGATCAAAATCACCAGCACCATCGTCCAAGTGTTGCGTTTTCCGCATCGTTTTCAGTTGATTCTGTTTATGATGGCGTGCCTGTTGATGCCTATTACCGTCATGTGGCTTGCTCAAAAGGTGCATGAGTATCTTGATGAGCGGATACCACAGCTGAGTCTAGCAATCTGGCCTGGGTTGATTGTGCTTCTCTTTGTGCCGCTATTCTCTAGCTGGCAATACCGCGAAACCTTTGCATCGGGAAACTTTCATGACTTTCTGGCTCCTTATCCAGTCACGCTTCTGCGGGAAGTAAAAACGGCGTTGAAAGCGTTACCGCCTGGCAAGGTAGTTGTGCTGCCACCAACGGAAACGGCCAAGGTTATCACCGACATTGAGGGAGTGGACCATAAGTTTATCGACAAATTTCACATCTACTTTCTAGATTTACCCAGTTACTACTATGGTTTGACCGGTGATTCAGACAACAAGTTTGAGTTTTTTCTGCTTCTACGCGGACTTTACTACCAGCAGGATTGGTGGATTAACATTGCCCGTGACCTGAAAATTCAATATATTGTGGTTAACAAAGAGTTAATGGCCAATGTCATGGGTGGCGCTGAATATTTACGCGAGATTGAAAAGGCGATTGTGCCTGAACTGGATGGTCTGCCGCAATATCTGCGGCGGATATATGAAAATGACAGTTATGTGCTTTATGAGATAACAGATCTGCCTAGGGCAGAGCGGGTGCCACTTCTGATCGATACCAATTGGAATACGTTTATTCAGATACTATCGAGCCGGTTGGATTTAACTCGCTATTACGATCTGCGCCACACGGTGGTTTCGGATGACTTGGCTGATTACGCCGATTTGATGTTGCTGACGGATGATGTACACGCAGCGATGCTGGATCTTTACATTAAGGCCCATCCACAGCAATTCTTTGGCCCCAGCAGTAGCATCTTTGCCTTTCAACCAGCCATTATCCCCAGTTCTTACTATCTTTCGCCCATGTTTCGCCTCTTTCAGTTTTTTTCAGACAGCAAGTGGAACCGCCTCAACATGATCACGCCGGGGCTCTATGGCACGATTCGCGGCAGTTTTATCGGCCTGCCGCGTTCGACTCCATTTCGCATTGATGCCAAGTTTCCTAGTTCAGAGAAATACCGAGTTTTGTTGCGTGGTGCCGCAACCATGAACCACCTAACCATAGAATCAAAAAAACTGGACTACCAGAATGATCTGATCCTACATGCAACGCCGGGAACCTTGATCTTTTTCGATCAGCGTAAAGTCTTTGACCAAGACCGCCAACCCTTGGATATTAACAGTTTTACTATCGATGAATTAGAGCGCTTGATTCCGACGGATGTGGTGGCTGTCAACTACCGCTACCAATATTTTGACTTGGGAGTCGTGGATGCTAGCGAAGGGACGGCAACTTTCTTCTTCAACAAGAAGGATAACAACCCTTTGCTTGTTGAAGGTGTTCTTGTCATCCCGGATGCTACTTACCGCAATTTGAAATTACCGGACAATGTGCATCTGTTACATTCTCCTGTCGAACTCTGCTGTCAAACCATGCAACGCTTACGGGCAACTCCCTGAGTATCTGTCAATGACAACAGGACGCAAGACGTCATGTGAGGTGGGAGGATGTATAAAGTCCTGAGTGCAAAAGATAGAATCATTGCCAGTCGACGGTTGTCACCGCTGAGGCACATCTGGAGACCGATGCTTATTGCAAGTGGTATTCTGCTTTTGATTCTGTTTACCGTTGTTGTCGCTCTCTTCTGGCGCGCTAATCGTACAAGCAGAGAGCTAGCGAATTTTTCTATGCCTTACGTTCAAACGTTCGATGACGGAACGCTCACTGGATGGCGTGTCCAGAGTGGCCTGTGGTATATCCGCAATCAGGCGCTGGCGCAGACCACGAATTTGGAAAAGCCAACCCAGATTTTTATTCCGTATATGTTGGATATCGCGCAGTCTTATCATCTCAGTGTTTATATGACCCTGGCAAAAAACGCTAGAGCTGTAGGCATCAGCTTTAACAGCCAGAATGCAGAACCAATCGTGCAGATGCAGCAGGTCTATGTCGTCCGTGTCCCAACGGAGAGTGTACAAAATCTGAAACCAGAGGGTGCCCTTAGCGTCAACCGGATTGATGAAACCGGCCATGTTGTGCCTCGCGTCAGTCTGGCCGGTGACCTCAGCAATGAACAAGGGGATAGCGCAGCCGCAGGTTTGGACGACACCGGTGAATCGATCGAACTTGTGCCGCAGAATATTTCAACGGAGAGTCCGAATCAGCAACAGGGTGGTACGATGGCGTTACTAGCCGGTTACACAGATTCCCTTGGTAGCTTCGTGCCCCAGGTTCGTGTACCCTTTGCGGTCGATACTGGCAATTATCGCTTAGATGTCTATGTCTTGAACAAAACCTATACCATTCAACTCAATGGCCAGACTTTGGTTGAACGGCGCCCACTCTTTTATACAGGAGGGCTAATTGGCTTCTACGCACGTGGACGGGTCACATTTGATACACTCAAGCTGACGGCAGCCGGAGAGGGCAAACCCGGAGAAATGATTTATGTGAGTGATTTTGACCAGCGTTTTGGTGGAATGGGCTGGGTGCCATTCTCAGGAAAATGGACGTTGACCGATAAGGGATTAGTGCAAACAGATCCTGATGAGGAACAGGGCGGCATCGGTTATGAAGGTGGCTCGTTTGAAAACTATGTGCTGCAAGCCACCTTCTACCACTCGACCGGTACCGGTGGTGGTCTGCTCTTCAATATGCCGTCGCCCTATCAGTTGAACGGTGCGGTTATGGTGCGCTATTCAGATCAGAGTGACTCGCTATTTTGGGGCTATTTTGACGAGAAAGGGGTTTTTACCAGGCAAGGCTTCACCAAAGTGGCTGGTCCTAGCAATACGCCCCACCAACTGAAGGTCTTCAGCCATCAGGACCGCTACACGATCTACCTCGATGAACAACCGATTGTGCAGGATGTAGCAGCACAGCGCGTTAACGGCTATATTGGGTTAGTTACAGCACGAAGCAGTGTCGTTTATACAATCGTCGAAGCCTTTCCGCTCTTCAGTGGCACCCCCTTGGCGGAAGTGCAAGCCACAACCTCCGTCACACCCAATGCCAGTGAGCTATCGGCCACAGCCACTCCAGTGGTGCTGCCATTACTCACCACGTCTGGACTGGGAATCACAGAGGCAACTCCAGAGCCGGTGCAGTCAACAGCGCCCCTTCCCCGCACCCCGCGCGTTGTGCTACCGACTGTGACCCCTGATCTAGATTCAGTCGACACATCTGCACATGATGATGTTGATAGTTATGTGGTCGATAGTGGCGTCTATGCAACTGCCTACCGAATAGAGGCTGAAATCTCTCTACCAGTAGATAATCCCCGAAATGGCTTAATCCTACATATGCCAGAGCGCGGTGTGCGACAGGGTTCCTTTTTGATTAGTCTCTCACCAGCGGGGGATGAGTTGTTTTGGGGGGACTACGACCAATCTGAGACATTTCATCAGCGTGCTGCAGTAGCTTTACCGCAGAATGACCAAGGTTTTTATCATGTTGTATTAGTGGTAGACAACCAACATCTGGCAATCAGCGTGGGAGGGCAGCTATTAGCAAGTGATATTTTGTTGCCTCGTCGGAATGGTTGGATCGGTCTGCTGACCGACGGTGGCCCAAAGACATTCCGCAATCTCAGGATCACTGTGGAGATAACACAATGACTGATGCGCAGCCGTAGGTGCAAAGGTCCCCACATCGTTTGCCAAACACAGTCTTGGAAATATTAGTATAAATTCAAAATGCGACTAGAACAATGATGAGCAACTTAATACCTAACCGATCTCCCTCTTATGATGCAAGTCACGAAGAGCGCCGCTCCGAAGCGACCAGGTGCTTTAGCGCAGCCCTGGCCGAGCTTGTGGATATAGATCGGCATCTCCAAGTGCGCCAGCAGTTATTGGCAATCATCGCTCAGGCGACAGGCTACAGTTATGCCCTACAGGCTGAGATGGAGGAAGACTGCCAACACATGCAAATTGCTGCAGTCTACGCACCCTCTACCCTAGTGCAAGGCGTGGAGAAACTCACTGGGTTTTCGCTGATGGGTTATCGTTTTGTCAACGATCCGGCCATTGCTCTCAAAACGCCACCAACTGAAGTGTTTAACCAGCTACGTGATTGGCGTGACGATCTGCCAAGTCCCGTTGCGCTGGCCATTGAAACATTGCTCGGCTTGCGCCAGATTGTCTCGATTCGCCTGCAGACAGGTGAACATTACTTGGGAACAGCAATCTTCTTTGCCATCGGCAGGGATGCGGATCAGGAATTGCTGGAATATCTTTGTAAGTACCATCTGGTTTATGCGCTGCGACTAATGCAGGAACAGGCAGCGCGCTTTGCCCTAGAAGCGCGCCGCAGCCAGGAACTAGAAGCACGAGCAGCCGAGATCCTGTCATTGGCCCGCTTTCCTGCTGAAAGCCCCAATCCTGTCTTACGTGTACAAAATGATGGTGTTGTCACCTATGCGAATCGTCCTGCTGTTGCCCTTTTAGCAGGGCTGGGATGTCTGCCGGGACGCTGTCCAGAAAGCTGGCTCGCCTACATGGCACAGGCTCATCAGCTTGGACGTTCGGTAGAGTTGGAACTATGGGTCGGTGCGCAAGTTTATGTCACCAAATTCGCGCCGGTGGATCCTCATTATGTCAATGTCTATCCCATTGAAGTAACCAACCATCGGCGCGCCCAAGATGAACTGCGCGCCAGCGAAACTTTAAAAACTGCAATCCTTGAATCCGCATTAGATTCTATTGTCACCATCAACCACGAAGGGCGGATCGTTGAATGGAACCCGGCTGCCGAGCGTACCTTTGGCTGGTCGCGCGCCCAAGCATTGGGTGCCTTGATGCAGGATTTGATCATTCCGCCGGCGTTACGTCCCTCACACCAGCAAGGATTGGCACGTTACCTGACTACTGGTCACGGCCCTGTGTTAGGACGACGTGTGGAGTTGACGGCGCTGCGTGCCGATGGCACCGAGTTTCCTATTGAGCTGGCGATTTCGACGCTGCAGATCGATGATAAACCGATCTTTACAGCCTATATTCGCGACATCACAGCGCGTAAACGGGCGGAAGCTGAGACCATACGGCTGGCCACCGCGCTGAAATCGACCGAAGAGGCTATCATGATCACCAGCATAGAGGGTACCATCCAGGATGTCAATCCAGCCTTTGAACGATTAAGTGGTTTTTCACGCACAGAGGCGATCGGTCAAAATCCTCGTCTACTCAAGAGTAATGTTCATAGAGAGGAGCATTATCGCTGCATGTGGCAGCAGTTGCTGCGCGGTGAGGTATGGCACGGCGCAGTGGTCAATCAGCGCAAAGATGGCTCGCTCTATTCTGCGGAAGAAACCATTGCCCCAGTTCGTGGAGATGATGGGCAGATCACTGCGTACGTAGCTGTGCAGCGGGATGTCACCCAACGCTTACAGATCGAAGAAGATTTACGCGCCCGCACCTCGCGCCTGACCGCCTTGATCGAGAACATGCAGGGAGGTATTTTGGTAGAGGATGAAGTCCAGCGAATTGCCCATATCAATCAGACCTTTTGTGATCTGTTCGGAATTACAACATTACCAGCCGCGATGCTCGGAATAGATTGCGCCAAGGCTGCACAAATCGTGATGCACCTATTTGTTGAGCCAGAGCGCTTTGCCCAGCGTATCGACACGATCTTGCACGTGCGTCAGCGCGTGGCTGCCGAGGAATTGTACCTGGTGGATGGCCGCACATTTGAGCGTGATTATGTACCGATTTTCAGCGGTGATGACTACCAAGGGCATCTCTGGCACTACCGCGATATTAGCAAACGCAAGGCAGCTGAACAAGCACTGCGTGACAGTGAAGAAGCGCTACGCAAACTTTATGAGATCACTTCTGATCAACAACTCAATTTTGCTGAAAAAATGCAGGCATTGCTAGCTATGGGATGTCAACGCTTTGGGATGGCCGAGGGTATTTTGTCGCACGTAGATGACGAACAATGCACTATCACCGAAGTTTATGCGCCTCAGATCAAACTGCCCAAAGGCACCATGATTCCCCTTGCACAGACCTATTGCCGAGATACACTGCAATCTGCTGCGCCACTTAGTTTTGAGCATGCCTCTGGATCTGCCTGGCGTAGCCATCCTTGTTATGAACGCTTTCGAATCGAAGCCTACCTTGGTACGCCAGTGACGGTCGGTGGCGAGATTTATGGTACGCTGAGTTTTGCTAGCCCCAGTCCACGGGCGATACCCTTTAAGGCTAGCGATAAAGAATTTTTGCGCTTAATGGCCCAATGGGTAGGCGGTGAGATCGAGCGTCAACAGCGCACTGCCCAACTGCAAACCTACGCTGCTGCCATTGAACAGACCAATCAGGAGTTGGCCATTGCGCGCGATCAGGCATTGGAGGCTTCGCGCCTGAAAAGCGAATTTTTGGCCACCATGAGTCACGAGATCCGCACGCCAATGAATGGAGTCATCGGGATGACGGAGCTGTTGCTGGAAACAGCATTAGATGCAGAACAGCGTGAGTTCGCCGGAATTGTGTTGCATGAAGCGGAACATCTGTTAAGCATCATCAATGATATTCTGGATTTTTCCAAGATCGAGGCAGGCAAATTGCTCCTGGAGCAGGAGAATTTTGCTCCCTGGTCTGTGGTTGAAAGTGTTGCCGATCTACTCTCTGCCCAGGCCAGCGCCAAGGCCATTTCGCTAATGACTTTTGTCGCACCGGAGGTGCCGCAGTTTGTCTGTGGTGATGCTGGTCGGCTGCGTCAGGTGCTGGTCAACCTGGTGGGCAATGCCATCAAGTTCACTGATAAGGGGGAGGTGCTGGTGGAATTGACTTTGGTCAGCGCCACGGCGACCCAGGTAGTGCTGCGCGGCGCCGTGCGTGATACAGGTATAGGTATTTCGGCTGCGGCCCAACAGTGTCTCTTTCAACCTTTTACTCAGGTGGATGGGGGTATTACGCGGCGGCATGGAGGCACCGGTTTGGGCCTAGCTATTGTCAGTCGTCTGGTCAACCTGATGGGAGGTGAACTTGGGGTTGAAAGCCAAGAAGGCCAGGGTTCCTGTTTTTGGTTCACCATCATTCTAGAGCCAAGCAACTTGCAGATGCTAACGACAGTGCCCACCGAGGTTGCAATTGTGGGCGCTCGCGTCCTGGTTGTAGACGACAATGTCAACCACCGCAATATTTTGCGCAACTACTTGCAACTATGGGGCGTGACCGTAGAGGTAGCCACACGAGGTATGGAGGCGCTCATGATGATGATGCAAGCAGCTCAGGCTGGGCAACCTTACGCAGTGGCCATTATCGACCAACGTATGCCAGGCATGAATGGGTTTGTGCTTGGTACAGCAGTGCGCAACGAACCTACTTTGAATGCTACACAACTTGTGATGCTCACCGCGTTTGGTGATCGCTCATGCGAACAACAGGCCACCGAGGCTGGCTTTGCAGCCTATCTGACCAAGCCGGTGCGCCAGAATCGTCTACGTGAAGTAATAGCCCGACTGCTCAGTACTACCGTCGAGCCATGTGTACAATCGCCTGCCAACTCTGCACTACACACAGCTGAAGAAACAACCATAAATGGGCTGCAGCGCGAAGCCCGGCAGCCAGAGGTGTCGGGTGTTCTGGCCAGAAATGCGTGCAGTGCGGAACCTGGCACTCCCTCATCAAATGTCATTTTACTTGTGGAAGATCAGGCGGCGAATCAACTGGTGGCCTTGAAACAATTGGCCAATCTGGGCTACCAGGCGGACCTGGCGCATGATGGAGTGGAGGCGCTGGCGCGGCTGACTGCTCCTGGTCACCCTTATCGATTAGTGTTGCTCGATTGTCAGATGCCGCAAATGGATGGTTTTGCCGTCACCGCCCAGATCCGTCGCCAAGAAGAAGAGCACGGTGGTCACTTGTCCATTGTGGCGATGACGGCACAGGCCATGAAAGGTGACCGTGAACGCTGCCTGGCCGTGGGTATGGACGACTATATCAGCAAACCTGTGCGTATAGAGACGCTCAGCCAGATCATTGCCCGCTGGCTAAAATGAGTGGTGAGCCGGTAAATCGCTTTTCAACAAAGACGAAACTGGATCACTCGTCCGGAAATATCAGCAACTGATCCACAACGAAAGGCAGAAAGGTCGTGATATAACCAGTTGAACTAGGTTTTAGCGATACAATAGATGAATCGCTGCTTAAAATTTTGCCTTCGCTTACCGCATAAACCACCAGGGTAAGCGCGCTTACCTCGTTCTCGGGTAGAAATGGCGCTATTTCTAATAGGAAAGGTTCCTGCCGAGTTGTTCCTGGTTGTAGTTCGTCCATAGAAAATATACACTCCTGTTGTTGATTCCAGTGCGGTGGGCATGTCCATTCCAATGGTTGTTGTGCCGTCGGGTAGAATCTAGCAAGTAAAGGCAACAATAGATGGAATTCGATCTTATTCAGCATGGTAGCACTGGTATTTGTATAGGTTAGTGTGTAAAAAAGCTGGCGATTGCGTCCTGCTTCTACTACCTTTGTGTCGGTGTAAAGGTTTAGGGTAAGCCCTTCTGGCAACGGCGTGCCATTCAGGGGAACCATTGGTATGATGATTGAATGGATTGGTTGTTCTGATATGGCGTTCACTATAACTGTTGCCGTAAATTCGATCTGGGTAACCGAAGCAGGTAATGGCCAGTTTAATGCTACAGCAAAGAATAAACGTCCACTCAAGTTGTTTTGGCGAGTCGCCTCATAAATCGGAAAAAGGCATTGCCGGTTTACAATATCAGTTCCACATTGCCATCCCACCGTACTGGCCGCTGCATCAAAATAGGTATGCTGGGGAACTATAATACTCAGCGCGATGTTGCTTGCTCCACTCAGAACAACATAGTCTAGTACAAAGATCACGCTACGGTCCGCCTGCGTAATACGCTCCGGCGAGGCCATAATCTCCAGGGCCACGAGAGGGGGAGGCGTAGGCGTATTAGGCACGGTTGCAATAAGCGTAGGCGTGGGTGAACCAGACACAGGCGTAGGAGTTTGACTGGGTGCTGGGGTCAGCACCGATGTGTCACCGTTCACCTGAACAACACCCGCTCGGGCTGCGCCAGGCAGATCGCGCCCATCTGCTCCGCTAAAACCTACAGCCGGCAGCTCGGCAAAGCGTACATAAGCATAGTGTGTAAGCCTCGGTGCTACGGGGCAAATGATCCGAAACTGAAGCGTTATCAGTGCGGCGGTGTCTTGCAATGCGGCCAAAGGTGGAATGTAATCCGCCAAAATCACGTTCAATCTGCCTGGCTGGTTGCCAGCATTTATTTGAATCGAAGCAATAAATTGAGCAGGGGCGTCGATAACAATGGCATCGGGCAAACGATTGTTGTCCCGATCATCTAGAGGTAGCGAGAGGCATTCAGCATCATAGTCGAATGAGAAACTGAGCGATGCTACATGGTTGCCACCGCTGTCAAAGGCGATGGGCACATTGATCAGGCTTCCCGCATCGGCGACCAATCCCCCTTGGACAAAGATGGCGGGCGATCGAGCTGCGCTTGCTTCCGGTTGGCTTTGGATAGGGCGTATCTGTTCTATACGTGATTCTGCAAAGACTTTAGTGGCAGAAAAAAGCACCAGATAGAGAAGACCTGTTACAAGCAGTGCGGAGAAGCAGTTAAATATAAACGAAATTGAATAGCGTGATGATGAGCCTGCCATTGACCTAGGAGATGTAAAGAGGAAAGGGTTCCAGGCGACCATTTTTGTGTTCATTCCTGCATATAGTATTTGAACAACAAGAAGTAAATAGGTCAGGACTTACGCAAGACGGAGTGCGAACCAGAGAAGCGAGGCTTTTCTAAAAAGCCTCGCTTCTGGGTGGTGCGTAAGTCCTGTAGGTAAATGGCTTCCTAGTTGATAGACTAGGAAGCCATTTATCAGAGCGGAAGCAAAATGAACTATCGTTCAAGCATAGGCAGGAAAAGGCTATGCTGCGATGTAAGCCGTATGGAACTGCTATTTACCAACACTGGTACAGTCTGGCCCAGATCGCTACCCAGTGAACCTTGTGTTAAGACAACGGAGGCTTCTGCTGCGGTAGTCGAGGGATTGACCTGCAACTTGACACTCGCCACTAGACCGTCCGCCAAGATGGGCATCGGAATGGCCATTGCATAAATCGTAATCTCTAGGCGGCTGGCAGCGGCATTGTAGTTAGCTACAGTTACCATGCCTTGTGGAACATGAAAACTCACTGCATCAGGCAGCCCATTATGATCAATGTCTGCGTCATTAAAGGTCAATTGCTTTGGATCGAAGCTTAAGGCAAAATTGGCTGCGGCAACCCGTTGGCCATTAGTCTTCAAGACAATCGGTACATCCACTGTGTTACTGGGGATCCCAACAAGATTTTGACCGACCTCCAACTCAGCGGGCGTCGCCACATCCGCTAAAGCTGTGGGAGTTGTGGTGCAGGTAGTATTGCCAAAAGAGACTAAAACAGCACAGGTTAGGTCAGCTACAGTAATATTCTTATTGGCATTGGTATCGCAACCTTGGGGGCTACCGGCGAATCCATCTACATAACTCTCATACCAATTGTTACTGATATCCGTGTCATTCAGTTCCAACACGAGAGCAGTAAAATCGCCAGCATTGACGGCATCATCCGAGTTACAGTCCCCGCGTGCATCGTTGGCAACAACTGTGACACTGACGTTCGCATCATCGGTTAATGTACCACCAGGATGATTATCTCTGGCAGTATAGGCAAACGTGACTACACCGTTAAAGTCTGCTTCTGGCGTATATGTAATTGATGTGGTCCCTGTGATGGCCGTGCCTTGGCTGGGCGTAGCTACAGAGGCCACCTTCAGCACATCATTAATATCTTCATCCGTGTCATTGCCCAGGACAGTCAAATTGATCGGCCCAGCAACCACCAGGTCCTCAGGACTGACTACATCATCACTCGCAACGGGCGCATCGTTTATGTCGTTAATCCTGATGGTAAAAATGTTTTCAAAGGTCAGGACTCCATCAGATACCTGAACCCGAATATTGTACGCGCTCTTGTTTTCATAATTGAAGCTCGTACTCGTGCGTAAGCTTGTACCACTGATATTAAAAAAGCTATTATCCGTATCCCCTACACCGCTCACGAGACTATAAGCCGCTGTAGCGCCTGCATCTGCGTCTACGGAGGAGAAGCTACCAATCACTGTGTTACTAGCTGCATTTTCATTCACGCTATTGCTGCTAATACTGAGACTAGTGGGCGCTTCGTTCACATCATTGATCGTGATCGTGAAGCTCTTTTCGTAGTTACCACCGTAGCTATCAGTCGTCCTTACACGGATTGAGTAAGATGCATCGGCCTCATAATTGAAAACAGTATTGGTCTTGAGATTCGCCCCCACAATGGTGAATGCGCTGTTGTCCGTGCTGCCTACGCCGCTGACCAAACTGTAGGTATGATTATCAAGCAGATCGGTATCTGGATCAGTACTAGACAGGGATCCCACGGTGGTCCCAAGTGCGGCGTTTTCATTCACTGAGGTAACATTTAGTGAGATATTCGTGGGGAGGGCGTTGAAACGCAACGTGTAGGTTCCTCCAGTGGGATTGCCAGCTACAGCAGAGCCAGAAGTACTACCAAATGTGGGGCTGAGAAAGGCAAAAGGTGCGCTCTCCGTTGTGCCATCATTGGTACGACAGCTTGACTGAACGCCGAACTTGAATGTCGCTAAGACGCCATCGCTCAAGGCTTCAGTTGGACTAATCTGATCACTGATGCTGAGGCTTATCTCGCCATTGGTATTTGCCGCATCATACGAGACTGTAGTGACATAGCCAGCCGGAAGACCGGTGACCGTATCTGGAATGCCATCCGAGTTGCCATCTGTAACACTGTCAAAGGTCAAGCAGCTTTCATCAATGTCAAGCGAAAAGCTCACAGCAGCAATGCTAGTTGAGCCATTAGCAAACGAGATCGGCACGGTGAAGGTCGACCCGTTCATCACGTTGACTGTAGCATCGGAGATGGTCAACGTGGGCTCGCCGGCAGCTTGTACACCCCGATAATTGGACAAAAGTACAGGGATCAGAAGTAAAAGGATGATCAGGCCGTGGGTAATCCGTTGACGGAATTGAGCAGAAAGAGCCTCTTCTAAAGACAGTTCTGCTTGTGAATACTGGAACATTTTACCTTCCTTTATAAATTGCTGCCTTGAAAATCAGACTCCAAGTTATTGATAGTCAAGCAGCGTTGTGTAAGTTATACAATTATGCAGTCGCCGAGATGGGAGCCACTACACATAGAGGGTAACATAGTTTTATTGCCACCACATCGGTGGGTTGCTGTAAATGTATATGGCAGAATTGTCAGTATTTTGCCTAGCCATCTAGCTAGTTTCTATTGCAAAACAAAAGACGAAGCCCGGACGCAAAGATAGAGAGCGACAAGGTATCGAAAGGGTGAAGCCGATGTTACGCGAATGGTATGGAGTGAATGCCGAATTCTGGGCAGTGATTGTGAAATGAGGAATCGAAATGAATGATAAGAAGGATATAAAATTGGAACGGATAATGGTCGTTTTCACGGCGACAGCCACCTCTTTAAGGACTACTTTCCTATAATTTAGCGGGCTGGCGCGGTGAGTTTGCCGTATTTTTGCTTGGCGTCCTCCCAGGTTGACGGATTGAGCCCCAACTTCAGCAAGACCCGTTCCAGCGGCTGTCCGCGGTTCAACAGGCGCACAGCACAGGTGTCGCGTAAAATCTGGGCGGTGACTTTCTTGGTGATTCCGGCGCGGGCGGCGGTGGCGGTCAAAATGTACTCGATCAGGCGCGGCGTGTAGGGAAAGAGTTTCTCTTGGATGATGTACCAGGTTCGATAGTCGGCAAAGACCGGCACGATGGCAGCCGGAAGTTGCAATTTGCGGCTCTTGAACGCCTTTTTGCCGCTATATTTGATGCAGAGCACCGGGCTGTAGGGATCGGAAAAATCGAAATGCTCGCAGCGCAAGGCCAAGAGTTCGGCCTTTTTGATGCCAGTTTCCAGCAAGAGTAGGATGAGCAAATAGGCGCGGGAATCGCTGCTGGCTGTTTGCCGCAGACGTTGGCATTCTTCGGCATAGAGCACGGCGGGGAGGGGCGAGGTGATCCGCTGGGTGATCAGGCGGGCGGCGGGATCGGACGCGATGACCTTGTGGCTGGCCAGCCAGCGAAAGTAGTTTTTGATAGCCGCGACTTTGCGGCTGACGGTTTTGGTCGTCAAATGCTCACCAGTGGGGGAGGCGAGGCGGTTGATCCATTGCTCCAGATCGGCCAGTGTGATGCAGGAAATCGCTTTCTGACCCAAATAGCCGCCCAATTTGCGCAGGTCGCCGGTGAAGTCATCTGCGGTGTACAACGAATCGGTGGTCTGTTTGAGGTAGAGAGAATAAGCTGGCAGTGTCTCCTGCACCGTGGCTTGTGGCGCAGGCAACGGCAAGTCATAGGAGAGGGGAGTCACCTCCATGTGTAGAGTCCCAGTGTCAAAAAGCGAGGGCTGGTCCATACGACCAGTATACACCTTTTCGCAGAGTCATACTAGCTCTCTGTACACACCTGTTTTCTCCTTCTTTTTTGCGCGCGCCCGAAAAAAGAATGGTGGGCGGGAGAGCACCTCTGACTCTGCGAAGTCCTGGGCGGCAGGGCAGGCATAGCCAGGCGAACTTTGCGTAACTGTGGTTGCTGGTTTGCTACGTATTAATGGCATTGTCGAGGATAAAAAGCAGAATTTTACATCTGGGAGCGTGGATACAGTCAGTGAAATCAAGTGGATTTACAGACCAGGGGAGCACTCCCCTGAGACATGTCTTTGATGTCGGACAAGATTGTTTTTGCGACATCGAGCCGCATTGGCAAACCTGGCAGGCGGAAAATCAGTCTGCCGATGGTAAGATTGGTTTGCGGAGCAAAGCCTGCGATCAGCGCTTAATCTACCTGCAAGCCCTTTGTCGCCAAGGTCCTGCGCAGAATGTTGGCAATTCGGTTCGTAGAGAGCATGCACTCCCCTCTCTGCATACGGCTTTGGGCTGAGGGTTATAAAAATTTTGAATTCCGAGGTATACTTCGTGTAGACAAAAACAGACCCACCTTCACTACACGAAATATGCCCACTATAACTAACACTCCATCTCATACGGACACGATGCATTGTGTCCGTATGAGACATAAACACCAAGATATGGTGCGAAGTAGCGCTGTTCATGCAGTGTGCTATAATGACGCCATGTGGCAAAAGATTGAATGTGAATGGATCGCCGCGTACAAGCTGCTGCATATCGCTGCCTACCGGCTGATCGGCAAACGCTATCGCCATCAGGGGGGCTTGACGCCAGTTCAGCCCGCGGAGGCCTTGAGCCGCGGTCAGCAGCTTTTTTGCCTGCTCTTTCCCTTGCTGCTCATCCTAAGCCTGGCGTTGACCCTGTGCGCGGTGTGGATCTACACCTACGTGCAATTTTTTTCCTCCATCCAACCGCCTGCCTATTACTACACCGCGCCGCTCTGGCACATTGCCTTACAGGGGATCGCTCTGCTCTTGCCACTCTTGGCCAGCCCAGCCTATTTTGATCTGCGCCGGGCGCTCCATTTGCTAACTGAACCGACCCAACAACCACTAGAACAGACCCACAAACACGCCCACGAAGGGAAAGGCCCACAGTAACCCGATCCCTACATCGCCTGGCTCGTTGTGGCTCGGCCCGTCGTAAAACAGGCACCGCCGCCGATCATTGGCCACCACAGGCAGGAGGGGCAGCAAACCAGCAATCACATTGCTCAACGCGCAAATAATGGCTGCATCCAGGCCAAACACAGCGCGAATGCCAACGCCTAACAGCCACCCACCCAAGGCCCACCAGCCGGCATAGGCCAGGGTGATCAAAATCTCGCGCGTCGTCAAGAATAGCTACCTGATCTCTGTTTTGGTCGTACAAGGAGTACAGGCTGATCGCTCAACAGGAGCAGTAAAACCCCATTTTACAGCGCAGCCGCCGACTTTGCTGAAATCGGGATAGCCCTATGCTTTGGCCTGGTTGCTGCTTACCACACCCTGTTCACAACCTGCCGGCGCGTTCTGACTTCCTCTGGGATTATGAACCAATCCCATAACTACTCCGATTTGTTGATTTGTCCAGCGGGCGCGGATAATACCCCGACCATACAAACAGCCCGGATCGTGGCAACAACGCTTTGGCGCACCAGCGCCAGCGTCGTTGGTTGTTTACGCAAGCGCTAAGATTGGGGCGAGGAATAAAGGATGGATTGGTGCGCGATCTGCGGCTCATTATCATCGTGGCGCTGTTGTGGTTTGGCGGTGGTTGGTTGCTAGGGGTAGGCATTCAGGCGCAATTTCAAGCGAATTGGGTGGTGCCCTGTGCGCTGATCCATGTGATCAGCGGTCTGGTACTCACCCTCGTGATTACCCAAAATCCGCGCGAAAGCCAAATTTTTTATGCGGGTCCCAGTGCAGACGATGAAGACTACCTACCGCTTATGACTTTGGTACTGATCGTGCCGGGAATTGAGATATTCATCGGCGGCGTGTGGTGGCTCATGGCGCAGTTCCCGTAGAAGCAGGCGCAGGCCCCAGTAGAGGTTGGTTATACCGGTCCCGGCATAGGCCAGGATAGCAATGCCCACCCACCAGAGGATTTGATGCCAGCGGTCGGCGGTTTGATAGTAGGTGGCGAGAGTGGCGTAGCCGGATTGGGGCAGAGTGAAAGCCCAGATGCCCAGCACCCCAAGCGCCAGGCCACCCGTGACCAGCGCCGGAAACATGCGCACAAAGGCAATTTCCTTGGGCGTGCGGGGGGCCAGCGCGCGCACCCGGCGTTGATCGAAGTCTAAGACACAGGCTTTGCCGATCAAGCGATAGGCCAACAGATGGAGGAGGGCGTGTGGCAAGCCCACATACGCACTAAGCTTAAATACCATCATAGCCGGATTGTAGCGCCTTTTTGCCTAATCTCCTAACGCACGGCCAGCGCAGCATGAATCTTGCCTCCTGACACCGTCAGCGCGCCTGGCGAACCAGCGTGCCGCTGCGCCAGGCCACAACGCCCACAAACATGATCAACAAGAGAGTAATTGAGTGGCTGGCTTGGGGAGTGTAAACCTCAACGGGTGGTACGAATTTTGAACAACGCTGATGGACATGGATGCCCTAAGGCCCAATGTCCCTGTCTGCTGCTGGAGCAGGTCAACCGCGCTAAAAACGAACGGCGTTTCTACTATCTGGCCTGGCAGTCCTCTTTGTTTGACGAAGGGGCGATTATGCGCAGCTATGAGCGCCAAGAGGGTCAACGGTGCACGCTGACCCCGCACCCCTACCCTTCGCTGGACACCGCCTGGCCGTGGTTGCGCACTATGATCCGCCGCCGCCTTCATCATCGAATGCTCTGGTAGTTTCCATGGGCTAACAGATCTTCTTTAGTTCGCCTCAGCCACGATCACCCGGATCACTGTCTCGCTGGGGTTTGATTTGTCTACCTCATATAGCAGCCAGTAGCCGGCCGCTAGCCATTCATACATCCCCGGCTGGTCAGGGATAGGGCGCGCCCATTCGGGTACTTGATTCTTTTTAAGCGATTCAATCGCTCGCCGTAGGGCAGCCCCTTCCTCACCCAGGGTCCGGATCAGGATGGTAATCTCCTGACTGTAGTGCATGCGCATCTAGAGTTCCTCGGTGTAATTACCGGCCTTCATTTCAGCCAGAATCTTGGTAGCCCGCATGATTCGCTGGAGCCTGGCCAACTCAGCCATCAGCTGATTCCATTTATCCGGATGGACTAAGACGCCGGCGCCATAGCCACCGCGGGTCAACAGAATCGGGGTCTCGTTAAGCTTGTCCACAATTTCGGCCTGCTTGTTTCTCAGGTCACTAACGGGAAGGGTAGGCATTGCACTGTAAAGCATAATCCTCCTTACCTGCGTGGGCAGGAAATGACGCGTACCGTACATGATGCGTCATTGTAATCGCGGCACGTCAATTCTCCAAAATGGGACGAAGATGCTGTTTTGTACTCTGAATCTGGTACAGGCATCACTTATGAAGCCCCCAAAATTTGCGTTTGACAGACAGACATGTGTCAGGCAATAGAACAGCAAGCCGCTGGCGATTCTGGTAAGTCCGGAAGAGTGGAATCGTACCGCGTTGCGCCTGCGCGAACTGGAGCGCTATGAGACGATCAGACAACGGGTCAGGGAAGCGCAGGCGACTTCTCAGCCTGATCTGAGTGTTGACCAGTTCAGGGCCGACTTGGACGCAGTCGAATGATCAAGCAGAGACGTGCCGCGGCACGTCTCTGCGGCTCGGCACGAGGCTATTTTCAGATCAGCCGCCATGCCTACGGTCACACCAACCAATGAAATTTGAACCGCCAAGAACGCAAAAAGCGCAAAGTTTTTTCTTGGCGCCCTTTGCGCCCTTGCGTGCGTTATTTTCAGAACAACTCCCCAAACGACGGCTCCCCCAGCGGACAGTTTGAGCCTCTCTGCGCGTATTTGTGCCTCTTTGTACCTCAATGGTAACATCAGCCTAACAAGCTTAAGCGTTTTCGCATATGCTAACTTCGCACACTGGCAATAAGGGTGATTATAATAACGATATGGGCGAATTAGTATTGATCTATCGAGCGTTACAAGAAAGCTCATACTCGGCCAATCACATCACTTTGCTGCTCAGAGAAGGTAAAATCAAAGGGCGCAAGGAAGGTCGAATTTGGTTGGTTGACCTTGATAGCCTCAAAGAATACGAGGCTGAGATGAGTGAGGCTGGGACTAAAAAATTTGATCCCACCAAGAACAAAGAAGAATTAGAAAAAGCTTAGGTTTTAATCCATAAGCTTATATCGTAATTTGACAGCTTAGGGATTATCCCTTATGCTTCTAGGCACGCGAACGGCGTGCCTTTTTCTTTTTCCGGGATCGGAGGTCCATCCATGAATCTACCCATCATGCTCACCGTCAACCAGGTCGCTGACCTCTTGCAGGTGGAGCCGCGCACCATCCGCCGCAACATTGAGCGCGGCGACGTGCCGGCCAAGAAGATCGGGCGCATCTGGCGCATTCCGCGCACCTTTGTCCTGCAATTTCTACAAGCGGCGGAGGGTCTCCCTGTCACGCCGGGAATTGTCTATGCCCAGGCCAGCCAACCTAATGGACAGCCCCACCACCGTTAACCCTGAACGGGTGGGGCATCCGCCGACCTTTGTCACAGAAATTGGTGTGCCGCTGCTGCAAAACCTCATCGGCGGCGCGGCAGTGGCCGGGTTGGTGGCAATTTTGGCCCTGGCCTTTAGCCGTTGGCAAGCGACCCCGCTGGATGAGCAGACCGTGAGTCTTTGGTGTGTGCTGCTCGGCGGCGCGGTGGCCTGTGTCGCCACCGTGGTGCGCTTCTTTGGCGATGACCTAAGGCTGATCCAAGCCGCCTATCGTGCCGGACAAAACAACATGCGGCTGCGGGTCAACGCCCTGGAGTTGGAGTTGCAAGCCGCACGCACGCAACTGTCCCGGCTGCTGGAAAAAACCAACGCCCTGCCCTCGACCCAAGCAACGCAGGAGATGCAACGCATTTACAAATCTGCCCAGCATCTGATCCACTGGCACTTTGAGCAACTGCCCATCGACCGCCGCAGTTGCGAGCAGCGCAACATGAGTCAAGGCGATTGGCGGCGAGCCCGTCATCTGCTCATTGCCGCTGGGGTCATGGATGAGCAGGGCGTCACCACCCGCACCTTGCCCGAAGCGTTGGCGCAGGTGCAGGCGCGCTATCAGAAGGTGGTCAGCTTGGGTGGTCATGCCGAGAACTTTGTGGTGCCCCAATAGCGTGCCCGCCCTACCCCTGCGATCCCCTGTGGACCAAAGTGGACATGGATGCGCCCCTTGGCCCCTCTGTCCTTTGGTTGTTGGTTTGGTTGCGAACCATATGCGCAGCAGAAATGAAATGAGCGCATACGCAAGTCGGACAGTCGGTCAGTAGGACAGTGAATCAGTCTCTGTATCCTGTCTCACTGTTCTACTGTCTTACTGTCCCACGATTTGTACTTATTTGATTTCCGCTCTGTATACCAGTGGGAACCGGCCTAGTGATCATCCAAAATCAAAATGGATATTGGGTATTGGATATTCGGTAATAAATTCTGCCCTGAAAATAACGCACGCAAGGGCGCAAAGAACGCTAAGAAAAACAACCCTTTGCGCGCTTTGTGTGCTTTGCGGTTTGATTTTCATTCGTCGGTGTGACCGTAGGTCATGATGCCTGATATAAAAATCTGTACGTTTGGAAAACACACTATGCTGTTGATCGAAGTGCTCACGAGCATGTTGGCCATCTTCCTGGCCATTGCCCTCAGCACATTCCTGCTACTGGTCAGCTTTTATTTTGGCTGGGTGGGGCGCATCCTACCGGATCTCTTGTTATCCGGCGCCATTGCGATTCTGGCCATCCTGGCCTATCCCCCAGCCCAGGCTTTGCCCGAATGGATGCGGTTGGCCTATTGGCTTTTGACCTTTGTGGGTCTCCGTTGGCTGAAACGCCATGTGCACAGGTACGCCCCACCCACAGCAGCGCAGGAGGAACCCAGCCTACCCTCTGCCACTGGCGCTACAACCATGCACCCCGCTACCATCACAGCCTACTTTGATTTTGAGGAGGTCATCCCATGAAGCGTTGCTTGATCGTCTGGCTGGCCAACATCGTTTGTGCCACCTTCTTGACCAGTTGCACCCTGAGCGATCCGCTGGGTGCGACCACCCGCACCCAGATCCGCACCGAGGGGGCAGTCCAGATTGCCGAAGCCCAGGCCCATGCGCAGATCGAAAGCGCCCGCTATGCAGCCGAAGCCCAAGAGGTAACGGCGCGCACCTGGGCGGATACTTTGCCTGTTGTGGTGCTGATTCTGGTGGGCGGCGCGCTTGCCGGCCTCCTCTGCTACTTTCGCGGGCGGGCCTACCTGCTCTGGGCCGCCCGTGGCGTCTATCCACCCATCACCCGCTCCCCTGCCGAGCACACGCGGCGGCTGGCCGACTATGCCCGCCAAACCGGTCAGCAGCTTGAGATGGTCAACGGCCAGTACTATCTGGTGGATCAACAAAGCGGACGCCGTTTTAAGGCACTGCCCAAAGTGTAAGGCCAGTTGGTAAACAAGGAGTGCTACGATGGTTACCTCACCCAACGGTGATGCCCCGTTTGAGATCCGCGGCTATGTCACCGACCCCAAACGCGTCGGCTACCAGGTGCTGACCAACTACGAAGGCATCTACTGGCGCGCCCTGGTCGGCAACGAGGCATGGAGCCTGTACGAAGTGCTGCGCGGCTTTTGTCACCAAGGCAACAATAGCTGCCACCCCTCCATCCAACTGCTGACCACCATTCTCGGTCTCAAAGAGAAACGGGTGCTCACTGGCTGGGCCAAAACCGTGGCTGGCAAAGTCTATCGCTATCCCGGACTGATCGAGATTCTGCAAGAGCATGGACTGCTGGTTGCCGAAGTGCTGGGCGATCAGACGCAGACGCGCTATCTCTTTCATGTCAACCTGACCCCCGACCTGCTCACCGCCGAACAAGTTGCCCGGCTACCGGCGCTCTTGCAGAAAAAACATGCCGAGCTCGTCGAACGCTGTCAGCAAGAAGAAGCGGCATTAGCCGCAAAAAGAAGGCCGGCGAAATTTCAAATCAGCAACGAAAATCGTAGCGATGCTGCGCCGTTGGGGGGTGGTAATTTACCAGGGGCAGCGGTAATTTACCACGGGAGGGGCGGTAAATTACCGCCCGAACAATACCCATCTAACAATACCCAATTAACAACACCAGCGCGCGCAGAGATCAAGAACAACAACAGTGGCGCTGCACCCACGCCCCAGCCTGTTGTTGTTGCTTTGACCAGCCAGGGCATTGCTGAGAATGTGGCCCGCCGCTTGGCGACGCGCCACAGCCCGGAGCGTGTGGCAGAAAAGATCGAATACCTGGCCTTCTTGATGGCAACGCAGCCGGCGCAGGTCAAAAATCCGCGCGGCTGGCTGCGCCGAGCCATTGAGGAAAATTATGGTCGGCCCGATGGCTTTCTCTCCCCGGCCGAACGTCAACAGCAAACGGCGGACGCCGAGCGCCAGGCACAGGCCATCGCTGCCGCTAGCCAAGCCAGCCAGGACCGGGAAGCGCAACAGGCGGCTCAGCAACAACGCTTCCGCCAACAGCTTCATGACCAGTACGGCACAACGGCAGAAGAGTTGGCCTTTTGGGAGCAAGCCCAGGCAGAGATCCAATTTGCCAGTGTCTCCTACCCCGCGCTCAAGACCTTGCTCGCCGACGCCGAGATCCTCAAATGTGTCGGCGCCGCGGTGCAGATCGGCATCCGCCGCAAAGCAGCCTGGCGCCACTTGGGCCATCCTGGCACCCAGAAGGTGATCGAGCGTGTGCTGACGCAGGCCGCTGGCAAAGCGCTGGCCCCTCAATTTGTGCTGTTGGAGCAAGGTAACGCTGCGGATGAGCCTTTAGGCCGCGCCATCTCTGCCTTGCATTGACTGGCGCAAGGTGGCCTTCAGCCGCACAAGTTCCTCGCGTACGCGGCGCAGTTCGTCCGTCTGTAGCAGCACATCCCAATCCGCCACCGATTGTCCCCCCAACAACGCCACCACGGTGGACAAGACCTCCTCTAACCGTTGCACCGCCCTTTTGCGCGCAAGAGATGGATCCTCCTCGGCGCTATCAGTGACGGCGCCATCGATCACCTGTCCATTGGCGGCTGGCTGTCTGGCTTTTTGGCGGGCTTCGGTGATCACCCGCTGCACATAGGCCACGCTGATGCGGTCGCCCGTATCAAGTTGCTGTTCTACGGTTGCAATCGCCTCATCCGGTGTCGAGGGCGCAGCCAGCAGATAAAGCGTCGTGGGGGGCAAATCCGACATAATGTCGGATTTGGCGCCTAAACGTTCATAGACCGAGACAAAACGTTGGGCCATCCGCTCGGAGAGGCCAAATTCAACATCGAGCCAATGGGTGTACTGCCCATGAGCCAGCAATATTTTGGTGGCGCGCAACTCTCGGCCAATCACAAAAATATCTTCCGCAGCGCGCTTCAGACGGGGCTTGATGGTAATCGCCGAACGACGCAAGGTCTCACGGTGCGCTTCTGGCACCGTGCTGTAATCAAAATAGAGTTCCACGGCGGCCTGTTCGACAACCGTTACCGGTGTCATTTGACCATCACGGAAGGGATCACGCTGATAGGTTCGCCGGTTCACGCTGCGCCCTCCGTTGTCGAACGGGTCGCAAACGCAATGATGGTTTCGACCAGCTTCTGGTAAATTTCAGCAATATCATCGCGCGGTGCGTATTCAAAGATTGTTGCCCCTTCAGCAATGGCCTCGCGCATGCGCGTACGCACCGGGACGGGGGTCAACACCTTGTCACCAAAGCGTTTGCGCAACACCTCCAGGTTATGTTGGGATTCACTGGTGCGGCTGTCAACAAACATAGGAATAACCACTGCCAGTTGATTCGCCAATTTTTCGCGCGCTTGCAAATGTTGCACCACCTGCATAAACTGGGCTGCTCCATCCATTCCAGGGTAATCCACTGGCACCGGCACCACCAGCAGATCGGCGCAATAGACCGCACACTCCTGAAAAAGTCCTTGCGGCGGCGTGTCGAACAGGATATATTCGTAGCCAATCGCACGCTGTACAATCGCCTGGTCCAGCAGGTCAACTTGCGCATTGCGCAGTCGGGCAAAGTCCTGAGCCACAATCGTTTCCGAGTTGCTCGCTAACAGGTGCAGGCGGGGTCTGACCTCAGCAATCAACTCATTCAGCGGGTGCTCCTTGACCAACAGCGCATAGATTTGTGCAGCCGGATCGCGACCTAGAAAGGTCGCACAGTGCCCCTGCTTATCGAGATCGACCAGGAGAACTTGGTGGCCGGCACGCGCTAATCCGGCGGCCAGAGAGACGGCGGTCGTTGTTTTACCCGATCCGCCTTTGTTGGTGGCGATTGTGACAACTTGCGGTTTTGGCATGATAACTAGTTTCTCGTTTCTCCTGGCTGGAGCGCGTCATTCTCTGTTAACTTCTTTGTACGTTCATCAAGACAGCGTTGCAGTTCCGCATGGTCCTCTTCAGTCAGATCTGCGTCGTACCCTTTGCGCACCTGGGTAATGATTTTACCTGGTATGCTCTCCACCCCGCCAAATGGATTGTGATAAAATTCGCGCTTGGTCCACTGTAGCCTTGGGTCTACGTCGGTTGGCCCCTCAGTAAGATCCCACAGCCACAGCCAGGTGAGTAGATTGTACAACTGATCGGCGTTGCATTCATCGACAAAGGCTTTATACCCATTCCAAACACCCCGCCCCATATCCTTGATAATTTCTTTTGCCAGTTCGCTCATTACCTGAGTCCTTATTGGACGGTCTTCGGGTTGATTGGATGATAACACAAAATCCTGACTAATGGATGAATGTTCATCATCATCATCATTTTGATTGGTATTCCTGTTGCCATTGATGATGATGTTTGTATTCTCTGGTGTAGTCTTTGATGTAGTCTTTGATATATAGTGAGAAGGGCGGGATCCGCCCTTCTTGATTGGCGGATTCGCGCCTTCTAGAAAGCGCGATTCGCGCTTTCTAGAAGGTACGTTTCGCGCTTCGTACGAGGGCGGATTCGCGCTTCGTACGAGGGCGGATTCGCGCTTCGTGGAATCACGGGTTTCACTTTTGACGCTGTTTGGCAATCCACCACCTGATGGTGACTCAGTGGCAGACCAAGCATTGACCAAAGAAAATAGCATGTCGAGATTTAAGCGATAAAAAAGTCGGGAGGGCGCACCCATGCGCTTTTCTTCAAGCACGCCGCTGGCTCGCAGACTCTTACGGGCTGTCTCCTGATTACGTCGGCTCAGGCCGGTTTCAAATCTGATCTCATCACGGGTTTTATAGATCCAGCCTTCAGGATCGTGCCCTCTGCCATACCAGTAAAAAAACTGTGAGACAAAGATCCCCTCCTCTACCCCGCCCAATACCTTGGCAAAGACAGTGTAATAAGCAATGGGACTACCTAGAATGACCAGAATCGATTCTTTGCTGATCATAAGACTGCCCCCTCCAGGGGTGATGTAAAAACCGAAGTTGCATGTATGGCAGTATTGGCTGGGTTGGCGGTTCGCAAGATCAAATGGTGCTTGGCTGAGCAAGCGCGGTGGGCGCGCCATAGGCACACACCATGCCCATCCGTACAGGTGGGCGTCTAAGATCCTGGGAAGCGTCAACGTATATCTCTACCTGGCATCAGTCGCCAGGTAAATAGATCTACTTCTATTGTTTCACAATCAAAGGAAGGAACAGCACTTGCGGAAAAAGAAAAGTTGAGGTAACCTAGAGACGCGACTAACTAGATTCCTCGCGGTCTTTCTTTATCGCGAGACGATCCTTCAACCCGCCGTAGATTCTACGGCGGGTTGTTGCTTTTTATACCTAAATGACTTTACCGTTTTCCTCTGCGATCATGGCTTCTAACAACCGCTGATTTGCCTCAGTCAAAGGCAGACTATGGGTTTTGACATAGCGTAGGACTTCCGTTGGCGCAATTTTGTAAAAATTACCAGGTGGCATCCGAATCGCTTTTAAGGCTTTTGATTTAATCATGCGGCGAATTGTGTCGCCCGATATACCGAGGATGTTACCGACCTCACTCGGTGATAGATAATGCACAGGTGTTAGCGTCATAGCGTACATGTTTCTCTTGCTGTACTTGCTAAGTTTCTACACTTGCCAAGGTTGCCGCGCGTGTGACACTTGCGCTGTTTGCAGAGGTTGCAGTGTAGTATATCGGCCAATCTGGTGGCTTGTCAAATTGGCTATATTGCTTTTGGGCGTCAAAACCGACATTATGTCGGTTTTGAAATGATGATAAAGAGCAGTGGATAATTTGCTATACTAAAGCATGACCCTGCCCAGCACTCCTTTGGTTGTCCTGGAAGTACGTATACCGCCCAGCAGCGAGGAGACGCCCCAGGCTATGCGCCAGGCCTTGGCGGCGTTGGCCACAGGCAGCCGTCTGCCCCGCTGGCAATGGCTGTGGCAGACGGCGCCTTGCCTGAGCTTGGAGATGGTCAACATCGGCCAAACCATCCGCTTTTGCGTTGCTTTGCCATCCGAACTGCGCAGCCTGGTGGAAAGCCAACTGACCAGCCACTATCCCAAAGCCTTGCTCACCCCCATAACCGATCCCCTGCCCGCCTTGTGCCGCTACCCAGCCGTGGCGCTGGGCACCCTGCGTCTGGCGGCCCCAGATTGCTACCCCTTGCGCACGTACCAAGCGTTCCACCAACTGGATCCATTGGCTGCCGTCCTCGGTGTGCTCTCGAAGTTTGGCGCGCAAGAGATGGGCGGTCTGCAACTGCTCCTATCCCCTCCCTATGACGACTGGCAGCGCCAACTGCAAGCGCGGTTGGCGCTGGGTATCCAAGCGCCAACACCCCATGCCCCGGAACGCCGGCAGCCCTTGCCCTATGCCCGGCTGGTGGAAGAAAAACTGAGCTACAGCGGTTTTCAGACGACCCTGCGTGTGCTGGTCGGGGCAGCCCAGCCCCAGGTCGCCCAAGCCCGGCTACGCCAACTGGCGGTTGCCTTCGGGGCTTTTGCGCTGGGCGAAGGCAACCGGCTTGTTCTGCACCCGCCGCCCTTTTACAGTCGCCAATCCACGCTGACCCGCCTGCTGCAGCGCCAGCCCGATTTTCCCTGGCGGCGTCAGATTCTCAACACCGAGGAAGTGGCCATGCTCTGGCATCCCCCTACGCAGTTGTTGGCTGGTATCCGCAACATTGCCTGGGGGCGCACATTGTTAGGCGAACCACCACCCAACCTGCCCGTGGCCACCGGGCTGAACGAGACTGAGCGCCAGACCATCAACTTTTGGGCGCGCACCGAGTTCAAAAACCAGCTGGCCACCTTTGGCCTCAAACGCGACGACCGGCGCAAACATGTCTACGTCATCGGCAAGACCGGTACGGGTAAATCGACGCTGATTGCTAACCTGGCGATCAACGACATGCGCAATGGCGCTGGGCTGGCCGTGCTCGACCCACATGGCGATCTGGCCGAACGGCTGCTCGACTACATCCCGGCGCAGCGCATCAACGAAGTGGTCTATCTGGAACCCTTTGACACCGCCCGCCCCTTCCGCCTGAATCCGCTGGAAATCAAGAACTCGCTGCATAAGGAACTGGTCGCCTCGGTCATTGTGGCGATCTTTGCCAAACTCTACAGCCACTCGTGGGGGCTACGGCTGGAATATATCCTGCGCAACTGTCTGCTGACCTTGGTCGAACAGCCCAACGCCACGTTGCCCATGGTGCTGACCCTGCTCAGTGACGCCGCCTTTCGCCAGCGCGTGTTGGCCAACCTCGCCGACCCCGTGCTACAAAATTTTTGGCGCAACGAATATGAAGCCATGCCCGCCCGCTTGCGCAGCGAAGCGATTGCCCCGATTCAAAACAAGGTGGGCCAGTTTGTGGCCTCACCCACCATCCGCAGCATTCTCGGTCACCCTCATTCCACGGTTGACCTAGAGGCGATCATGAACAACGGGCAGATCCTGATCCTCAACCTGGCGCAGGGCAAACTGGGTGAGGACAACGCCGCCTTGCTCGTGGCGATGGTGATCACCTAACTGCAATTGGCGGCCATGAACCGGGTGCATGTGCCGGAAGAGGAACGGCGCGACTTCTATCTCTATGTCGATGAATTCCAAAACTTCGCCACCAGTTCCTTTGTCAAAATCCTCTCGGAAGCCAGAAAATATCGCCTCAACCTGATTTCGGCCAACCAGTACGTGGCCCAGGTCGAGGAAACGGTGCAGAAGGCGATCTTTGGCAATGCCGGTGCGCTGATTGCTTTTCTACTGGGGGCGCAGGATGCCCAGGCCCTGGCGCACGAATTTGGCCAAGTCTACAAGCCTGAAGACTTGGTCAGTCTGGGTGCGTATCAAATCATCGTCAAGTTGGCGATTGACAACCTGACTTCCCTACCCTTTCACGCCACCACCTTGCCTCTCCCGCGTTGTTGCAACCAGCAGCGCGCCAAGGTAATTCGGTTGGCCAAAGAACGCTACACGCGGCCAGCGCTGGCCGTGCCAACGTAAGAACTGCGCCAACTTTGACCACCGGAGGGCGAGTTGGTGCAACTTTGGATTCCCTCTTGACAGTTGGGCCAACGGCTGCGTACACTACAGTAGTTACCCACGTTGTCAGCCTATGTACGAAGCCTTCTTTGGTCTGCAAGAACGCCCTTTCTCGATCAGCCCGGATCCACGTTTCTTTTACCTGACCAGCCAACACCGCGAAGCGCTGACCAACTGCCAGTACATGATCACCCACCGCATTGGGCCGGTCTATGTGCATGGCGATGTGGGTACGGGCAAGACGACGATTGCCCGCCGGTTGTACCAGCAACTCAGCGAACAAGCGCAGTACCAGGTGGCCCTGATCATCTCACCCAACCTCAAATCGGCCAATGCCCTGCTGCGCCTGATTATGCAGGAGTTCAAGGTCAAGACCGAGAAAAAGTACGAAGATTCGCTGCGCAATTTTGGCGCATTTTTGCAACAAGCGGCCAGCGCGCAGCAAACGCCGGTGCTTTTTATCGACGAAGCGCAGTTGCTCAAGGCCGATATGTTGGAACTGATCCGCTTTCTGCTCAACTACGAGACCAACACGCAAAAGCTGCTCCAGATTGTGCTCTTTGGCCAGAACGAACTGGCCTACCACCTGGAAAGCAAAAAGGAACTCAAGAGCCGCATGTACCGTTCGGCGCTCTCCTCCTTGACGCGTCAGGACATGGAGAAGATGATTGAATTCCGCTACCAGGTGGCCGGTGGCGCTCAACTCCCCTTCACGGTGGAAGCGTTGGACCTGCTCTTTCGCTGTTCGCTGGGGTTGCCGCGCGAGGTGTGCAAGCTATGTGACATGGCCTTGCTGCGCGCCTTTGCCAATCAAACCAAGACGGTGACTGACGCCATCATCCGCCAGACCGCGGAACAACTGGCCATGCGCGAACAAGCGCCAGTGGCCAACGAACCAGGGGAGGGTTCCCTCTAAGCCCCTATGAATGCGAGTATGGCGGGCGGGATGTTTTCCAAACTGCTCGATCCCAACACCAGCCAACCTACCCAGGCGCCAGCGCCTATCCTCCCAGTGGCGAATGCTGAGCCAAAAAGTGACCCCTCCCCTCCTCCAAAGCCCTTGCCAACCCCAGGTGTACTCCCCAAAAAGCGCAAACAGGTTAGCGCCTATCTCTCCCCAACCCAGGTGCAAATCCTCAAACAACTCTATTTCAAACTCAACGCCGGCGACGAAAATATCGAAAAGAGCGAGATCATCGGTTTGGGTTTGGAAGTTCTCTCTTGGTGGTTGGACAGCCAGGTACTCAAGTATACAAGTACCCAACAACTACGTGCGTATCTGCGTACGCAAATGGCGCCGTACCTAGGTAGCCAAGTACCTGACAACCTGGCTACCTAGCCGTGTGTTCCGCTCTTTTGATGCAAACTCAAGCATGGCGCTTGAGTTTTTGCGTAGTAGAGGGGTTAAGTACTTGACCAGCCAACTACCTGGCCAGCGCACCAGCCAAGGGGTTGGGTACAGAACCATCTGGGTACACAAGTACATAAGTCGTCAGCTAGCTGCCTATGGAAGAAGCTTTGATTTTTCAGCGCCGCAATCGGCTCAAAAAGCATTTTGTGACCACCTCCAACGTGCTCTTGTACGGCTATGTCAACCTGTCGGATGCGGCCAAGATCACCTACCAGGTGATCGACGGCTTTGACTGGGAGAGCAAAGAGACCGGCGATTCCAAAGGCTATGCCTTTCCTGCGGTAGAGACATTGGCCACCATTCGGCACACCACGGTACGCACGATCCTATGAATCTGGTTGAGGTTGCCGCGATAGATCAGCGCTTCGTGGGTGATGCGATTCTTGCTATTGAGGAGGAGCGCCCAGAGTTCTTCTTGGTCACACCTGGCAAAGGGCGTAAAAATGCGTTGTATCAAGTGTGGCGCCGCTTGGGTGGGCGAGCAGACGATGACCCGTTCTTGGAGTGGGCGAATGAAGCGGTAGCGCCCTTCTTGGTAGAACTCGGCGGGTTCCAGCGGTTTTTGGGCAAAATCAAAGGCCAGTTGATAGCGGCGGGCTTGTTCGGGGCGAGCCATATCTGCGATTATAGCAGGTGCAGGGAGTGAGGATGATGGGCCAAGGT
>WBZQ01000204.1_pt1 | contig 54355 bp, 44 predicted proteins | sample 5204251 | NCBI WGS metagenome assembly WBZQ01 (sample SAMN12412402, study PRJNA552823) | activated sludge metagenome | isolation source: activated sludge from nitrification reactor of wastewater treatment plant... | place: USA: Virginia | collected 2017-09
GGGGGTGGAGTCCGGGTGAGTGGGCTTCGCCGAGGGTGCGGACGTCGCCGGTGAACTGACCGGCATCATCGAATCCAGTAGCAGCCCGGCGATCCCGGTGGCAAAGAAGACGACCGTCAGCACCAACAGCAGCGGGTCGCGTTCGCCGGTGAGCGCATCGCCGAGAAACACCACCGCGGCGGTCCCCGGCGCCATCCCGATGATCGTGGCCGCCACGTAGGGGAACGTCCCGACCGACGACAGTCCGGCGCAATAGTTGGTGACCGAGAACGGGCAGGCCGCGATGAGCCGCAGCGACCCGATCGCCAGCCAGCCCCGCTGCTCCAGCCGGTACTCGATGGTCCGCACGATCGGCTTGCGCAGGTAGGGGCGGACCCGTTCGCGGCCCACTCGCCGGACGAGCAGGAACGCGATGACCGCCGCGGCGGTGGACGCGATCATCGCGCCGGTGAATCCGACGATCGGGCCGAAGAACACCCCCGACATGACGGTGAAGGTCGACCGCGGGATCGGCGCGATCGTGACGATCGCCGAAGCGGTGAAGAACAGCCACGGAAACCAGGGGCCCAGCCCGTCGCCCCAGTCGCGGACGCTGCCGATCGGCGGCAGCGGAATCAGGTACGCGCACGCGATGACCGCCAACGCTCCCACGCCGCCGATGACGGCGGTCCGGATCGCTCGCGGGTCGGTTTGTCGCACCCGGCCACACTACTGCGTGGCCCGCACCACATCGCCGCGCAGATCCGACCACAAACGAAACACCGAGCGAGCGATCGGCTAAGGTCATGTACGCGTACACACAGTGGTCCACGGAGGTGTCCTGCCCCACATGTCACAGCTCACAGATTCCCTCGACGAGGCGTACCGGAAGTGGTCCTCGTCCGCGGCTGCCGTCCTGGCCAAGTCGCGTCGTGTCGAGGTCGACGAACTTCCGGGAGATGCGGAGTCGTTGCTCGCGACGACCACCGCCGACGGGCTGACGATCCGTCCTCTGTACACGCGGAAGGACGAGACGGCCGAGCCCGGACTGCCCGGCGAGTACCCGTTCGTCCGGGGTGCCGACCCGCACCGCGACGTGAACGTCGGCTGGCGGGTCACCGAGCGCTTCGGCGACGGCGAAACCCGTTCCGCCGCAGAGGTCAACGAGGCGATCCTCGACGCCTTCGTCAACGGCGCGAGCGGTCTGTGGCTGGCCGTAGGCGACGGTGTGGCGGCCTCGGACCTCGCCGAGATCCTCACCGGCGTGTACCTCGACCTGATCCCGGTCACCCTCGACGCCGGCGCCGACGCGGTCGCCGCCTCGCGGGCGTACCTGGAGTTGCGTCGCACCGCGCAGGAGGCCCCGGTCGCCGCCCGGCCGACCGCGGCCACCACCGGATCGCTCGGTCTGTCCCCGCTGACGGCGACCTTCTCCGGGCGGCCGACCATCACCGCGGCCGAGGCCACCGGGCTCGCCGCCGAACTCGTCGAGTCGGGTCAGGCGATCCGCGCCTTCCGCGTCGACGGGGCCGACTTCGCCACCGCCGGCGCCGACGACAGCCTGCAACTGGCGCTGACCGTCGCCGCGGCGCTGGGACACCTGCGCGATCTCACCGCCGCCGGAATCTCGGCCTCGAAGGCACTGGCACAGTTGACGTTCGCCGTGTCGGCCGACGACAACCAGTTCGCCACCATCGCCAAGTTCCGGGCGCTGCGCAAGATGTGGGCGCGGGTGGCCGACGTGGTGGGTGAACGTGAGGCGGGTGCCGCGATCACTCACGGCGTCACCGACCTGTCGATGCTGTCCCAGCGCGATCCGTGGGTGAACATGCTGCGCACCACCATCGCCGCGTTCGGCGCCGGTGTGGGCGGCGCCGACCAGGTCACCGTCCTCGGCTTCGACGCCGCGATCCCGGCCGACCTGCGCACCTCGGGTGCCCAGTTCTCCCGCCGTGTCGCCCGCAACACCCAGCTGCTGCTGCTGGAGGAATCCAACATCGGCCGCGTCATCGACCCGGCCGGCGGATCGTGGTTCGTCGAATCGCTCACCGACGACCTCGCGGCGTCGGCGTGGAACATCTTCACCGAGATCGAAGGCCTCGGCGGCTACCGGGCCGCGCTCGACGCGGGCTGGATCGCAGACCGGGTGGGTGCGGCGCTGGCCGCCCGCGACGATGCGGTGGCACACCGCAAGACCGCGGTCACCGGTGTCAACGAGTTCCCCAACCTCGGCGAGAAACCCATCGAGCGTGCCCTCGCCGGCGACAGCGCCGTGGCCACCGGAACCCCGAAGCTGGCCCGCGTGGGCCGGGCGTTCGAGGGCCTGCGGGATCGTTCGGACGCTCGGCTGGAATCGGTCGGCGCCCGCCCGCAGGTGCTGATGATCCCGCTCGGGTCGGTCGCCGAACACAACGGCCGCACCACCTTCGTATCCAACCTGCTGGCCTCCGGCGGCATCGACGGCGTCAACCCCGGCCCGGTGACGGCTGAGGAGGTGGCCGCTCACGTCGCGAGCACCCCGACCTCGATCGGCGTCATCTGCGGCACCAAGAAGCGCTACACCGAGGACGGTCCGGCAGTACTCGCCGCCGCCCGCGCGGCGGGGCTCGCCACCGTGCTGCTGGCGGGTCCGCTCGCGGAGTGGCCCGACCAGGACAACGCCCCCGACGGTTCGCTCAAGGCGGGAATCGACGCGATCTCCACCCTGACCGGCCTGGTGGATCAGCTTGACGCAACATCCGGTTCGACAGGAGACCAGTCATGACGCAGACCGACCCGGTCACCGACACCATCCCGGATTTCAGCGGCGTCGCCCTCGACGGCGACGCGACCCCGGCTCCCGCCGACAACGAGTCCGATGCCGCGGTGCAACAGCTCGCCGAATCCAACGGCTACACCGTCGACCAGATCACCTGGAACACCCCGGAACAGATCGCCGTCGCACCGCTCTACACGCGCGGCGACCGGGATGCGGTGACCCGCGGCGCCGAGCATCCGTATCCGCTGGATTCGATTCCCGGTGCGGCACCGTTCATCCGCGGCCCGTACCCGACGATGTACGTCAACCAGCCGTGGACGATCCGCCAGTACGCGGGCTTCTCCACCGCCGCCGAGTCCAACGCCTTCTACCGGCGCAACCTGGCCTCGGGCCAGAAGGGTCTGTCGGTGGCGTTCGACCTGGCCACCCACCGCGGCTACGACTCCGACCATCCGCGGGTGGCCGGTGACGTCGGCATGGCCGGTGTGGCCATCGACTCGATCCTGGACATGCGGCAGTTGTTCGCCGGTATCGACCTGGGTTCGGTGTCGGTGTCGATGACCATGAACGGTGCGGTGCTGCCGATTCTGGCGCTGTACGTGGTGGCCGCCGAGGAGCAGGGTGTGCCGCCGGAGAAGCTGGCCGGGACCATCCAGAACGACATCCTCAAAGAGTTCATGGTCCGCAACACCTACATCTATCCGCCGAAGCCGTCGATGCGGATCATCTCGAACATCTTCGAGTACACATCGATCAAGATGCCCAAGTTCAACTCGATCTCGATCTCGGGCTATCACATCCAGGAAGCCGGGGCCACCGCCGACCTGGAACTGGCGTACACCCTCGCCGACGGCGTCGAGTACATCCGCGCCGGCCTCGACGCCGGCCTGGACATCGACAAGTTCGCGCCGCGCCTGTCGTTCTTCTGGGGCATCGGCATGAACTTCTTCATGGAGGTCGCCAAGCTCCGTGCCGCGCGTCTGCTGTGGAGTGAGCTGGTCGCCGAGTTCAATCCGAAGTCGGCCAAGTCGCTGTCGCTGCGTACCCATTCGCAGACCTCGGGCTGGTCACTGACCGCGCAGGACGTGTTCAACAACGTGGCCCGCACCTGTGTGGAGGCGATGGCCGCCACCCAGGGGCACACGCAGTCGCTGCACACCAACGCGCTCGACGAGGCCATCGCCCTGCCGACCGATTTCTCCGCGCGCATCGCCCGCAACACCCAGCTGCTGCTGCAGCAGGAGTCGGGCACCACCCAGTCCATCGACCCGTGGGCCGGTTCCAACTACGTCGAGTGGCTGACCCATCAGCTCGCTCAGAAGGCCCGCGCCCACATCGCCGAGGTCGAGGCCGCCGGCGGTATGACGCAGGCCATCAACGAGGGCCTGCCCAAGCTGCGCATCGAGGAATCGGCCGCCCGCACGCAGGCGCGTATCGACTCCGGCCAGCAACCGCTGGTGGGCGTCAACAAGTACCAGGTCGACGAGGACGAGGAGATCGAGGTCCTCAAGGTCGAGAACTCCAAGGTGCGGGCCGAACAGCTCGAGAAGCTGGAGCGGCTGCGCGCCGAGCGTGACGAGACCGCGGTGCAGGCGGCGCTGGCCGACCTGACCCGCGCCGCCGGGTCGTCGGACGGCGGCATGGAGAACAACCTGATGGCGCTGGCCATCGAGGCGGCCCGGCACAGCGCGACGGTCGGGGAGATCTCCGAGGCGCTGGAGAAGGTGTACGGCCGCCACCAGGCCGAGATCAAGACGATCAGCGGGGTGTACCGGCATGAGGCAGGTCAGGTGAGCAACATCGACGCGGCGATCGACATCGTCAACCGGTTCGCTGACGCCGAAGGCCGTCGTCCGCGTGTGCTGGTCGCCAAGATGGGACAGGACGGCCACGACCGGGGCCAGAAGGTGATCGCGACGGCCTTCGCCGACCTCGGGTTCGACGTCGACGTGGGCCCCCTGTTCGCGACCCCGGAAGAGGTGGCCCGGCAGGCCGCCGACAACGACGTACACGTGGTAGGCGTGTCGTCGTTGGCCGCCGGACACCTCACCCTGGTGCCGGCGCTGCGGGAAGCCCTCGCCGAGGTGGGGCGTCCCGACATCATGATCGTCGTCGGTGGCGTCATCCCGCCGGGTGACTTCGACGAGCTGTACGAGGCGGGTGCGGCGGCGATCTTCCCGCCCGGTACGGTGATCGCCGACTCGGCGGTCGAACTGATCGGCAAGCTCGCCGACAGTCTCGACCTCGAACTGGCCGCCGCCGCGGGTTCGGGTGCGTCGGGGGCTGACGAGAGCTGATGGCACGCCGCCCGATTGACGTCGCAGCGTTGACCGAGGGGGTGCTCGCCGATCGCCGGGCCGATCTGGCCCGGGCGATCACCCTCGTCGAGTCGACACGGCCCGATCACCGCGAGGCAGCGCAGGAGATGCTGCTGGGGCTGACCCCGCATGCCGGAAAGTCGTTCCGTGTCGGCATCACCGGCGTACCGGGCGTCGGTAAATCGACCACTATCGAGACCCTCGGGATGCACCTGATCGAGCAGGGGCACAAGGTGGCGGTCCTGGCCGTCGACCCGTCGTCGACGCGTACCGGTGGTTCGATCCTCGGCGACAAGACCCGCATGGGCCGGTTGTCGGCGGAACAGAACGCGTACGTGCGGCCGTCGCCTACCTCGGGCACGCTCGGTGGGGTCACCAAGGCAACCCGAGAGACCATCGTGCTGGTCGAGGCCGCGGGATTCGATGTGGTGCTGGTGGAGACTGTGGGCGTGGGTCAGTCCGAGGTGGAGGTGGCCCGCATGGTCGACACCTTCACCTTCCTGACGCTGGCCCGCACCGGTGACTCACTGCAGGGCATCAAGAAGGGTGTGCTGGAACTCGCCGACGTGATCGTGGTGAACAAGGCCGACGGCAAACACCAGATCGAGGCGAAGGGCGCCGCGCGTGAACTGAAAGGCGCGCTCGGCCTGATCTACCCGCACGATGCGCTGTGGACACCGCCGGTGCTCACGATGAGCGCCATCGAGAACACCGGTGTCGACGGGTTCTGGAACGCGGTGCTCGACCACAATCGGGTACTGCGGGAGGCGGGGGAGTTCGACCGCCGCCGCACCCGTCAGCAGATCGACTGGATGTGGGCGATGGTGCAGGACACCGTATTGTCCCGGCTGGCCTCCAACGAGCGGGTCACCGATATCCGCAACGAGGTAGAGAAGTTCGTCGGCACAGGCGAATTGACGCCGGCGCTAGGCGCGCAGAAGCTGGTCGCGGCCTTCGACGGCAGCTGAACCGGGCGGCGGCCGCCCCGCGTCACATGTCGAGGGTGGCCCCGCCGTCGACCCGTAGGTCGTGGATGGTGATGTGCCGGGCCGCATCCGAGAGCAGGAAGACGATCGTCGACGCGATATCGCCGGGTTCGGCTATGCGGCCCAACGGGATTCCGATGCGGAACTGGTCCGGCGTTCCGGCCAGGACCCGTTCGCGATCGGCGTCCGAGGTCCACATGCCGGTGAGCATCGGCGTCATCGTCGAGCCGGGGGACACCACGTTGACCCGGATCCCGTGACCGGCCACGGCGAGTCCGACGCTGCGCGCGTACGAGGTGGCCGCGGCCTTGGAAGCGGCGTACTCAGCCATCGCTGTGCGCGGGATCGGCGCGGCGTTGCTGGAGAGCACCACGATCGAGCCCGCGACGCTGTGGGCGATCATCGCCTCGGTCGCGACATCGAGGGTATTGCGCACCCCGCCCGCGTTGACCGCCATGCACAGATCCCAGTCGTCGCTCATCACCCCGGCCGCGTGCACGAGCAGTTCGATCGGACCGTCGGCGGACTCGGTGGCCCGCCAGGCCTCGCGTACACCGCCCGGGTCGCGCACATCCACCGCGCGCACGCTGCCGGAGGCCGCCTGATCCCAGGCACTGACGCGTGCGCCCGAAACGGTCAGGGCGGCCACGACGGCGCTGCCGATGCCGCCGGCGGCACCGGTCACCAGGACATGACGCCCCGTGACGCCCGGTACCACAGCGCCCGCCGGCACCGATCCGGTCACTGCGCGGCGGCCCGCGCCGACGGCACCAGCGAGGAGAGCGCCTCGGCCGTCGAGAGCACCCGGCCCGCTCGCTTGGCGATGTAGGTGGCGGCCATCTCGTGCTCCTCGGCCGAGAAATCGCCGAGCGCGTCGTAGACGAAGAACGGCTCCACGTCGCCCATGAACGCCTCGGTGGCCGAGATCATGCAGCCCATGTGCGCGTACACGCCGACGACGATCAGCTGGTCACGGCCGTGATGGGCCAGCAGATGCCGCATGTCGGTGCGCTGGAAGCTCGAGTACCGCCACTTGGTGACCAAGATGTTGTGGTCGCGGACGGCGAGTTCGTCGACGATCTCCTCGTCGCGTCCCGAGGACAGGCCCTTGCCCCAGAAGTCGGCGAGGATCCCGCGGCGCGAGGGATGCTGATCGCCGGGCTGGGCGGTGAACACGACCGGTACCGAGGCCGTCTCGCACGCCTCCCGGATCGCGACCATGTTGGGCAGCGCGGTGGCCATCGGGTCGGCCGTCACGTCGTAGGCGTCGAGGAAGTAGCGCTGCATGTCGTGCACCAGCAGGGCGACCCGGTTGACGTCGATGGTCCAGTTCACGTTCGTGGGGTACGGACCGGTGGGGACCGGATAAGGGGGGATCTTCGGAATGGCCACATAGTGAGGGTAGCCTCACCCAAGTGAAGGTTGCACCGTGGCCCCAGGAGCTCATCGACCGTTATCGCGCCCAAGGACTGTGGCGTGGCGAAACATTCGACGACGTGCTGCGACAACGGGCGGCAGACCCGCAGGTCGCCACGCGCACCGCGGTGGTCGATGCCACCACGAGCCTCACCTACGCCGAACTCGACGAGCACGTCGGCAGGCTCGCCGCCGGCCTGGTGGCACTGGGCGTCGGCCGTGACGACCGGGTGCTGCTGCAGATCCCCAACCAGGCCGAATACGTGATCGTGGTGTTCGCCCTGTTCCGGATGGGAGCGCTGCCGGTGTTCGGGCTGCCGGCACACCGCGAGAACGAGCTGGTGGGCATCGCGGGCGCGGCGGATGCCGTCGCCATCGTGTCCCCGCGTCGTATCGGGGCCGTCGACCATCGCGCGCTCGCCGAGTCGGTGGCCGCGCAGGTGCCGTCGGTGCGGCACCTCATCGACGTCGACGATCTGGCGTCGGTCTCCGCAGACCCGATCGAGCACGCGCGGTCCGATCCGTCGGAGATGGCGTTTCTGCAGCTCTCGGGCGGCAGCACCGGCATCCCGAAGCTGATCCCGCGCACCCACGACGACTACCTGTACAGCGTGATCCGCAGCAACGAGGTCTGCGGGGTCACCGCGGACACCGTGTACCTGGCCACGTTGCCGGTGGCGCACAACTTCCCGATGAGCTCACCCGGCATCCTCGGCGCCCTGTACGCGGGCGGAACCGTGGCGCTCACCGAATCACCGGCCCCGTCGGTGGCCTGGGAGATGGTGCAGCGCGCAGGGGTCACGATGACCGGCCTGGTGCCGCCGCTGGCCCGGCTGTGGACCGAAACCGCCGAGGCGGGCACCGACTTCGACCTGTCGACATTGCGGACCGTGCTGGTCGGCGGGGCGCGCTGCCCCGACGAACTGGCCCGGCGCATCGGCCCGGCGCTCGGGGTGACACTGCAGCAGGTGTTCGGTATGGCCGAGGGCCTGGTCTGTTACACCCGCCTGGACGACCCCGAAGATGTGGTCACCTCCACGCAGGGCCGCCCGATGTCCGACGCCGACGAACTGCGCCTGGTCACCGAGGACGGCGAGATCGTCACGGACGGTCCCGGCTTCCTCGAAACCCAGGGTCCGTACACGATCCGCGCCTACTGGGCCGACCGCAGCCCCGAATCGTTCGCACCCGACGGCTGGTACCGCACCGGCGACGTGGTGGAACTGACCCCCGAGGGCAACATGCTGGTCCGTGGCCGCGGCGGTGACCGGATCAACAGGGGCGGCGAGAAGGTCTCCGCCGAACAGCTCGAGGAGGAGTTGCTGGCACATCCGCTGGTCCGCGACGCGATCGTCGTGGCGGTGGCCGACAAGTTCCTCGGCGAACGCACCTGCGCCTACGTGATCCCCGCAGACCCGGAGCAGCCGCCGACCCTGCCGGTGCTGCGCAAGTTCGTCCGCGAGGCGGGTCTGGCCGAATGGAAGCTGCCCGACGTGGTCAAGGTCATCGACGGGTTCCCCGAGACCGGGGTGGGCAAGGTCAGCCGCAAGCAGCTGCGGGAACTGCTCGCCCAGAACTGACGCTGTCGTGCGGCGCCGGTCGTCAGTGGCCGGTGCCGTCGACCGGCTCAGGGGCGCTGTGCAGCGCCTCGACCCGGCGCAGCGAACCGAGCAGCGTCATCGCGATGACCGCGAGTACGAGCATCGTCAGGCCGTAGTAGACGATGGCGTCCGACGCCGACCAGATGGTGCCGTACACACCCGCGACCAGTGAGCCGACGGTGATACCGCCGACCTCCTGCGCGGTCCAAAGGCCGGTGATCCGGCCGAGGATCGGGCCGGGAGTGTGGTGCTGGATCAGCGAGAACCGCAGGATCTCCTGCACGGTGTCGCCGTACCCGCCCACCACCAGGATGACCAGCGCCACCACCAGCAGCGAGGTCAGGCCGAACAGGATGTGCAGGCAGAACACCGCGACCAGCGCGCCGAGCAGCGTCAGGCCGGGTCTGCGAAGACCGGGCAGCCAACCGCTGGTGACCGCCGCGAGCAACGCACCCACCGCCATCGCCGCGTAGGCGAAGCCGATCGCCCGCTCGTCGCCGGAGAACCGTTCGTCGGCCAGCGCCGGGACCAGTGCGATGACACCGGCGCCGAGCATCGACAGCACCCCGACGGCCATCACACCGCCGACCACCCGCTGGGTGCGCAGGAACACCCCGATCGACTGTGTGGACGGTCCGTCGGCGGAGTCCTCACCGTGTGGCCCTCCGGGCGCAGCATGGGGCGACGGCGGCATCGAGGGGAGCCCGGTCAGCAGCAGCACGGTGATCGCCGACAGTACGGTCGCGGCCGTGTAGGTCCAGCTCACGCCGACCGCATAGATGACCAGGCCGGCGATGCCGGGGGAGACCGCGGTGCCGATGCGGACCGAGATCGAGTTGAGCGCGCCGACCGCGACCATCTTCTCCTTCGGCAGCAGCGTCGGCAGCGACGCCATCAGCGCGGCGATCGACAGGGCACCGATGAGGCCGTCCGCGGCGGCGAACACGTACACCATCGTGAACAGGGGATCACCGCCGAACACTCCGAACGCGTTGGCCGCCAGGCCCGCGAAGGCGAGCATCGCGCCCGTGCGTCCGATCAGGATCATGATCCGGCGGTCGTACTTGTCGGCGAGCGCCCCGCCGATGAGCATGCCGACGAAGGTGCTGATACCGGTGACGGCCGTCGCCCCACCCACATGCGCCGACGACGTCGTCAGGTCGTACATCTGGATCGGCACCGACACCATCAGCATCCCGATCCCGACAAGGGAGATCAGCCGGGCGGTGAAGATCCGGCGGAACGGTGCGCTCTCGCGCAACGGGGAGAGGTCGATCAGAATCGAACGGTCCGGCACAGAGGTTAGCCTAGCCATGCTCCGGGGCCGGTTGGTGTGCCGGGGTGTGTCCGGCCGCGTGCACATCCCGCGCATAGCCACCGATCACGGCGATCAGTTCGGCGAACACCACCTCGACGTCGGTGCTCACAGCGATGCGGGCATTCGGTCCACCCGGCCACATCGACCGTTCGTCGGCCACCGTCATGCCGCGGGTCAGGGTGCCCTCGAGTTCGACGGCCACCCGCGCCGAGATCGTGCCGACCACTTCGGGCGACAGGGCGACCATCGCGGCGAACGGGTCGTGCAGGTGCGCGATGTAGCCCTCGTCGTGGTCGTGGTGGAACTCGAAGTAGAACCGCAGGGCATCCACCACGTACCGGATCACCGGATTGTCCGAGCGCGACCGTACGCCCCGGGGGTCGGTCACGGCCGGGAGTTCGGCCGGGGTGCTGCCGGCTGCCTGGGCCAGGGCGAACACGTGCGCCGGGGTGAGCGCGATCGATTCGGTGATGTCGAGTGCGCACACGATCGGGTCGGCCGTTCCCGGCGCCGAGAACGCCGCGAACACCTCCGCCGCCGCCTCGGGATCGACGCTCACATTCCATTCGGACACCGGGGTGGTGTTGCCGTGCGTGTGGAACGCCCCACCCATGATCACCAGCCGGCCCAGGCGTCCGGGCAGCTCCGGATCCCGGCGGATGGCCGTCGCCAGCGAGGTCAGCGGACCGGTCACCAGACCCACCAGTGACCCGGGGAACCGCCGGGAGGCGTCGATCCAGGCGTCGGCGGCGTCGAGCCGGTGCGCGGCGGTGGTCGGAGCGGGTAGTTCGGCGTAGCCGACGCCGAGCGGGCCGTGGGTGTCCTCGGTGGTGCGCAGGTCGTCGGCCAGCGGGGTGGGTGCGCCCCGGTGCACGGGGATGTCGGTCCGCCCGCACAGTTCCAGCCACGCCAGGTTGTTCGTGGTCACCACGTCGACGGGCACGTTCCCGGCGGTGCTCGCCACCCCGACGAGGGTGACGTCGGGGCCGGATGTCTCGCGGCCCAGGAGATAGAGCAGTGCGAGCGAATCGTCGATACCGGTGTCGCAGTCGAAGAAGAGCGGGATCACCGGGCCATTCAATCAGCCCCGGGTGCCGGTGCTGATCACGTCCTGCTCGAGCACCTGCGCGCGCCCGCCGATGACGGCGTCACCGGAGACCGACGCGTCGTCGGCGACGACGGCGTTGTCGGTGATCCGGGCCTGACCGTAGACGCGGGCGCGGTCACTGATGGTGGCCTTGCCGGTGACGGTCACCGACCCGGAGATGCGCGCGTGGCCGTCGACGCGTGCCTGGCCGGAGATCTGGCACTGTTCGGTGACGGTGGCGTAGTCACGGATTCGGGCCTCATCGCTGACGCGGGCGTTGCCCGAGACCCGGGCGTGGTCGCCCGCGCTCGCCGATCCGGTGATCACGGCGTCCTCCTGCACCCAGGCGCCGCCGGAGACCATCGCGTTGGCGTTGATCTCGGTGTTGTCGGAGATGTGGGACTGACCCAGGACACGGGCCTCACCGAACACCGACGCATTGCCGTCGACGCGGGCGGTTCCGGAGATGTCGGCGTGGTCGCCGACGAACGCGTTGTCGCGCACCGCCGCGTTCTCCCGGACCCGGGCCGAACCCACCACCCACGCCTCCTCGCCCACCCAGGCCTGGTCGGCGAGGTTGGCAGGTGACTCGATCCATCCGCCTTGATCACCGACCGTGACACGATGCTGGGGCAGGTCGCGGGTGGCGCGGATACGCCGTAGCGTCACGGTATGGGTCACCTCGGCGACGGTGTAGGTGAAATCCTGTGCCTCGCCGACGAACTCGTAGTTCAGTGAGGTGGCGACCCGGGTGGTGTCGCCGGTACTGATCAACTGCGTGGGGGCTTCGGTCGGGGTCGGGGTGCCGACGGGCGTGCGCAGCGCCGCGGTGAGGTCCGCCACGAACTCCGTGCACGAGGGATAGCGGTCGGCGGGCCGCTTGGCCAGCGCCCGGTGGAACACGGCGTCGACGCCGGCGGGCAGACCCAGCCGCATCGCGGCGATCGACGGCGGGGGATCGACGAGGTGCCGCTTGATGATCGACGCGGCGGTGGGACCGGTGAACGGTTTGCAGCCGGTGAGCAGTTGCACCGCGGTGCAGGCGAGTGCGTACTGGTCGCTGCGGCCGTCGAGGTCGTCGTCGGAGATCTGTTCGGGCGAGCTGTAATCGAAGGTGCCGATGAAGCTGCCGGCAGCGGTGAGGCCGTCATCGCCTGCCATCTGGCGGGCGATCCCGAAGTCCGACAGCAACACCTGGCTGGTCTCCGTGTCGATGAGGATGTTGGCCGGTTTCACGTCCCGGTGCACCACCCCGCGCCGGTTGGCGAAATCGAGCGCCGACGCGACGGCCCGCAGGATGTCGAGCGCAGGTTCGATCGGCATACCTTGCGGCGAGATGGCCACCTGCGCGGCGGCGGTGGTGCCGCGCACCAGACGCATGCTCAGCCACAGTTGGCCGTGATCCTCGCCGCAGTCGTAGATCGGCACGATGTGCGGGTGCTCCAGCGACGCGGCCAGCTGGCCTTCGCGCTGAAACCGGAGCCGGAAGGACGGGTCCGCCGACACGGGCACGTTGAGCACCTTGAGCGCCACCATCCGCGGCAGACGGGGGTGCTGCGCGGCATACACGGTGCCCATCCCGCCCTGGCCGAGAATCGCCGACACCCGGTGACCGGCGATCACGGATCCCCCGGCTGCGTGCATGTGAGAGTGACCTTCCCCTGTAGCCGTATCCACCAAGCGCTGCATCTGTCCGGTGCGGTGACCACCCGGATCCGCGTCCACCGGAAAAGTCGGTGCGTGCCCAGAAATCTAACACCTCGGCGGGCACGGTAAGCAGGTCCCGTGACCGGTTGTCCGCCGATCGAACGGCATGATCGGGCGAATGCCGCACAACGGGCAACGGGGTGTGGAATCGGGCACTGGTTGGAAAACGAGAAAATCCCCGGATCCGTGTGGATCCGGGGATTTTCTCGGTGGTGTCCGGAGGGGGACTTGAACCCCCACGCCCGTTAATAGGGCACTAGCACCTCAAGCTAGCGCGTCTGCCATTCCGCCACCCGGACAAGGTGTTTGTCTCTGCTGCTCCGGCCTCCTCGCGGGGGCCGTTCTCGCACCGGCTGGACTACAGTAACCGAGGTTGCCCCGGTTCCCCAAATCACGTAGTAAAAGGGGGTGAGCACCCCACGCGCCACCGACGAAGTGGTCGATCTGGTCAGCCGTCTGATCCGGTTCGACACCAGCAACACCGGAGAGCTGAGCACCACCAAAGGCGAAGAGGAATGCGCCAAGTGGGTGGCGCAGCAGCTCAAGGAGGTCGGCTACGTCACCGAGTACGTCGAATCCGGTCAGCCCGGCCGCGGTAACGTCTTCGCCCGGCTGAAGGGCGATCCCGCCAACACCCGGGGCACTCTGCTGTTGCACACCCATCTCGACGTCGTTCCGGCCGAACCCGCCGACTGGAGCGTGCACCCGTTCTCCGGGTCGGTCTCCGACGGATACATCTGGGGCCGCGGTGCCGTCGACATGAAAGACATGGTCGGGATGGCGCTCGCACTTGCCCGGCAGTTCCGGCGCGAGCGCACCGTCCCGCACCGCGACATCGTGTTCGCGTTCCTCGCCGACGAGGAGGCCGGCGGCACCTGGGGATCGCACTGGCTGGTGGAGAACCGGCCCGACCTGTTCGACGGCATCACCGAGGCAGTGGGGGAGGTGGGAGGCTTCTCGCTGACCGTCGACCGTCCCGACGGCACCCAGCGTCGCCTGTATCTGGTGGAGACCGCGGAAAAGGGGCTGGCCTGGATGCGGTTGACCGCCGATGCCACCGCGGGCCACGGATCGTTCCTGCACGCCGACAACGCCGTCACCGAGGTGGCCGAGGCCGTCGCCCGCATCGGCAGGCACACCTTCCCGCTCGTCATGACCGAATCGGTGTCGCAGTTTCTCGCCGAGGTATCCGCCGAGACGGGTCTGGACCTGAGTCCGGACACCCCCGATCTGGAGACGGCGCTGTTCAAGCTGGGCAACCTGGCCCGCATCATCGGTGCCACCCTCCGCGACACGGCCAACCCGACGATGCTCAAGGCCGGCTACAAGGCCAACGTCATCCCGCAGAAGGCGGAGGCCGTGGTCGACTGCCGGGTGCTGCCGGGCCGGCAGGCCGCGTTCGAGGCCGAGATCGACGAACTGATCGGGCCCAACGTCACCCGCGAATGGATCACGCACCTCGACTCGTACGAGACGACGTTCGACGGGCATCTTGTCGACGCCATGAACGAGGCGATCCTCGCGCACGATCCACAGGGTAAGACGGTGCCGTACATGCTCTCCGGCGGCACCGACGCCAAGGCGTTCGCGAAACTGGGCATCCGGTGCTTCGGTTTCGCGCCGCTGCAGTTGCCGCCCGACCTCGATTTCGCGGCCCTGTTCCACGGTGTCGACGAACGGGTGCCCGTGGAGTCTGTGCTGTTCGGTACGCGCGTGTTGGAGCACTTCCTGCTCAACAGCTGATCCGGCCACTACTGTTGAGCGTGTCTGGACCACCCGTAGGAAAGGTTTTCGATGTCGTCGTTCGACCCGTACGCGGCGCTGCCGCAGCTTCCCGGATTCACCCTCACCTCGACGAGCATCAGCGACGGCCGGCCGCTGGGTAATGCCCAGGTCAGCGGGCTGATGGGGGCCGGCGGTCAGGACCTGTCACCGCAGCTGTCGTGGTCGGGTTTCCCCGCCGAGACCCAGAGCTTCGCGGTCACCGTCTATGACCCCGACGCTCCCACCGCGTCCGGTTTCTGGCACTGGGCGGTCGCCGACATCCCCGCGTCGGTGACGGAGCTGGCCGAGGGTGCCGGCGATGAGACCGGCAGCGGACTGCCCGCGGGCGCCGTCACCCTCAACAGCGACGCGTCGCTGGCCAGGTTCGTGGGCGCGGCGCCGCCTCCCGGGCATGGTCCGCACCGCTACTTCGTGGCCGTCCACGCCGTCGACGTGCCCTCGCTCGGGCTGCCAGAGGGGGCGACCCCGGCGTATCTGGGCTTCAACCTGTTCTCCCACGCGATCGCCCGTGCGGTCATCGTCGGCACCTACGAGCAGGCATCCGAAGACGTCTGACCCCGAGAACCTCTGATACCGGCCGCTGATCTCCGGGGCCTTTAGGTCCCGGAGGTCAGCGACGGTCCGGGTTACCCGCTCCCACAGCGTCGGCGAGGCTCGCGAAGCCCGCGGCCTTGACCCGTGCGGCGAGTCCGTCGTTGATCTCCTTGACCAGCACGGGGCCGCCGTAGATGAAGCCGGTGTAGATCTGCAGCAGGTTCGCGCCGGCGAGCACACGTTCCCACGCCTGATCCGGCGTGCTGATACCGCCGACGCTGATGAGCGCGATCCTGCCGCCGACGCGTGCGTACAGGCGGCGCAGCACCTCCAGGGACCGGTCGGCCACCGGCGGCCCGGACAATCCACCGGCGCCGATGGCGTCGACCTGCGCGGCGGGTGTGTCCAGTCCGGCGCGGGAGATGGTGGTGTTGGTGGCGACGATCCCGGCCAGCCCGAGTTCGACGGCGAGGTCGGCGACCGCGTCCACGTCGTCGTCGGCCAGGTCGGGGGCGATCTTGACCAGCACCGGCACCCTCACCTCGTCGAGGACCCCGGCGAGGATCGGCCGCAGTGAGTCGACGGCCTGCAGGTCGCGCAGTCCCGGGGTGTTCGGTGAGCTGACGTTGACCACCACGAAATCGGCGAGCGGACCCAGCGACCTGGCCGACAGACGGTAGTCGTCGACGGCGTCCTCGACGGGCACCACCTTTGTCTTGCCGATGTTGGCGCCGATGGGGACACTGACCGGGCCACGCCTGGTCTTCGCGAGATGGGTTGCGGCCGAAGCGGATCCAGGGTTGTTGAAACCCATCCGGTTGATGAGCGCGTGATCGTCGGGGAGCCGGAACAGCCGCGGCTGCGGGTTACCGGGCTGCGCATGTCCGGTGATGGTGCCGACCTCGGCATACCCGAAACCGATCTGCCCCCACACGTTGATCGCCGACGCCGACTTGTCGAAGCCGGCCGCCAGACCGAGCGGGGCCGGGAAGTCGACCCCGAACACCCGCTGGTGCAGCACCGGGTCGTGCTTGCCGAAGACCTTGGCAAGCGGATAGCTCAGCAGCTGCGCTGAACCGGTCACCGACAGCACACGGCTCATGAGGTGGTGGATCCGCTCAGGTTCTACCAGGAACATCAGCTTGAGCAACAGGGGATAGAGCACGGCGTTGATTCGGCTCAGCATGCTTGTGCCTCTCCGGGGTTGCGGGTGTCACGGTCGTGGGTGGTCGGTGTGCGGTCACGCGGCTTGGTCTTCTTGCGACGCAGCAGCACCTTGCGGGTGCCGTCGGAGTACAGGCGCACCCGCGACAGCTCCCAGCCACCGAACTCGGCCTCGATCGACAGCCGCATCGACGCGGTGACCCGGGTGACGTCCGGCGGCAGCGTGAGTAGCACCGTTTCGACGGTCTCCGACGATCGTTCCCAACCGCGCGGATAGCGGGACCCGAACCGTGCCGACGCGCTCATCGCGGCACCTGCGCCGAGGACAGATTCGTCGTCGGGTCGATGATCTGCACCCCGGCCCCGCGCGCCGACAGCACGTACAGCGCGCCGGTGGACTCGTCGACGGCGAGGCTGTCGGGCTGGGCGAGCGTGGCCACCCGATATCGTTCGGCCGGTTCACCGTCGGACAGGTCGAACGCGATGAGCTGGTTGGTCGCGGTGGCGCTCACCCACAGCAGTTCCCGCTTCTGATCCCACGCGAGACCGTACGGCGACCCGGACACGGGGTAGCGGAAGCGGTTGACGATCGGCTTGCCGAAGAAGCCGAGGATCTCACCGTCGCGGGTGTTGGCCACCAACACCCGGCCGAAACTGTCGACGGTCGAGGTGGTGGCGCCGTTACCGGCCCGCAGCGCCGCGCCCTTGGAGCCGTCGTCGATGTTGATCGGGGTCACCGACGACTGGGCGCGATCGAGGACCACCACCTGCTCGTCGTCGAGGTCGGCACCGGGCGGCGACACGGTCAGGCCGTCGATGCGGACGAACCCGCTGATGGTGCGCACGCGCGACAGGTCCTTGCCGAACACGACGACCGAGCCCGACGCCGTCCCGACGAGCACCCGGCCGTCGGCGGCCTGCGCCATCGCGGTCGGATCGGCGACGCCCGTCTGGGTGGTCGGGTCGACGGTGTTGTCGGTACCGATCCGGACCACGACATCGGGTCCGGCCCCGATCAGGGAGCCGTCGGGGGCTGCCGCCAGGATGGTCAGCGGTGGGACCGTGATCCGTGCGGTCGGTGTCCCCGGTCTGACGACGCCGGCGCGGTCGAACCGCAGCACCGTGGTGCCGTCGTCGGAGAGCACGTAAAAACGTCCCCGCGCCGCGACGATCGCCTTGCCGCGGGCGGCGGCGATCACCGTGCCGGCGGGAGCGGCCGTGGTCGTCGCCGGTGCCGGCACCGCGGAGGCGGGGGTGACCGTGGGTACGTCGGGCGTCGAATCGTCGGATCCGCATCCCGCCAGGGCCAGCGCGGCCACCACCGTCACCGCGGCCCCGGCGATGCGGACTCGGGAACGGGGACGGACACCACAACCGGCTGAGCGCATGCCGTCCATCTTGCCGAATGCCGGGCGCCCGCATGCAATCGGCGCGTCGTGCGGCGATTCACACCACAGCATCGGGCGTCCGAGGATCGAGTACCGGCGGGAGCCAAGTAGCATCGGGCGCCGTGACCGACAGCATGACGTGGGCCCAGTCGATAGTTCTCGGGGCCGTCCAGGGTTTGACCGAGTTTTTGCCGATTTCGTCGTCGGGGCATCTGCGGATCGTCTCCGAACTGTGGTTCGGCGATGATGCGGGGGCCTCGTTCACCGCGGTCACCCAGCTCGGCACCGAGGCCGCAGTGCTCGTGTTTTTCTTCAAGGACATCGTGCGGATCATCGCGGCCTGGTTCCGTGGTATCGCCGACAAACAGCAGCGCGGCCTCGACTACCGCATCGGCTGGTATGTGATCCTCGCCACCATCCCGATCGGCATCCTCGGGTTGCTGTTCAAGGACCAGATCCGTACCACCGGCCGCAACCTGTGGCTGGTGGCGACGGTGCTGATCGTGTTCGCGGTCGTGTTCTGGGTCGCGGAGAAGTACAGCACCAAGGAACGCTCCCTCGAACAGCTCACCCTGAAGGACGGTCTGGTGATGGGTTCGGCCCAGTGCCTGGCCCTGATCCCCGGTGTGTCCCGTTCCGGTGCCACCGCCAGCGCCGGCCTGTTCCTGGGTCTCGAGCGTGAGGCCGCATTCCGGTTCTCGTTCCTGCTGGCGATTCCCGCCGTCACCGCCTCCGGCCTGTTCTCGCTGCCCGACGCGTTCAGCCCCAGCGGTGAGGGCATGGAGGCCAGTGGACCACAGCTGTTGGTGGCCACGCTCGTCGCGTTCGTCATCGGCTATGCCTCCATCGCCTGGCTGCTGCAGTTCGTCAGCAAGCACTCGATGAACTGGTTCGGCGGCTACCGCATCATCCTGGGCGTCACGATCATCATCCTGCTGTCGACCGGCGTCATCTCCGCCACCTGACGGACCTGGGCATGCGTCCACCGGGGCTGGGGCGCCCCGGCCACTAAGGTTGAGGCATGACCGTCATTCTGGTGCGCCACGGACGTTCCACGGCCAACACCTCGGGGGTACTCGCCGGACGGACCCCCGGCGTGAGCCTGGACGACCTCGGACGCGAGCAGGCGGACGCGCTCGTCGACAGGCTCGCCGACCATCACGGGGCGATCCGCGCCGTCGTCCGTTCGCCGCTCGACCGCTGTGCGCAGACCGTCGCACCCCTGCTGGGGGCGCTGCGGTCCGTCCCCGAACGAGACGGCGATGTGGTCGAGGAGGTCGTCGACGACCTCGCCGAGGTCGACTACGGCTCCTGGACGGGCCGGACCATCAAGGAACTCCTCAAAGAACCGATGTGGCAGGTCGTGCAGCGGCAGCCGTCGGCGGCGGTGTTCCCCGGGGGTGAGGGACTGGCGCAGATGTCGGCGCGTTCGGTGGCCGCGATCCGGTCCCTCGACCGCCGGTTCGTCGGTGAGAGCGGCGACGGCCTGTGGGTGGCGTGTTCGCACGGCGATGTCATCAAATCGGTGATCGCCGACGCGATGGGGATGCACCTGGACTCCTTCCAGCGCATCGTCGTCGACACCGCGTCGATCACCGTCATCCGGTACGGGTCGACGCGGCCGTACATCCACACCGTGAACAACACCGCAGCCGTCTCGGTGCCGGCACCGCGCCCGCCCCGGCCCGACGACGGTGCGGACGACGCGGTGGTCGGCGGGGAGACAGGTGCCCACCTGCGGCCGGACCATCCGCACGCACCCCCGCATCCCGCACCGCCACACCATCCCGGACCACCGGCACACCCCGGGCACCCGCACGAGCCGGGCCCCCTGCACGATCGGCGGGTGCGGGGATAATGAACTTCACGACCAAGGAGGTGTGATGTCACGAGCCATTCATGTGTTCCGCAGCCCGGATCGCTTCGTTGCCGGCACCGTCGGCCAACCCGGTGACCGGACGTTTTTCCTCCAGGCGGTCCATCAGGCGCGCGTCGTCAGCGTGATGCTCGAGAAGCAGCAGGTGCAGATCCTCGCCGACCGGATCGGGATGCTGCTGGAGGAGATCCATCGCCGGTTCGGCACGCCGATCCCGCCGGAAACCGATTCCGTCGACGATCTCAACCCGCTGGTCATGCCGGTTGACGCCGAGTTCCAGGTCGGCACGATGGGCCTGGGCTGGGACGCCGAATCGCAGGCGGTGGTCATCGAACTGCTGGCCGTCACCGACGCCGAGATCGACGAGAGCATCGTCCTCGACGACACCGACGAGGGTCCCGACGCGGTGCGGGTGTTCCTGACGACGGTCGCCGCCCGCGACTTCGCGGCCCGCTCGTCGCTGGTGCTCTCCGCCGGCCGCCCACCCTGCCCGATCTGCGGCGGCCCGCTCGACCGCGACGGCCATCTGTGTGTGCGGACCAACGGCTACAAGCGGGGCGCCGAGCTGAGCAAATCCCTCGACTTCATCGACCCCGAGGTGTTCAAGAGTCTCGCGGTGCAGGACGAGTCGTTGCTGCTCGTCGACGAGGAAGACGACCCCGGCGAGGAACCCTCGGGCGAGGCGGGTGAGGCCTCCGAGGAGGGCGGGGCCGGCGACGAGGAGGCCGGTCCTGACGACGAGGGGTCCGGCGGCCCGCGTTGATGCCGGACGCTGCGCAGCCCGACGGATCCGGTGTTCCCTCCGCCACAACGATCCTCACCGACGGTGAACTCGTCGTGGTCGGGCGTATCCGGTCGGCCAGCAACGCGGCCCTGGTATGTGATGCGGTCGCCGATGACGGCACCGAACTGCGCTGTGTGTACAAGCCGGTGCGGGGTGAGGTGCCGCTGTGGGACTTCCCCGACGGCACCCTCGCGGGCCGGGAGGTGGCGTCGTATCTGATCTCCGACGCGCTCGGCTGGTCGGTGATCCCGGAAACGGTGATGCGGGACGGTCCGGCCGGACCGGGCATGGTGCAGCGGTGGGTCGACACCGTCGACGACGCCGACGGCGGGCAGGCCAGGCTCGATCTGGTGGACCTGTGCCCGCCCGAACTGCAGCCGGAGGATTTCAAGGCGGTGCTGGAGGCCTACACGCCCGCCGGTGATCCGGTCATCCTCGTGCACGCCGACGACCCCCGGCTGCAGCGGATGGCCGTGCTCGACGTGGTACTCAACAACGCCGACCGCAAAGGCGGGCATGTCCTCGAAGGCGTTGACGGCGGGGTGTACGGCATCGACCACGGCATCTGCCTGCATTCGGAGAACAAACTGCGCACCGTGCTGTGGGGCTGGGCGGGTGAACGGATACCGGGGCATCTGCTCGCCGACCTCGCGTCCCTGGCAGATGCGCTCGGCGCCGGCGGCGCGGTCCGTGAGCGCCTGACCGGGCTGATCACCGACACCGAGATCGCCGAGGTGGCCACGCGATGCGCCCGGCTGGTCGATGCCGGCGTGATGCCGCACCCGCCGGGGCGCCGCCCGATTCCGTGGCCACCGTTCTGAGCCGCCGTTAATCGGTGGGCAATATCCGCGAAAATCCCTACGCTCGACAGATGGCCACCTCGGATCCGGTTTTCCCGGACTGCGTCCCGGTCCTGACCGACGGACCGGTGACGCTGCGCGCCCACCGGGACAGCGACATCGACCGCATAGTGGAACTGTGCACCGATCCCGAGATGATCCGGTGGACAACGATTCCGGTCCCGTACCGGCGAATGCACGCCGAGGATTTCGCGTTGCGGCAGATACCGGAGAGGTGGACCGGTGGCAGTGCGATGTACTGGGCGATCGAGGCCGGCGGATTGTTCGCGGGGACGGTCGACATCCGGGGCTCCGGACCCGAGTCCGACATCGGTTACGGACTGCACCCGGATATGCGCGGCCGGCAGATCATGACCCGCGCCGTTCGCCTGGCGGTCACGCACGCCTTCGCCGCCGGCAAGACCGGAATCGGCTGGGTCGCGTTCGACGGCAACCTTCCCAGCATGCGCGTCGCCCACCAGTGCGGTTTCCGGCTCGACGCCTGGGTGCCGGGCGGTGCCGAGGTACGCGGTGAGAAGGTCGACGCCTATCGGGCGTGGCTGCGGTCCGGGGACCCGTTGCATCCCCGGACCTCCTGGGAGTCCACCGTGGCCGACGCCGCCCGGATGCGCGGGCTGTAGTACCGGGTGTCGGGGACGCTGATTGTGCCGACTGCTGGTGCTCCCGGAAATAACCGTTGCGGGTCCGGATCCAGAGGTCTATATTCATCTCTCGTGCCTGAGACAGGCTCCGGGCCAGACACCGGAGAGTCTCCCAAAGGTGCAGATACACAAGTATATTGACAACTTCATGACATTCGGCATGGCGAATAATCCGGGGCGACCCGGTGAAAGGCGGGTGACAACCGTCGCCGGGAGAAATCCCGGTACCCCATGCACTACGAGCCGGAACCTTCACCCCAGGGTGGAGGCATGTCCGAAGCGCGTTGATGGCGTCGCCCCGCCAACGGGAGGCGCCGGGAGAGCCGATCGGTGACCCAGCACCCGCCAGGTGCTGTTCAACAGCAACGGAACATGCGGCAGGGTAAGGAGTTTCAGTCCGAGATCGTCAGTCGAGGGCGGACTCCATGAACGCGGAGGCGGGGCGTGGCTGCTTCGGGGACGCGGGAGAGATCAAGTAGGCCGTGACAGCCGAAAGGTCGAGGGTGCGTGGTATTCCGTCTCCAAAAGGGGCGGAGCCACAAGGGAAAGCGCATCCTCAGTCAGATTTCCACTAGCTCAATTGGCAGAGCAGTTGACTTCGGATCAACGGGTTGACGGTTCGAGTCCGTCGTGGGGTTCACACCCAAGCGAAAGCCTTTCCCCGGCAACAGTGCGACAGTGTCCTAATCCCTGACCCGGCAACGGGAATCAGGGCGCCCGAGGGTCCGCAAGACCCGGAGGTGTTCATGCGCGAGTAACGGTAGCGGAGAGACCGGCCGGTCTTTCTTCGACGCCAAAGCGGTGGAGAAGCTGTTGTCGTGACGCGTGGTGCCACGTACGGCACTGGACATGGTGACTACCGTCGAGAGGCGGTGGATACGCGGAAAACCCCCTGGCAGGGGGAATACAGCCCGCCAAAGGTCACCGGGAGCGGCGAGGTAATCTCACTCGCCGCACCTGATACTTCTGTGCCGATGCGGCGCAACTGATTTCGTCCCGCGAACCGGATGTGGCCACATCTGGTACGCGGGACGAGTCTGTCATCGATGCGGGGTGCTACTCACCTCGATACGTTCCGAAACTCCAAAGATTGCCCTCTGGGTCGCGGACACCGAAGCCACGGGAACCGTAGTCCTCATCGGTCAGTTCCTGGATCACTTCGGCACCTGCGGCCTTCGCACGGGCGAACAGGGCGTCCGGGTCGTCACAGACCACGTACACCGAACCCTGCCCCGGTGGGCGGTTGCAGAACGGGCCATCGTCCTTGCCCGCGGTGCCGAACATGACACCGCCACCGAGCGGCCAGGTCAGTTGAGCGTGTTCGACGATGCTCGGGTCGTCCTCTCGCGTGTACCACGCTTGCTTCTCGAAGCCGAACGCGGTGATGAGGAAGTCGGCGGCGGCGGGTGCGTCGCGATAGGTGAGACAGGGCCAGATGGTGGGTGTTGATGTACTCATAGACCTCATCCTCACCCCGGGGACATCTCCTCGTATTGGAAAGATGGAAGCTCCTCGCTGCGCAGCCACTGCGCGGGCGTGCAGCCGGCCAGTTCGGTGAACTCATTGGTCAGGTGCGCCTGATCGTAGAACCCGCACACCGCCGCCACCTGCGCGATCGACACATGCGTCGGTACCGACTGCAGCATGTGCCGGGCCCGTTCGAACCGGACGATGCGCCCGGCGAGCTTGGGTCCGAGGCCGAATTCATCGGTGAAGCGCCGCGTCAGATGCTGGCGGCTCCACCCCGTCGACGCCGAGATCTCGCCGACGGTCGTGGTACCACCGGAACCGACGAGCAACTCCCAGGCGTGAGCCAACTCGTCGGCCACCTCCGGCACTTCTGGCCGCAGCAGTCGGGTGAGTACCTCGTCGCACACCTCGAACCGGGCCGCCCAGGTCGGCGTGACCTGCAGCCTTTCCCACAGCTCGCTGCCGATCCGGCCGACCAGGTCGTCGAGCTCGACAGTTGTATTCCACAACTCGCGCGCGGGACGGGCGAAGAGGGTGCGGAAGCCGACCGGTGTCAGCTCGATGCCGACGCCCTCCTGGTTACCGTCGTGCGCAATCAGCGCGGGTGTCGCCTGCAGACCGCTGAGGACACACCGGTACGAGTCGGGGGATTGGCGCGGATCGGTCTGCGCGGCCACGTCGATCGGATTGCCGATGCTGACGATGAACGTGACGTTGCGCGACGGCAGCCCACGATGCATGCCCGGGTCGTACCCGTGCAGGCGGTACCCGTGGTACTGCTCGATGAGACCGGCGAGGACCGGTGCCGGCCGTCTCGCCGCCGACGTCGGCTCCATGCCGTCCACGCTACTCGGCGCAAACCCCACCGGAGAGGCTCCGCATCACAATAGTTGCGATGGCGGGGCATGTCCGTGGGATTTCGGGCGGGCGCCACGACTCAATTGTCGGGGGTGGCGGTGATGACGGCGAACCTGTCGTCGAGCCACACATTCCACTCCGCACCGCCGGGGGCCCGGACTTCGACCTCGTAGGCGGCCACCCGGCCGGCAACCTGATCGTCGCCGGCATCCACGTCGACGACGGTGCCGGGCACCCTGGTCAGTGCGGCATCGGAGGCGCGGCGCTGCTGGTCGGCGGTCAGCACTCGATCGTCGTCGGCCGCGGTGGGCGTGGGGATCGCAGCCGGACCCGTTGTGACGGTTGTGGTCTGTGTGGGCCGGTCGTCATCGACGGAGATGATGGCGAACTTGTCATCGAGACGCACGTCAACCTCGGTGCCGTCGGGGCGGGTCACCTCGACCTCGTACGATCCCGGATCGTCCTTGTCGCTGCGTTCGCTGTCGGTGACCCTGCCGTCGCCGACATACTTCAGCGCCGCAGCCGATGCCTGATCAAGGGTGCTGCCGGTCAGTTCGTCACGGTCGTCGGCGACGGCGTAGGCGATGCCGCCGACTCCCGCGGCCACCACCACGGCACCGGCTGCGATCAGGACCTTCTTGCTTGTCAGGGTGTCTGCGATGCTCATGGCGACCACTGTGCCCAACAGTGGCTGAATCCACGCTGAATCAGGGTCGGCCCCCCGATGGGAGCTCGATCACAAAGCTCGCGCCGCCGTCGTCGCCGTCCTCCACACGTACTGTGCCGCCGTGCGCCACGATGATCTCCCGGACGATGGCCAGACCGAGTCCGCTGCCGCCGTCGTCACGGGCCCGGGCCTCGTCGAGCCGGACGAACCGCTCGAAGATCCGTTCCCGGTCGGGTGCGGGCACCCCGGCACCGTCATCGGAGACCGTCACCCGCGCGAAGCCGCCGGACTCGGTGGCCCCGAACGACACGCGCGTGCGGGCGTGGCGTGCGGCGTTGTCGGTGAGATTGCGGAACACGTGATCGAGGGCGGTCCGATCACCCTGTATCCGGGTGGCCTCGACGCGACTGCTGTCGACGGTCAGGTCGGGTCGTTCGCGGGTGAGGCGGGCGGCATCGGCCAGGAGCAGGTCGTCGAGGTCGACGTCGTCTCCGGTGGCGGTGGCGCGGCCTTCGTCGGCCCGGGTTAGCAGCAGCAACTGGTCGACGAGCCGCTGCAGCCGCAACGACTCGGAGACCACGGTGTCGGCGAGCTCGTCGCGGTCGATGGCGTCGGGGTAGGCCTGGGCGACCTCGCCGGTCTGGCGCAGCGTGGTGATCGGGGACCGCAACTCGTGCGAGGCGTCGGAGACGAAGCGTCGTTGCCGGTCACGGGAGGTTTCCAGCCGGTCGAGCATCTTGTTCATGGTCACCGCCAGCCAGTGGATCTCATCCCGCGAACCGGGCGGATCGACCCTGCGGTCCAGGCTGTTGCCGGACACCGACGCCACCTCGCGCCGCATCCGTTCCACCGGGGCCAGCGACCGGCCGATCACCAGCCAGATCACCCCACCCACCAGCAGCAACACCACCGGCCCGCCGGTCGCGAGGAGCGGGATCAACGTGGCCACCGAGTCGTCGGCATCCTCCAGAGACACCGCCGTCACCACCGTGTAGTCGGTGTCCTGCCACTCGGTGTCGATGACGGCGATGGTGTAGCGATGGTCGGCACCGGGCAGGTCGACGATGCCGCGACGGGCGGGCAGGCGAACTCCCGGTTGGGAGGACACGACGATGCGGTCACCGGCATGAACCTGCGACACCACATCTTCCGGTTCGGCGTCGGTCTCGTCGTCCTCGTCGTCGTCCGCCTCACCGCGGAGGGTGGCCGGGGGGCCGGCGGCGGTGACCTGGCCGGCGATCTGCGCCGCACGGGCGGCGGCGGTATCGGCAGCACCATCGCGGAGCGCATCACGTTGCAGAAGCACCAGTGCGATGGCCGCGACCACCAGCACCACCGCCACAACGGCGAGCGCGCCCAACGTCGCCCGGACCCTGATCGACGCCGTGACCCGGTGCAGCGCGCTAGCCACCGTCGGCCGCCAACCGGTAACCGGCACCGCGCACCGTCTGGATCGCCGAGCGGCCGAAGGGCCTGTCGACCTTGTTCCGCAAATGCCGGATGTACACCTCGACGATGTTCGGGTCACCGTCGAAAGTCATGTCCCACAACGATTCCAGGATCGTCCTCTTGGACACCACGTCACCCGGGGTGCGCATCAGCAACGCCAGCATCGCCGTCTCCCGTGCGGTCAGCTCGATCTCGGTGTCACCGCGCCAGGTACGCCCCGACGCCGGGTCGTGCCGCAGATCGCCCGCCTCGAGAGTGACCGGACGCGGGGGAGCGCCGCGCCGGGCCAGCGCCCGGATCCGGGCGAGAAGAACCGGAAACGAGAACGGTTTGGTCAGGTAGTCGTCGGCGCCGGTGTCCAGGCCCTCGATCTGATCCCACTCGCCGTCCTTGGCGGTCAGCATCAGCACCGGCGTCCAGTTCTGGGCCGCCCGCAAGTCTCGCGTCACCTGGTACCCGTTGAGCCCGGGCAGCATCAAATCGAGCACGATCGCGTCGTAGCTGTTCTCCTGCGCCAGCCACAGCCCGTCGGTACCGGTGTGTGCGACGTCGACCGCGAAACCCTCCGCGACCAGCCCGGCCCGGATGGACCGCGCCAGCCGAACCTCGTCGTCGACCACCAGAACCCGCATGCCAGCCATTATGTCCGGTTTATGGCGTGCGTTTATCCACAGGCGCGCGGTGATGCCCTGGTCAGAATGCCGATCCGACGGTTGAATCGGTGGCCATGACCTGGAGGGAGACATACGATGACAGCTATGCCGACCGAAGTCCTGGGACTTCCGCGCGGACGCGCGTTGACACGCTCCGACCTCGCGGCGATGCCCGATGATGGTCACCGCTACGAGCTCATCGACGGGGTACTCATCGTGAGTCCCGCGCCGAAGATCCGGCACCAAATCGTGGCGGGGGAGCTCACCGCCCGGATGCGCGCCGTATGTCCACCGAACGCGCGGGTCCTGTTCGCGCCGGTCGATGTCGTTCTCGCCGAGGACACCGTGATCCAACCCGACATTCTGCTCGCGCCGCGGGGGGATTTCACGGAGACCGACCTGCCCGGACCGCCGCTCTTGGCCATCGAGGTGCTGTCCCCATCCACCAAGGGAATCGACCTGCTGCTCAAGAAGGACCGGCTCCAACGGGCCGGCTTCCGGTACTACTGGGTTATCGACCCCGACCAGCCATCGATTGCCGCTTTCGCATTGCGCAACGGCGTGTTCGAGCTGTGCGGGCAGGCATCGGGAAGCGAAACATTCACCGCGACAGAACCTATCGCGATCAGCTTCGCTCCCGACGACCTAGTGGACTAGGGGCCACCGGACGCCCGCAGCACGGCGCCCCTGAAGACCGGTTGCGTCAGCGCACCGGCAGCGACTCGTCCCTCTTGAGCACGAAGAAATACGGCCGCCGAACACCTTTCAGATCCATCGCGCCCAACACGGAATCGTCGGACAGGCGATGGAAGACATCGTTGATGGGCAGCTGGTCGTACACCATCGTGGCCGAGTCGACACCCCGGTAGCGGGTGGTGCGCAGCCGCGCCTTGGAGCCGCGTGCCCGGGTGGCGAAGTTGGTCACACCGATCGGGCCGGCGAACGACATATTCCGCAGTTGCGGGGCGGCCCGCAGGGCGCCGAGAGCGCTGAACGCCATCACCGGATTCATCGGCCACAAGCTCTTGCCGTCACGGCTGGGGAACAGCAGCGGGTGCACGTTCTCGGCGTCGATGAACTGTTTGCCCCACCAGCCGCTGGCGGCCAGCGCCCCGTCGATCGGATGTCCGGTGGGCATCTCGGCGCCGCGCCAGGTGCCGATCATGAACTCGGGATCGACCGCGGGGAGCGAGTCGAACAGTTCGGACGCCGCATCGGTGGTCGTGGGAGCGTCGGCGATCACATCAGAAAGCTGCATGGCGCCGATCCTAGAGGCGATGCTATATCTTTCGGAAATTACTGTGACCACCAACACTTCAAGACCTGTATGAACCGCTCAATGGTGGAAGTGTGAGCCGGTTCCTTCCCTCGGCATCGGGGAGTCCAGGGCGTCGAGGAAGGCGACCTCGCTGTCGATGTCATGCAGGAGTGCCGTGGCCAGGTCGTGGCTCAGTCCCGCTCGCACGACGATGCGCTGCAACGTCATCTCGGCGAGGTCGTCGGCCATCGGATAGGCGGGAACCAGCCAGCCCTTCATGCGCAGCCGGTCCGACAGGTCGTAGAGAGTCCACTTGTCGGTGTAGCCGGGTTTCAGGCGCCACGCGAACACCGGGATCGTGTCGCCCTTGCTGACCAGCTCGAACGGTCCCAGCCGGGCGATCGATGACGACAGGTAGCCGGCCACGTCGAGTGAGCTCTGCTGGATCTGCCGGAATCCCGCACGGCCCAGACGCAGAAAGTTGTAGTACTGCAACAGGACCTGTGCACCGGGACGGGAGAAGTTCAGGGCCAGAGTCGGCATATCGCCGCCGAGATAGCTGCAGTGGAACACCATGCTGTCGGGCAGCGCATCGGTGTCGCCCCACACGATCCACCCGAGGCCGGGGTAGACGAGGCCGTACTTGTGGCCGGAGGTGTTGATGGACACCACCCGTGGCACCCGGAAGTCCCATTCGAGGTCGGGTTGGCAGAACGGTGCGATCATGCCGCCCGACGCCGCATCGACGTGGATCTTGACGTCGAGACCCGTGCGTCTCTCGATCTCGTCCAGCTTCTTCGCGATCGTTTTGACGGGCTCGTAGAGGCCGTTGAAGGTGACGCCCATGATCGCCACCACGCCGATGGTGTTCTCGTCGACGTAGCTCTCCAGGTCGTGGCCGTCGAACACGAAGTGCTCCTCGGTGACCGGCACCCAGCGTGGTTCGACTTCGAAATAATTGAGGAATTTCTCCCAGCACACCTGGACGGCGGTGGACAGCACCAGGTTCGGTCGGTCCGTCGGTTTGCCTTCCGCTCGGCGGCGCGTCTGCCAATGCCGTTTGAGCGCAAGGCCACCCAGCATCGCCGCCTCCGACGACCCGATGGTCGAGGTGCCGATGGCGTTGTCCACATCCGGCACATGCCACAGGTCGGCGATGATCCGCCAGCAGCGGTCCTCGATGGCCGCGGTCTGCGGATACTCGTCCTTGTCGATCATGTTCTTGTCGTACGTTTCGGCGTACAGACGGCGGGCCTCGTCGTCCATCCAGGTGGTGACGAAGGTGGCCAGGTTGAGCCGGGCGTTGCCGTCGAGCATCGCCTCGTCGTGCACGATCTGATAGGCGGTCTCGGGCAGACTCATCCCGTCGGGGATGGTGAACTTCGGCAGTTCGGTGGACTCGCCGGGACGCACGAACACCGGGTTGAGCGACAATGTGTCGTCGAGGTTGGTGGTGTGCCGAGCATTGGTGTGCCTGCGGGACATGGCCTCTCCTCGATGTACTGCTGCCGGTCGCGTCCAGCGTCGCAGACATAGCACCCGATGGCAGCCGAAGCCCGCGATGTCGTTTTCGGTGGCGCAACGGGCCCGACCACCCATCTCGTGGTGCCCGCGATCAGTCAGTCGTGACTCCGCTCAGCCCTACACCCACCGTAGCCACTGCTCGTTCCACACGTCGCCGGGAAACCTGACCTGAGGGGCGTAGGTGAGATAGTCGTAGGCAATCCCGCGAAGGTATCGCGGGGTAAGCCCGCGCAGCGCGGGTGATCGGGTGACATAGACCGCCGTCCCGCCGAAGTGCCTGCCCTTCACCGTGATGCGCTTCACTGCTGATCCGGGGTTCGGCGGGTGGACCACCAACTGCGCATAGGACTCGCCGGTGGGTGCGGGGTTCGCGACCAGCGTGATGCTGTTGGCGTCATCGGGGCGGCCGCGTGTGCCGTAAAGGGTGATCTCTTCGTGCAGCCTGAGGCCGGCAAGGTCGTACAGCGTGCCCGGTGTCGGGAGGGAACTGGCGTGCGCTATCTCGATGTACAGCTTCCCGATGCGGGAATCGTAGTCGATGACGACATGCGCGAAGTCCTTGTGCGGCAGGGTGTCCAAGTCGGAGTGCTCCACGGCCACATAGCCGGGGGCGGCTCCGGCATCGGCGGAGCCACCGACCAGCACGCCGACCGACGATGCGAGTACGACCGCGAACAGTGCCAGACCGCGTCGAAGTGAGGTGGGTGGTCGAAATCTCGTGGGCATGCGACCCCTCTCCAGGCTGTGCGCGAGGCAGGAGCGGCCGACCTGCCATCAATCGTCTCCTGTCGAAATTGTTCGCCTTCCTAAATTTCGACCGTAGCGACTGACGTCAGGAAAGTCACCCCTCCTGCAGGCGACGGCCGAGTTCGGCCGCGCACAGTTCGAGGAAGGCATCGACTTCATCCTCGTTATAGCCGCGCTGTCCCAACGGTGGTTTCGAGAAAGCAACATTGCGGATGTCGGCCGGTGCAATCCCGGCAGCGTTCGGGTCGTCGCGGAACCGCCCGGCGACGACTGCGAGGAAGCTGTCGACCTCGTCCATGTTGTAGCCGCGCTGTCCGATCGGCGGTTTCGCGAACGCCACATTGTCGATGTCGCCGGCCGAGAGGTGGCCGACAGGCCTGCCGGGCGAGGCGGAAGCGGGCTGATTCTTCGGGCGTCCCCAGATCGCCGACCATTTGCTCATCGCGGAATCCTTCCCGTCGTTCGCCTCACGGTGATGGTGGCGACTGTACCGATCCCACGGACATCGCCGCGTCGATCGGATGGGGGACCGGGGGCGATCGGAAGCGCGGGGCAACATTCCATACAGTGGACACCATGCAATCGTGGCCACAACCCAGCCTTCCGACCGTTCCCGGCCGTGGTCCGGCACTGCGTCTCTACGACACCGCCGACCGACAGGTCCGCCCGGTCACCCCCGGTCAGACCGCCACCATGTACGTCTGCGGCATCACGCCGTACGACGCCACCCACCTCGGCCACGCCGCCACCTACCTGACCTTCGACATCGTCAACCGGGTGCTGCGCGACCAGGGCCACGACGTGCACTACGTCCAGAACGTCACCGACGTCGACGACCCGTTGTTCGAACGCGCCGCCCGGGACGGTATCGACTGGCGTGACCTCGGCGCCCGCGAAACCCAGTTGTTCCGTGACGACATGACTGCGCTGCGGGTGCTGCCGCCGCGCGACTACATCGGTGCCGTCGAATCGGTGAACGAGGTGGTGGAGGCCGTCGAGAAGCTCATCGCCTCCGGGGCTGCCTACATCATCGATGACGAGTACCCCGACATCTACTTCCGCACCGACGCCACTGAGCAGTTCGGCTACGAATCGGGTTATGACCGGGCCACGATGGACAGGTTCTTCGCCGAACGCGGCGGCGACCCGGACCGTCCCGGCAAACGCAACCCGCTCGACGCCCTGCTGTGGCGCGCCGCCCGGCCCGGCGAACCGTCGTGGGAATCACCGCACGGGCCCGGCCGCCCCGGTTGGCACATCGAATGCTCCGCGATCGCGCTCAACCGGCTCGGCGTCGAGTTCGACATCCAGGGCGGGGGACAGGACCTGATCTTCCCGCACCACGAATTCTCCGCCGCCCACGGCGAGGCCCTCACCGAGTCCCGCCGATTCGCCCGCCATTATGTGCACACCGGCATGATCGGGCTCGACGGCGAGAAGATGTCCAAGAGCCTCGGCAACCTCGTCCTGGTGTCCAAGCTGCGGCAGCAGGGTGTCGACGTGGCCGCGGTGCGCCTCGGGCTCCTGGAACACCACTACCGGACCGACCGCATGTGGACCGATGAGGTCCTCGAGCGGGGGCAGGCACGCCTGACCCGGTGGCGCACAGCCCTGGCCGCACCCGCCGGCCCCGACACCGCACCCGTCATCGAGCGGGTCCGGCAGCACCTCGCCGACGACCTCAACACCCCCAAAGCGCTGGACGCCGTCGACGCCTGGTGCGCCGACGTGGAAACCGGGATCGGCACCTCGGCGTCGGCGCCTGCGGACCTCGCGGTGGCCGTCGACGCGCTGCTCGGGATCAGCCCGCGCTGAGTGACAGATCTCTCGTCCGCTTGGGTACAGTGCTCTCGTGGCTCGCGTGAATGAGATCAGCTCCGGCACCAACTCCGGTGTGTGGACCGTCGTCACCCAGACATCGACCTATCTGCTCGATTTCAACGAGATGACGCTGCTGCGGGCACCGGGCGTAGGGGTATCCGACAGCGAGGAATGGGCGGTCAGCAGGCTGCGCCGCGACTCCGAGGACATCCCGCTGCTCGGGGTGCGCACCTGCCGGGTCGGCGAATCGGCCCAGTTCTGGGTCCGGGCCGCCGACGACCCGGACGTGCGCACCTGGCGCATCACCACACCCGTCGAGTCGATCGAGAAGATCGGCTAGACCGATCAGCCCGGGAACGGCCCGGAGTCACCGCGCCGTTTGAGGTACCGCTCGAACTCGGCGGCCAGGGCGTCACCGTCGTACTTGGCCATCAACTCGTCCGGGCTGTCCTCGGCGTCGCCGCGTTCCTCCAGGCCACGGACGTAGTCGGCGATCTCGTCGTCGTCCTCGGTCATCTCGGTGACCGAACGTTCCCATTCCTCCGACTGCTCGGGCAGCGTGCCCAACGGCACCTCGATGTCGAGGACCTCCTCGACGCGGCGCAGCAACGCGATGGTCGCCTTCGGATTGGGCGGAGTGGACACGTAATGCGGCACCGCCGCCCAGAACGACAGCGACGGCAGTCCTTCTTGCACGAACAGGTCCTGCAGCACGCCGGTGATGCCGGTCGGCCCCTCGTACCGGCTTTCGGCGAGGTTGTAGCGGGTGGCCGATTCGCTGCTGTAGGCGGCGCCGGTCACCGGCACCGGCCGGGTGTGGGGAGTGTCGGCGAGCAGCGCGCCCAGCATCACAGTCACCTCGATACCCAGGGCGCGGGCGACGTCGACGATCTCGGCGCAGAACGCGCGCCAGCGCATGTTGGGTTCGATGCCGCGGATGATCACGATGTCACGATCGGATCCGTCGGGACTGCAGTAGGAGATCGACGTGGTCGGCCAGTCGATTCGCCTGGTCACCCCGTCGACCTGCTTTACCGTGGGCCGGTTGACCTGGTAGTCGTAGTAGTCATCCCCGTCGATTTCGACGAGATGTTCGGCGTCCCAGTTGAGTGCAAGGTGCTCAACCGCGCCACTCGCGGCGTCCCCCGCATCGTTCCATCCCTCGAATGCGGCAATCAGGACCGGACGGCGGAGCCGGGGAAGGTTCGACAGTTGCTCAGCGTTCACTGATCCAGCCTACGACCGAACCGCAATGAAGGGCGAACTAAGCTGTCAACCATGTCCTATCGCAAATCTCACGCAACCGAACAGGCCGGATACGATTCATCCTTCCTGTCGGCCATGTCCCGCCGAGTGCTGATCGGCGACGGTGCGATGGGCACGATGCTCCAAGCTGCGGATTTGACCCTCGACGATTTCAACGGCCTCGAAGGCTGCAACGAGATCCTCAACGACACCCGTCCCGATGTGCTCGCCGGTATCCACCGAGCCTACTTCGAGGCCGGTGCCGATGCCGTCGAAACCAACACCTTCGGCTGCAACCTGTCCAATCTCGGCGACTACGACATCGCCGACCGCATCCGCGAGCTGTCCTACAAGGGCACCGCGATCGCCCGAGGTGTCGCCGACGAGATGGGTGTGTCGGCCGATGGCACCCCGCGTTTCGTGCTCGGCTCCATCGGCCCTGGCACCAAGCTGCCCAGCCTCGGGCACACCACCTTCGAGATCATCCGCAACGCCTACTTCGAGTGCGTGGCCGGAATGCTCGACGGCGGCGCCGACGCGATCCTGGTGGAGACCAGCCAGGACCTGCTGCAGGTCAAGGCGGCGGTGATCGCGGCCCGCCGGGCGATGGCCGAACTGGGCCGGTCCATCCCGATCATCTCCCACGTCACCGTCGAGACCACCGGCACCATGCTGCTCGGATCCGAGATCGGTGCCGCCCTGACCGCGATCGAGCCGCTCGGCGTCGACATGATCGGCCTGAACTGCGCCACCGGCCCCGCCGAGATGAGCGAACACCTGCGGTACCTGTCCAAGCACTCCCGCATCCCGGTGTCGGTGATGCCGAACGCGGGTCTGCCGGTGCTCGGCCCCAACGGCGCCGAGTACCCACTGGCCCCCGACGAACTCGCCGAGGCGCTCAGCGGCTTCGTCAGCGGTTTCGGGCTGGCCTTCGTGGGCGGTTGCTGCGGCACCACCCCCGAACACATCCGGCAGGTCGCCGAGGCGGTGGCGCAGGTCACCCCGGCGGTGCGCGCCCCCGACCACCAGTCGGAAACCTCGTCGCTGTACACGGCGGTGCCGTTCGACCAGGACGCCAGCTTCCTGGTGATCGGGGAACGCACCAACTCCAACGGATCCAAGGCGTTCCGGGAGGCGATGATCGCCGGCGATTACCAGAAGTGCCTGGACGCCGCCAAGGACCAGACCCGCGACGGCGCCCACATGCTCGACCTCAACGTCGACTACGTGGGCCGCGACGGTGCCGCCGACATGACGGCGCTGGCCACCCGCTTCGCCACGTCCTCGACGCTGCCGATCATGATCGACTCCACCGAACCCGACGTCATTCAGGCGGGTCTGGAAGCGCTCGGCGGTCGGTGCGCGGTCAACTCCGTCAACTACGAGGACGGCGACGGCCCCGACTCCCGGTTCGCGCGCATCATGCGGCTGGTCGTCGAGCACGGTGCCGCGGTCGTGGCGCTGACCATCGACGAGGAAGGCCAGGCGCGTACAGCCGACCACAAGGTGCGGATCGCCGAACGCCTCATCGCCGAGATCACCGGCGAGTGGGGCCTGTCGGAGGAGGACATCATCATCGATGCCCTCACCTTCCCGATCTCCACCGGCCAGGAGGAGGTGCGTCGCGACGGGATCGAAACCATCGAGGCCATCCGCCGGCTCAAGGAGGCACATCCGGAGATCCACTTCACCCTGGGTATCTCCAATATCTCGTTCGGCCTGAACCCGGCCGCCCGGCAGGTGCTCAACTCGGTGTTCCTGCACGAATGCGTGCAGGCCGGTCTCGACACCGCGATCGTGCATGCCTCCAAGATCCTGCCGATGGCGCGGATCCCCGACGAACAGCGGACCGTCGCCCTCGACCTGGTCTACAACCGCCGCACCGACGACTACGACCCGCTGCAGAAGCTCATGGAGCTGTTCGAGGGTGTGTCGGCAGCCTCCGCCCGCGAGTCGCGGGCCGCGGAACTGGCGAAACTGCCGCTGTTCGAGCGGCTCGAGCGGCGCATCGTCGACGGTGAACGCAACGGACTGGAGGCCGACCTCGATGAGGCGATGACCACGGTACCGCCACTGAAGATCATCAACGAGACCCTGCTGTCGGGCATGAAGACGGTCGGTGAGCTGTTCGGTTCGGGCCAGATGCAGTTGCCGTTCGTGCTGCAGTCGGCCGAGGTGATGAAAACCGCTGTGGCACACCTGGAACCGCACATGGAGTCCACCGGAGACAGTGGCAAGGGCCGGATCGTGCTGGCCACGGTCAAGGGCGACGTGCACGACATCGGCAAGAACCTCGTCGACATCATCCTGTCCAACAACGGCTACGAGGTCGTCAACATCGGTATCAAGCAACCGATTTCGACGATCCTGGAGGTCGCCGAGGACAAGAAGGCCGACGTGATCGGCATGTCGGGTCTGCTGGTGAAGTCCACGGTGGTGATGAAGGAGAACCTCGAGGAGATCAACTCGCGGGGTCTGGCCGACACGTACCCGGTGCTGCTCGGCGGTGCCGCCCTCACCCGCGCCTACGTCGAGAACGATCTCACCGACACCTACGACGGTGACGTGCACTACGCGCGTGACGCCTTCGAGGGCCTGCGGCTGATGGACGACATCATGGCCACCAAACGGGGAGAGGGGCCCGATCCGGACAGCCCGGAGGCGATCGCCGCCGCCAAGAAGGCCGCCGACCGCAAGGCGCGGCACGAGCGGTCCAAGAAGATCGCGGCCAAACGCAAGGCCGCCGAGGTTCCGGTGGAGGTGCCGGCGCGGTCGGATGTGGTGTCCGACAACCAGATCCCGACGCCGCCGTTCTGGGGCACCCGCATCATCAAGGGTGTTCCGGTCGCCGACTACCTGCAGTTGCTCGATGAGCGAGCCCTGTTCCTCGGCCAGTGGGGGCTGCGCGGCACCCGCGGCGGCGACGGACCGTCGTACGAGGATCTGGTCGAATCTGAGGGCCGGCCGCGGCTGCGGCACTGGATCGACCGGCTGTCGACGGAGAACATCCTGCAGCACGCCGCCGTCGTGTACGGGTACTTCCCGGCCGTCAGTGAAGGCGACGCGGTGCACGTGCTCACAGAACCGCGCCCCGATGCCCCGGTGCGGTACACGTTCGAGTTCCCCCGGCAGCAACGCTCCCGGTTCCTGTGCATCGCGGACTTCATCGCCTCCCGCGAATCGGCCGTTGCCGCAGGACATGTCGACGTGCTGCCGTTCCAGCTCGTCACGATGGGGCAGCCGATCGCCGACTTCGCCAACAAGCTGTTCGCCGAGGACGCCTACCGCGACTATCTCGAGGTGCACGGCATCGGTGTGCAGCTCACCGAGGCGCTGGCCGAGTACTGGCATCAGCGGGTGCGCTCGGAACTGTCGTTCGGGGGCGAGGACCCGGAGAACCCCCAGGGCTTCTTCGACCTCGAATACCGTGGTGCCCGTTTCTCGTTCGGGTACGGTGCCTGCCCCGACCTCGACGACCGCGCCAAGATGATCGACCTGCTCGAACCCGAGCGGATCGGCGTGACGCTGTCGGAGGAACTGCAGTTGCATCCCGAACAGTCCACCGACGCGTTCGTCCTGCACCACCCCGAAGCCAAGTACTTCAACACCTAGCCACCCGTTATGTGGTGGATCGGGACCGTACGTGAGCCCCGATCCACCACAAACGCGGTCAGCAGGAACCACGCAGAGCGCTCCCATCGGGTTCACAGCAACCGCGACGACAGTGGTCTCATGACGTCTGCAACTCTTGTGCGTTCCGACGGTGATCCGGTGGACTCCGACGACCGGACCGGGCCACCGGGAACAACGCCCCGATGGCTGCGCTGGTCGGTGCTCGGGGCGATCATCGTCGTCGCCCTGGTGATCCGCCGGCACTACCTCGACATCGAAACCCTCGACTACCGGGCGTTCCTGAGCCGCTGGTACGGGGTGCTCGACGCCCAGGGTATCGATGCGTTCAAGGAACGTTTCGCTGACTACAACTATCCGTACCTGTATCTGATCTGGATCCTCACCGCGCTCAACATCCCCGCGCTCGTGGGGATCAAGGCGATCTCGATCGTCTTCGATTTCGTGCTGGCATTCTTCGCCTACCGGATCGTGGCGCTGCGCACCGATCGGTTCTCGTTGCGGGCGTTGGCTTTCGGTGTGATGATCCTGCTGCCGTCGGTGATCGCCAACAGTGCCTGGTGGGGTCAGGCCGACGGGATCTATTCGGCGTTCGTGCTCGGCGGGATCTACTTCCTCCTGCGGGCGCAGCACGGCGGGATCGGCCGGTCACGGTACCTGTGGAACTCGGTGTGGGCGTGCGCGTTCTTCGGTCTGGCGCTGTCGTTCAAACTGCAGGCGATCTTCGTGCTGCCGGTGCTGGCCTGGCTGCTGCTGCGCGGCAGGCTGCCCTGGCAGTCGCTGTTGGCGATTCCGGCGGTGTTCGCGCTGACGGAGGTGCCCGCGCTGATCGCGGGGGCACCGCTGCACGACGTGCTGACGGTGTACCTGGATCAGACCGGGTCGTATAAGAAGCTCACCCTCGGCGCGGCCAACCTGTACCAGCTCGTCTCCATCGACGGGGACGCCACCTGGCTGGCCCACGCCGGCATCGCGGCGGCCGGCGTCATCGTCGTGGCCTTCCTGGCGTGGTCGGTGTGGAAGAGGCCGGCGGTCACCCCGGCGTCGATCCTGGCCGTGGCGACGGCGAGCGCGGTGATCGTGCCGTTCCTGTTGCCGGCCATGCACGACCGCTACTTCTACACCGCCGAGGTACTCAGCGTGGTGCTGGCGTTCTACCTACCGCTGCGATTCGTCGTCATCCCGGTGCTGATCCAGCTCGCGGCGATCGGTGTCTATCACACGTCGCTGAGCGGTGACCAGGGGATGGGCGGTCCTGGAGGCGGTGGCTTCGGGGGCGGTCAGGGCGGTCCCGGCCGCACGGGTTCCGGTATCTCCGATGCGGCGGGCAACACCGCCGGCGCGGGAACCGGCGGAACCGGCAACGGACCGAGCGCAGGACCCGGAGGCGGAGGTCAGGGTGGTGGCCCGGGCGGCGGGGGACCCGGCGGCGGCAACGACGGCTACACGTCGGGCCGCGGCGACAGCACACTCGTGATGTGTGCCACCGCGATGGGTCTGTCCGCGCTGACCCTGGTGTACGCGGTCGCCCACACGTTCAGGAAATAGTACCCGCCGACACGTGGCGGATCGTGGCCCTGAATGAGCTCCGATCCGCCACATACCGCGAGATCGAGTTGCCGCTGGGAACCGGAGACTTCGGCTGAGATGGTTCATGCCATGATGGGCGGGTGACGTCAGGGGGGGTGGCGGTGACGAGTTCGGTGGCTGCTGGAGACATTTTCGCCGGGTATCGGATTGAGCGCCGGATCGGTGCGGGCGGTATGGGTGAGGTGTTTCTTGCCGAGCATCCGAGGCTTCCCCGCAAAGATGCGCTCAAGCTGCTCTCACCTGGGATCCGTGGTGACGGCGATTTCCGGCGCCGCTTCGTCCGGGAAGCAGAACTGTCGGCCGGCCTTCGGCATCCGCATATCGTTCCGATCTACGACTGCGGAGATGTGGACGGCCGGTTATGGATCTCCATGGCCTATATCGAGGGGCCCGATGCCGGTACGCTGGCATCGAGCTACGAGAACCGTTTCATGCCAACAGAGTTGGTGATCGACATCACCAATGCGATCGCTGGGGCTCTGGACTACGCACATGAGCGGGGTTTGTTGCACCGCGATGTCAAGCCCGGGAACATCCTGGTCGACGAGAGTTCGCGTCCGCAGGCTTACCTTGCAGATTTCGGCATTGCCAGACCTCAGGACGACAACCTGGGATTGACCGCCACCGGCGGATTCATCGGAAGCGTCCCGTATTGTGCTCCCGAGCAGTTCGATGACCCACGAACGTTGACCGCCGCCGTCGATCAGTATCAACTCGCCTGTACCGCGTTCGAGCTTCTTACCGGCGCACCACCTTTCGGGTCACCAGAGCCACTTGCGGCAATGCGGCAGCATTTGACCGCGGATCCACCTGATCCGGGGTATCGGCGGCCGGGACTGCCCCATACCCTTGCAGGGGTGTTCAGACGGGCCCTCGCCAAGGACCCTTCGCATCGTTACCCGACCTGTGCGGATTTCGCCGATGCCCTGGCCGAATCGCTCCGATCAGCATCCGTGCCCGAAGGAGCCCGACAGGCGCCGAACGATTGGGGAAGACTCGGTTTGCCGGTGGTCGGGAGCCTCACGGATACTGGCGATCGACCGGAAGAACCCAACCCAGGCCGCCGCGAAGTGCTCGGGCAGTCGTCGGCAATCGACCAACACCCCGGGCCGGCGCGGAATCACCGCCTCCGCGTCCGGAAAGTCGATGACAGGGTTTACCAGTTGCGCGATCGCCGGTGGGCTGTACTGCTGGGGATTCAGCGACGACGGGCAGGACAACGACACGGAGTCGCCGACGCGGGTCGGCGGACTGTCACAGCCCGAAGCTGTTGCCACGAGTCACGGCACCTCTTGTGCCATTTCCGGCGGCGGACTGTACTGCTGGGGGAGCAACGACTACGGGGAGATCGGGGATGGGACGAATATCTACCGGCCGGCTCCCACCCGGGTTCCAGGAATATCGGGTGTGACCGCGGTGTCCACGAACTCCTCGATGACATGCGCGGTGGCAGACGGCAAAGTCTATTGCTGGGGTGACGGCCGCCTATGAGGATCCGGCGATCACGGGCGGTCACCAACCGGGAAATCGGTCAGCTGGTGAACAGCAATCCCAGGGCGATCACTCCGAGTGCGGTGATCACACCCACGATGGCGGCGAGCGACTTCACCACCGCTGTGCGCCGGGTGACCAGTGTGCCGAGAGCCAGGACCAGGACCGCGGCGCCGATTCCGACCGGGATCAGGGCCTGCAGCTGCCAGGCCGTGCAGTCGCTGTCATCGAAATCATCGGTGCACATGCCGCTCAGGCCGAGAAACAGCAGCGACACCAATGCGCTGACACCGAAGAGCAACGAACCGGCAAGCACGGTCACCACACGCAACGTGACCACGACAGGTGGTGGTTTCACCGGCGGGTGACCTGACATGACCCGATGCTAGTACCAGCCCGCGCGGTGTCGTCCACGCAAATGGGTGGGGTCAGGGCTGCGCAGGCAGGCGGAGCAGCCGTTGGGTGAGGAACGCGCCGAACGCGACGCCGGTGCCCAGCGCCACACAGATGGTCGCCGCGCTGCCGAACTGGGCGGCGCCCGACTGCCCGCCCATCTGAAGCAGGATCCCCGAGACGACGGCGATGCCGGGCAGCAGGGCGCCGGTGATCCCCATCAGCGCGAACACATGCTGCGGGTATCCGGTGCGGCGGGCCATGACCATCGACACCGCACCCAGGACGATCGCGGCGCCCGCGTTGGCCCACAGGGTGTTGAACCCGGCTGCCACCGACAACGCCTGATTCGCAGCCCCGGTGATCACTCCGATGACGGTCGCCGGGACCAGGAGCTTGAGCCACCCGCCGTTGGCGAGGGCATTGCCGATCGCCCCGAGTGCGGAGAACACCAACGCGAAGTACCAGGGCAGCCCGGGCAGTTCATCGAGCAGCGGATGCTCCATGTGCAGGAGCTCGCCGAGCTGGAAGGTGAGCGCACCGCCGATCGTGATACCGAGCCCGGTGACCGCGACACTACCGGTGCGGGTGACCGCGGTGAGGTAGTCGGCGTCGATGATGTCATTCATCGCCCCGATGATCTGCGGCAACGGGATCAGCAGCAGCCAGTTCACCGCGATGGCCGCCGCCGCACCCACCGGGTCGACGGCACCGGCCTTCACGAGCACGGTCGCGACTGCGCCGGCAACCGAACTCTGCACGGCGATGGTGAACAGATGCGGCAGATGAAGGCGGCCCAGAAGCTGCCCGGCGAGAGCGGTGACGACCTGAACGGCGCTTGCCGTCACCCACGCCTGCCAGCCAACGCCCAGCTGCATGGCGATCACGAACGCCAGCAACGTGGTGCCGACGGTGACCGCCCACCACGGCGCGACGGCGGCACGCAGGTCCCGGACCTCCTGACGCAGGTCGTCGAGGCGGTCCGCTGCCTGATCGCCGGCATCACGGAGGCGTGCGGCAAGCCGGTGCAGTCGCAACGACCGTCCACAGTCGATGAGGTCGAGGGCGTCGGCGCACGTGGTGACGGTGACGTTGGAACCGTCGGGCAGATGCGCCTCGACGATCACCACCCGTCCGACAGTGGTGCAGTGGAACCCGTCGAGACCCAGCGCCTGTGCGTCATCCGAAAGCACCTGCTTGGTGCTCCACCCGGACTGGCCGGACTCCAGGAAGCCACACGCCAGGTCGGCGAGCAACCCGAGACGATCACGGATCTGGGTGGGAGTGGTCTCCATGGCAGGCAAGAGTAAGGCGCCCGGCAGGCCAATCGGCGTCACGGTGACCGGCATGTTTGGGAACACCACGGCCATCTCGGGGATGATGGGGCAGATGAGCACCGCACCCGTGGCACCGGCCGCCATCCTGTGGGACATGGACGGCACCTTGCTGGACTCCGAACCGATCTGGGACATCGCGGTCGAGGAGTTCACGCTGCGGCACGGCATCACGATGAGCCCGGCTCTGCGTGAATCGACCCTCGGCAACTCGCTGCCCGACGCCATCGGCAAGGTGCACGACGCCGCCGACCTCGCCCCCGGCGACCGTGACCTCGCCGGGGACAGCCGGTGGATCATCGACCGGGTGAAGGTGCTGTTCGGCGAGGGACTGCCGTGGCGGCCCGGTGCCGCGGAGATCCTCGATCTGCTCGTCGACCTCGAGATCCCGTCGGTGCTGGTCACCAACACGATCCGCGAACTCACCGAGGTGGCGCTCGACACCCTCGGCAGGCACCGGTTCACCGCCACCGTCTGCTCTGACGAGGTAGCCGCCGGCAAACCACAGCCGTTCCCGTATCTGCGTGCCGCCGAACTGGCCGGCCGGCACCCCGGCGAATGCCTGGCCGTCGAGGACTCCCCGACAGGGACCGTCGCCGCCACCACCGCGGGCTGCCCGACGCTGGTGATCCCGTCGGCGGTCCCCATCCCGAAGGGGGCGCTGCGCAGCTTCCGGACGACGCTGACCGGCATCACGTTCGACGATCTGGTCACCGCCTGGACCGGCGAACATCAGCATATCCATTAGGACCGGTCACCGGCGGCGTGGAAGAATAGCGCCCCGTGAAGACATTCGAGGAGCTGTTCGCCGAACTCAGTGACAAGGCCGTCAGCCGCCCCGAGGGGAGCGGCACCGTCGCCGCCCTCGACTCCGGAATCCACACCCTGGGCAAGAAGATCATCGAAGAGGCCGGTGAGGTGTGGCTGGCCGCCGAACACGAATCCGACGAGTCGCTCGGTGAGGAGATCTCCCAGCTCGTGTACTGGCTGCAGGTGATGATGATCAAACGCGGACTGACCCTCGACGACGTTTACCGACATCTGTGAACCGATAGGCCCCAACACCTTTCACAGTCCCACCTCGTCAAAGGATCTACCCACCATGTTGCGTGTGGCAGTGCCCAACAAGGGCTCCCTCAGCGAATCCGCCTCGGCAGTGCTTGCCGAGGCCGGCTACCGGAAACGTTCCGACAGCAAAGACCTCACGGTTCTCGACAACACCAACGATGTCGAGTTCTTCTTCCTACGGCCCAAGGACATCGCCATCTACGTCGGCCAGGGCACCCTGGACCTGGGCATCACCGGCCGCGACCTCGCCGGCGATTCCGGCGCCGCCGTCGACGAACAGATCTCGATGGGATTCGGGTCGTCCACGTTCCGCTATGCCGCCCCGGCCGGGCAGGAATGGACCGTTGATGATCTCGCCGGCAAGCGGATCGCCACCTCGTACCCCAACCTGGTACGCCGCGACCTCGCCGACCGCGGTTTCACCGCCGAGATCATCCGCCTCGACGGTGCCGTCGAGATCTCGATCCAGCTCGGTGTGGCCGACGCCATCGCCGACGTCGTCGGCTCCGGACGCACCCTGCGTCAACATGGGCTCGTCGCGTTCGGTGACACACTGTGCGACTCGGAGGCGGTGCTGATCTCCCGTGCCGGCGTCGAACCGGATAAGGCGGCACGCCAGTTCATCGCCCGCGTGCAGGGCGTGGTGATCGGCCAGCAGTACGTGATGATCGACTACGACTGCCCCCGCTCACTTCTCGAACAGGCCTCGGCGATCACCCCCGGCATCGAGTCACCGACCGTCGCCCCGATGGCCGATCCCGACTGGGTGGCTGTGCGCGCGATGGTGCCGCGCAAGCAGCACCAGAACCTGATGGACGAGCTGGCCGAACTCGGCGCCAAGGCGATCCTGGCCACCGACATCCGTTCCTGCCGCTTCTGACCGGAAACACCCGACGACGCCCCGTCGACGGTTTCGAGGCTCGTCGCTTGCGCTCCTCACACCTCAACCGACTGGCTGAGGTGTGAGGATCACGAAACTCAGTCGCCCAGCGCGGCGATGATCCGGGGCCGCAGTTCGGCGGCCGGGATCACCGCGTCCACCGAACCGACCTCGACGGCGCGGCGGATGCTGTGGATCTTGTCGAACTCCGCGGCCACCTCACCGAGCTTCTCGGCCCGCACCGACGACCGCATGTCCTCCAGGTCGGCCTCGAGCAGGGTGCGTTCGGCGCCCTCGGCGTTCTCGGTGCGGGTCCGCAGTTCCTGTACCCGCGGATCGGCGGCGGTCCGGTGCGACACCTCGCCGCCGAACACCGCGGCCGCGGCCGGGGCACCACCGAGGACCGACGCGAACGAACCGTCGACGGCCAGCACCGTCATCCGCGGATTGAGCGTCTTGGAGAACACCACGAACGCACCGCCGTGGTAGCGCGAGATCACACAGAACGCGATGGGGCCGTCGAAATTGACGATGGCCCTGCCGATCTCGGCGCCGTACTCCAACTGCAGCTTGCGCATCGACTCCGGTGAACCGTCGAAGCCCGACAGGTTGGCCAGCACCACCAGCGGCCGGTTGCCGCTCGCTGCGTTGATGGCCCGGGCCGTCTTCTTCGACGAGTTGGGGAACAGCGTGCCCGCGGTGTAGGTGTCCGGACCGTCCGACGGCGGGAAACCGGTGCGCGGCACGGCCTTCGACTCGATACCGATGAGACACACGGGCTTACCGGCCAGGTGGGCGTCGGTGACCACCGACGTCTCCGCATCCGCCATGTCCGCCCAGCGCTCGAGCACCGGATGATCCTGGTCGGCCACGGCGCGCATCACTGTGCGGATATCGAACGGCTTCTTGCGGTCCGGGTTGGCGGTAGCCGAGAAGATGTCGCCGACGGTGGTGAAATCGCTGCCGGCCAGCACATGCGGGAACCCGCTGACGTCGCGGTCGGACGGGTCGGCGGTGACTGCGCTGCGCGGTGTGCTCTCGCCGGGGACCACATAGGTGTGGTCGTAGTGCGACATCAGGATGTCGCGGGCCGCGGTGAGATTCGGGGCCCAGTACTGGGCCTGACCGTTGGGTCCCATCACGCGGTCGTAGCCGCCGATGCCGAAGTTGTCCTCCGCGGACACACCGCCCGAGAAGTCGAGCGCCTGCTTGCCGGTGAGCACCATCGCCGACTCAGGCGTCATCACCAGGATGCCCTTGGTGTGCATCAGCATCGTCGCCTCGGCGTTCCAGTACGGTTGTGCGCCGACATTGATGCCCGCGACAACGATGTTGATCTCGCGGCCGTCCTGGGTGAACTCGACGATCTTCTTGAGGGCCGCGGCCACCCAGTCCATGTTCTCGGTGCCCGATTCCATCGACACCCGGGCGCCCGCCGACAGCGAATACCATTCCAGTGGAATGTTGCGCTCCTCGGCCAGTTCCAGGGCGGCGATGACCCGGCGGCATTCCTGCTCGGACAGTGCGCCGAGCGCCTTGGTCGGGTCGCCGAGCAGCACCACACGGGTGATGCCGTCGGGGTACTTGGCTGTGGCGGTGGTCACCAGACCGGCGACGATCGCGGCCTTGTTGAGGCCCTTCGGCCGGTCCACCGGGACCAGGGTGCCGTCGTCGGCCAGATCGTGCTCGGTGAAATCACCCAGCAGATCCACCAGCTCGTACGGGTAGACGTTGCCGCGGGCGGCGGCACGCAGCACCTTCTGCCGGTAGGCGTCGATGGGCTCGACCGGTTCCCCGCTCGGGATGTCGTACTCGACGACGGCATTGCCGGCCGCGTCGAAGCTCAGGTGGATCGCCGTCTTGACCAGCTCACCGGTCTCCTCGTCCGGCCTGCGGCCGATGATGAGGATCTCCTCCAGACCCGCACCCGCCGTGGTGGGCAGCACGCGGTCGGCGATGCCCTGCAGCTCGGCGGCGGTGGCGGTGATCGGCGGCCACACGTACAGCACCATGCGGTTGGTGCTGAACCGGGTGGCCGCGGGACGCCGGGCGTGGGCACGGCGGATCGAGTCCAGGCAGGTGGCGATGGTCCGCTCGGCGGTCGGGTAGACGAGCAGGTTGGCGTCCTGATCTCGGAGCGGGGTCAGGTCGCGGACCTGGGCAAATGCAATCAGCCGGTCGTCGGAGGGGTTCTCCTTGGCGACGGCGCGGAACAGGTAGATCTCTTCGTCGTCGGTGGACCGCAGCCGCGTGAGATCGAACTTGTGCAGCCGCTCCATCTGCATGCGCTGGGCGATATGCGGGTGCAGACCACGGATCAGCCGGTCCTCGGTGAGTCCCGACAGTGACGGCCGGAACGTGAAGTGATGGTGCATCACGGTGCTGCCGGTACCCGCGACCGTGGCGGTGATCCGTTGCAGCTGCTCGGGAATCGGGCGTGCCGACACGATCTCGTGCAGCGCGGCCACCATCTCGTCGAAGGACGCGGGCTGGCGTTCCCAGCTGAGGTAGATGTCGGCGACAACCGGAACCGAACTCGACGAGGCGAGTTCGATGAGGCCGCGGACAGCGGCATCGAGAGCGCCGTAGTTGACGGCGACCGAGGCGACGGTGACGTTCTGGCGGTCGGCGACCACGACGTTGCATCCGGCGATGTCGCGGACCCGCAGGTCGGTCAGTCCCTTGTTGCCGTAGTAGCGGCGGGTGAGGACCTCGAGCATCGGCGAGTTGTCGTAGTTGCCGCGGGCCAGGCGCTGGGCGAGCAAGCGTACGAGCGGCTGGGTGCTCGGGACCATCCGCGCGATCCGTTCGGCGCGGTCGGCGGCATCGGGGTGCTGGTCCAGATACAGCAGCGACTTACGCACATCGGTGTACACGCGGGCACGATCACGGCGCAGCACCGGCAGCGCGAACCACGCGTAGGCCACCCCGCGGGCCAGGTCAGCGATCCGGGGGAAGCGGACCTGGGTGACCCCGACGACCCGTTCCAGGGCGACGGCGACCGAACCTGCGATGGCACTGTCCGGCACGGGCTCCTTCAGCCATTCGCGCAGTAGGGTGGTGACCACCCCGACGGTGCCCGGCTGGCGATCGGCCGCATCCGAACGCTGGTGCGCCAGGAAGATCCGGTACACGCTCGATTCCAGCTCGGGGGTGCGGTCGAGTTCGGTGACCCCGTAGTGGCGCAGTGCCTTGGTCAGGGTGCTGCGGAACGACTCGGGCAGGCCGGCGCGTTCGACGTCGAGGCTCCGCAGGTACGTGTGGAAGTACTCACGGGCGCTGTGCACGTGGCCCAGGCCGTCGTCGTCCTCGGTGCTCTGCCGGTACCGGTCCGACGGCCCGATGTTGGTCAGGTCGGCGAGATCGGTGAACACCTCGATGAGGTCGAGTTCGGCGGCGATCTGCCGATGACCGTCGGCGGTGGCGGCGCTACGTGCGGCCACATAATCGTCGACGACGATCTTCCCGTCGTGCGGGCCCGCGTCGTAGCCGAGCAGCAGGCTGCGCAGGTCTTCCTGATGACGGACCAGCAGTTCGTCGGAGCTGCGTCCACCGGCGGTTTCCGGCAGGTCCAGCTCGGCCTGCGTCGACGGCGCCGAATCGGCGCTGTCCTCGTCGTCGCCGTCGGACAGTTCCTCCAGCCGGAGCAGGGGAGCACCGGACTCGACCTGCGAGCCGACGGTCACCACGCAGTCGGTGAGCCGGGCGCGGAACGGTGCCCGCAGCACCGTCTCCATCTTCATGCTCTCCAGGACCAGCACCGGATCACCGGCCTCGACTTCGGCGCCGACCTCCAGCGGGGTGGCGACCACCAGTGCGGGGGCGGGGGCGCGCAGGACACCTCCCTCGTCACGGCTGACGCGGTGGGTGATGCCGTCGACCTCGATCAGGTGGACGGGGCCGTGGGTGCCGGTGGTGACGCGATGGCGGACCCCGTTGACGCGGATCTGGCCCGAGTGGCGGTCGAAGCGGTGCAGATCGATATCGGCGGTCTGGGTCTGGCCGCCGGCGTCGATGCCGATACGGAAGCGGTTGGCGCCGACCCGGGTGGCACGCACCCGGTAGGTCGCACCGCGCAGTTTGAGATCGAGGGGGCGGCCGCTGTGGTGCTGGACCTGGGGCCGCCCGCCGGCGGCGGTGGTGAGCAGGCGATGCTGTTCGGCCTGCTCGTCCTCCTCGTAGATCTCGATCGCCGCGAGCGCGAGCGCGACACCGATGTGCCGGTGGGATACCAGCCGGCCCTCACCGCGGACACGGTCGATCCAGCCGGTGTCGGCGGACCCGTCGATCACCTCGGGCTGATCGAGCAGATCGAGCACGAAGCCCTTGTTGGTGGCGCCGCCCTCGATGATGACGCGGGTCTCGGTCATGGCGCGGCGCAGCCGGCCCATGGCCTGCTCACGGTCCGATCCGTAGGCGATGATCTTGGCGATCATCGAATCGAAGTCGGCGGGGATGGTGTCGCCCTCGCTGACACCGGTGTCTACGCGGACACCGGGGCCCGCGGGCAGGTCGAGCATCGCGATGCGGCCGGGTGCGGGCGCGAAATCGCGGTCCGGGTCCTCGGCATTGAGACGGGCCTCGACGGCGTGTCCGCGTTCGGCGGGCGGGGTGCCCTCGAGCTTGTTGCCGGAGGCCACCCAGATCTGGGCGCGCACCAGGTCGACACCGGTGGTGAGCTCGGTGACCGAATGCTCCACCTGCAGGCGGGTGTTGACCTCCAGGAACGCGAAGAGTTCGTCGCCCGGGTGGTACAGGAACTCGACGGTGGCGGCACCGGAGTAGCCGACGGCCACGGCGAGACGTTCGGCCGATTCCTTGAGCTGGGTGACCTGGTCGGGCCGCAGGACGACGGACGCGGACTCCTCGATGACCTTCTGGTTGCGGCGCTGGATGGAGCAGTCACGCACGCCGAGCGCCCACGCGGTGCCCTGACCGTCGGCGATGACCTGCACCTCGACATGACGTCCACCGGACACCATGCGTTCGAGGAACACGACGCTGCTGCCGAACGACCGCGCGGCCTCCTGCCGGGTCCGCTCGTACGCCTCCACCAGGTCGCTTTCCTGGGTGATGACGCGGATACCGCGACCACCACCACCGGCGGTGGCCTTGAGCATCATCGGGTAGCCGATGGTGTTGGCCGCGGCGATGGCGTCCTCGAGCGTGTCGACGGCGCCGCCGCTCCACGGAGCGACCGGGACACCCACCGACTCGGCGATCTGCTTACCACCGATCTTGTCGCCGAGTTTGCGCATCGCCTCGGGACTCGGTCCGATGAAGGTGACGCCGATCTGGGCGCACAGTTCGGCGAACGCCGGGTCCTCGGCGACGAATCCCCAACCGACCCAGGCGGCTTCGGCGCGGGTCGCGACGAGGGCCTGCTCCAGTGCCTTGAGGTCGATGTACGGGCGCGCCGACGCGGGGCCGAGGTCGTAGGTGATGTCGGCCTCGCGCACAAATGTCGCGTTGCGGTCGACGTCGGTGTAAAGCGCGATCGTCTCGATCGTCGTGCCCGTCTCGGCGGCGAGGTCTCGCACCGCGTGTATCAGTCGCATGGCTGCCTCGCCACGGTTCACGATGGCGATTCTGCTGAACATCGTCTACTCGCTCCATTCCCCACGTCGTCGTCTTACCGGGACAGATCTGTCACCGAACCGGTGGCCGGATGTGACCCTTTGAGTACCCCATTGTGTGGGTGATCCGCGCTACTACCAAGTAGGACCGGCCGGGGAGTGGGATATCCGACGTTTGCCGGGCATCCGCTGCGGAAAACCCACGCTGTGCCAGCGGAACGATTCCGGGGGCTGTCGTTGCCTGTGAGACCCGTGCGGCTACGGTGTGCCGATGACGCTGACGGTATCCGCGCAAGTGGCATTGATCCTGGCCGGGCTGATCTTCCTGTGGGCTCTGCTGCTCTGTACCTGGAAGTTCCGGCAGATCGCCCGCAGCCCTCAGGGACAGGCACACATCTACGTCGATATCGCGCACCGGGCGGCCCTGATGTACTCGTTCGCGACCGGCCTGCTCGCCGCCTTCGTGCAGTTCAGCGCATGGCCCACCTGGCTCAATGTGACGGCGCTGGGCGTGGTGGTGTTCTTCTTCGTGGCGGCGATCGCCTCGTACTGTCTGCACGGCTGGAAACGGGACACCGAGAATCAGCTGAAACCGCTGCACCCGGAGACTGCCGCCTTTATGGTCGCGCTGATCGTCGGCGAGGTGGGCGGCAGTGCGCTGATCCTGGCCGGCTTCATCGTGGAACAGGCCAAGAGCTGGGGCTGATCCCGGGGGAGCGTGTGTCGGTGACCAGGCGCGACCATCGATTCAGCGGCGCAGTGTCCAGGACGAGTGCGCCGCCGGGCACCGGATAGATCCGGCGTGAGGTGTTCACCTCGTCCTGCGCCGCGAGGGATACCGCGCCGGAGCGGTCCGCCCGCAGCACGATGTGGTCGGCGATCACCCAGACAGCACCGTCGGTGGCAGCCACGAGCTGGGGAGAGCGCGGCACGACGGCACCTGGCCGGACGCCGTGCGCCAACTGAATCCCGACAGGTGCCACAGTCCGTGATCGGTTCCCGCTCTTCTCGCGCGGACCGACGACCGTGGTTCGAGTGGTGCCGGTGATCCGCTCGACGGTGTTCCAGGTGGCCACCCACAGCGCCCCGTCGGTTGCCCGGACGGCGTCGACGACCTCGCCGCTCGCCACGCGAGCAAGGGAGCCGCGATCACTCACCCGCCACAACCCGTCTGACGACAACAGCAGGGGACGTCCGGTTGCCCGCACATCGGGAATCAGTGCGGCGGAGCCGAACGTCGTCGGATCCAGCGCGAGCCGCACCGGCGCTCTGCCTGGCTCACCGTGGGTGAGCGTGAGGTTGTACGAGGCCTCAACGGTCAGGTGCGGGTCATCACCGGCGCCCGACGGCGAGGTGCCGGTGGCCGGGCGCCCGGACTCCTCGAGCCACCAGAGTCCGCCCATGCCATCGGAGATCGGGGACCCGCCGACATTGCGGATCGGGGCGTGCCGCCAGGATGCCCGTTCGGTACCGTTCGCGTCGAAGATGGTCCAGGTGTCCTGACCGGCCCTGCTGCTCACGTACGTTCCGCCGAGGTCGAGGGGCGCGATCGGATAGCGGGCCGCCGGTCCCGCGACCGGCACGGTCCGCAGCGGCGGTGCCAGCCGGGGCACATCGGCCAGACAGGTATCGGCGGGAGGTTTCAGCGGCGAGAGCTGCTCCGTCGTGGTGCGCACCACCTGGAACGAGTCGTACGCACCGTGCATCAGGTATAGCAGGACCGAGCTGTCCGCGTCGACCGTCATGCCGCGGGTCAGGCCAGGCAGCGGATCGGCGATCCGACTCTGCACTCCTGCCGCGTCGACATGGCTGACCCTGGTGGTCCGGTCGACCTCGTGGGCGATCCACCATCCGCCCTTTCCGTCGGGCTGTGCGACCGGCTCACCGGCGAAATAGCTGCGGACGGGATCGGAGGTGGAGCCGCACGACTCGTCGGCCGCCCCGGCGAGCCGGGTCACGGTTCCGTCCGGTGTCAGGAGTTCGAGCCGGTAGCCATAGCTTCCGGCGCGACGGGACCTTAGCGCGCCGGCCGCGCTGGGCACCAGACCGGCGACGTCGGTGACCGCGGGTGTGATCGAAGGCAATTGCCCGGCGTCGGCGGGGAGGCCGGAGGCGAGCTGCCCGACGCGGACCGAACCATCGAGTGCACGCATCCACACGGTGCCGTCAGTGCCGATGTCACCGGCGGTCGCCACGGAGCCGAGGGTGCTGACCGAACCGTCACCGTCGATCACGGTGACATCGGTACCCGCCTGAACGGCGATCGAGTCCCGGTACGTACCGAGAATGCGGGCGGTGCGTCGTTCGGTCCGCATCAGAATCCGGGTCCGGCCGTCGTCGCCCACCGCTGTCATCGTGTCACCGTCATAGAGGACCGGCCGGCCCGACAGCAGGCCGAGCCGCGATTGCAGACTCGGTGTCACCAATCCGCGGATTCCTTCCGGATCGGTGTCGAATCCCGCCGCGGTCACGCGCTCGAACGCTGCCGGAACCGCGGGTGGCGCGGCCACCGACCCGCGCGAGGGCAGGGGAAGGACCACGGCCACCAGCGCCACCGCGATCACCGCGACGACCGCGAGGGCACGAGCCGGCGCACACGTCGCGGCCGGTCCGATCGCCAGCGCCCCGGAGACGAGACCGCACACCAACGCCACGATGGGAGCGGGCGTCACGTCGACGCCGATCAGCGCGTGTGCGGCCAGCCCGGTCATGATCGCGGCACCGGCACAGATACCGGCCGCGGCGAGGGCGCCGCGCCGCCGCAGCGCCGCGACCACCAGGAACGGCACCACCACCAGCAGGAGCGCCGCCGGCTTCCCGACGACCTCCCACCCCGGAGACGTCGCCGGATCACCACGAAGCACCCGAGCGGTGACCACCCAGGGCGCATCGTCGGCCCGCCACCACGGAAACCACAGGGTGGCACCCGAGACGAGGGCGGCAATCGCCGCCACGATCACCCGCACCGACATGGCATCGAGCCTAGGCATGCCACGAGAGGACGGATCGGTGCCGACCGGCGATTCCGCCGTTCAACCGACGAACAAGCGCGCATCGGCCGGCGCCGGCGCCCGGGACTCGGCAACCTCAGTTCTTGACCAGCAGCACCGTCTGCGCCGACCTGCCCAGGTATCCGTTCACGTCGAACAGGTCGGCAAAGGTGGCGCCGTAACCGGCGTCGCCGCGGGTCATCTCGGCGTCGATGCCGATCCACGGCCCGGTCGGCTCGTGGGTCAGATGCACCGTGGTGTCGGTGTTCATCCACGACCACTCGAAGGGCTGCAAGGTGGTGCCCACCCCGTTGGCGATATCGAGGACGGTGAAGATCGACTCGATGTCGGTGGTCTGTTCACCGGCCACCAGAGGCAGCGACGGACGGATCCAGTACGCATCGGTCGCACCGTTGGCCGATGGCAGGTTGGCCGAGACGACGGTCGCGAGAAACCCGATCGAACCCCAGTCGACGCCGGCGTCATGGGCCCGCACGCCCGGTCCGGCATCGACGGTGTCGGGGTGGGGATACGGTTCGCGCGGTGAGTGCGCGGCCTCGGTGGTGTCGGCGGTGCGCATCCGCCACGCCGACGTGCGGCCCACCAGGCGGTACGAGCCGTCGGGCTGCTGCACCTCCAGGTCGGTCGAGAGCATCGAGATCTGGCGGCCCGGCCGGTCGACGCGGGTCCGGACCCGGTTGATGCCGAAACCGATCGCCCCCAGGATGTCGGTGGTGATCCGGGTGTAGTGCTGGGTGGGATCGGGACTGTGCCGGGTCAGCGACCGCACCATCAGCCCCGACGGCGGGCCCCCGTGCTGCAGGGCCGGCGACCACACGCTCTGCGTCGCCTGCGTCGGCCGGAAGTATTCGAAGCCGTCCTCGTCGGGTGCGCCGTCGCCGACGGGCTCGTAGTAGCTGCTGAAGTCCACGCCCTGAACTGTAGGACGTATCACCTCAGTCGAATCCGGGTGGGGGACCGGGGTAGCCGGGGACGGTGCCGCCGAACTCCGGGCACCGGGCCTTGTGCTCGCAGAACCGGCACAACCAGGACTTCTGGGGCCGGAAGTCACCGGTGACCACCGCCTCGCGGATCGCCGTCCAGATGGCGGTGAGTGTGCGTTCGAACCGTTGCAGCTCGGCCTCGTCCGGGGTGTAGGTGAGTTGCTGGCCGTCGGCGAGATACATCAATTGCAGCCGGTCGGGCACCACACCACGGTCCCGCCACAACGCCAGCGCGTAGAACTTCATCTGGAACAGGGCCCGCGCCTCGCCGGTCTCGCCCGGCGACCGCCCCGTCTTGTAGTCGACGACCCTGACCTCGCCGGTCGGGGCGACGTCGATGCGATCGACGAACCCGCGCAGCGGCAGCTCGGCCGAGTGCACCTCCAGGTACTCCTCGCACGACGCCGCGTCGAACGCGGTGGGGTTCTCCATCGAGTAATAGGTGGCGATCAGTTTCTGAGCTGAGGCGATGAACTCGTCGGCGGCCTCGGGACCGACTCGCCGC